>TARA_R110002072_G_scaffold300363_1_pt1 | contig 162736 bp, 138 predicted proteins | sample TARA_R110002072 | Tara Oceans TARA_R110002072 (sample SAMEA4397118) | marine metagenome | biome: Polar Biome; feature: [SRF] surface water layer (ENVO:00010504); material: water (ENVO:00002006), including particulate matter (ENVO:01000060) such as... | depth 5 m
TATGGAAATTGAACGGGTAACAGGTGCTGATTTGTTGGCGCTTACGACCTTTGACAGCCGCGAGGCGGTAGACGCCATAACCAAAACGGCAGCAGCCAACGGAGGAACAGCGGATATCAATCCCGTTCAGGATCACGGTTTCATGTACAGCCGTACCCTGGCTGATCCCGATGGACACCTTTGGGAGCCCTTCTGGATGGACCCGGCGGCGATACCGGAGTAAGGCCGGATTGTTGTGAAAACCGCCAATACGCAAACGATTGACCGGCCCAGTCGATAAAGGCATCGTGAGAGCGAACCTTGTCGCCTGAGGCCGTAATCATATGCTGACCATAGAATGCGCTACTGAAGCGGACCTTCCCGCGATCCTCGATCTCTATCTTCAGGCAGGGATCGACGATGATGCTCATCTGCCGCTGGAACAGGCCAAGGCCATTTTCGCTCGAATGCGCTCGTATCCGAACTGCCACCTGTATGTGGCCAGTAACGAAAGCGGCGCCGTGGGCACCTTTGCATTACTGATCATGGACAACCTGGGCCATCTTGGTGCCTGCACGGGAGTTGTCGAGGATGTGGCCGTGCATCCAGACATGCAGGGCCAGGGCATCGGCAAGGCGATGATGGAATTCGCCAAGGAGCAATGCCGGAAAAGTGGCTGCTACAAGCTGACCTTGTCTTCTAACCTGAAACGCCACAGCGCCCATACGTTCTACCAGTCGCTCGGCTTCGAGCAGCATGGATACAGTTTTGTGATCGACCCTGGGTCGTGATGCTGATGCGCTTTCAGGTGACCTGGGATCAAACCTCCCCGGCCTGACGTTTCTCCGCTCGTCTGATTGCAAGCGCCCTATCCGCCGCCTCACGCAGCTTGATGGCAGTATCCACTGACAGGTTCAAGCGCCGCAGGATCAAGGGCTTCAGATCGTAATCAAGCGAGTCAGCAGCCGGGTTTTCAATCGGCCAGGCTTTATAAACCGGTGCGTCCGGCAGCTCGTCCGAATGGGGCGCGGTCAGGGCAGCGTCTATTTTCTGTGCGGCGATGTGCATCGGCTCGCTGATATCGTCGTGCTCCAACCGCCCGCGACGAATAAGCAGAGTTTTAACCGCTGTCAGTTGCGCCAGCAGCTGATGGCCCCTGGCGAGTAACTGCTCCAGTGACTCCAGCGCCGGGCGCACGGCCCTTGGTTCTGACAATGATCGGCGGGTTGCCTGCACCAGTGCCGACAGGCTGTCGAAGGCTTCCTTGCGCGAGAGTCGCCACTCGAGCTCAAACTCATCATCAATCGCCTGTAACTGACCACGACTCAGGGCGATCTTGGCGTGCTGTGCCTGCGCCAGCACCGTGCGGTTGACCAGCGCCACGATCTGCCCGCGCTCCCAGGAAGGCAGCACGTAGCTGAACGCCCAGGCTATGCCCGCGCCTATCAGGGTATCGCCCAGGCGCTCGAACACATGAAACTCCAGGTTGGTGCCAGAGCTGAGCAAATGCGCGAGGGTCAAGCTCAGCACCGTGGCGGACACCGAGGTAATCAGGTAGCGCTTGATGGCGAAGGAATGCGATATCGCCTGGGCCACGGGCACGATGATCATCAGCAACAGCAGCGGCGGATTCATGACCAACAGGCCGGCGGCCAGAATACAGCCCAGCACGGTGCCAGCTACCCGGGCGTCGCGGCGCTCCAGTGTTTGCGACAGGCTGCCGCGCAATACCACGACGATAGTCAGCAGAATCCAGTAACCATGGGTTGCCCACGGCAAGGCCAGGGAAAGGCAATAACCGGTGCCGACCGCCAGAGCAGCGCGCAGGGCATGGCGCAACGGCGGTGCATCCCAGCGCCACAGCAACAGGAACGGCCGCCACGACCACGCAGTGGGGCTGATAAACAGCTTCCAGGCCGTGCGTACCAGAGCCAGATCCGGTTCGGCTTCACCCCGCGCCAGCCGGTTCAGCTTGACGATCTCGTCATTGATATTGCCGACGCGGTTGATCAATCCGCGCAGCAGAAGCCATACCGGCGGAAAGTCGGTGCCTGGCTGCGTGTGACCGGCGACGTTCCAGTTCAAACCTGCCAGTTCCGAGCGACGGTCGGTAAAGCTCGGCGGCGTGCCACCTCGCAGCAGCGCGTCGCCCATGTTCTCTACCGCTTTCGCCAACTGGCCGATTATCTGGCCCAGTTGATCTAACGTGGCGGCACAATCCGGATTGGCGGCGGCAGCGTCCAGATCCAGCTCGCTGGCCAGCAGGTGGTCGCGTAGCTCCAGCAGGTTGATCAGCATCGCTGCCAGTTGTTGCCGGCGCGGCTGACGCGGTGCCTCTAGCAGGATATTGCGTGCGGCCTGCAGCTCATCTGCCAGCTCCGCCTGTTTTTGCATCAACTCGCCCGGTTGCGGAGCGGGATACTGACCCAGCGCGGCGCCGAACCGGCTGCCCTGGGTACGCATCAGCGCACCCATCGACAGAAAGACCTCGCCCAGAACCTGTGCACGATAGCGGTCATTCAACAGCGTATTGGACGCTGTTGCATACAACAGGTAGGCGGTCGCACCCAGCGCAAAATACCCACAGGTGACCAGCAGGGCCAAGCCATGGCTCTGGCTTGGCACCGCCATGGAGAAGATCATGGCGAACATTATCGAGATAACTATCGGTATCCCCTGTTTGCCCCATGCGCCAGCCAGAAAGGCCACGAAAGTCGCGGGAACCAGCAGCAGACCGAGATATAGGGGCTGGTCGTGCAGTATCTGCACGCAGGCAAACAGGGGTAAACCAATCACCGCAGCGGGCAGCAGGTGGAAGAACTTGTTGCGCCGTGGGGAGGCGCGGTCCGGTGGAATACAGACAATAGCGCCCACTGTAGCGACCGATGCGGCCAACGGCCCGAAAAGGAAAAACATCGAAGCCGCGATTAACAGCAGCCCAAGGCCGGCGGAAATGCCGGTAGTGACGTAGGAGCTGAGAAGGATACGAAGCAGGTTTTTAAAGCGTTTGCGCATTTCCAGCCCTGTGACGGAGTGACCTGTACGATTGAGCTTAGTCGATCTGCAGCGGCCTATACGTTAATGACAAAACAGGGATGACAAAACCGGCTTTGCCATCATCAGAACGCTGCATGCGCGGCTATAACCCCAGATATTCCGCTATCAGGAAGGCTTCACCCTTGCCTTCATGCTTGCCGAAATAACTGACCGGCTCGCGGGCGTCGTCCTCGATATACCCCACTTCGCAATCAATACCGAATTGATCAGCCAGGCGGTTGAACAGATCCACCGGAAAGTTGAGATGAATATTCTTGGTTACCGGCTGGGTAATACCCAACTGCCAGTCTTCACAATCGTCGCTCTCACACCCATTGATCAGCGTGACATTATTGGCGGCGTTCGCATCAGCATAGGTCTGCAACGCCGCTTGCAGCTCCGGCAGATTCTGCCGCAGTTTTTTCTCTCGCTTTTCTTCAAGGCGGTCGCAGGCGATCAGAAGGTATATAAGCATTTACATTACCGGGGTGGAGGAATGAGGGCTGTGGGCCAACTTCCCGGTAGTTTACCCTCTTTGATCAACAAGCATAAATTAGCCGAGGCGCCCCTGGCGGCTTGACCAAGGGCGACCCTACCCGAGTTAGATACCCTGACCGCCGGAAACCTCGATGCGCTGGGCGTTAACCCAACGGTTATTGTCGGACAGCAGGCTGGCGATCATTGGGCCGATGTCATCCGGCACCCCTACTCGCCCAAGCGCCGTCATATCGGCACAGGTCTTGTTCAGGTCCTGATTATCACGCACGGCACCGCCCATAAAGTCGGTCTCGATCGCACCCGGCGCGACCGTATTCACAGTAATACCGCGGCCGCCCAGCTCTTTTGCCAGATATCGACTGAGCACCTCGACTGCACCCTTCATTGCGGAATAAGCACCGAAGCCAGGCAGAGTGACGCGCGTCAGCCCTGAAGACAGGTTGAGGATACGGCCACCGTCCTCAATCAAGGGCAGCAAAGCCTGGGTGAGAAAAAACACGCCTTTTACATGCACCTTCATCAGCGCGTCGAACTGACTTTCAGTCGTGTCGGAGATAAGAGCGAACTCACCATGGCCGGCGTTGTTGACCAGGTGATCAAGCCTGTCGCGCTGCCATATCTCACGCAAGGCTCGCTGCAGCCGCTCAACAAATGCAGGGAATGAACTGACCTCACCGGTATCCAGTTGCAGCGCTACTGCCCTGCGACCCAGCGCTTCAATGTCCGCGACCACTGCGTTCGCCTCATCACGGCGGCTGTGATAGGTGACGATCACGTCTCCTCCCTGTTTGGCAATATGCAGGGCGGTATTGCGGCCAAGGCCCCGGCTCGATCCGGTCACCAGCGTTATCTTTGACATGAGCAACTCCTTGAGTGAATGAGTACGCCGGAATGCTGCGCCTCACACGCAATCGCGTCGTTGCCTGTTGTTATTTTCGCTTTGCCTATTCCTACAAAAGCGCCTAACCGCATATTGCCGAGGGGCGAATGAGGGGCCAGAATCAAGCCATGAACAATCTCCTACTCAATGCAGTCGATCGCTATGCTGCGGCGCACGCCGAGGCAGGTGGCATGGCGCTCACTCCGTTCGATGGCCTGGCCACCATGCGACTGACTGCGCCGAATGAGCTGCAGCATTCGATTCAGAAGCCACTGGTATGCCTGGTACTGCAGGGTGCAAAACAGGTCACCATTGGCAAGGAGCCTCTGGAGCTGAGGCCCGGCAATTCGATGCTGATCTCTGCGGACCTGCCTGCCGTCAGCCAGATAGTGACGGCGAGCGAACAGGAGCCTTACCTGGCCATTGCGCTGGAACTGGACCTGACCGTATTAACTGATCTGACCACCGCCATGGAAGCGGTCCCGGTAAAAGCCGGCCCGCTGGTGCAGACCAAACCGACACAGAAGGAGCTGATCACCACGGCCCTGCGCATGATGGAGCTGCTTGAAAAACCCGAATCGATCCCCATCCTCCAAGCCCAATTGGTGCGCGAAATGCACTACTGGCTGCTCATGGGCGAACACGGGCCCGAGATCAGACGACTGGGCTGGCCGGACGCGCATGTGCGTCGCGTGGCGCGCGCTGTGTCGGTACTGCGCACCGATTACGCCAAGACGATAACAGTGGAGCAGCTCGCCTCCTCCGCTGGCATGAGCCCCTCCTCCTTCTTCAGTCATTTCCGCAAGGTTACCACCCTGTCGCCGCCGCAGTTCCAGAAGAAGCTGCGCCTGATCGAAGCGCGCCGCCTGATGCTTTGCGAAGGCTCTACCGCGAGTCATGCTGCCTTTACCGTGGGCTATGAAAGCGTGTCCCAATTTACCCGGGAGTACCGCAGAATGTTCGGCCTGCCCCCAGCGCAGGAAACCCAGGAGATCAAACGCAAGGCCCACGCAGGCTGACTCGCCGTCTTCACCGCTATCCAGACCCGCACTCGGCGCTCTGCTCATTCCGCCTTTTAACGGTCGCTTTCCTTGAACCTCGTTGGTGAATTTTATCCAAACAGGGCTATGCTTGAAGATACAAAAAATCGAGGAGATCAGGTCATGCCCCATACCGGACAGTGCCTATGCGGCGCCATTCGTTATCAACTCACCGGCACACCACAGACCGTGGCGCTATGTCACTGCCGTGACTGCCAACGCAGCGCCGGCGCACCCATGGTGACCTGGGCCATGTACCCTGAAGCCGCGCTGACCCTGACCCAGGGCGAGCCCAAGACCATCAACTCATCCGGCACCGCCATGCGCAGCTTCTGCTCCGATTGCGGTAGCGGGCTGTTCTATCGCAACGAAGATATCCTGCCCGGGATTGTGGATGTGCAGACTGCGACATTGGACGATCCAGAGGCCCTTCCTCCAGAGATACAGATCCAGACAGCGGAGCGCATGGGCTGGATGAAGCATATGCATGAGCTGCCTGAGTTTGAGCGGTTTCCGGGATAGGAAGACGTCGACAATGAGTCTGAAAGATCAGTTTGAATTACTGGCGACCTATAATCAGTGGATGAACACAAAGGTCTATGAGGCTGCGGGCCATCTCTCTGCCACTGATTTAGCCAGAAATCGCGGGGCTTTTTTCGGTTCTATCCTGGGCACGCTGAACCATATACTTGTTGCCGACACTATCTGGCTCAAGCGGTTTGCTACCCACCCGTCCTGCGGAATTTCGTTGCGCGAGGTAGTCGCTCTTCCAGATCCAACCAGCCTGGATCAGATTGTCTTTGATGATATTGGTCAACTGGCTGAGCGCCGGGCCTGGCTGGATCAGAGAATTGTCGACTGGATAGCCGAGATGCCCGCCGATGAACCGGATTCCGCTCTCAGCTATCGCAACGTCAAAGGGGTCGCCGCCAGCAAAAGCTATTCAAGCCTGGTTCTTCACTTTTTCAATCATCAGACTCACCACCGCGGCCAGGCTTCTACCCTGTTATCACAGGCAGGTGAAGATATAGGTGTTACGGATCTGTTGGTTCAAATTCCCGGGTAGAGCTCAGGTGCCACCACACCAATAAAGGCAACTCCAGGCGCCCCCCTAAGCCCCCACGTGTTCAGTGACGGGACGTTAGAAGTTTCATTGCCCTTCGAACCAAAGCTGGTCGGCCAATAACGCTTCAAGCATCGTGATAAAGACCTTTTACCAATCACGATCTGAACGAATGTAAGCCGCGTAAACTGGAGAATGGATTCCGGTCGAAAAGGAGAGCACTCTTAGGCCGTGCTACGCTTTCCCTAACCCTCCGCGAGTGCAGGCGATCATGTTTATCAGCGTGCTGGATCTATTCAAAATAGGTATCGGGCCATCAAGTTCCCATACGGTAGGGCCTATGGTTGCCGCCCATGAGTTTATCGGTCGTATAAAAGAGCAGGCATTCGGGGCACAGAGCCTGCAAGGTGCCACCCTCCGCTGCACGCTCAAAGGGTCACTGGCCTACACCGGTAAAGGTCATTCAACCGACCGTGCTGTTGCCTTGGGATTACACGGTTATCTTCCGGCCGATCTTGTCGATACCGATGTACAGGCGCTGGTGACTCAACTTTGGCAAAGCCCCCCGATCAAGCTGGACCAGAATCGATCGCTATTATTCAGTCCCGCTCGGGACGTGATCTTTGATACTGGCGAGCCCTTGCCGCAACACAGCAACGGTATGGTATTCGAGGTGACAGGCGGTGATGGCAAGGTGCTGATTGCGGAAACCTATTTCTCCATCGGTGGCGGCTTCATCAACACTTTGGCTGAAATTGACCAATTGCAGGCTCCGTTGAAATTCGCAGCAGTCGATTCTTCAACTTATCCCTTTGATTCAGCCAACACCTTGCTTGCGCTCGCTGAAGAACATCAGCTCTCCGTCGCTCGCATGAAGCACATCAACGAGCTTGAGCATCTGGGTGAAAGCGACCTCATTGCCGGGCTGGATAACATCTGGCGCGCTATGCGGACCTGTATCGCCGGTGGGCTGGCTACAGAGGGTGTGCTGCCGGGTGGGCTGGACATTCCTCGGCGTGCGAAGGGGCTTTACGAAGGCATAAAGAGCAAACCGGAAACGGCAAACATCAATGACTGGCTGTGTGCTTATGCCATGGCCGTCAACGAGGAAAACGCGGCCGGCAATATGGTGGTTACAGCGCCAACCAATGGGGCGGCCGGCGTGATACCGGCAGTGCTGTATTACTTTGTGACCCACGAGCAGGGGACGCAGCAACAGGTGAGGGATTTCCTGCTGACGGCCAGCGCGATTGGTGGCCTGATCAAACAGCGCAGCTCGATCTCAGGAGCCGAAGTTGGCTGCCAGGGAGAGGTCGGTTCCGCAGCCGCCATGGCCGCCGCTGGCTTATGTGAAGTGCGTGGCGGCACGGCTCGGCAGGTAGAGAATGCCGCGGAGATTGCGCTGGAGCATCATCTCGGCATGACCTGCGACCCGGTAAAGGGACTGGTGCAGGTGCCCTGTATTGAACGCAACGGCTTTGGCGCCATCAAGGCCTATGCGGCCGCATCGCTGGCGCTGCGCGGCGACGGCAAGCACTTTATGCCGCTGGATAACTGCATCGAGGCGATGCGAAAAACCGGGCTGGAAATGTCCTACAAGTACAAGGAAACGTCCCTGGGCGGGCTCGCAGTCAGCATTACAGAATGCTGAAGAAGGTCGGTTTTAGCGCCTGCTTCCGCGAAACGGTTTCCTTCATAGTGCTTCGGGTTACACTGAAGGCATGCTGATCACCATTTCCCGCTACAGCCTCCCCTATGAGGCACACATTGCCAAATCGCGTCTGGACGCGGAAGGCATTCCGGCGTTTATCGCCGATGAGCACACCATCAATATGCAATGGCTCTACTCCAACGCGATGGGTGGCGTGCGGCTGCAAGTACCTGAACCTTATGCCGAACAGGCACTGCAGGTATTGAACGAAGACCGAGAGCAGGACCTGGTCGAGCTGGTAGGTGCGGACGTGCAGGCCTGCCCCCGCTGCGGCAGCGAAGATACGCAATACCATCAGATTGGCCGGCGCTGGGCGTTTCTGATGTTTATCGGGATCAACTTTCCGTTGTTCCCGATCAGGAGCGGCGTTAAATGCAATAGTTGTGGGAAGGTGTGGACGCCCTAGGCGTCAAGGCCTTCCCTCGCCCTCAGGCAGGCTTATCGGTTCCCAGCCGGCGGGACGCAATCCTGTTCAAGCTGGACTCAACCTGTCTGTAACCTGAATGCCACGCGTGGCTGGCACTGTAATTGCTCCATTTGATATGCAGTGAACCCCGTCATGAAAATACATTACCTCGTTCTGCTAGCAGGGTTTGGGCCTGCCTTGTTATCAGGCTGTTTCAACGGATCATCCTCTTCATCGGATGCGCCTGCAACGCCCGCACCGCCAACAACTGAAGAGCCGGTAGCGGAAAGCTCGCAGTTTCGGGTTCTGCCCTATTTGCAGCATCCCACCGATTCCGCCATCAGCGTTGTGTGGTTTACCGACAAGGATGTGCCTGGGATGCTTGAGGTTGAAGGTGTTGGCAGCTTTACCTCCGAGCCGGTGCTGGCCGAAAACCTGAGTTACGGCGAGAGTGAGGTGGCTTACATCCATAGCGAAAGCAACTTTGGTGCTATCCACGCTGACGTGGCTGCAGGCGAAGCGCCTGTGCTGCCCTACCGACACCACGTGCGGGTTGAAGACCTGCAGCCCGGCACTGAGTACAACTATGTGGTGAAGCAGGCAGGCAACGAGCCGATGGCAGCGATCATGAGCACGGCGCCAGCGTCCGGTGCACGGTCAAATATCCGCTTCCTGGCCATGTCAGATATGGAAACCGAGCCGGAGTCGACCGACAAGACGGTGGCCTGGGCTGCCAGTGCTCTGCTGGTCGGCGGGGATAAATTGGGTACCGATCCGGCCACAGCCAATCGTCAATATCCGGTCGATCAAACCGACGGCTTCCGCGCCAACCTGGAATACGCGGGCACGCGCAAACCGGATTTCTGGTTGATCGCAGGTGATCTGGTGGAAAAAGGCGGTCGCCAACTGGACTGGGATGAATTCTGGCGCCATACCGCCGGTGAATGGGGCACCTTTGCTTCCAGCACGCCTATCTTGCCGGTGATGGGTAACCACGAGAACTACTGGCACCCCAACGGCGGCGGATACACCACTGACGCGGCGACCCTGTCTTACGACAAATGGAATACCTACTGGGAATTGCCGACCAACCAGGCCGGTGACAGCCGCCATCAGAAGCGCTATTACCGCGTCGATTACGGTCCGGTGACCATCATTGCGCTGGATTCATCCAATGGTGACGACACCGACCCGGCGCGTGACACCAACCTGTTGCTGAACGGCGCAGAGGCACGCCTGCCTGATTTCAATCGCAACAGCGAGCAGTGGAATTGGGCGGTGCGTGAACTGGCCGATGCCCAGGCCCGTGGCCAGGTGATCTTTGTGCAGTTTCACCACACTGCTTTTGGTACGGGCGTGCACAGCCTGACGTCAGGCTCGGCGGGTATTGCCAACAACGAAGATAACCAGTCTGGCATGCCCATGCGCATCTACCATGAGCTATTCACCCGCTACAGTGTGACGGCGGTGCTCTCGGGCCACGACGAACTGCTCGAATATGTCGAGCTGGCTGGCGTGCATTACTGGGACGTGGGTTTTGCCGGCGATGGATTGCGCGGCCCCGGCTACTACCCGACCACCACCTACGTGCCATTCGACCTGTTGCCGGCCGACGCTCAAGCCACTCACTGGAGCGCCCACGGCGATGCGCCGGAGCTGTGGAATGGCAATCAGCTTATCGACGGCGGCAAGCACTACGGTTTTATGGAAGTGGATGTGCGCCCGAAAGGCGAATACGACTACGAGGTCGTGATGACCCCGCGCTATGCCTTTCCTTTGATGAACACCCAGGGTGTTGCCACCGGGGAGTTCGATTTCAGACAGTACAACAAGGTTGTGCGGGTCGATGTTAAACGCTGAGTAACCTTGGCCGCCCGCAAGGGCGGCTTTCAGCAAATCCCCAAGCTGGCGCTCAACGCCGACGCCGCAGTTGCCTCAAGCGCTGAATCAGCGCCGCAACTACCTGACGGCGGGCATCGCGCTGATCCCTCATGGCCTAATGCGGGGTTGTCTGATGGGTTCAGACGCATGCTAGTATTCTTCTATTTGGCCAAGCCGTCTATGCTCACCACAGCCTTGGCTCGGCTCCAAGAACACCCATAGAGGATCTTGCCTGCCAACCCTGGATGGGTGGCGGGCAACGATTGCAGGATGCCGCATTGGAACAATGGATGAACAATTACGCTAGCAGGCCCGCGCTTGGACTACCCAGGTAGCGATGGCCATGATCCTGATTAAACGCCCACAAGAGTTGCGGCGCCTGCGCCGCCTGGCTCTGGCAGCGCAGGGTTTGCTGCAGGCTCAGGCCTTTGGCCGGGGTTTATCCGGGGCGCGTAACGCCATCAATCATATAGGCTACGTGCAGATTGACAGCATATCGGTGGTCCAGCGCGCGCATCACCATGTTCTGCACTCGAGGGTGCCGGACTTCCAGCCCGCCATGACCAACCGGATGTTGCGCGACGGCGACATTTTTGAGTATTGGGCTCATGCGGCGGCGTTTCTGCCTATCGCTGACTTTCGCTTCTCACTGCCCTACAAAAACGCCATCAAAGCTGGCCAGACCCATTGGTTCAGAAACCCCGACAGGCAACTGATGGGCGAACTACTGGCGCGCATCCGTTCAGACGGCCCGCTGCGATCTCGTGATCTGGAAACTACTGCCCCTAAACGTGCAGGCTGGTGGGATTGGAAGCCTGCCAAAAAAGCACTAGAGCAATTGTATATGCAGGGCGATCTGATGATCAGTGATCGCGAAGGCTTTGAAAAAACCTATGATCTGAGCGAGCGGGTATTGCCCTCTCACGTTGATACCACAATGCCCACCCCGCAAGAGTTCGCGGCGCACCTGGTTGATCAGCAACTGCGCTGCCACAGCCTGGCCTCACTCAAAGGGCTGACCTACCTGCGGCGTAATCCTGAGCTGCGCAAAGCAGTAAAAGATCTGATTAGTGAAAGGCTAGCGCAGGGCGAACTGGAGCAGGTAGCGCTGCCCAGTGGAGACCTGTTTCTACTGAAGCCCGGCGCACTTGAGAGCCCCCTGCCGCGGGTGAGTGAGCGCATGCTGATCCTGTCGCCGTTCGACAATAGCGTCATCCAGCGAGACCGGCTCAAGGCACTTTTTCAATATGACTATCAGTTGGAATGCTACGTGCCAGAACCGAAACGCCAGCACGGCTACTTTTGTTTACCACTGTTATACCGTGACGAGTTTGTTGGGCGGATGGATTGCAAAGCGCATCGGAAAACCCGCCATTTGCAGATTAAATCGCTGCATCTCGAACCCCGACATTGTGACGATGATGCCGTCATTGCGGCGTTTCTGGAGGCTGTTACCGCATTTTGTGATTTTCAGGAATGTGATTCAGTGTCTTTGACCAACACAAGCCCCTATCACCTGGCAGCGCAGCTGGCCGGCGCGCTGGAAGCGCTCTCCAAGCCTTAGCTGCCCCTTCGACCTTGACAGCAAAATCTGTCTAAATCACTCTATGCCCAGCGCCGCCAGGCGTCCCGTCCGCGGAAAGGGCTGCGCCCAAAGCACTATCACATGAATATTTCATACGAATCCCAGCCTGCTGGGCGGACACAGGCTTGTAAGGGAGTTCGTATGTCTATACCCAGCCCTATCGGTCACGGCCGACTCAACATCGAGCAACAGCGCAAGCGTGCCAAAGAGCTATTCAAGGCCGTCAGCCATCAGCATCCTGAGGCCATGGCTCGCGTTCTGCAGCATCTACCGGCAAAAGACACCCCGCTGAAACTCAGCGACGCTCAATGGGTGATTGCACGCGAGAACGGTTTTGCCAGTTGGGTAAAAATGAAAACCCATATCGACGCTCTGGACCACGCCAGCCAGCACGCGGAGGTATATGGCGATCAGGATGCCCGCACGCTGCATATTCGGTGTGGCTCGGATATTCAGCACAGCCTGAAAGTGGCGGGTTTTAACGGTGACTTTCTCGAGTTTTCCGACCCTTTCTGCATCGGTCCCGTTAGCACTGCGGACTACCCTGACCTGCTGCCGATACGTGCGGAGTTTCTCGCCACAGCCTTTGATATGCCCTTGGGGGATTCTCTGGCCCGGCTGCAAAAGACCTGGGCGGCGCTGAATCACCTGGATGAGTACGAAAGGCTGATACTCTGGTTTGAGCACGACAGTTATGACCAACTGATCCTCGCCTGCCTGCTGTCCCATCTCGAACACAATCCACTACGGGCCAGCATAGAACTGATCGCTGTAGACGCCGTACCTGGCGTTGAGCGCTTTATCGGCATCGGCCAGTTGGCACCTGATGTACTGGCCTGGCTGTGGCCCCAGCGCCGTGCCGTGACCCCAGCGTTGCTGCAGTTGGGCGCCGCTGCCTGGGAAGCCCTGTGCGCCGACAATCCCGACCAGCTCATGCAACTCATCAGCGAAGGCACTCCCGCTTTGCCGATGCTCGGCACTGCGCTGAAACGACATTTGATGGAGCTACCCGACCCACGCAACGGTCTGGGCCTGAGTGAATACCTGACACTGGAAATACTGCGCGATCTAGGGCCCATGCCTGCAGGCAAAGCCTATGCCCTTCTGATGCGTGAACGTGAACCCCTGCCCTACCTGGGCGACATGATGTACTGGTGGATGCTGCAACCACTATTGAGCGCTAGGGAGCCGGCATTAAGGATCATGGGCGATGCCGACGCGCAATGGCCACAGCGTATCATTGCCCTTAGCGACATCGGGCTCGCTATCCTGCAGGGCCAGCGCGACTGGCTCACATGCGGCCCAGTGTCACGCTGGGTAGGTGGCATGAACGTGAGCCCAGGCAAGGCGCATTGGCGCTTTGAGCGCTCGCAACAAATAACGCACTTCTACGCTGCGCCAACCGCTTCTTGAGACCAGCATTGCGAGCCTGAGATCTGCCGCTGCGGCCTGCTTTTTATCAGGCCGCATGCAACGCTCTACCCTCAACCCATTCGTCAGCTCGAAGCTGGCTAACTATCAGCAGACCGGATCCAATGCCTGTTGTTCTCTGCGTTGGCGGCCGCGCCTGAACCACAGAACCAGGATGAGCCCAAGAACCGCCGTTCCCGCGCCAGCCAAAGGCACGGAGCTCAACCCAAAACCGCTTTTGATCATCGCTGCGCCCAACATCGCACCTAGCGCATTACCCAGATTAAAGGCACCAATGTTCATTGCAGAGGCTAGATTGGGTGCCTCTTTTGCCTCGTGCACCACCAGGGACTGCAGCGGCGGAACCAAGGCAAAACTGGCGATACCCCATAAAAAAATCAGCGGTGCGACCAATATCTCGGAAGACGCTGTTACTGAGAAAACAACCAGCAGGACGATGACCGACAGCAAGGACACCACCAGCGTCATGTCGAGGGAGCGATCGGCATAGCGGCCCCCCAGGTAATTACCAAGCGCCAAGCCTACCCCATACAAAACCAGCATCGCCGTGACAAAAGCAGTAGAGGCTAGGGTTTCATCCTGCAGGATCGGTACGATGTAGGTAAACACGGTAAACATGGCACTGGAGCTGACCACCGTTAATAACAGCGCAGCCAGAACCGGCCCTTTGCTCAGCACTCTGAGTTCATTCCGTATATCAGCCTTTTGCGTGTTCGCCAGCGGCGGCAGAGACACTCGCAAGGCAATCATGGTGATTAGCCCAATCCCTGCCATTGCAAAAAAGGCAGGCCGCCAGCCGATCACTTCACCGATGTAGGCAGCCAGAGGAACGCCACCGATAGTCGCGATGGTCAACCCGGAAAACATGGCAGCCACAGCTCCTGCGCGTTTTTCTGGCGGCACGATACTCATGGCGACAATCGCGCCAACCCCAAAAAAAGCACCATGATTAAACGAGGTGACGATACGCCCCAGCAACAGCATGTTGTAGCTATCAGCCAGGGCTGATATCAGATTACCCAGGGTAAAGATCCCCATTGATAACAGGAGTAAATTCCGCCGAGACATGTTGGCAAACACCAGGATCATGAATGGCACCCCAATGAGCACACCAAAGGCGTAGGCACTGATCAACATCCCAGCCCTAGGGATGGAGACGGCCAGATCATTGGCAATGGTCGGCAACATTCCCATCGGGGAAAATTCAGTCACGCCAATACCGAACGCACCCAAAGCAAGCGCGAGCAGAGGGATATTGATCTTCATGAGCGGTCTCGTCAATTTATGAGGGAAGGGAATATAATCAATTGGCCGACCGCTAAAAAGTAGCGCCAGGTATATTCAGTTTTGCATTGGAGTCACAAATGAAGCTCGGCAAAACCGACAGAGCCGCAGAAATGGAAACCTTCTTGTCGGTAGCCCAGGCCGGCAGTTTCAGCGCCGCAGCTCGCGAGCTGGGACTCACCCCTTCCGCGATTAGCCGCATCATCAGCCGCATTGAAAAGCGCCTGGGGGTCAGGTTGATGGTGCGCAGCACCCGCAGCCTGCGTCTGACTAGCGAGGGCGAGTCCTACGCCCTGGCAGCCAGCCGCATCATCAAGGACCTGGATGATACAGAAGCCACTATCGCCAACCGTGGCAGCCCCAGCGGCAATATAAAGGTCAGCACCGCAGCAGCCCACAGCCGCCTGACCATCACCCCGCTGCTAAAAGAATTCTTGCAACGCTACCCGGATATCACCATCGAGCTGGATGTGACAGATCAGATCAGTGATGTCAGTGCCGGTCATGTGGATGTTGCCATTCGATTTGGCAAGCTGCCTGATAGCGGCCTGCATACCCGGCGGCTGGGTGAAACAGGCCGAGTAGTGATCGCCTCGCCAGCGTATCTGGCCAGCAAGGGCATACCCCGTATACCCGCAGATCTGAAAGATCATAACTGCCTGGACTTCAGCTTCCGCCGGCTGGAGCCTGGCTGGCCATTTCTTGCTGATGGCCAGGAGTTCATGCTGTCAGTCAGTGGCAATATCATCGCAAACAACGGTGAAACGCTGGTTGAGCTTGCCTTGCAAGGTATGGGAATTACCCGGGTAGGCCGATTTCATGTGCAGCAGGCACTGGCCAGCGGGCAACTGGTGCCGCTACTGGAGGACCACAATCCTCAGGATCGCGAGGCCATTCACGCGGTCTTCATTGGCGGCAAGAACATCCCCGCAAGAATACGGGTATTTATTGATTATCTAGTTGAAAAGATGATGCACGAACCGTGACGCAGAGGACGATGCTAGCGCGTGGCATCAAGGTTGCTGGAACAACTCCCAGCGTATTGAAAGAGTGTACTCCGGTCGACGCTCCAGCGTGCACCAGGTTACTTTGAAGCGGGTATCCGCCCTGCGCCCAGCCGAATCAGCAGGCACCCTACCCCCGCCAAAGTGGCCAACGCCACCACGCCCAGCCAACCGACATTCGCCAAAAGAAACGCGCCCAGCGCCGAACCAGCGGCCATACCGACAAACATGGTGGTAAAGAACACCGCATTGAGCCGCCCGCGAGCTTCGGCATCCAGGCTGTAGATCAGGGTCTGATGGGCGATCAGGGTGGCCTGTACGCCCAGATCAAAGCCCAGCGCGCTGAGGGCAATCAGAATCAGGCGGCTCTGGGTGTCCAACAGCGGTAGTAAAAACATGGAAGCAAAGGACACAATCACGATAACCGAGCCGACCAGAGTGACCCGGTGCGGACCAAAGCGGTCAGCCTGCTTGCCGGCCAGCGGCGCGATCAATGCGCCTGCAATGCCAGCCACGCCAAACAGCCCGGCGGTGGCGCTGCCCAGGCCAAAATCATCGTGCAGCATGATCGCCAGCGTCGTCCAGAAGGCGCTGAAGGCGACGGCCAGCAGGCATTGGGCGAAGGCTGCGTAACGTAGCGCCGGATATTGCCGCCAGAGCCGCCCCATCGACAGCAGCAAGTCGCCATAGCTCATGCTGGTGTTAGGCGTAAAGCGCGGCAGAACCCGCCACAGGCACACTGTAATCATCACAATGCTGACGGCGGACAAGCCATACATCACACGCCAACCCAGATACTCGCCAACAAAACCGCTGATCACGCGAGACGCCAGAATACCCACCAACAGGCCCGTCATCACACTGCCCACGGTTTTGCCGCGCGTGGCTTCCGGGGCCAAGGCCGCTGAAGCAGGCACGATATCCTGCGCCAGCGTGGCAGCAGCGCCAATCAGCAGGCTGGTCAGCAGCAGCGTATTCACACTGCCAGATAAGCTGCAAAGCACCAGCGCTAGCGCCAACAGCAACCCTTTTGCGAGTATGACCCTGCGCCGGTCAAAGCGATCGCCCAGTGGAATCAGGAATAACAAACCCAGGGCGTAACCCACCTGCGTCAGAGTCGCTACCAGCCCAATGGCGGCAACGCTGACGCGCAGCTCTGCGCCCATGCTCGGCAGCATCGGATGACTGTAGTAGATGGAGGCAACACTGAGACCGGCGCCGGCCGCCAGCGTGAAGACGGTCAGCGGCGATATTGACTGCCGCGTCTCACCGGAAGAGATTGCATCCTGGGACGCGGCCATGCAACGACTCCATGACAAAGGCGGCGCGCTTGCTGATGTGGCAGGCGCGCCAGGCTAGAGAAAGATCAACTCAAGCCAGATTGACCACAACGCGGCCTGTCATGTTCCCGCCGAGGATACGTTCGATCTCTTCGGGTAGCTGGTCCAACGTGACTTCACGCTCGAGGTTATGCAGGTCCGTCTTCCATTGCAGCGACAGGCGATCCCACATGGACGCCTTGACCACCAATGGCTGCTCGACAGAATCCACACCCAACAGATTGACGTTGCGCAGGATAAACGGCAGCACACTGCCCTGGAACTGCGTGCCGGCAGTCAGGCCGCAGGTCACAACGCTGGCGCCGTAGCGCAGAGATTTGACCACATTGAACAGAATATCGCCGCCGACGGTATCGACCGCACCAGCCCACTGCTCCTTGAGCATGGGCTTTTCCTTGCCGGCTTCCAGTTGGCTGCGCTCGATGATCTGCGTCGCACCCAGGCCCTTGAGAAAATCAGTTTGCGTGGCTTTACCGGTCGACGCAGCCACCTCGTAGCCCAGGCTGGCGAGCATGGCCACGGCAATACTGCCGACCCCGCCAGTGGCGCCGGTCACCAGTACCGGGCCTTGATCCGGCGTCAAGCCTGCCTGCTCGAGCTTGTCGATACAGAGCGCGGCAGTAAGGCCCGCCGTACCCAGCACCATGCTGTCACGCAGGCTCAGACCTTCCGGGCGCTTGAGCACCCATGCAGCGGGAACGCGAATATATTCCCCGTAACCGCCTGCGGTGTTCATGCCCAGGTCGTAACCGGTGACGATCACCTCGTCACCAGCCGACAGTTCTGCAACAGAGGAAGATTCCACCACACCGGCGGCGTCGATACCTGGCGTATGCGGAAAATTGCGAGTGACGCCCTTGTTGCCGGATGCCGAGAGTGCATCCTTGAAATTCAGCGAGGAATACTTGACGCGAATCAGTACCTCGCCCGCGGGCAGGTCATCGATCTTGCGCTTGGTAACTTGCGATACATAGCGGCCGTCTTGTTCGCTGACGACCAGAGCCTTGAATTCGGACATGCTGTTCTCCTACCAGAAACGCTGATTGTGAAAGCGCGAAAGCCAGGTCAGCAACAGATTGTCGAGGGCGGCTGAGACGCTGCCCGAGAGCTTTTCCTGCAGCTTTTTGCGCGTGACATAATGCACTTCAAATACATCTGCTTCGTGGATCATGCGACTAATGTACTGGTCGCTGGTGCTGATCTCATCGGCCAGCGCGTTGTCCAGCGCTTCAACACCAAACCAAACCTCGCCGGTGGCAACGGCCGGCACATCCAGCTTGGGACGGTACTGGGCAACAAAGGCCTTGAACAACCGATGGATGTTTTCCAGATCTTCCTGAAACTTCTCCCGGCCCTTCTCGGTATTCTCACCGAACAGCGTCAGCGTACGCTTGTACTCGCCAGCGGTGAGCATTTCATAATCCACGTCGTGCTTCTTCAACACCTTGTTGAAGTTGGGGATCTGCGCGACCACACCAATAGAGCCAAGCATGGCAAAGGGCGCAGCCAGTACCTTGTTGCCTATACAGGCCATCATGTAACCGCCGCTGGCGGCGACCTTGTCGACACACACGGTCAGCGGCACGCCAGCATCACGAATGCGCGTCAATTGCGAGGCGGCCAACCCATACGCATGCACCATGCCCCCGCCGCTTTCCAATTTGACCACGACCTCATCCTTGGCCGTGGCCACTTCCAGGATGGCGGTAACTTCATGACGCAAATTTTCCAGCGCGCTGGCTTTGATATCGCCATGGAAATTCAGCACGTAAACACGCTTGGGCGTATCTGTAGACTTGCCGCGCGCTTTCAATTCGGCCTTGCGTTCCTTGTGCCGCACCTTGAGGGCCGCCTTGCCGAGGATGGATTCGCTCAACTTGTCGGTCATGCGGTCCAGTTGATCATTCAGGCGGGTGACGCTCAGCGTGCCCACCGCACGGCCCTTGCGCTCTTTAAGCGCAGACACCATAGCCACTACCAGCAGCAGCGCCACGACAAAGGTGACGGCCTTGGCCAGAAACATACCGTACTCAGCAAGCCATTCCACAAGCGTACTCCAGACAATCGAAAGGGATTTGAATCTCTGCCATCAAGCATACAGGATCGGCCCATGGCTGGGACAAACTCCCCAGGCCACGGATTCAAACAAGCGTATGGTTTTTTATTGACAGCGACCTGAGAGGCCAATACCCTCAAGGCTTAATGTCAGACACTGATTCCAGACGCATACCTTAAATGAATACCCGAAAAAGGAAGACCCTGTGGGCAGTATCTATTTGATCCGGCACGGCCAGGCTTCACTTGGTGCAGAGAACTACGATGTGCTCTCACCCCTTGGTATTCAACAGTCCGAAATCCTCGGCGAGCATTTTCACAAGGCCGGTCTGACCTTTGACCGCAGCTATGCAGGCGAAATGGATCGGCAGATCGACACGGGCAAATACGCGCTGGCGAAAATGCCCGGCTCTGACCAGCAGATTCTCTGCGAGCCCGCGTTCAATGAATACGCGGCCGATACGGTGATGAAGACTTATCTGCCGCGGGTAGCCGAAAAAGAACCCGATGCAATGCATTATGTAGAGAACGCGGGTCAGTATCGCAAGGAATTCCAGAAGGTATTCAGCCAGGTGATCACAATGTGGATTACCGAACAAAATGAAGTAGAAGGCTGCGAACCCTGGTCTGCTTTTGTTGAGCGTGTAAAAGGTGGGTTGGCGCGGGTATTGGAAGATGCAGCCAGCGGCCAGAATATTGCGATTTTCACTTCGGGTGGCGCTATTACCGCTGCCTTGCAACTTCTCACGCAGATGCCGGCAACCAGCGCATTCGAGCTGAACTGGCAGATCGTGAACACCTCTGTAAGCCGTCTACAATATGGTAGAAACAAGCTCAGCCTGGCGTCGTTCAACAGTCAGGCGCATCTTGACTTGCACCAGCAGCCGGATTGCGTCACTTACAGATAAACAGCAACGGCATGTGACGTTGCTCCAGCAAAACCAGAAATCAAGGATACACCTATGACCAGCGTTGCAGACATCACCAGCAAAATGGAATCCAAGTTCAACCCAGCAGCCGCCGCCGGCCTGGATCTGGTTTTCCAGTTCAACATCGAAGACGACAGCAACTTCAACGTCACCATCAAGGACGGCACTTGCGCCATTGCCCAGGGCGACGCTGCTACTCCTAACGTTACCCTGATCATGGACAAGTCCACTCTGGAAGGCGTCATGACTGGCGAAACCGACGGCATGCAAGCGTTCATGGCTGGCAAGCTGCGCGCCGAAGGCGACATGATGTTGGCTCTGAAACTCGGCGAACTCTTCCCCGCCTGAGTAGTAGCTGCATAAAAAAACCGGAGCCAAGTGCTCCGGTTTTTTTTGACCTGGCTTTTTGCCTTTGCTTTTGATTTGGGACAGCAATACCTACATCACGCAAAAGCCCGAGGAGCATCCCAGCTTGGTAGGGTGGAGAAAGTGTATAAAACAGGGATGTTTTTATCCAAGCCTACAGGGACGTATTCACGGCGTCTTTCGGAATCCTGCCAAGCTGGGATGCGGCTAATGCCGAGTGCTCAGCCGAGATTGTTTGATTTCGGAGCAAGATCACCCCAGGCCGGCGGTTCACGCCGACACGCGCAAGTCCCCGCAAGCGGGCCCGGCCAGCGATCACAGATCGCTTGGCGTTCGGCTGCGCGCGAAGCATGCTTCGCCAACGCTTGCCTCACCCCTCTAGCTCGGCGATGGCATCCATGCCATCGACGGTCGGCTTAGCTCCACCGCCCTGCGATGATCGCAGCAATCCGTGTGAATCAAAGAAGATCAAAAGCAAATTCACTTTCTATTCCAAAATAGCCCCAACCAATCCCATACCAACACGAACCCTGATAAGCCCATTCAAACAAGCGTTTGAGCTTGTTAGCGCAGGCCTGCTGGATTAGATTAGCTGATTGTCCATGCCACCCATTATAAGGAAAGCCATGAGCGCTACAGACCAGGCTACCCAGATCCGCGAAGGCGAAGAGCTGGATGTACAAGCCGTTGACCAGTATCTCAAGAGCCAGATCCCCGGGCTTGAAGGCCAGCCGACCATCACCCAGTTTCCCGGTGGCGCATCCAACCTGACGTACCTGGTGGCCTACCCCGGCCAGGAATTTGTTTTACGCCGCCCGCCCTTTGGCAAAAAAGCCAAGTCAGCGCATGACATGGGCCGCGAATACCGCATTCAAAAGCAATTGGGTGAAGGCTTCCCCTACTGCCCCAAGGTTTATGCACACTGCACTGACGAATCCGTACTGGGCTGCGAGTTCTATGTGATGGAGCGGGTCAAAGGCATCATTCTGCGCTCGGAAATCCCTGAAGAACTTGGGTTGGATGAAGCCAAGACACGCGAGCTGTGCAAAAGCTTTATCGACAAGTTTGTTGAGTTACATAACCTGGACTACACCGCCTGCGGTCTGGCCGATCTGGGCAAGCCGGAAGGTTATGTAAAGCGCCAGATCGAAGGCTGGATTGATCGCTATCAGAAGGCAGCAACACCCGATGCGCCGAATTGGGAGCCGGTCATGGCCTGGCTGCGCGAGAAGATGCCCGCTGACCACCACAAACCAGGCCTGGTGCATAACGACTACCGCTTCGACAACGTGATTCTGGATCCCGAGAATCCGATGGAGATCATCGGCGTACTGGACTGGGAAATGACCACCATTGGTGACCCGCTGATGGATCTGGGTAATACCCTCGCCTACTGGATTCAGGCAGATGACCCGCAGCCCATGCAGGCGATTCGTCGCCAACCGAGCCATGCGCCCGGCATGTTGACGCGTCAGGAGTTCGCCGATTATTACGCCGAGAAAGCCGGCATCGAGATCCCCAACCTGGATTATTACTACACCTACGGACTATTCCGTCTGGCTGGTATCGTGCAGCAGATCTACTACCGCTTTTATCACGGCCAGACCCAGGACAAGCGCTTCGGTAACTTTATTCACATGAACAAGCTGCTGGAACAGTTGAGCCTCTCGGTCATCAACAAATCCACCCTATAAGCGTAAAAGAGGACACCCCCATGCAAAAGACTCAATTATTCGATCTGGACGGCAAAGTAGCCCTGGTCACCGGCGCCAGCCGTGGCATCGGTGAAGCCATCGCCAAACTGTTGGCCCAGCAAGGCGCTCACGTGATTGTTACCAGCCGCAAGATCGACGGTTGCCAGGAAGTGGCTGACGCGATTGTCGCGACCGGCGGCAAGGCCTCTGCAATGGCTTGCCATATTGGTGAAATGGCGCAAATTACCGCGACCATTGAAACCATCCGCAGCCAATTCGGTAAACTGGATATTCTGGTTAACAACGCGGCGACCAACCCCTACTTCGGCAATGTGCTGGATACCGACCTGACCACATTCCAGAAGACCGTGGATGTGAACATCCGCGGCTACTTCTTCATGTCGGTTGAAGCCGGCAAACTGATGCGTGAAACAGGCGGCGGTGCGATTCTCAACGTGGCATCTGTGAACGGTATGGTGCCTGGCGATATGCAGGGTATCTACTCGATCACCAAGGCAGCCGTAATCAACATGACCAAGGTATTTTCCAAGGAGTGTGCACAGTTCGGCATCCGTTGCAACGCCTTGCTGCCAGGCCTGACCGATACCAAGTTCGCTTCGGCACTGACTACCAACGATTCGATCCTGAAACATGCTCTGCAGCGCATCCCGCTGCGCCGTGCAGCGGACCCGACCGAGATGGCCGGCACTGTGTTGTATCTGGTCAGTGATGCATCCAGCTACACCACCGGCGCTGCGATCAACGTCGATGGCGGCATGCTCGCCTGATAGCCGGTAAAAGCTTAACTGGACAGCCGCGAGCTAGTTGGAACGCTTCATAGCGTCAGTCGCGGCTTGATTGAGGGGCAGCGGGGTTAAACCCGTGGCCCCAATTTCCAGGCCATAACGGGCGCCATTGGTCATCGGCATGAAACGCAGGGTGAAGGCGTCAGCTTCCAGCAGCGTCTGATTACCGGACCGATCCAGCCAGTGCCACAGATCACGCCAGCTTGGCGTTGCATGCAGCAAGCCACTGGGTGGCGCATCTGCACCTTGCTGCTGCTCTAACGCCAGGTAGCGGCCTGCCAGGCGATGCAGGCGATAACCATCCTGCAGCCCTATTGCATGGCCCAGACCACGCCACCGCAGCACCTGCGCATCCAGCTCCCACTGATCACCGTTCAAACGCACCCGCCCTGCTTCTCCCCCGCTGAGCTCCACATCAAACAACTGCGGGCCGACCTCGGTGAATTCCAGCGTGACCACCGTACTGCCGGATTCCAGGGATTTGAACTGCTGCATCTCCCAGGCGGCGATACCCAGCGCGGCGCTGATTGCTAGAGCCAGTAGCAACAGATTGCCTTTGAGCCAGGGTAACAACCAGTCCAGGCGCCAGCCCCGGGCAATGGCCAGCGCCAATACCAGTAACGCCAACAGCACCAGCAACGCGGCTAATCCGTAGTACTGCATTGTATCTCCAGGCCAGATCAGGCCGGCACGGCGGGAAGGGGTTGGCCGCGCAGGCGGGCCAGGTGGCATTCAATCAACCAGCGCGAAATACTGCCAGGTGGCGGGATGCCGGGTAAGTCGTCAACATGCCACCAGCCGGCCTCTTCAATTTCACCGGGTTGCGGCACGATATCGCCACTGACATAACGGGCATGAAAGCCCATCATCAGCGAGTTCGGGAAGGGCCAGTTCTGGCTGCCAAGATACTCCAGTTGATCCACCTTGACGCCGACCTCCTCCATCACTTCGCGGTGCAGGCACTCCTCTACCGATTCACCCGGCTCGATAAAGCCCGCCAGGGTACTAAAGAATCCCGGGCGAAAATGCGGCGAACGGGCCAGCAGCACTTCTTCACCACGGGTAATCAGCACGATTATGCATGGCGAGAGTTTTGGATACTGGCGCAAATCACAGGATGGGCACTCCATCGCCCGCTCGGCACCGCGGGGCTGCATGGCATTGCCACAGCGGCCGCAGAAGCGGTGGCTGTCGTACCAGGCTTCCAACTGCTGGGCCAGGCCAAGCACGCGGTATATGTCGTCGTCTATCTGGCCGATCAGGCCACGCAGCCCGTGCCAGCTGAGGCCCGGCAGATCCGCCGGATCACTGATGCGCATCAGATGGCAGGCCTGGTTATCCAGATGCCCCAGCAGCAGATGAAAGTCGGTGTTGCCCAGATAGCGCATGCTGTCCGGATCATGCAGAAACCGCCCCTGGTACATGGCGAATTTCTGTTCATGGAAGACCACGACCAGGTCGCCGTCTTCAATACGTGCGGTATGGGTAGCTGCGACAAAACGTTTTTGCGTAGGATTCATTCAGTTCAGGGACCTGCCAATGTATAGCCCAATTCAGCAAGGCTGTCTTCGGCCAGGGTTAACACATCCGTTGTGGCGACGGCAGAGCGTTCTGCCGACTCTAGATAGAATTCGATACTGGTCAGTGCATCGGCCAGAACTTCCAGTTGCTGAGCTTCGGGTACTTCGCGGCGCTCGAGCATGACTTCCTGAATAAAGCGCGCGGACAGATTGATGATGCTCGCCGCGCGGCTCATGCCGAGGAAGATCAGGCCACCGCGCACGGTTTCCAGGGTTGAGGGCACGTTCATCAGGTGCATGATGTCGTTGCCCGATTCCATATAAGCGGTAATCGCCCGCTTGGCCAATGACAAGCCGGCCTGGGACTCCTCGATCAGCACGATGCGTGCTTCCTTCAACTCGACCGGCTCAAGGCTATCGCCCGGTTCGGACCCGGGTACGGGGCCGACATCGCTGCCGCGCTCGTCCAGACGGTTGACGGCAGTTTCCGCCATAAGCACCGCATCGGCAATCTGCTCAAGCAGCTGCATGTCCGCGCTTTTCCAGGTGAGCAACTGAGTAGCCGCCGCTTCAATCGCCGCAGCCGGCTCGGGCAGGTCCAGCATGCCCAGGGTTTTCCACAACCGTTGTAGCGCCCCGCCCAGGGTATCAAGCGACTGCTCGGGGTCGCCTGCGTTGCGCGCCAGCAGATCCAGCAGATCCTTGATCGCGGTAAGCTCTTCACGCAGCGCCTCGGCCACCGAGCGCATCACATCCACGCCGGGCCCGCGCAGGCGGTGGAAAGAGGATTGCAATTCCGCTTCGGTGTAGCCCGTTTCCGGCAGGCTCAGCGCCGCTTTCACTTCACGGCAGCGCTCGCAGTTGCTGTCACCCAGGGCGACCAGAAAAGACAGCTCGCGAACCAGTTCAGGATTGTGGGTGGGGGCTGGCGTCGCGTTGCGCTCGGCGCGCTTCTTGATCTCGCGGTCCAACTGCGCGAACAGCCGCTTGCGCGGCGGCGTCAGGTTCAGCGGTGTGGTTTCAATAGCTTCCAGCGCTGCCGAAGCAACCCAGCACAGGGTCGCAGCGCCAGGGTCCAGCGTCGCTTGCCAGCGTGTCAGCGCGCGCTGCATCAGCGGCCCCGAAGCGGCCAGACCATCGTCACGAATCATGCCGAGCAGCCCCAACTGATACATCTGCCGCAGGCGATTGAAGGTGCGCCCATCCAGAGGCTGCTGCTCCTGCTGGCCACGTAACGTGAGTGGGAGCGATTCTGTCGCCAGGCGATAAAAGTGGCTATCGGACAAGGCCGGTACGCCGGGGCGGTTGGCGCGCAGTTGATTGATGGTCGGCAGCAACAGTTCCGGGCGTTCAAACCCCTGATGCCGACATTGCTGCAAATAGCGCTCAAGCAGAAAAAGCCCATCGCAAAGTGCTGAGAGGGGTTCGTTACGGTCGGTACCGTCGTGTTCGGGGATATCCGTCGCCAGGGCGATCATTTCCGCGAGCAGCAACGCAGCGCCGCGCAGTTCGATCAGGGTCAGGGTGCCGCGCAGTTGCTGCAGGCCCTCGATGGCCTGTTGCAGCAAGCTGCCGTTATGTCGGTCTTCCAGAAACTGCTGGAGCAGATCTTCCACTTCACCCATGCTGGTGAAGAGTTCTTCCCTGACAAGATCTAGTGATGTGGCGCCTGTTAACATCTTATTGTGTCTCCCCACCGTCCCTGCTTGCGCTGGCCGCCTAATCTGCGAAGTCAGCGACCTTTTTAGCCATATGCGCCACCATCGCCAGCTTCAGATCTTCGGATTGCAGCATGGCCGCGTTCCAGGTGGCGATATAGTTGAGACCCTCTTCAACACTGTGGTCTCGGCTATAGCGAATCATTTCCTTGGTGCCGCGAATCGCCAAGGGTGACTTGCTGGCGATATCCTTTGCCAGCGCCTTGACGCCATCCAGCAAGGATTCATGGCTGTCGTACGTTCTGTTGACCAGGCCCATGCTAGCGGCTTCAGCGCCGTCGAAGGCGCGGCCGGTATAGGCCAGTTCCCGCATCATGCCATCACCTATAAGGTGGGGCAATCTTTGTAGGGTGCCTACATCGGCCGCCATGCCCATGTCGATTTCCTTGATGGAAAAATGCGCATCGGCGGTGGAATAGCGCATGTCGCAGGCGGTGATCAGGTCAATCGCGCCGCCAATACAGTAACCGTGAATCGCGGCGATAACCGGCTTGCGGCAGGTGTCTACCACGTTGAAGGAGCGCTGCAGACGCAGCACATTGCGGCGGATGATCTCGGCGTTGCGGCCGATGTCCTTGCTCATGTTGCTGGCTGCCTGGGCCAGCATCTGCAGATCAATACCCGCAGAGAAATGCTTGCCTGCGCCAGAGATGATCACCACCCTGACGCTGTCAGTATTGTCTACCCAGTCGAACGCCTGAATGATTTCTTCCCAGAACGCCACATTCATCGCATTGACCTTGTCTGGTCGGTTGATCTGAATGTGCGCAATAGCGTCGATCTGCTCGACTAACAGGGTCTGGAATTCAGGCATGACGGGCTCCCGGAGGTTTGGCGAAAAGGCATTCAGTCACAGACTATAACAAGCATTAAGGATCAATGGCATAGCCCTGGCTATTCGGGTGATTGATCAGGCTTGAGGCCCCTTCCACACCACGAAGCCAGCCGCCTTTTCGATCGCGGCCAAGCGCTCTGCGTGGGCTTCCAGCTCGAACTCGCTGGGGCTGATGACCTTGAGCGCCCCGCGCAAGCTGGCATCCACTCGGCGAATACTGGTCACACCATGGCTGTTGGTATTGGCATCCGTACCCTGCCCGGCGAGCAACAGCGCTGTCTGGCCACCGGTCATGGTCAGGTAGACGTCAGCAAGGATCTCCGCATCGAGCAAGGCGCCGTGCAGATCGCGCTGGGAATTGTCGACCATATAGCGCTTGCACAGCGCATCCAGGCTATTGCGCTGGCCGGGGTGCTTCTCCCTGGCCATCATAAGCGTATCCACTACGCCGCAATGGTCGCCCATTTTGCCGAGCAGGCCACCCAGGCGCTCCAGCTCCATATCCAGAAAGCCGATATCAAAGGCAGCGTTATGAATGACTAGCCGCGCACCTTTGACAAACTGCATGAAGTCGTTGGCCACATCCGCGAACAGCGGTTTATCCGCAAGAAACTCATCGCTGATACCGTGCACCGCGAACGCACCCTCTTCCACTTCGCGCTCGGGGTTGATATAGACATGAAAGTGCCGCCCGGTCAGCCGCCGGTCGAGCAGCTCGACACAGCCGATTTCGATGATCCGGTGGCCATCCTTGGGGTCTATACCCGTCGTCTCGGTATCCAGTACCACTTCACGCATGTTTCTGACTCCGCTTTGCCAGGACGTCCTGAACGCCCAGGTTGGCCAACTCGTCGGCTATTTCGTTTTCCCGATGACCACTGTGACCTTTGACCCAGCGCCATTCGACCTGATGCTGGACAACCAGCGCATCAAGCTCCATCCACAGATCGGCATTCTTCACCGGTTGCTTGCTGGCGGTTTTCCAGCCGCGCTTTTTCCAGTTCGGCATCCACTCGCGGATGCCCTTCATGACGTACTCGGAATCGGTCGTCAACAGCACCTGGGCGGGCTTTTTCAACGCTTCGAGTCCGCGAATCGCCGCGGTGAGCTCCATGCGGTTGTTGGTGGTCTGCAACTCGCCGCCATACAGCGATTTTTCATGCTCGCCCAGGCGCAGCAATACGCCCCAGCCGCCAGGGCCCGGATTGCCCTTGCAGGCGCCATCGGTAAAGATTTCAATCGTGTGCGTCATTCGTATTCCGTTTTTGCGTGCGCCGGGTGCCCGCTGCTATGGGTGGCAAGCTCAAAGCCGGGAAAGCTCTGGCGGCCTGTTTGCGCGGGGTGACTTCGTACATCTGGCGGCGGGCGATCAGGCAGTAGAATCCACCTACCGGCAGATTATGCCGCTCACCAAGCCGCTCAATAAAGGCCATGCGATCCAGCCACTTGTGTGTTGCAAGCGGCGGACGATAGCATCCATTAATGCGTTTCTCCACCGCAAAACCCAGCAACTCAAGCCAATCGGTAAGCCGGGCCGGGCTGACGAATCCGGCCTCGCTGAGCCAACTGCGGCCGGCAAAATGATTCAAGCCCCAACTGCTCCAGGGGTTGAAGCCCAGGATGATGATATGCCCGCCGGCGCGCACCGCCTGGCTGGCTTCGCGCAGCAGCGTGCGGGGCGACAGACAAAAATCCAGGCCATGATGCAGCAGCACCACATCCAGGGACTGGGGAGCAAAGGGCCATTGGCTTTCTTCTAGCGGAATGGTCGGCGGCTGCGCAAGCAGATCGAAGTGCCAGCGATTACGCAGCGCCGACTGGTTACCATCCAGCAGCGCCGGCGCCAAACCGTACTGCACCAGATGCTGGCCAAAACAGCGCTGCAGGCTCTCTTCAACCACGCTCTGCTGGGCCTTTAGCAGCATCTCCCCGGCGGGCGTGTCCAACCAGGCCCGTGCTACTCGCAGCAGGTCCATCAGGTCAGCCTGGCTAATGGAGCCGGACCGGTCGTCAATCAACATCGAGCCTCCATTGGGCGTCTTGTCGGATTTCCCCAAGCCTTCGTGCGCCTGTACTATAAAAGCATATTCCTTTCAGGGTGCTTTAGACATGCTCGAATTCATAGCATTACCGGCCTTTCAGGACAATTACATCTGGCTGATCCTGGATACCGAGCGCCACCGCGCCGCCGTGGTTGACCCGGGCGATGCCGTGCCCGTGATCACTTGGCTGGGCAGGCACCCTGAATACGATCTGACCCATATGCTGATCACCCACCACCACCGCGATCATACGGGCGGGTTGGCGACCATCAAGGCGGCCACCGACTGCAAGGTCTGGGGCCCAGCCGCAGAAGACATCCCGGGCCTGGATCGCAAGCTGGAAGACGGCGCGACACTGAGCCTGTTCGACCAGCCGTTGCGCGTCATTTCGGTACCCGGGCATACGCGCGGCCATATCGCCTTTTTCTGCGATGAGCCCGGCTCACCCTGGCTGCTGAGTGGCGATACGCTGTTTGCCGGCGGCTGCGGAAGACTGTTTGAAGGCACCGCCGAACAGATGCATGCTTCATTGCAGCGTCTGGCGGCCCTGCCTGACGACACCCGCGTTTACTGCGCCCACGAATATACGCAGGCCAACCTGCGCTTCGCCCGCGCCGTGGAGCCAGACAATCAGGATATAAAGGTGCGCGCTGAAGTGGTGGATGATCTGCGCGCGGCGGGCCGCATCACCTTGCCCTCCAGCATTGGCCTGGAAAAGAAAACCAACCCTTTTCTGCGTCCGGCAGTAGCCGATGTAATCAGTGCAGCGGCGCTACGCACGGGCCAGAGCAGTGCTACAGAGGTTGAGACCTTTGCCGCAATAAGAGCCTGGAAAGACAGCTTCTGATGGGAGTGCGCAATGGTTCCTTGACCACTGCGGGGCGACTTCCTAGAATCGAGCCTATTTTCAACGGACCAGCCCATGCGTTTTCCTGATCCAGGCTCATATTCACTGATAAAAATCCTGCTAGCCTGCCTGCTCGTTGCCGGCATCGCGGGTTGCCAATCTTCGCCCAGCTCCTCGCGTTCCGGCCTGGGTGATGGCAGTACCGCCGCCGAGCGCAAGGAGGCGCGGCAGATCTCCCTGCTGCGCACTGCTCGCACCCCACGTAACGCGTCGGAAATTGACGCAGTGCATACGCTCTGGAGCCGCATCCGCCAGGGCTTCATGCTCGACCCCGGCGCAATCGAAAATCCGCGCATCACTCAGCAACGCCTTCTTTATGCCGCCCAGCCACGTTATTTCGAGCTGACCAGCCCGCGTGCCGAACGCTATATGCATTACGTGGTTGAACAGCTTGATGCTCGGCAGATGCCGCTGGAACTGGCTCTGCTGCCCTTTGTGGAAAGCGGTTACAACCCGATGGCACTGTCCAGCAGCAGCGCTGCGGGCATCTGGCAATTCGTACCCGCCACTGGCGAAGTATTCTCCCTGCGTCAGGACTGGTGGTACGACGGCCGCCGCGACATCACTGCCTCGACCCAGGCCGCGCTTGATTACCTGACCAAGCTGGCCAATATGTTCGATGGCGACTGGCTGCTGGCCATTGCCGCCTATAACTGTGGCGAAGGCTGCGTGGGCCGCGCTATCAAGCGCAACCAGCAGTTGGGATTACCCACCGACTACTGGAACCTGCAACTGCCGCAGGAAACCATGAACTACGTGCCCAAATTGCTGGCCATGTCGCAGATCATCGACCGGCCGAGCCTGCACGGCACTGTACTGCCAGACCTGGCCGATACACCCTACTTCAGCGAGGTCGAAATCCGCCGCCAGCTTGACCTGCACAAGGCTGCCGAGCTGGCTGACATGCCCACCGAAGACTTCATGCTGCTCAACCCCGCATTCAATCAGCGCATGACTTCACCGCAGGGTATCTACCGATTACTGGTACCGGTGAACCGCGCCGAGCAGTTCAGCGCTGCACTGGCCAAGTTGCCCGAGACAGAGCGCGTCAGTTATCTGCAATACCAGGTACGCTCCGGCGACACCCTGTCGCAAATTGCGCGCCGCCATCAGTTGAGCGTATCCGCCATTCGTGATGCCAACCAGCTGAATGGCAACGCACTGAGCATCGGTCAGACGCTGATTCTGCCGCAAATGGGTGGCAGCGGCTCAATCTCGCCGACCCCGCCACCGGCCCAGGTTGCCTCGACCCAGTCGATTTATTACGTCAAACCCGGCGACAGCTTGTGGAACATTGCCCGCGCCCACGGTGTCAGTATCACCACGCTGCGCGAGCAGAACAGTATCGACAGTGATCATTCGCTCAGCGTGGGCCAGAGCCTGCGCATTCCGGGTGGCCGAAGTGCTGCCTCGGCCAGCACGGCCAGTTCAGGTAGCGCGCGATCCATGGTGTATACCGTCAAGGCAGGTGATTCGCTGTACAGCATTGCCCGGCAGTTCAATATAAGCGTTGATCGTATCCGCAAGGAAAACCCATTGGACAGCCACTTACGACCGGGGCAACAGCTCACCTTACTGTTGCGCTGAACGCCCGCCAGGGTTTAACCCGCCTGGCGGTAATGTTAGCGTGACACCCGTCACGCCCAACCAGAGCAGCTATGAATTTCAGGTTATTACTTACATCACTGCTGATTCTGTTCGTCTGGTCCGATGCCGGAGCGGCTGTCTACCGTCAGCACGGCTACGCGCTTTATGGTCAGCCGCGTTATGCGGCGGACTTCCAGCACCTTGACTACGTCAACCCCGATGCGCCCAAGGGCGGTACGTTCAGGGTCATGGGTACAGGGACCTTCGATACGCTTAATCCCTATACGCTCAAGGGCACCAGCCCGGTCAACACCGGCAACTTTGCGCAATACGGCATTACTGAGCTGAACGAAACCCTGATGGTAGGCAGCGGGATCTACGATCCTTCGGGTGATGAGCCCTACTCCGCCTACGGCCTGATTGCCGAAACCCTCGAATTTTCCGACGACCGCAGTTGGGTGGTATTCAACCTGCGCGAAGAAGCACGCTTTCATGATGGCCGCGCGATCACCGCCGCCGACGTGGCTTTCAGCTATGAACTGCTGCGCGAGCAGGGCCATCCAAACTATCGCTCCATGCTTCAGGAGGTACAGCGGGTCGATGTGCTGGGCGAGCACCGCATCCGGTTTGTGTTCAGCCGGGCCGATAACCCGCTGCTGATCCTGCGCCTGGGCGAGTTGCCGGTACTCCCCGCCCACCACTGGGAGAGCCGCAGCTTTGGCGATACTACCTTTCAGCCAGGCTTGAACAGCGGCCCTTACCGGATTACCAACGTGTCACCGGGCCGCCGCGTGACCTTTGAGCGTGTCGAGGATTACTGGGGCAGAGATCTGCCGATCAACCGCGGCAAATACAATTTCGACCGTTTGGAAGCCGAGTTCTACCGTGATAACAACGTCGCTTTCGAAGCCTTCAAGGCGGGCGAGTTCGACTTCTACTTCGATCACAAGGCCAGCAACTGGTCCAACGCTTACGATTTCCCGGCCGTGCGCAATCGGGAAGTGGAAAAGCGGGAAGTAAAGCATCAGATCCCCAGCTCGACCCAGGCATTGTTCTTCAATACGCGTCGCTCGCCATTTGAGCAGCGCAGCATGCGTGAGGCTCTGGGCATGCTGTTCGACTTCGAATGGTCAAACCGGGTGTTGTTCTATGACGCCTATCGCCGTTCGGAAAGCTATTACCCCAACAGTCCGTTCAGTGCTACCGACCTGCCCGCCGGCCAGGAGTTTCTCTATCTGAGCGAGCACCGCGACCAGCTCCCGGCGAAACTTTTTGTCGAGCCCTTCCGCTTGCCGACTACCGATGGCCGAGGCATTTCCCGCGAAAACCTGCGCATTGCCGTTGATCTTTTCAAGGAAGCCGGCTGGACCTTGCGCAACGGCCGGCTGCAAGATGCCAGCGGCAACCAACTGGTATTCGAAGTGCTGCTGGTCAACCCCAGCCTGGAGCGGATCATTCAGCCTTACCGCACCAACCTGGCTCGCTTGGGCATCGACATGCGCCTGCGCACGGTGGACCGCGCTCAGTACAAATCGAGGCTCGACCAGTTCGACTACGACATGATTCTGGGAACCTTGCCGCAGAGCCTGTCGCCAGGGCTTGAGCAGCACGGCTATTTCCACTCCAGCCAACGTAATGTGCAGGGCAGCCGCAACTATGCCGGGGTCGACAATCCGGTAGTCGATGATTTACTTGAAAAGCTGCTGGCCGCCACCAACCGTGATCAGCAGATAGCCGCAGCCAAGGGCCTGGACCGGGTTTTATTATGGGAACACTATACAATTCCGAACTGGTATATTGACTACCATCGCATAGCCCACCGTGAATGGCTGAAATCGACCGCCACGCCGCCGTATTCGCTGGCCATACGTACCTGGTGGAAAATGCCGGGCTCCGAATAAAAACGCTGATTACACTGTTCAAAACAAGGTACTGAATGCGCGACATACTCAAAACTCTCTGCGGATGCGCCTTGATCACCTTTGGTGGCCTCGCTATGGCTGAATCCGCGCCCGATGCCTCCGCCGGCAGCCATGCGCTGACCCTGTATGGCGAGCCGCCCGCCTACCCCGCCGACTTCCAGCATTTCGATTACGTTAACCCTGATGCCCCTAAAGGCGGCACGTTAAGGCTATCGGGCTTCGGCAGCTTCGATTCCTTGAACGGCTTCATCACGCGCGGCAACAGCGTGGAGCGGCTGGGACTGATCTATGACACCCTGACCTTCCATGCGCTGGATGAACCTTTTACCGAATATGGGCTTTTGGCCGAGCGTATCGAACGTGCGCCGGATGACACCTGGGTACGCTTTCACCTGCGACCTGAAGCACGCTTCCATGATGGCGAGCCGGTCACCGCCAGCGATGTGGTGTTCACCTTCAACATTCTGATGAACGAGGGCGCGCCCTTCTACAAGGCCTATTATGGCGATGTGAAAGAGGTAGTGGCCGAGAGCGAACACAGCGTCATATTCCATTTTCGCCATGCACAGAACCGCGAATTGCCGCTGGTGATTGGTCAACTGCCGGTATTACCAGAACACTACTGGGCCGATCGGGAGTTTGGCCGTACCACTCTGGAGGCGCCTTTGGGCAGCGGCCCCTATCGCATCAGCCAGGTGAATGGCGGGCGCAACATCACCTATGAACGCGTGAAGGACTATTGGGCTGCCGATCTGCCGGTACAGCGAGGCTTCAACAACTTTGACCGGGTAGTGGTGGATTACTACCGGGATACGGGCGTTGCGCTGGAAGCCTTCAAGGCCGGGCAGTTCGACATCAACCAGGAAGTCAGCGCCAAAAACTGGGCCACCGGCTATGACAGCCCGCCTTTGCGTGACGGGCGCATCGTCAAGGAAGAAATTCCCAATCTGAATACCCAGGGCATGCAGGGGTTCGTGTTCAATACGCGCCGCCCCTACTTTGCCGATGCCCGAGTACGCAAGGCCATCAGCCTGCTGTTTGATTTCGAATGGTCCAACGGCCGGTTGTTCCACGACGCCTATACCCGTACCGACAGTTTCTTTGACAATTCCGAACTGGGCGCCACCGGCACACCCAGCGAAGCCGAACTGACGCTGCTGGAACCCTGGCGCGATCAACTTTCCGAGGAGGTGTTCGGCCCGGCCTACTCGCCACCAGTGACTGATGGCAGCGGCATCATTCGCGAGCAGATGCGTGACGCCTACGCCCTGCTGCAGGAGGCCGGCTGGGAGATCAAGGACGACCGACTGATCAACGCCGATGGACAGCAACTGAGTTTCGAATTTCTGATCGTGCAGGCGGACTTTGAACGAGTGGTACTGCCGTTCAAGCGCAACCTGGCGTCACTGGGTATCGAGCTGACCCTGCGCCGGGTGGATACCTCGCAATACATCAACCGGCTGCGCTCGCGGGACTTCGACATGGTCGTCAGCGGCTTTGGGCAGTCAAACTCGCCGGGCAATGAGCAGCGTGAATATTGGCACTCTTCCAGCGCTGACAATCCCGGTAGCCGCAACCTCATGGGCCTGCGCGATCCGGTTGTCGACTCGCTGGTAGAGGGCCTGATCCAGGCGGACTCGCGCGAATCGCTGGTCACTCACACCCGCGCGCTGGACCGGGTGCTACGGGTAGGTCACTACCTGGTACCCAACTTTCATACCACGGTTTACCGGGTAGCCTACTGGAACAAGTTTGCCCATCCGGAAACACCCCCACGCTATGATCTGGGATTGTTTACCTGGTGGGTTGATCCGGCGAAAGAGGCCGCGTTGAGAGGGACTCCAACGCTGATAGACACACAGGAAAACTGAGCATGCTGGCTTATATCGTCCGCCGTTTGCTGCTGATCATCCCCACCCTGTTCGGCATTCTGCTGATCAACTTTCTGATCATCCAGGCCGCCCCCGGCGGCCCGGTCGAACAGATGATCGCCAACCTGGAGGGCTTCGAAGGTGCCACCAGCCGGATTTCCGGCAGCATGCAGGGTGAAGTCGCCAGCGGCGGCAGTTACCGCGGCGCCCAGGGCCTGGACCCGGATATTATCGCCGAGATCGAGCGCATGTACGGGTTCGACAAACCCGCACACGAACGTTTCTGGTTGATGATCAAGGGCTACACGACCTTCGACTTTGGCGACAGCTTCTTTCGGGACGCCAGTGTGATCGATCTGATTCTGGAGAAGATGCCGGTCTCTATCTCGCTGGGCCTGTGGACGACGCTGCTCACCTATCTGATCTCCATTCCGCTGGGCATTCGCAAGGCGGTGCGCCACGGCAGTACCTTTGATATCTGGACCAGCTCGCTGATTATTGTCGGCTATGCCATTCCCGGCTTTCTGCTGGCCATTCTGCTGATCGTGGTATTCGCCGGCGGCAGTTACTTTGACTGGTTCCCGCTGCGTGGCCTGACCTCCAACAACTGGGAAGAACTGAGCAGTTGGGAAAAGACCAAGGATTACGCCTGGCATCTGGTGTTGCCGATTACCGCGATGGTTATCGGCAGCTTCGCGACCCTGACCATGCTGACCAAGAACTGTTTCCTCGATGAGATCGGCAAGCAGTATGTGGTCACCGCCAAGGCCAAAGGTCTGTCGGCTGGACGGGTGCTTTACGGCCACGTCTTTCGCAACGCGATGCTGTTGATTATTGCCGGCTTCCCGTCGGCGCTGATCAGCGTGTTCTTTACCGGCGCGCTGCTGATCGAGGTGATTTTCTCCCTCGACGGTCTGGGCCTGCTCGGCTTCGAGGCCGCGATCAACCGCGATTATCCGGTGATGTTCGGCACGCTGTACATCTTTACCCTGCTTGGGCTGGTGGTAAAGCTGATTGGCGATATCACCTATACCCTGGTCGATCCCCGCATCGACTTTGAAAGCAGGGAGGGTTGAGCATGGCGTTGAATTTCACCCTCTCGCCGCTGAACCGCAGACGCTTTGCACTGTTCAAGGCGAACCGTCGCGGCTGGTGGTCGCTGCATATTTTCATGGTGCTCTTTGTGCTCAGCCTTGGCGCGGAAATGATCGCCAATGACAAGCCATTGCTGGTCAAGTACGAGAACAGCTATTACTTTCCGGTATTCCAGCGCTACGCTGAAACCGAGTTCGGCGGCGAATTTCCGATTTCCGCAGACTACCGCAGCCCCTACATTCGCCAACTGATTGAAGAAGAAGGTGATGGCTGGATGCTCTGGCCGCCCATCCCCTTTCACTACGACACGATCAACTATGACCTTGAGGCCCCTGCCCCGGCGCCGCCGTCGGCGGAGAACTGGCTGGGAACGGACGACCAGGCCCGGGATGTCAGCTCACGGGTCATCTATGGCTTCCGCATCTCGGTGCTCTTTGCCCTTACGTTGACCATCCTCAGCTCGATTATCGGGGTCGTCGTCGGCGCCATTCAGGGCTTTTACGGCGGCCGTATCGACCTCTTTGGTCAGCGCTTTATCGAGGTCTGGTCCGGTCTGCCGGTGCTCTATCTGCTGATCATTCTGGCCAGCTTCGTGCAGCCGAATTTCTGGTGGCTGCTGGGTATCATGTTGCTGTTTTCCTGGATGGCACTGGTCGATGTCGTGCGGGCCGAATTTCTGCGCGGCAGAAACCTGGAATACGTGCGCGCAGCCCGCGCCCTGGGTGCGAACAATCGCATCATCATGTTCCGGCATATTCTGCCTAACGCGATGGTCGCGACCCTGACCTTCTTCCCGTTTATTCTGACCGGCGGGGTGATTACCCTGACCTCGCTGGACTTTCTCGGCTTTGGCCTGCCCGCCGGCTCGCCGTCACTCGGCGAGCTGATTGCTCAAGGCAAAGCCAACCTGCAAGCACCCTGGCTGGGCATTACCGCCTTCGTCGTGCTGTCGCTGATGCTCAGCCTGCTGGTCTTTATAGGCGAGGCGCTGCGTGATGCCTTCGACCCGAGGAAATGACATGTCTGAACAGCCATTGATACGGATCGACAATCTCAGTGTGGCCTTTCGCAGCGAACATGAAGAAGTCATGGCCGTGCGGCAGGTCAGCCTGGATATTCGCCCGGGCGAAACCCTGGCCCTGGTCGGCGAAAGCGGCTCGGGCAAATCGGTTACCGCGCATTCGATCCTGCGCCTGTTGCCTACCCTGGCGCATCACCCCTCGGGGCAGATTCTCTACAAGGGTGAAGATCTGCTGCTGGCCAAGGAAAAGCGCCTGCGCCAGGTACGTGGCAATCGCATCTCGATGATCTTTCAGGAGCCAATGAGCTCGCTGAACCCGCTGCACAGCGTCGAGCGGCAGATCAATGAAGTGCTGTTTCTGCACAAGGGTCTGGACAAAAAGGCGGCCCGCGCCCGCACCCTCGAATTGCTCGACCTGGTCGGTATTCCTGACCCGGCCAAACGCCTTACCGCCTACCCGCATGAGCTGTCCGGTGGTCAGCGGCAGCGGGTGATGATCGCCATGGCGCTGGCCAACGAGCCGGAACTGCTGATCGCTGACGAGCCGACCACCGCACTGGATGTCACGGTTCAGCTGAAGATTCTTGAGCTGCTCAAGTCCCTGCAGGAAAAACTCGGCATGGCGCTGCTGCTGATCAGCCACGATCTGAATCTGGTGCGCAGAATTGCGCACCGGGTATGTGTCATGTATCAGGGTTGCGTCGTCGAAGAGAATGATTGCGCCACACTGTTCGCCAATCCGCAGCACGAGTACACCCAGCGCTTGATCGCGGCTGACCCAACCGGCAACCCGGTCACGGTCGACGCCAATGCGCCGGCAATCATGCGCGCGGAGCAGTTGAAGGTCTGGTTTCCGATCCGTCAGGGCATACTGCGCCGCACCGTGGACCATGTGAAAGCGGTCACCGATGCCAGCTTTACCCTGAAACAGGGTCATACGCTGGGCATTGTCGGTGAAAGTGGCTCGGGCAAGACCACACTGGGCCTGGCATTGCTCAGGCTGGTGGAAAGTCAGGGCCTGATTGAACTCAAAGGGCAGCGCCTGGATGGGCTGAGCCAGGATGACGTCAGGCCCATGCGCCGGCAGTTCCAGGTAGTATTCCAGGACCCGTTTGGCAGCCTGAGTCCGCGCATGTCGGTGGCGCAGATCATCAGTGAAGGGTTGGAAATTCACAAGATTGGCAACGAGCAGGAACGCGAGCAGATGGTGATCCAGGCCTTGCAGGAAGTAGGTCTGGACCCCGCCACCCGCCATCGTTACCCGCACGAATTTTCCGGCGGGCAGCGGCAGCGTGTGGCCATTGCCCGCGCGCTGGTGCTGAAGCCGTCGCTGATCCTGCTGGATGAGCCCACCTCAGCATTGGACCGCACGGTGCAGAGTCAGGTGGTGGAGCTGTTGCGCGACCTGCAGGCGCGGCACAATTTGAGCTATTTGTTTATCAGTCACGACCTGGCAGTGGTCAGAGCGCTCAGTCATGAGCTGATGGTCATCCGCCATGGACATATCGTAGAACAGGGGCCGGCAAGTGCGATTTTTGCCTCGCCGCAACATGACTATACTCGTCAGTTGCTGGAGGCAGCGTTTGCCCACCCGGTATCCGTCAACAAGGCCCCGACAACAGTGGCCCAGTAAAACAGGAAACAAACATGGGATTTCTCAGCGGAAAGCGCATACTCATCGTTGGCGTAGCCAGCAAACTTTCGATCGCCTCCGGCATCGCCGCCGCAATGCACCGCGAAGGTGCCGAGCTGGCCTTTACCTACCAGAACGAAAAGCTCAAGGCTCGGGTTGAAGGTTTTGCCGCTGAGTGGGGTTCAGGGCCCGAGCTGTGCTTCCCCTGTGACGTTGCCGATGATGCGCAAATCGACCAGGCATTCGCCGAGCTTGCGAAGCAATGGGACGGTCTGGATTGCATCGTTCACTCGGTGGGTTTTGCCCCAGGCGACCAGCTTGATGGTGACTTCACCGAGGTGACTACCCGCGAAGGCTTCCGCATTGCCCATGACATCAGCGCCTACAGTTTTGTCGCGCTGGCCAAAGCCGGCCGCGAGCTGATGAAAGGCCGCAATGGCAGCCTGCTGACGCTGTCGTATCTGGGCGCCGAACGCACCATGCCCAACTACAACGTCATGGGTATGGCCAAGGCCAGCCTGGAAGCCGGCGTGCGCTACCTGGCCACCAGCCTCGGCCCGGAAGGCACCCGGGTGAATGCGATTTCCGCAGGCCCGATCCGCACCCTGGCGGCATCCGGCATCAAGAGCTTCCGCAAGATGCTTTCGCACAATGAAAAGCAGACGCCGATGCGCCGCAATGTGACCATTGATGAGGTCGGTAATGCCGGCGCTTTCCTGTGCTCGGATCTGGCCTCGGGTGTTTCAGGCGAGATCATGTACGTGGATGGCGGTTTCAACATTACCGCCATGGGTAATCTGGAGGAGTGAGTACGGCCTTCAGGCAATAGCGCTTTCAGACAACCGAAAGCCAGGCACAAAAAAACCGCATCGCTGCGGTTTTTTGTGCTCGCCGGTTGGCTATCAATAACGCTCGATATCAGCCTGCTCTTTCAGACGATCCTGCAGCGCACCGAAATCCTGCTGGCCGGCCTGCCCTGCGATAAAGCGCTGATACATGCCGCCATCCAGCGCGTCATCCATGCTCTCAGGCGTCGCTACGCCGTTCAACTGAACAATCCACTGGCTACCATCAGGCTGGCGGAAATGACCGTACACCGAGCCCTCAGAGGCAGGACGGGGCATTGCGAAGACGCTGCGCAGCAGCGGTGCCGGTAGATCAGTACTGGAACGCCGAATCGCCTCGTGGGTTTCCCAACTCTGACCCAACTGCTCAGCCAGTGCATCGGCCTGTAACTGACCGTCACGCAGAGCAGCGACGTGCGCCGCAGCAGCGCTATCCGCCTGTTCGACAGCGCGCTCGAAGCGTAGCGTATCTGCAATTTCTTCGCTCACCTCGTCCAGCGGACGCTGGGCCGCACGCAGGTGATCCTTGACTCGCAGCACCAAGGCCGTATCGGCATCCAGCTCCAGCAGCTCACTATTGAGCCTATCCGACAGCACCTCTTCGTCAAAGGCCGCGGCCATGACACGTGGGTTGGCGGTCAGGCCCTCACCACCCTGGCGACCAACGGGGCCGATAGTCTCGATCTCCAATTCAAGCGCGCGCGCAGGCTCTGTCAGATCTTCCGACTCATAGGCCAGATTGGCTAGCTCACGGGAAACCTCAACAAACCGCCGCTCGACCTGCTCCGCCTTCAGCTCGCGCTCTATTTCAGGACGCATGGATTCCAACGAAGGCACCTCTGGTGCCAACAGGCCGGTGAGTTTGAGTACGTGATAGCCGAAGGCGGTACGCACTGGCTCGGACACCTGGCCTTCTTCAAGGCTGAACAACGCTTCTTCGAAAGCGGGATCATAGCTGCCACGCACCGCATAGCCCAGATCACCACCGCCAGACGCGCTACCCGCATCATCGGACAACTCGCGGGCCAGGTCAGCGAAGTCTTCACCCTGCTGCAAACGCTGACTGATTGCCTGGGCCTGCTCAAGGGCCTGGGCATCTGCCTCGGCATCACCTTCGGCGGCTTCGATCAGGATATGCGATACCCGGCGCTCCTCCTCCAGGTTACCGATCTCCTGTTCATAAGTGGCTTGCAGAGCCTCTTCATCAACCTCGACCTGGTCAAAGAAATCGCTGCGTGACAGGGCCAGCACTTCCAGCACTACCTGTTCTTCGGTCATGAAGCGTTCGGCATTGGCCTCGTAGTACTCGCTGATCTCTTCGTCGGTCACCGTGGCTGCAGCATTGTCGATGGCCAGTTCGATTGTCGCAAAGTCACGACTTTGCTCTTCCAGGCGGGCCAATTGCAGACGCTCGGAGGGGGTAGCAAAGGCACTGGCTTCATAGGCGCTACGCAATTGGTTGATCATCAGTTCCTGGCGGACCAGGTCACGGAAGGCCATACGCGAGGCCAGACCCATGTTACGGATAACGATATCGAACCGTCCTGCATCAAACTGCCCGTCAACCTGAAAATCGGGGGTAGACAGAATGAGCTGATCGATCATCTGCTCAGATATACGCAAATCAGCCGATTGAGCCCCATCAAGCAGGATGGCCCGGTCGATCAGATCCTCCAGCACCGATTCACGCAGCAGATTGTCATTGATCATGCTCGGATCAAAACTGTCATTCAGCTGCTGCATCTGCTGAATCAACTGGCGACGCTGCATAGCAACTGCCTGATCCAGTTCAACGCGGGAAATTTCCGCGCCATTCACCTCAGCAGCCGTCTGTGCGTTGCTGGTGAAACTGCTGATCGACTCCCAGCCGGTCAAAGCGAAAATCAACACAATGATGCCGACGATCACCTTGGCGATCCAGCCTTGTGCATTTTCCCTCATTTTTTGCAGCATCTTGCCCCCAAAAAAACTGTTATGTGCCGCGCACCGTTCTGGTGGCTGGCTGATGCCAGGCGATCATGGCCTGCCTGACATTTTATGTTCCGCTATGAGTAACGCTCAAACAAAAAAGGCGCATCGAGGATGATGCGCCTTTCGGGAAACTGACCGAACCATCGGTGGTGTCTGCCTATGCAGCAATAGCCATAAACGCTGATGATTCGAAGTACATACCGGAACCCTAGGTTCCAATACAACAATCAGTTACAGGACGCTATCAGTTAACGGCGTCCTTCAGTGCTTTACCGGCTTTGAAGCCAGGGATCTTGGCAGCACTGATTTCAATCGGATTGCCAGTCTGTGGGTTGCGACCGGTACGGGCAGCGCGATCTTTAACAGCAAAAGTACCGAAACCTACCAGCACAACCGAATCACCAGCCTTCAGAGCACCAGTAATGGACTCGATGACGGCGTCAAGAGCACGACCGGCAGCAGCTTTAGGAATATCGGCGGAGGCGGCGATGGCATCAATCAGTTCAGACTTGTTCACTCTAAGTCCCCTTATAAATTTAAGTGAGTTGTTAGTCGTTATGTAAGCTTGTGGTCTTAGCAAAGCCGTGGCCAGTCAGCATACCTGCTTAGGTCGAAGCACGCTTTATAGCAAGCGGTCAAAAACCGTGTCAAGGAATGCCTGTGGTATCGGCGGTCTGATCATCAGATCTTCACCCATATGGGTGAGGTCGTGCATACAGACCGCCAGTACCTCAGTGAGTGCTGATGCGCTTCTTTGCATCGGCTCCGTGATTGTCATCCTTTGCAACCATCTCTTCAACCCCTTCTTGCAAGGGCTCCGGCATGTATTGCAGCGCAATCTGCAACACTTCGTCAATCCATTTCACAGGTTTGACGTCAATATCCTGTTTGATCTTGTCCGGAATCTCTTTCAGATCGCCGATGTTATCGTGCGGAATGATCACGGTTTTTATCCCGCCACGGTGAGCCGCCAGGAGCTTTTCCTTGAGGCCGCCAATCGGCAAAACCTGACCCCGCAAAGTGATCTCGCCAGTCATGGCCACGTCTGCACGCACCGGAATACGGGTCAATGCGGACACCAGCGAGGTACACATGCCAACGCCAGCGCTGGGGCCATCCTTGGGTGTTGCCCCCTCAGGAACGTGAATATGGATGTCGTGCTTTTCATGGAAATCGGCAGCGATACCCAAGCTGGCGGCACGGCTGCGGACCACTGTCAGGGCTGCACTAATCGACTCCTTCATGACGTCGCCAAGGGAGCCTGTATTGATCAATCTGCCCTTGCCCGGCACCACAACGGCCTCAAGACTGAGCAATTCACCGCCCACCTGAGTCCATGCCAGCCCGGTCACCTGACCAATCTGGTCGGCCTCTTCGGCCAGACCGTACTTGAATTTGCGCACGCCGAGCAGTTTTTCCAGCAGTTCGCCGTCAACCACGACGGTTTCTTTCGCGCTTTTGCCAACCTGTTCACGTACTACCTTGCGGCACAACTTGGCGATCTGACGCTCCAATCCACGCACCCCCGCTTCACGGGTGTAGTAGCGAATGATGTCGCGCAGCGAGTCATGGGTGAACGTCAGCTCGTCTTTTTTCAAGCCGTTGTTCTTGATCTGCTTGGCGACCAGATAGCGCTGGGCGATGTTGATTTTTTCATCTTCGGTGTAACCCGGAATACGAATAACCTCCATGCGGTCAAGCAAGGGCGCAGGGATATTCATCGAGTTAGCGGTACAAATGAACATCACATCCGAGAGGTCGTAATCGACTTCCAGGTAATGGTCGTTGAAGTTGTGATTCTGCTCCGGGTCCAGCACCTCAAGCAGCGCAGAGGAAGGATCGCCGCGCATGTCCTGACCCATCTTGTCGATTTCATCCAACAAGAACAACGGGTTACGTACGCCCGCCTTGGACATTTTTTGAATCAGTTTGCCCGGCAAGGAGCCAATATAAGTCCGCCGGTGCCCGCGAATTTCCGCTTCATCACGCACACCACCGAGCGCCATACGCACGAATTTGCGATTGGTTGCGCGGGCCAGTGATTCGCCCAGGGAGGTCTTGCCGACACCCGGAGGGCCCACCAGACAGAGCACCGGGCCTTTAAGTTTGCGCACGCGCTTCTGCACGGCCAGATACTCGAGGATACGCTCCTTGACCTCCTCCAGACCGTAATGGTCCGAGTCCAGAACCTCTTCGGCTTTCTTCAGATCATGGCGGACCTTGCTGGCTTTCTGCCAAGGCACGCTGGTCAACCAATCGATATAGGAGCGCACGACGGTCGCCTCGGCGGACATCGGCGACATCATCTTCAGCTTGTTCAATTCAGTTGTCGCTTTAGCGTGCGCTTCTTTGCTCATGCCGGCAGCGTCGATCTTGGACTTGAGCTCATCAAGCTCGCCGTGACCCTCTTCGAGGCCGCCCATCTCCTTCTGGATGGCTTTCATCTGTTCATTCAGATAGTACTCGCGCTGACTGCGCTCCATCTGCTTCTTGACCCGGCCGCGGATGCGCTTCTCGACCTGCAACAGGTCAATCTCGCTATCCAGCACACCCAGCACGTGCTCCACACGCTCTCGCAGCGGCAGGATCTCGAGGATTTCCTGCTTCTGGTCCAGCTTGAGGGTCAGGTGGGCTGCCATGGTGTCCACCAGGCGACTGGCGTCATCAATACTCGACAGTGACGAGAGCACCTCGGCAGGGACTTTCTTGCCCAGTTGCACAAACTGCTCGAACTGGCTCATCAGGCTGCGGATCAGCACCTCGGCTTCACGCTCGTCCAGCGTACTTTCATCCAGCCATTCGGCCCTGGCCACCTGATAGGTGCCCAGTTCATCAACCTGATCGATACGCGCGCGCTGCTCGCCTTCGACCAGCACCTTGACCGTGCCGTCTGGCAGCTTGAGCAGTTGCAGGATGGTGGCTACGGTACCCAGGCTATACAGCCCGTCGCGGCCAGGATCATCTTCGCTGGGGTCACGCTGGGCGACCAGCAGCACCTGTTTGTTGCCTGCCATGGCCGCTTCCAGCGCCTCTATGGACTTGTCGCGGCCGACGAACAGGGGAATGACCATGTGGGGGTACACCACCACATCACGTAATGGCAGTAGCGGTAATTCGCTGAGAGTCGTCATGGCTGAGGCTCGCTTGCTGAGGAGCGCAGCCAACGGCTACACCCGAAATAAGAAATGTCCATACTTTCAAGATGGGGGCATTAGAGTAAAAAAACAAGGCGGCGCAGCCGCTGCGTTGCAAGAGAATGCAACGCGGTGTGTAGCAACAACAAAAACGCCCGGGCGTTCGGGTGAACGACCGGGCGTCGGGCTTGCCGGAATCAATCCTCCGGCATGGCCTTCTGCGGCTTCTCGACGGTTTCGTAGATCAGCAATGGCTGAGCGTCACCACTGATCACGTTTTCATCGATAACGACCTTGCTGACGTGTTCGGCAGAGGGAATTTCATACATGGTTTCCAGCAGCACGTTCTCCAGAATGGAGCGCAGGCCACGGGCACCGGTCTTGCGCTCCAGTGCGCGGCTGGCAATCGCCGTCAGCGCATCAGTGCGAAATTCCAGCTCTACCCCTTCCATCTCGAACAGGCGCGCGTACTGCTTGGTCAGCGCGTTCTTCGGCTCGGTCAGGATCTGAATCAACGCCGCTTCATCCAACTCGTCGAGCGTCGCAATAACCGGCAGACGGCCAACGAACTCGGGAATCAGACCAAAGCGGACCAGATCGTCCGGCTCGACACCCTTGAGGGTCTGACCGACTTTCTTGCCCACGTCCTGGCTGCGCACTGCCGCATTGAAACCAATGCCGCTCTTCTCGGAACGATCACGGATGACCTTTTCCAGCCCGGAGAAGGCACCACCACAGATAAACAGGATATTGCGCGTATCAACCTGCAGAAATTCCTGCTGCGGATGCTTGCGGCCACCCTGCGGCGGTACCGAGGCAACCGTACCTTCGATCAGCTTCAGCAGGGCCTGCTGCACGCCCTCGCCAGACACATCGCGGGTAATTGACGGGTTATCCGACTTGCGCGAGATCTTGTCGATTTCATCGATGTAGACGATACCCATCTGGGCCTTCTCGACATCGTAATCACATTTCTGCAGCAACTTCTGGATGATGTTCTCGACATCCTCACCCACATAACCGGCTTCGGTCAGGGTGGTAGCGTCGGCAATGGTAAAAGGCACGTTGAGCAGGCGCGCCAGCGTTTCGGCCAGCAGCGTCTTGCCCGAGCCGGTTGGCCCGATCATCAGGATATTGCTCTTGCCCAGCTCGACGTCATCCTTGCCTTCACGCTGGTTCAGGCGCTTGTAGTGGTTGTATACCGCTACAGACAGCACCTTCTTTGCACGTTCCTGGCCGATCACATACTGATCGAGAATGCCGCAGATTTCCTTCGGTGAAGGCAGTTTCTGGCCAGTGCTTTCAGATTGGCTTTCCTGCACTTCTTCACGAATGATGTCGTTACACAGATCCACGCATTCATCGCAGATAAAGACGGAGGGGCCGGCAATCAGCTTGCGCACTTCATGCTGGCTCTTGCCGCAGAAGGAGCAATACAGCAGCTTGCCGTTGTCGTCACCCTTCCCAGTTATATCGGTCATTTAAAACCCCTACTTACGTTCACACTTGATCACAAAGATGCAGGCAATAACGCCACTTTGCAAGCGTGAACCTGTCAATGCATGCCCGCATACCCCGCAGGGCAGCAGGCAGATTAGGCCCGGAACAAACCGGGCCCGTTTGATTGAAGCGGGATCAGCCCCGCGTTACTCGGCCATGGCCCGGCGATCCAGAACCTTGTCGATCAAACCGTAATCAACCGACTCGCTAGCGCTCATGAAGCGGTCACGATCAGTATCACGGGCGATCACGTCCAGCGACTGGCCAGTGTGGTGGGCGAGAATTCCGTTGAGCTTCTCGCGAATATTGAGGATTTCCCGTGCGTGGATTTCAAAATCCGACGCCTGGCCCTGGAAACCGCCCAGGGGCTGGTGAATCATCATGCGGGCGTGCGGCAGCGCAAAACGCTTGCCGGCTTCACCGCCAGCCAGAAGGAAGGAACCCATGCTGCAAGCCTGGCCGATGCACAGTGTGCTGACGTTGGGCTTGATGAACTGCATGGTGTCATAGATCGCCATACCGGCCGTGACCGAACCGCCTGGGGAGTTGATATACAGGTGGATATCCTTGTCAGGATTCTCCGACTCCAGGAACAGCAGCTGCGCCACAACCAGGTTGGCCATGTAGTCCTCTACCTGGCCAACCAGGAAAATCACGCGCTCCTTGAGCAGGCGTGAATAGATATCATAGGAGCGTTCGCCCCGGGCAGACTGCTCGACAACCATAGGAACCAGACCACCTGCGGCCTGAATATCCGGCGGAAACTGACTGAAGCTGTTATGCGTCATGGATTGGTATCACTCCGATTGAGCCTTTAGCGAAAAAACGAAAGCCAGCACTATGGCTGGCTCACGCATTGCTTTGAGTTAGATGACGATCTTACTCGTCAGCGCTGGCCTCAGCTTTGTCAGCTTCAATATTCTGAGCTGGTTGAGCGGGCTTTACAGCATCCTCATAAGGAACCGTTTTTTCGGTTACCTGAGCCTTCTGCAAAACAGTATCCACCACTTGTTCTTCGAGCACAACCGACTGAATTTCTGCCAATTGTTGCTCATTCTGGTAATACCAGTTGATTACCTGCTCCGGCTCCTGATAAGCCGAGGCCAGATCTTCAACCATAGCGCGAACGCGATCGTTGTCCGGCTTGATCTCGTTCTGCTTGACCACTTCAGCAACGATCAGACCCAGGCTGACGCGGCGCTTGGCCTGCTCTTCAAACAGCTCGGCAGGCAACTGCTCAGGCTTGATGTTGGCACCGCCGAACTGCTGAACCGCCTGCTCGCGCAGACGATCAATTTCAGTGGCAACCAGTGCCTTGGGTACATCAATGCTGTTGGTCGCCAACAGGCCATCCATGATCTGGGTCTTGACCTTGGTCTTGATCGCCTGACGCAGTTCGCGTTCCATGTTCTTGCGCACTTCGGAACGGAAAGCGTCGATACCGCCCTCTTCCACACCGAACTTGCCGAAGAACTCGTCATTCAGTTCTGGCAGCACGGCAGCGGAAACGCTGTGCACGATGACGTCGAACTCGGCATCTTTACCGGCCAGTTCCAGATTCTGGTAATCCTCGGGGAAGGTCACCTTGAGAACCACTGAGTCACCTGCCTTTGCACCAACCAGGCCGTCTTCGAAACCGGGGATCATACGACCGGAACCAAGTTCGATCTGGGTGTTGGTTGCAGTACCGCCCTGGAAGGGCTCGCCGTCAACCTTGCCGACGAAATCGACTTTCAATTGGTCGCCGTTCTCGGCAGCACGCTCAACTTCGTCGAAGCGCTTGTTCTGGCCGCGCAGGATTTCCAGCATCTTGTCCAGGTCGGCATCGGTCACTTCGGACTCGACGCGCTCGACTTCAATAGCGCTGAAGTCGCCCAGCTTCACTTCCGGGTAGACTTCGAAGGTAGCGATGTATTCGAAATCCTTGCCTTCGGCCAGCTCTTTTGGCTCAACGCTAGGCATACCGGCCGGGTTCAACTTTTCCTGCACAACGGCTTCATAGAAAGAAGACTGAATCATCTCACCCATGACTTCCTGACGGGCGGAGCCACCAAAACGCTTACGGATGACGCTCATCGGCACCTTGCCGGGACGAAAACCATCGACTTTGGCGCGACTGGCCGTTTGTTGCAGACGCTTGTTGACCTCTGATTCGATGCGGTCAGCAGGAATGCCAACAGTCATGCGGCGCTCAAGGCCGGAGATGGTTTCAACCGAAACTTGCATGGAGAGTCCTCGTTGAACGGGTCTGAATTAATGGAGTGTCTGGTAAAAGGCCGATATTCTAATCTCTTCAGCGGGAGAAGTCATCATCAAGCCACTGGGAGGATCAAACCGGAACCTGCGTATGCATCCGGCTGCCGGGCAATACAAGCATGCCCGATGGCTCGGAGCCGGTTGGCCCCAAGGCAGGATAAATAGCGTAAGAAGAACAAAAGATGGTGCGGACGGAGAGACTCGAACTCTCACACCTCGCGGCGCCAGAACCTAAATCTGGTGTGTCTACCAATTCCACCACGTCCGCATAACAGGGCTTCAAACAACAACGCCAGGCCGGAGCCTGGCGTTTTGGAAAATGGGGTGGACGATGGGTTTCGAACCCACGACACCAGGAGTCACAATCCTGTGCTCTACCAACTGAGCTACGCCCACCATTACTACCGTATTACTATTACTGCTACCGCTCGCTTCAAGCATCCAGACCGCAGTGCGATGGTACGCCCGGCAGGACTCGAACCTGCGGCCACCCGCTTAGAAGGCGGGTGCTCTATCCAGCTGAGCTACGGGCGCCCTATGCACCGTCCAGCACCCCTGGGGAGTGACTGAGCATGCCCAAATCAGCAGCAAGATGCCAGTGATAAAGAGGAGCCTGGTCGCCTTCCAAACCGCTTGCGCTGTGTTTGTGAAGCGGGGCGAATAATACTCAGCCACCCCGGCCACGTCAACGTTTGTGCGCGGAATTTTTTAATTATTTGAGCAGCTTATGCTCAATCGACCAGAACATCACCCTGCCCCGGCAGATCGGTCTTTTGCCGCTGACCCGTCCCGTGCGACAATCGCGCCACAATTTTGTTTGTGTCAGGAAGCCCATGAACGCCAAACTCATCGACGGCAAGCAGATCGCTGCCTCTATTCGCCAGGATATCGCCCTTAAAGTTGCCCAACGCCGAGAGCAGGGCCTGCGGCTTCCTGGTCTGGCAGTGATTCTGGTCGGCCAGGATCCCGCCTCACAGGTATATGTCAGCCACAAACGCAAGGATTGCGAGGAAGTGGGTTTTATCTCTCACTCCTACGACCTGCCCGCTGATACCCAGCAAGATACATTGCTTGAACTGATAGACACCCTGAACGACGATCCGACCATTGACGGCATCCTGGTACAACTGCCGCTGCCGGTCCATCTGGACTCCTCACTGCTGCTGGAGCGTATTCGCCCGGACAAGGATGTGGATGGTTTTCACCCGTTCAATATTGGCCGGCTGGCCCAGCGCATGCCGCTGTTACGCCCTTGCACGCCATTTGGCGTCATGCGCTTGCTGCAAAGCACCGGCGTGGATCTGTATGGGATGAATGCACTGGTGGTGGGCGCGTCCAATATTGTTGGTCGCCCAATGGCGCTGGAGTTACTGCTGGGCGGCTGCACCACAACGGTGGCGCATCGCTTCACCAAGGATCTGGCCGGCCACGTAGGGCGTGCTGATCTGCTGGTGGTTGCGGTGGGCAAGCCGGGCATCGTTCGCGGCGAGTGGGTTAAACCTGGCGCTATTGTGGTGGATGTAGGCATCAACCGCACTGATGACGGCCGCCTGACCGGTGACGTCGAATTTGCGGCTGCCGCAGAGCGTGCCGGCTGGATTACCCCAGTACCTGGCGGCGTGGGCCCCATGACCCGCGCCTGCCTGCTGGAAAATACCCTTTATGCCTGTGAGCACCTGCACCCCTGAGGGTGCTCAATCCCTGCCGGTTACAGGCTGGCGGTACTGCCGCCATCCACAGGCACGTTGATGCCGTTGATATAAGCGGCGGCCGGTGAAGCCAGAAATCCAACCGCATTGGCAAACTCTTCCGGTTCGGCGAAACGCCGGACGGGAATGGTTGCCTTCATTCCTTCTGCTACCTGCTCAACCGTTCGGCCGCTGGTCTGGGCGATATGTCCGATCAGGCTGTCCAGCCGCGCGGTCTTGGTCAGCCCCGGTAATACGTTATTGACGGTAATACCCTGACTGCCCAGCTCCCCCGCTAGCGTCTTGGCCCAATTGGCCATGGCCGCACGAATGCTGTTGGACACGCCCAGATTGGCGATGGGTGCTTTCACCGAGGTGGATAGCACGTTGAGAATACGGCCGTAACCTGACTCGCGCATCCCAGGCAACAATAGCTGCAGCAGGTGCTGAGCGCTGACCAGATGCTGACTGAATGCCGCCGCATAAGCGCCCGGCTCTGCCGCGTTGGCTGGGCCTGGTGCCGGCCCGCCGGTGTTATTGACCCAGATCTGCACGGGCCCGCGCTGCAACTGTGTGGTGACTGCCGCGCTGAGCGCAGCCACATCGGACGCATCCACAGCAATCAGACTATGCTGCTGGCCCTGAGTGACCGACAGGCTAGTCAATACTGTTTGCAAATTCGCTTCGTTGCGCGCCAGCAAGATGACCTCAGCGCCCTGCTCCGCCAACTGCCGTGCGCAGGCTTCACCGAGGCCCTGGCTCGCACCGCAGACCAAAGCACGCTTTCCCGAAAGATCCAGATTCATCACAACACACCCCCTTAACATAGCGGCAAGCGGCAAGCGGCAAGCAAAACCAAACCAGAACAATGTGCCGCTTTTAACTTACAGCTTGCAGCTTCTTTTATAGACAGTCGCCCGGTACGCGCACCCAACCTTCCATCAGCACCCGAGCACTGCGACTCATCACGGCCTTTTTCACCATCCACTCACCTTCAATCTGTTTGGCTTCCGCACCGACGCGCAAGGTACCAGAGGGGTGACCGAATACCACGGCAGTCCTGTCGCCACCACCGGCGGCCAGATTCACCAGCGTACCCGGTATTGCCGCGGCAGTGCCAATGGCAACAGCGGCGGTGCCCATCATTGCGTGGTGCAGCTTGCCCATGGACAGAGCGCGCACCAGCAGATCCGTATCCGCCGCCTTCACCTGCTTGCCACTGGATGATACGTAGTCCGCCGGCTTGGCAAGGAAAGCGACCTTGGGCGTATGTTGCCTCCCCGCCGCTTCATCCACATGCTTGATCAAGCCCATGCGCACGGCTCCGTGGGCGCGGATGGTTTCGAATTTGAGTAGCGCGACGGGATCGCCGTTGATGGCTTCCTGCAGCTCGGTACCGTTATAACCGACATCCTGGGCATTGATAAAAATGGTCGGAATGCCGGCATTGATCATGGTTGCCTGCAGTTTGCCGACACCGGGCACATCCAGCTCATCGACCAGATTACCGGTCGGAAACATGGCGCCGCCACCGTCCCCATCGCCATCATCGGCTGGATCGAGAAACTCGACCTGTACTTCCGCGGCAGGAAAGGTCACTCCGTCCAGTTCAAAATCACCGGTTTCCTGTACCTCGCCGTTGGTCATTGGCACGTGGGCAATAATGGTTTTACCGATATTGCTCTGCCAGATACGCACCACGGCGATGCCGTTATCCGGTACACGGCTGGCATCCACCAACCCACCGGCGATGGCAAAGGCGCCTACCGCCGCCGACAGATTGCCGCAGTTACCGCTCCAATCTACAAAGGCGGTATCGATCGAGACCTGACCAAACAGGTAGTCGACGTCATGCTCTGGCTGGGTGCTTTTGGCCAGAATGACGGTCTTGCTGGTGCTGGAGGTTGCGCCGCCCATCCCGTCGGTTTGCTTGCCGTAGGGGTCGGGGCTGCCGATCACCCGCAGCAGGAGATTGTCACGTGCGGCTCCGGCCGCCTGCGCGGCCTCGGGCAGATCCTGCAAGCGGAAAAATACGCCTTTGCTGGTGCCGCCACGCATATAGGTGGCGGGTATTCTGATCTGGGGCTTGTGGGCCATGCTGGTTACTCCTTATGTACGTACTGTGTACGTAGTCACAAAAACAACGGTGCTGAAGCGCTGACGTTTTCATACGTCGATGCTTACACCGGGACCTGGGGTCGGCGTCGCGTTGCCCTGCACCTTACGTGGACACGCCGTGAACCCGTCCCTGGGGGCTCGTTGCGCCCATCCCTGGGCGCAAACGGTCCACTACAGGTGCAGGGCAGCGCGGCGCAATATCACTCCGAGCCGCCTTCGTTCTATTCCTCGCGACTGTCGACAGTTGCCTCCAGCTTGTTGCCTTCAGATAGCCACTGGATGGCGAACTTATCCGTTGTCAGGCCGCGGGGGCCGCCTCAAGAAAGTCTTGAGCAAAGCGCTGCAATATGCCGCCAGCATCGAATATCGATACTTCTTCCTGGGTATCCAGGCGGCAGGTCACAGGGACTTCAACACGCTCGCCGTTACGACGATTGATCACCAGCGTCATAGTGCTGCGCGGTGTGATGTCGCCTGAAACGTCGAAGGTTTCGGTGCCATCAATTCCCAGTGTCTTGCGCGTGGTGCCCGGCAGAAATTCCAGCGGCAGCACACCCATACCCAACAGGTTGGTGCGGTGAATGCGCTCGAAGCCTTCGGCGGCAATCGCTTCAACGCCGGCCAGCCGCACGCCCTTGGCCGCCCAGTCTCGTGAGGAACCCTGACCGTAATCCGCACCGGCGATAATGATCAGCGGCTGCTTGCGCTCCATATAGGTTTCAATCGCTTCCCACATGCGTGTGATCGTGCCTTCCGGCTCGATGCGCGCCAGCGAGCCCTGCTTGATCTGGCCATTCTCCAGCACCATTTCATTCAGCAGCTTGGGGTTGGCGAAGGTGGCGCGCTGTGCGGTCAGGTGGTCGCCGCGGTGCGTTGCGTAGGAGTTGAAGTCCACTTCCGGCACGCCCATCTTGTGCAGGTAGGCGCCGGCGGCGCTGTCCAGCATGATGGCGTTGGATGGCGACAGGTGATCGGTAGTGATGTTGTCACCCAGCACCGCCAGTGCGCGCATGCCCTTCAGCGACCGCTCACCAGCCAATGCGCCTTCCCAATAGGGCGGCCGGCGGATATAGGTGCTCTGCGGCCGCCATTCGTACAGCGGGTTGATGTTCTGCGCTTCCCGGGTGATATCGAACATCGGGATATAGACTTCGCGATACTGCTCAGGCTTGACGCTGGTTTTGACGATGGCGTTGATTTCCTCGTCGCTAGGCCAGATATCCTTGAGGCGGATCGGGTTGCCCTGCTGATCATGACCGAGCACATCCTTTTCGATATCGAAACGGATGGTGCCGGCAATCGCATAGGCCACCACCAGCGGTGGTGAAGCCAGAAACGCCTGCTTGGCATAGGGATGAATACGACCATCGAAGTTGCGGTTGCCTGAGAGCACCGCTGTGGCATACAGATCACGCTCAACCACTTCTTTCTGAATCACCGGATCCAGAGCGCCACTCATGCCATTACAGGTGGTGCAGGCGAAAGCGACTACACCGAAGCCGAGATTTTCCAGCTCGCCGAGCAGATCAGCTTCTTCCAGGTACATCTTCACCGTCTTGGAGCCCGGTGCCAGCGAAGACTTCACCCAGGGCTTGCGGGTCAGGCCAAGCTTGTTCGCGTTGCGCGCGATCAAGCCTGCAGCAATCATGTTGCGCGGGTTGCTGGTATTGGTGCAGCTAGTAATCGCCGCGATGATCACTGCGCCATCGGGCATCTTGCCCTCTTCATTCTCGACTACGCCGCTGATACCACGCGCGGCCAGTTCGGATGTTGGCAGCAAGGCATGCGGGTTCGACGGACCGGCCAGGGTGCGTGGCACGCTGGTCAGATCGAAGCGCAGGACCCGCTCGTACTCGGCATGGGTAAGGGTGTCTGCCCATAACCCGGTTTCCCGGGCATATTGCTCCACCAGCCTGACCTGATCGTCTTCACGACCGGTCAGCTTGAGGTATTCGATAGTTTGTTCGTCGATATAGAACATCGCCGCGGTAGCGCCGTACTCCGGCGTCATGTTGGAGATGGTCGCGCGGTCGCCCACGGTCAGGTTCGAAGCCCCTTCGCCGTAGAATTCCAGGTAAGCGCCGACTACCCGCTCTTTACGCAAAAACGCAGTCAGCGCCAACACCAGATCGGTACTGGTAATGCCGGGCTGCAGTTTGCCCGTGAGCTCCACACCGATGATATCCGGCAGGCGCATCCAGGAGGCACGGCCGAGCATTACGCTTTCCGCTTCCAGACCGCCCACACCGACCGATATCACGCCCAGCGCATCGACCATGGGTGTATGGCTGTCGGTACCGACGCACGTATCCGGAAAGGCCACGCCATCGACCACCTGCACCACCGGCGACATCTTCTCCAGATTGATCTGGTGCATGATGCCGTTACCGGGCGGGATCACGTCGACATTCTTGAACGCAGTCTTGGTCCAGTTGATGAAATGAAAGCGGTCATCATTGCGGCGGTCTTCAATGGCGCGGTTCTTCTCGAACGCATCCTTTTCGAACCCGGCATGCTCGACGGCCAACGAGTGGTCGACGATCAACTGCGTGGGTACCACCGGGTTGACCTTGGATGGATCACCGCCCTTTTCGGCGATGGCATCGCGCAGGCCGGCGAGATCGACCAGCGCGGTCTGGCCGAGAATGTCGTGGCACACCACGCGGGCAGGAAACCAGGGGAAGTCCAGATCGCGGCGGCGCTCGATAAATTGCTTCAGCGATTCGGTGAGCATCGCCGGATCACAGCGGCGCACCAGGTTCTCCGCATGAATGCGCGAGGTATAGGGCAGCTTGTCGTAAGCACCCGGCTGAATGGCATCGACGGCTTCACGGGTGTCGAAGTAATCCAATTGGGTGCCAGGCAGCGACTTGCGGTATTGGCTATTCATATCAACGGCTCTCTATCGGCTCGACGGTGCGCGGCGCCACGCCAACGTACTCGGCGCTCGGGCGAATAATACGGTTATCCGCGCGCTGCTCCATTACGTGAGCAGCCCACCCCGTCAAACGGCTCATGACGAAGATCGGCGTGAACAGCTTGGTCGGAATACCCATGAAGTGATAGGCCGAGGCATGGAAGAAATCGGCGTTGCAGAACAGTTTTTTCTCGCGCCACATCACTTCTTCGCAGCGCACTGACACCGGATACAGCACGGTATCGCCGACGTCCTTAGCGAGTTTTTCGGACCATTGCTTGATGATCTCGTTGCGCGGGTCACTGGTGCTGTAGATCGCGTGGCCAAAGCCCATGATCTTTTCCTTGCGCTCGAGCATGCCGAGCATTTCCTTCTCGGCGTGATCGGCACTGGTAAAGCGCTCGATCATGTCCATTGCTGCTTCATTGGCGCCGCCATGCAGCGGGCCGCGCAGGGAGCCGATCGCAGCGGTCACGCAGCTGTGCATATCGGACAGGGTCGAGGCACAAACGCGGGCGGTGAAGGTCGAGGCATTGAATTCGTGTTCCGCGTACAGGATCAGCGACACGTTCATGGTCGCTTCATGCAGTGCGTTGGGCTTTTCACCGCGCAGCATATGCAGGAAGTGCGCACCAACCGAGTCATCATCGGTGCTCTCATCGATACGCACGCCGTCGTGACTGAAGCGATACCAGTAGCAGATGATCGACGGGAATGCGGCAAGCAAACGATCGGTGGCATCCTGCTGCTGATCGAAGCTGGCTTCTGTTTCTAGGTTGCCGAGCATCGAGCAGCCGGTGCGCATCACATCCATTGGGTGAGCGTCTTTGGGAATCAGCTCCAGCACATCCTTCAAGGCCTTGGGCAGACTACGCAGGCCTTTGAGCTTGGTCTTGTAGGCATCCAGCTCGGCTTTGGTGGGCAGTTCGCCCTTGAGAATAAGGTGCGCCACTTCTTCAAACTGACAGTTGGCCGCCAGATCCTTCACATCGTAACCACGGTAGGTCAGACCCGAGCCGGTTTGGCCGACGGTGGACAAGGCGGTCTTGCCAGCGACCTGGCCACGCAGGCCTGCACCACTGAGTTTCTTTGCTTCAGACATGTTTGTTCTCCTTCTTGTTGGACCCGTGCTTGCTTGGCAGCCGGATCAGGATTTCTTTTGCGCGAAGAGCGCGTCAAGCTTCTGCTCGAAGACGTGGTAATCGATACGGTCATACAGCTCCATACGAGTCTGCATGGTATCGATGACATTCTGTTGCGTGCCGTCGCGGCGAATGGCGGTGTAGACATTTTCCGCCGCCTTGTTCATCGCGCGGAAGGCCGACAGCGGATAAAGCACCAGCGAGACATCGGCAGAAGCCAGCTCGTCAGTGGTATATAAAGGTGTCGCACCAAATTCGGTGATGTTGGCCAGGATCGGCGCCTTGACCTTGGAAGCGAACAGCTTGTACATGTCCAGCTCGGTAATCGCCTCGGGGAAGATCATGTCCGCCCCGGCTTCGATACAGGCCGCTGCGCGGTCCAGTGCCGACTCCAGGCCTTCCACCGCCAGCGCATCGGTGCGCGCCATGATCACGAAGCTGTCATCGGTACGCGCATCCACCGCGGCCTTGATGCGATCAACCATTTCCTGCTGACTGACAATTTCCTTGTTGGGCCGATGGCCGCAGCGCTTGGCACCGACTTGATCCTCGATATGCATGGCGGCGGCGCCAAACTTGATCATCGACTTGACCGTACGCGCCACGTTAAAGGCGCTGGAGCCAAAACCGGTATCCACATCGACCAGCAGCGGCAAGTCACATACATCGGTGATGCGGCGTACATCGGTCAGCACGTCATCCAGGCCGGTAATGCCCAGGTCTGGTAGACCCAGCGAACCTGCAGCCACCCCGCCGCCGGAAAGATAGATCGCCTTGAAGCCTGCACGCTTGGCCAGCAGCGCATGGTTGGCGTTGATCGCACCCACCACCTGCAATGGATGTTCTTCGGCTACCGCATCGCGGAAACGTTGACCTGGGGTTTTTGACATCAGACTGTCCCTCCTGAGGAAGTGGGAACGCCGCCCTGCTCTTGCATGCGGCGTTCGATGTTGCGGCGTGAGGCGCTGATATGGCGACGCATCAGCATTTCCGCGAGTTCACCATCGCGATCGGCGATGGCTTCGATAATTCGATGGTGCTCAGCAAACGCCTGCTGCGGACGCTTGGGCGTGGTAGAAAAGCGATAACGGTACATGCGCACCAGATGGTACAGGTCACCACAAAGCATATCGCTCAGGGTACGATTTTTGCTGCCCTGGATAATCAGATAATGGATATCCAGATCGCCTTCCTGCTGATAGTAGGATTCGTTGGCCTTCAGGCCACTGTGCTGTTCGTGCTCGGCCAACACCTCTCGCAGACCGGCTATTTCGCTTTCAGTCATATTGGCTGCAGCTTGTCGACAGGCCATTCCTTCCAGCGCTTCACGAACGTGATATAGCTCTATCAGCTCGGCGTAGCTCAGCGACACCACGCGTACCCCCGCATGCGGGATGCGTACCACCAGACGTCGACCTTCCAATCGCCGGATAGCCTCACGCAGAGGCCCACGGCCGATACCGAAGGTGGTTGACAGGTACTGCTCGCTGATACGCGCGCCAGGAGGGATATCGCCTTTGACGATGGCGGTCTGAATACGCTGAAAAGCACCATCAGAGAGCGTTAATGCGGGAGATACTTCGCTGACTTCTGCCATCACCTGGAGCCTTGTCTACAATACGTCATAATTGTCGCAGCAATTGACGAATACTGCGCCAGCCAACACAGGATTGTCAACAATCCACAAATAGCATTTTGGTCTACCCTATTAACAAAGCAGCACAAAGGCCCTACGAGCAGACGAATGTCCATGCTAAGATGCCGCCTGTCGTTGTTGCGGTGCCTGTCAATGCTGCGGTGCCTGCCGAAGTTGCGCCTGCCGGAGCAGCAATTCCTATAGCTCGTTGAGAAGACTATGCAATCGATCAATCTGCACCTGAAAATCCTGATCGCCATATTGGTCAGCCTGGGTTTGGCCATCACCGCTTACCAGATCTACGTGTTGGACATCCCTGTCACCCAGGATGAAACCGACGACATCTGGAGCCTCGATGCCAGACTGGAATTCCAGGCCGTCGCGGGCACGCCCGTCAAGGCGCAGATGTTCATACCGCCGCTCAATCAGAACTACATCAGCCTCAACGAAAGCTTCATTTCCAACAATTATGGCGTCAGCATCAATCAGGCTCAGGGCAACCGTAGAGTAACCTGGTCGGCGCGGCGTGCCAGCGGCAATCAGTCGCTCTACTATCGCCTGGTACTGACCCAGCGCTACAGCCCGGATGCACTGGAAGATCCAGCGCCCGCACCGCGCCAGCCGATTGAGCTGGAAGGTGCCGAACAAGTGGCCGCTGACGCATTGATTCGTCCGATTCGTCAGACTTCAGCCGACATTGAAACCTTCGTCAGCGAAGCCATTCGCCGGGTCAATGACATTACCGATGACAACGTCAGCTTGCTGCTGGGTGAAGACACCTCGCCGCTGGGCAAGGCGCGAGTCATCAATATTCTGCTGTCCAACGCGCGCATTCCGTTGCAGATGGTGCACACCGTGCGCCTGGAAAATACCCCCAACCAGGAACCCGAGCTCTGGCTGCGCAGCCACAACGGCGAGCGCTGGATGTATTTCCACCCGGAAACCGGCCAGCAGGGCATCCCGGAAAACCGTCTGATCTGGTGGAGTGGTACCGATCCGCTGTTCAACCTGGAAGGTGGCCGTCAGGGTCGGGTGACCATCACGCTGAACAACAGTGAGATGAATGCACTGCGCCTAGCTGAAATGACAACTGACAACACCTCCTCGGCGTTGCTGGAATACTCGCTGTACGGCCTGCCATTGCATGCTCAGCAGGTTTACCGGGTCATGATCATGATCCCGATCGGCGTACTGGTTATTCTGATCCTGCGCAACATCATCGGCATCCAGACGCTGGGCACCTTTACCCCGGTACTGATCTCGCTGGCCTTCCGCGAAACCGATATTGGCTGGGGTATTGTGCTCTTTACCTTGATCACCGCGCTGGGTCTGTCGCTACGCTCCTACCTTGAACATCTGAAGCTGCAGATGCTGCCGCGACTCTCGGTGGTACTGACCTTTGTCGTCGTGGTCATCGCCGGCATTACCTTGCTGGGCCATAAGTTGGGTATGGAGAAAGCGCTTTCGGTCTCCCTGTTCCCGATGGTAATTCTGACCATGACCATCGAGCGTTTGTCCATCACCTGGGAAGAGCGTGGCGGCGGGCACTCCTTCAAGGTCGCGCTGGGCACACTCTTTGCCGCTACTCTGGCGCACCTGCTGATGAGCGTGCCGGAACTGGCCTACTTCGTCTTCACCTTCCCGGCCGTGCTGCTGGTACTGGTGGGCTTCATGCTGGCCATGGGTCGCTACCGCGGTTATCGCCTGACCGAACTGGTGCGCTTCAAGGCACTGACCACCAAGGGCTGAGGAGACACCATGTTTTTCTGGAAAACCTGGAAGACCCTGAGCGATGCCGGGGTCATGGGCATCAACCGCCGCAATGCGGACTACGTGCTCAAGTACAACAAGCGGAACCTGTATCCGATTGTCGATGACAAGATCCTGACCAAGGAGCGCGCTATCTCCGTGGGCATTGATGTGCCCGAGCTCTACGGCGTGATCGAGACGGAAAAGGATATCGACAAGTTTGATGCCATTGTCGAAAAGTATCGCGACTTTGTGATCAAACCCGCCCAAGGGGCCGGTGGTGACGGCATCATCGTCATCGCCGACCGTTTTGAGGGCATGTTCAAGACCGTGTCCGGCAAGATTATCAGCCGTGAAGAAATCGGCCACCATATCTCCAGCATTCTTTCAGGCCTCTACTCCCTGGGCGGCCACCGCGATCGGGTGCTTATCGAGTACCGCGTCAGCCCTGACCCGCTATTCAAGAGCATCAGCTACGAAGGCGTGCCGGACATTCGCATCATCCTGTTGATGGGCTACCCGGTGATGGGCATGGTGCGTCTGCCTACCCGCCAATCCGGCGGCAAGGCCAACCTGCACCAGGGCGCTATCGGCGTGGGTGTGGACCTGGCTACCGGGCAGACCCTCAAGGGTACCTGGCTGAACAAGAAGATTGCCAAACACCCTGACACCACCAACCAGGTCGACGGCGTGCAGTTGCCGGACTGGGATGGTTTCATGAATCTGGCGGCCTCCTGTTACGAGTTGTCCGGCCTGGGTTATATCGGCGTGGATCTGGTGCTGGACGAGGAAAAGGGTCCGCTGATTCTTGAGCTCAACGCGCGTCCGGGCCTGAATATCCAGATTGCCAACGACGCGGGTCTCACGGCCCGCTGCCATATGGTTGAGCGTCATCTGGCGGCGCTGAAAAAAACCGGACGCACCGAGTCGGTCGCTGACCGTGTTGCCTACGCCCAGAAGCATTTTGGCCAACCGGCGTCCCGTACCGAGAAAGCTGCCGAGGAGCCCGGCACAGCAGCATGAGCACACCGCAGGCCGCGTGCTATCGGCTGGTCGAGCTTGCGTACCAGGCGGATCCCCTTCCGCGACTCAGGCTGCTGCGCGATCTTGGCCATCCTGTACTGCTCGACTCGGCTGCCGGCATTGAGCGGTTTGCGCGCTACAGCATACTGGCCGCTGGGCCCCAGGCCTTCGTTACACCCTTGGCCGACGAGTCTGGCCTGGATACCCTTGAACGCCTCCGAGCGGCACTGAGCGGCTTGCCCGCCGCAACCTGGCCTGATGGGCTCAAGCTGCCGTTTGGCGCTGGCGCCCTGGGCTATCTGAGCTACGACTTCGGCCGCCGACTGGAAACCCTTCCGGCCCTGGCTTCGGCTGATGTCAGCCTGCCCAGCCTCCAGATGGGTATTTATGCCTGGAGTATCGTCAGCGATCGCACCCGGCAACAAAGCTGGCTGGTTTGTCATCCCAGCCTCCCCCATGCTCAACAGCAAGCGCTACTGAGCCGGCTGGATGGCGCCGCGCAGGAACCCTGCGAATTCACTCTCACAGCGCCCTTCAAAGCTGAGCAAAGCAGAGCGGCTTACCAGGCTTCGTTCGAGCGCGTGCAGGAGTACATTCAGGCCGGGGACTGCTACCAGATCAATCTTTCGCAACGTTTCAGCGCAGACTGCAGCGGCGATCCACTGACGGCCTATCAACGCTTGCGGGCGGCTTGCCCGGTACCCTTTGCTGCCTATCTGGAATCGCCCGAACACAGTTTGCTATGCCTTTCTCCAGAGCGGTTTCTCAGCGTCACCGACGGCGTAGTCGAAACACGTCCGATCAAGGGCACACGCGCGCGGGGCGCCAGCGAGGAAGAGGACGCGCGGCTGGCGGCCGACCTGCAGACCAGCCTCAAGGACCGCGCCGAGAATCTGATGATCGTCGATTTGCTGCGCAACGATCTCAGCCGTACGTGCGCGCCAGGCAGCGTGAGGGTACCCGAGCTGTTCAAACTGGAAAGTTATCCGAATGTGCATCACCTGGTCAGCTCCGTGACCGGCGTGCTGGCGCGTGGTCACGATGCGCTGAATCTGTTGGCAGGGGCTTTCCCCGGCGGCTCCATTACCGGCGCACCCAAGATCCGCGCCATGCAGATAATCGAGGAGCTGGAACCGGTGCGGCGCAGCCTGTATTGCGGCAGCATCGGCTATATCGGCTGCGAAGGTCAGATGGACCTGAATATCGCCATACGCAGCCTGGTCCACCAGCGGGACCGCCTGTATTGCTGGGGTGGCGGCGGGATAGTGGCGGACTCCGAAGGCGAATCGGAGTATCAGGAAACGCTGGCCAAGGTGCGGGTGCTGATGGACGCCCTGGCGGGCTAAGCTAGAAGCTAGAAGCTAGAAGTGTGAGGCATGATTTTTATAGACAAGCGTTATTTCTGAAAGATTTCCCAATCGCCTGCTACCCATCGCGCTTCCAGCTTCTAGCTTCCAGCTTCCAGCTTCCAGCTTCCAGCTCAATCAGCCTAAAGGCTGAGTGTCCGATTCGACGCCTTGATAAATTCCTGCTTCAGCTCCTCGAAGGTGTGCACCGCCGGAAACTGCGGAAATTCGGCGATTACGTTATCGGGCGCATGGAACAGAATACCGGCATGGGCTTCGGACAGCATAGTGGTGTCGTTATAGGAGTCGCCAGCGGCAATGATGCGATAGTAAAGGCTCTTGAAAGCCAGTACCGATTGGCGCTTGGGATCTTTTTGGCGCAACTGATAATCCACGACCCGATCGGTGTCGTCGGTAATCAAACGGTGGCAAAGCAACGTCGGGAAGCCCAACTGACGCATCAGCGGCTGTGAGAACTCATAAAAGGTGTCAGACAAAATGACCACCTGAAAGCGCTCGCGCAACCAGTTAACAAATTCCACGGCGCCATCCAGCGGGCTCAGCGTGGCAATCACTTCCTGAATATCGCTCAGTTTGAGGCCGTGCTCATCCAGAATCCGCAGACGCTGGCGCATCAATACGTCGTAATCTGGAATATCCCGTGTGGTGGCCTTGAGTTCGGCAATACCGGTTTTTTCAGCAAAGGCGATCCAGATTTCCGGGACCAGAACCCCTTCAAGATCAAGGCAGGCGATTTCCACAGACGACTCCTGATAGGCAATTTGAATTGGCGCACAATCTACCGGCTAGGCGGGCCTGGCGCAATGCTTGGCGAGCCGGACCCATGATAGCGTCAGAACATTTGGGTATAAAAGTATAACCAAATAAAGGAGGATCGACTAAAACACCTTTGCTAGACTGCCCGCCATTAGCAGCCCGCGCAGACGGGCGCCGCCCGTTCCGGAGAAGCCAATGGCCCTTGATCACTTTGATGTAGATGCACTTGCCCTGGAGTATGCCACCAAGTCCCCGCAGCAGATTCTGCAGTTGGCCCTCGGCCACTTCGAGGACCTATGGCTATCCTTCAGCGGCGCCGATGACATCGTGGTGCTGGACATGGCCTGGAAGATCAACCCGCAGATCAAGGTTTTCACCCTGGATACCGGTCGCCTGCATCCGGAGACCTACCAGTTTCTGGAAAAGGTCAGAAAGCATTACGGCATTCAGCTGGAAGTACTCTCCCCCGACCAACAGGCTCTGGAGCAGTACGTGAAAGAAAAAGGCCTGTTCGATTTTTATGAAAGCGGGCATGGCGAATGCTGTGGCGTGCGCAAGATTGCGCCGCTACGCCGCAAGCTGGCAGGCGTGGATGCGTGGATCACAGGGCAACGCAAGGATCAGAGCCCCGGCACCCGCAGCCATGTACCGGTGATCGAGATTGACGGCGGCTTCAGCGGCCCCGGCCGTGAGCTGGTGAAGTTCAACCCCCTGGCCAACTACACCAGCGAAGATATCTGGAACTACATCCGCATGCTGGAAATACCCTACAACAGCCTGCACGAACGGGGTTTTGTCAGCATTGGATGTGAGCCCTGTACCCGCCCTGTCCTGCCTAATCAGCATGAGCGCGAGGGTCGTTGGTGGTGGGAGGAGGCAACGCAGAAAGAATGTGGCCTGCACGCCGGAAACCTGATCGCCAGGGGTTGAAGCAGCTTCAAGCTTGAAGCGGCAAGCATCAAGAAACCCCAGTCTCCTGAACAACCTGCTCTAGGTTTTAGCTTGCAGCTCGCTACTGACGCCAACGGCGTCAGTGCACTGGCAGCTCAACGCCGTCAAACACCTCGTCCAACTCGGCCTTGGTATGGCACTGCAAGGCTTTCTCCACCCTTTCGCGCGTCAGATGGGGGGCAAATTCGTGCATGAAGTCATACATGAAGCCGCGCAGGAAGGTGCCACGACGGAAGCCGATCTTGGTCACGCTCGGCTCGAACAGATGCCCGGCATCGATCATCACCAGATCGGAATCCAGTACCGGGTCAACCGCCATCTTCGCCACAATACCGACGCCCAGACCGAGGCGCACGTAGGTCTTGATCACGTCGGCATCGGCTGCGGTAAAGACCACCTTGGGCGACAGGCCACGATTGCTGAAAGCCTCGTCCAGCTTTGAGCGTCCGGTAAAGCCAAACACATAAGTCACCAGCGGATGCTCAGCCAGCGCTTCCAGAGAAAGGTTGGCGACCTGAGTCAGGGGATGCCCCTTGGGCACGATCACGCAGCGATTCCAGCGGTAACAGGGCATCATCACCAGATCGGCAAAGAGTTCCAGGGCTTCAGTGGCAATGGCGAAGTCCGCAGTGCCGTCCACGGTCATTTCACAAATCTGGATGGGCGTTCCCTGGTGCATGTGCAGTGACACATCAGGGTAACGCTGTATGAATTTGCTGATGATCGGCGGCAAGGCGTAACGCGCCTGGGTGTGGGTGGTCGCCAGAGTCAGGTTGCCCTTGCGCTCGTTGCTGAACTCCTGAGCTATCTGCTTGATACTGTCGACCTTGCGCAGGATCTCGCCTGCTGTCTGGATGATGCGTTCACCGGCCGGCGTAATGCGGGTCAAATGTTTGCCGCTGCGGGAGAACACTTCCACACCCAGCTCATCCTCCAGAAGGCGGATCTGTTTGCTGATCCCGGGTTGGGAGGTATACAGGCTCTGAGCGGTAGCGGAGACATTCAAATCATGATGGGCTACTTCCCAGATGTAGCGCAGTTGCTGCAATTTCATCAGTACATTCCCCTTTTATGTCCAACTGCGCCGATATCCAGCGGCGCCATGCCCCGGCGCTATATAACCATATTAGCGTATTTATCAATCATGTTAGACCATAAAAGACGGGGATTACTGCAATTGAATTGAAATATTCCGACCGCCGGTATCCTCGGCACGGACGAACGCCAAGGCATCAGGGCTTGATCAGAAGGTTACTGATGCCATGCGGGACATGTCCGGTGGGCACTACACCGACCGCGCTGCGGCAATGCCCCTCTTGATCATCGAAGAAAAGATCGGCACCAAAAGCGCGCAGAAACTCGGATTTGTCCATGCCACCGAGGAACAGCGATTCGTCCAGACGGATGTCCCATTCCCGCAGCGTGCGAATCACCCGTTCATGGGCCGGAGCACTGCGGGCAGTGAACAGTGCGGTGCGGATCGGGCACTCCCCTGCGGCAAATTCTGTCTGGATTCGATTCAAGGCCGCAAGAAACGCCTTGAACGGCCCCCCGCCCAGTGGATCACGCGCCGAAGCGCGCTCACTTGCCTGGAATGCCTCCAGGCCATCGCGCTGAAAGACCTGCTCGGACTCATCGGAAAACAGCACGGCGTCACCATCGAAGGCGATACGCAGTTCATCGCGCATTTCCCGGGGTTGCTTGGAAGGCAGAATAGTCGCCGCAGCAAAGCCTGCTTCCAGCGCGCTGCGCACATCCTCGGCGTGAGTGGAGAGAAACAATTGCGTGCCAAAGGCGGGGAGATATTGAAAGGGGCTGCGGCCGCCAGCAAAGGCGGCTCGGGTAATACCCAGGCCGTAGTGCTGGATGGAATTGAAAACGCGCAGGCCGGTGTCGGCGCTGTTGCGTGACAGCAACACCACCTCCACCCGACTGTCGCCCTCCAGCATGCTGTTGATGCGCAACAGCTTCTGGACCAGGCCAAAAGCCTCGCCCTGCTGCAGGGGAGAATCTTCCCGGGCTATCTGATACTGCCGGTAGGCCTCCAGGCCTTCTTGCTCGTAGACCTGATGACTTTCATCCAGATCAAACAGCGCTCTGGAGGAAATGGCTATGACCAGTTTATCGCCTAGCCTGACCGGCATGACATATCCTTACTCGGGTTGCAGGTAACTGCCTTGAACAAAGGTCAGCATGTTCAACAATGCCTCGGTTTTCGGCATGCTGCAACCGGCCGCTGTGCCGAGCTTGAGCGCTTCTGCATAAAGGCTGTCCAGCTCCATGGGCCGCTTGTGCAGCCAGTCGTGATACATGCTGGGGTAATAATCGGGCATGTGCCGGGTGGCCTTCAGCAATTTGGCCGCATAATCCTCGGGCATCTCGTGGCCGCAGGCTTTGGCCGCGGCAATCACTTCGCTCATCAGATCGCCAATCAGCTGACGACTGGCCGGGCTCTTGAGCAACGCTTCAGTACCCGCATCCAGCAACACGGAAACGCCGTTGAAAGAGGCGTTCCAGACCAGTTTCTGCCAACGCGCGGCGTCGATATTGGCCATTTCACGCGCTTCTATACCGGCACTGCGGAACAGTTCGGCGGCGCTGGCAATGATCTCGGCGGCATCCGCGCCGGTCGCCGACCCTGAGTGGTAACCGAGATCAACCAGACCGTTGGCCTGATGCTTCACCTGGCCAGGACCCTCGCGATACAGACAAACGTAGCAAAGGCCGCCGATCAGATGAATATGGTCCGGCAGCAAGGGGCGTAGATAGGTCTCGTTATTCAGACCATTCTGGAACAGGACTACCTTGGCCCCCTGCGCAGCCGCCGCCGCAATGATAGGCGCAAGCTCGGCATTGCCGGTGGCCTTGGTGCCCACCAACAGCCAATCGCAGGCAGGCATGCTGGCTACGTCGTTATAGGCTTGCACCGGATTCAGCGTCATGCTGCCGTGTACCATGCTATCAACCGTGATGCCGTCTTTCACCACCGCATCGTATTCGCTGCGTAACAGGAAGTGCACATCATGACCGGCATTGGCCAGCATGAGGCCGTAGAATCCGCCGATGGCTCCGGTGCCGATAACGCCGATACGTGGTTTGCCCTGCTGCATGAGAACCTCATTATTCGATTGGTTGTTCACAAAGGATGCGTGGCTGTGGCGTGTGAGCCCACAGCGATGTCGATCACCATGGTAATCGCGGCGGGCTAGTTGAAACAGTCAGCCACGCGACAAAGGTTCGGAGAATCCGCTTTTACTGTTGATTGAGGGGCTTAATCAGCCCAATACAGCATCACGGGGTAGCCTCGATGGGCATCCTTGATTAAGCTGTCAGCACTTATTAAAGGTAGCCCGATTGACTACCTAACTGACCTGCCGGGATAGATGATGGCCGACTTACCGATTGATGATCTTAACGTTGCCTCCAACGAGGTTCTGATTACACCTGCCCAGCTCAAGGCCAAGATACCCATGAGCGCGGCATCCGAAGCCACCGTGGTGAAAAGCCGCCAGGTAATTCGCGACATTCTTGATGGTCGCGATCACCGCCTGTTCATCGTCATCGGGCCATGCTCGATTCATGATCTGGAGGCAGCCAAGGATTATGCCGCGCGCCTCAAGCAGTTGGCAGATGAAGTCAGCGACACCCTGTACCTGGTGATGCGTGTCTATTTCGAGAAGCCGCGCACCACTGTCGGCTGGAAAGGCCTGATCAACGATCCCTATCTGGATGACTCGTTCAAGGTTGCCGATGGCCTGCATATTGGTCGTCAACTGCTCAGCGACCTCACCGCCATGGGCCTGCCGACGGCTACCGAGGCACTGGACCCGATCTCCCCCCAGTATCTGCAGGATCTGATCTCCTGGTCGGCTATCGGTGCGCGTACTACCGAGTCCCAGACTCACCGCGAGATGTCCTCCGGCCTGTCTTCGGCCGTAGGTTTCAAGAACGGTACTGACGGCAGCCTGACGGTCGCGATCAATGCCCTGCAGTCGGTTTCTAGCCCCCACCGTTTTCTGGGTATCAACCAGGACGGTCAGGTGTCCATCGTCACCACCAAGGGCAATCAGTATGGCCATGTGGTGCTGCGCGGCGGCAACGGCAAGCCGAACTATGATTCGGTCAGCGTCTCCTTGTGCGAGAAGGATCTGGAGAAGGCCGGCATTGCGCCGAACATCATGGTCGATTGCAGCCACGCCAACTCCAACAAGGATCCTGGCCTGCAGCCGTTGGTGATGGACAACGTCGCCAATCAGATTCTCGAGGGTAACAACTCGATTATTGGTTTGATGGTGGAAAGTCATATCGGCTGGGGTAATCAGTCGATCCCCAAGGATCTGTCGCAGCTGCAATACGGCGTATCGGTGACCGATGCCTGTATCGACTGGGATACCACCGTGACGAGCGTGCGCAGCATGCATGCCAAACTTCGTGATGTGCTGCCTGGCCGCGCGCGCGGCTGATTGGTAGCAGCAACAAAAAACCGCCTGTCGGCGGTTTTTTTGTGTCTGCACAACAGGCGTCAGAGCTCACGCTGTTTGAGCTTTTCCTGCCGGAGCATATAGCGCTCCACATAAGAGCAGGATGGGATAACGGTATACCCTTGGTCTGCGGCGAACTTCAACGCGTGCTCGGTCAATAACGCAGCCAACCCCTTTCCACGCAGCGCGTTGGGGACGTAGGTGCGATAAATATCCAGGGTTTTCTTGCCCAGATCCATATACGCCAGGTAGGCCCTGGACCCATCAATCGCAACGTAGAACTGTTTATCCTGCGTATCGTGCTGAATAGATGCGTTCAGACTCATGCCAACCTCCCCGCCAACCATCGCATGCGATGCCTTTCTCGTGAAAAAGCACCGCCTAATTAACGTTGACCCGTGGTATCGGGAATAATTCCCAACACCGCGGAATATTCAGCTCAACTACACCAGCTACCCAACCGGATTTACCCCTATTCCAAGTGCCATCAGCAGGGCAATCGAGGCCAGACAGGCAATAACGGGGATTGCCACCGTGACCATGAACATATCCTTATAGGCTTCTTTATGTGTCAAACCCATGATCATGAAAGTGGCAATTACCGCGCCACAGTGCGGCAGAGAGTCCAGGCCGCCGGACGCAATCGCCGCGATACGATGAAGAATCTCGGGCTCGATCCCCATTTCCAGATAACTGGGTGCCAATGTCTGCATGAAAATCTGCAGGCCGCCTGAAGACGAACCGACGATCGCGGACACTACGCTGGCAGAGGCGAATACCGACAGCAGTGGCGGCAGATCGGCATTGAGCATCCACTGGGCAAACTGGCCGAAGCCGGCAGTCTGAGTAACCACGCCGCCAAAGCCGATAACCGCAGCGGTATTGATCAGCGGCATGATCGAATCTTCCGCGCCCTGACCGAATACTTCCACCACCTTGCGGCGCATGCTCGGAAACAGCACCACACAGGTCAGCGAGCCTAGAATCAACGCCATGCTCGGCCAGATAATCGGCTGGGTCTGACTGAAAGTCAGCAGTTCGGCAAAACCGCTGTCACTCTGCGACCAGTCGCCGAGGCCGATAATCAACCGTGGCAACATGATCACCCCCAACACCACGACCATGGGCACCAGCGCGAGCTTCCAGGAAGGTACATCGTTCGGGTCGCCGGCCAGTTGCTCCATGCGACGGTCCTGGGCATTTTCAATGAAACCTTCGCCGTTGGCCTTGGCTAGCCGCCAACCGCGCTCCACATACCACATACCCAGGCCGGCCATGATCCCTGCAGCGAACAGGCCGATCCAGCCGCCCGCAAATAGATCAGTGCCCAGAGAACTGGCGGAAATCACGTTATGGATGGAGGGTGTGCCCGGCAAAGCCGTCATGGTGAAGGTGCCCGCGCCTACCGAGGTAGCGGCCGCCCAGAGGCGTTTGGGCAGGTTGGCTTCACGCATCAGCGTGATGCCCAGCGGGTACATGGTGAACACCACAACGAACACCACAACACCGCCATAGGTCAGCAATGCGCAGACGATCATGCCGACCAGCAGAGTATGTTTGATCCCCAGGCCGCGGGTGATAGCCAGCGCTATGCTCTTGGCTGCCTGACTTGTCGCCATCGCCTTACCGAAAATGGCGCCGCAGAGGAACAGGAGAAAGAACCGGCCAGCAAAGCTGAAAGCACCCAGTGACCCTGAAGGATAGTATTCCAGTAACGTGCGGGGAATCAGCAGCCCATTGGTGAGCGCGACTACCAGTGAGCAGATCAGCGAAGCAACAAATATATTGATGCCTCGCATGGCCATGAAAATCAGCAGGGCCAAGCCCGCCAACAATCCCAGGTTTCCCAGCATAGGGTCTGTTCCTTATAGTTATTAATGACACTCGCGTCACAATACCTGAGCGTAATGACAATACAACCAACAACATGACCGCTCGATATGCTGAATACCCGCCATACCAAGTGATTTATGATTCACACCGAATTCACGGTCAGAATGAGCTGCTAGACTCTTTGCGTCGGGCGACCGACATCTGCACCCATTACAAGGAATAATCCATGAAAAACCTTTTGAAGGTGGCCACCCTCAGCCTGGTAACCAGCCTGGCGGTTGGTTGCACCAGCCAGCAGTATCAGGAAGAAACCACCGCCAGATTAACCGCGGCAGAGAAGGCCGCAGCAACGGCCCAGGCACGCGCTGACGAAGCTCATAGCAAGGCGGAGGAAGCGATGGTCGCTGCCCAGAGGGCTCAGCAGAACGCCCAGGAAGCCAATGCGCGCGCGATGCGCATTATCGAAAGCAGCCGCTCACGTTGAAACGGCTGGCGACTGAACAATAGCGATTGGTCCAGGCGAATTTGATTAGCGGCCGGCGGCCGCGTAGAGATCGAACTGGGGGCGGTCTGTTGGCTCGACGACATCCGAATGGGCCAACCCTAGCCTGACCGGACCACGCCCGGCGCGCATTTTCTGCGCACGGGCCTGGTCAAGGCACTGCGGACACAGGCTCGCCAGTGTGGCGCGCAGCAGCTCCCGATACACCGGGCGAGCGGGCAGCAGATCGCCACACAGCGTGCGCTCTACGGGCATATCCAGGCGCAGGTTGATATCCACCATATGCACGTGCCAAGGGTCCGCGACAAACAGATCCTGCTGCTCATCCTGTTCGACTACACACCAGCGCTTGGCCAGCCACGCAACAGTCACGCCATACTTCTCCGCATCAGGATTGCAGTTGCATCAGGGCTGCAACCAGGACTCGATATAGGGCCATACATTGTCAAGCAGGAGGGGCTGCGCCTCAGCGGTCGGGTGAATGCCATCGGATTGCATCAGACTCTGATCAGCCTCACCGGCAATACCTTCCAGCACAAAGGGCATCAGGGCGACATCATACTCTTCACTGACATCGGCAAACACCTGTTCGAAGGCTTGCGTATAGCGCACGCCGTAGTTTGGCGGGATGCGCATTCCCAGCAACAATACCTCTGCACCCGCATCCTGCGACTGTTTTACCATCGCCGAAAGATTCTGTTGCATATTGGCGGGGGGCATACCACGCAGCCCATCGTTGCCACCCAATTCTATCACCACCAGAGCGGGCTGATGCTGCTCCAGCAGGCGCGGCAAGCGGGCCAGCCCCCCCGCGGTAGTGTCGCCGCTGACGGACGCATTAATGACCTTGGCATCAGCCCCCTGGTCCTCCAGGCGCTGCTCCAGCAAGGCAGTCCAGCCCTGATCGATTTCCAGACCGAAAGCGGCACTGATACTATCACCGACTATCAATATACCCTGCGCGCTGGCAGGTACCATGGGCGCTACCAGCAACAGGCAGGCCAGCAAAACTCTTTTCACATTTCTCAAAGGCAGATTCCATGTCAGACAACGTCATCGTTGCCAGCCACCTTAGCAAAGTCGTCCGCAGCTCGGAAGCCGCCTTGACCATTCTTGATGATGTCAGCCTGCAGATACGCCGCAGCAGTAGCGTGGCCATTGTCGGTGCGTCTGGCTCGGGCAAATCGACGTTGCTGAGCCTGTTGGCTGGCCTTGATCTGCCCAGCAGTGGCGAGGTGCATCTGGCCGGCAAGGCGCTCAGCCAGTTAGACGAAGACGAGCGGGCCGCACTGCGGGCCGAACACGTGGGCTTTGTTTTTCAATCCTTCCAGCTACTCGACAGTCTGACTGCGCTGGAAAATGTGATGCTGCCGCTGGAGCTACATGGCCGCAGCGATGCAAGAGAGCGCGCACACAACCTGCTGGAACGGGTTGGCCTGGGCGCTAGAACCACCCACTACCCACGCCAACTGTCCGGCGGCGAGCAGCAGCGCGTGGCGATCGCTCGCGCCTTTGCCAGTGAACCCGACATCCTGTTCGCTGACGAACCCACCGGCAACCTGGATGCGGTGACCGGTCAGCGCATTACCGAATTACTCTTCGAGTTGAACCGGGAACAAGGCACCACTCTGGTCATGGTGACCCATGATCAGCGGCTCGCCGAGCGCTGTGAAAGCGCCCTGCAGCTGGAAGCCGGCCGCTTGCTGGAGCCAACCAATGCGTAACAGCACCCTGCCCCTGGCCGCCAGGCTGCTGACCCGCGAATGGCGGGCGGGTGAGTTGCGCGTCCTGGTGATGGCCCTGGTGATCGCCGTATTGGTAAGCACCGCCATCAGTTTCTTTACTGACCGGTTGCAACGCGGCATGGTCAGCCGGGCGGCCGAGTTCCTGGGTGCGGACATGGTCATCTCCTCGCGCTCGGTATTACCGGAGCAATTTCTTCAGGAGGCCACCGAGCGCGGATTGAATCATGTCGAGATGGTCGAGTTCACCAGCGTCATGTCCAGCGAGCAGGACATGCAGCTGTCCAGCGTCAAGGCGGTTACCGATGGCTATCCGCTGCGCGGTGAAGTACGCACTACTCCTGAATTGTTCGGTGAAGAACAGGTAGCCACCGGCGTACCGCCGCCAGGCGAGGTATGGATAGAGCCGCGCCTGGCGTCCTATCTGGAGCTCGACAGCGGCGCCAGCCTGGACGTCGGCGTCAGCAGTCTGACCATCAGCGCAATGCTGACCCACGAGCCGGACCGCGCGGGCGATTTTTACAGCCTGACCCCGCGGGTTTTGATGAACATGGCTGACCTGCAAGCCACCCAGGTGGTGCAGCCCGGTAGCCGCGTACGCTATCGGCTGTTGCTCAGCGGTGACGAGCCAACGCTGCAGGCCTACGCGCAATGGCTGGAACCGCAGCTCGAGGACAACCAACGCCTGACCACGGTGGCGGACGATAATCGCCAGATAGGCAGCGCCCTTGAACGCGCCGGACAATTTCTCGGGCTCGCCAGTATTGCTGCAGTGGTTCTGGCCGGCGTTGCTGTAGCCCTCTCTGCCAGTCGTTTTGCCAACCGGCATTTTGACACCAGCGCCCTGCTGCGCTGCCTCGGAGCAAGCCGGCGCAAGGTGATGTGGATATTCATCATCCAGTTGGCCTGTCTTGGCCTCGTAGCCACGCTCATCGGACTGGCGCTAGGCTGGGCAATGCAGTGGGGGCTGGTTTACCTGTTGCGTGATCTGCTGCCACCCAATCTGCCCGGGGTTGGTTTCAAGCCGCTACTGGTCGGCGCTGCGACAGGCTTGATCGCGCTCGCTGGCTTTGCCTTGCCGCCCTTGCTCAGGCTCGGCCAGGTAGCGCCCCTGCGAGTGCTGCGCCGTGATCTGGCGCCACTGCCGAGTAGTGGCTGGCTGATCTACGGGCTGGCCCTGGCCAGCTTGACGCTACTGATGTGGCAGTTTACCGGCGACTTGCGCATTACCCTGGCGGTGGTGCTGGGCGGTGCTCTGGCCGCGCTGGTACTGGGTATGGCAGCCCTGTTGCTGCTGCGCACCGTCGGTGGCCGTTTGCGCAATGCCGGGCTTGCCTGGCGCCTGGGCAGCGGTCAGTTGCTCAAGCAACCTGTCGCGGCCGCCGGCCAGATTCTCGCTTTCGGCCTGATCCTGATGTCCATGGTCGTGGTTCTGATCATGCGCACCGAATTACTGGATACCTGGCAGGAGCAACTTCCAGAGGATACGCCAAATCATTTCGCGCTGAATATTCTGCCCAACGAAGCGGAGGCCTTTACCGCCGCGCTGGATCGCATTGGCGCCGTCAGTGCTCCGCTGTATCCGGTCACGCCTGGGCGCCTGAATGAAATCAACAATCAGCCGGTGCGCGACATCGTGACCAAGGACAGCCAGGGCGAGCGTGCCGTGAGCCGCGACCTGAGCCTGACCTCATCTGCCGAGATGGCTGCGGATAATGTGCTCACGGGCGGCCAGTGGTGGCCAGCGGATATAACCTCTGATGCGCGTCTGGTCTCGGTGGAATCCGAGCTGGCGGAGAGTCTGGGTCTGGAACTGGATGATCTGCTGACCTTTGTGATCGGTGGGCAGATTGTCGAAGCGCGCGTCAGCAGTTTCCGCGAAGTGAACTGGGACAACTTCACCCCCAATTTCTATATGGTCTTCTCCCCCGGCACGCTGGACGACATGCCAACCACCATCCTGACCAGCTTCAGCCTGCCCACCGAGCAGCGTGACGCGCTACGTGAGCTGACCAGAGAGTTTCCGGCGATGACGTTGCTGGAGGTCGAGGCGATTCTCGCGCAGATACGCGACATTCTGGCCCAGGTTACCTTGGCCATCGAATATGTGATGGCCTTCGTCCTGCTAGCGGGCTTTACCGTGCTTTTTGCTGCGCTGCAGTCGACCCTGGACAATCGCCTGTATGAAGGCGCGCTGCTGCGCACGCTCGGTGCCCGCAAGCAGCTGTTACGCCAGGCCAATCGCATGGAATTTGCATTGCTGGGCGCCTTGGCGGGGGTCATGGCCATCGTCGCGGCCGAGCTGATTACCCTGCTACTGTATCGCTTTGCCCTCAACCTTGATTGGCAACCCCATTATCTGCTGTGGCTGATTATCCCGCTGACCGGTGCGTTGCTGATTGGTTGCGCCGGCGCATTGGGTACCCGCGCGGTTGTGCGTGAAAGCCCCATGCGCCTGATCAACAGGGGCAGTTAGAATTGAGCCGCTACAGGCCGCCGCGCAGTGCCGGCACCCCGCTGATTACTGCAGAGGGTGCACAGCGCCTGCGCGACGAGCTACACCAGCTCTGGCAAGTCAAGCGCCCCGCCGTCACCCAGGCAGTCAGCGAAGCGGCCGCCCTGGGTGACCGGTCGGAGAACGCAGAATACATTTATGGCAAGAAAATGCTCCGTGAGATCGACAGCCGCGTGCGCTTTCTGCGCAAACGTCTGGAAAACCTCAAGGTCATCGTCGATCAACCGGGTGATTGCTCGAGGGTGTTTTTCAGTGCCTGGGTCAGCCTGGAAGATGAAGACGGCCAGACCTTGGATCTGCGCATCGTCGGGCCCGATGAGATAGACACCCAGCACCGACATATCAGTATCGATAGCCCCATGGCCCGGGCGCTGCTGGGTAAATCGCTGAATGACGAGATCAGCCTGCAGGCGCCGGCCGGGGAGAAACGCTACTGGATCACCGCTATCAACTATAATGGCCCTGTGACATATTAGAGCCAGATCACAATTTCACGTTTGTGTTTAGACTTATTGCGGCTTTACAGTCAGAGTTGTCCCGCGAGCACGGGTGCAAGCAACTGCACCTCTCTGCCGCGCACGCATTACATCAAAATAAAAATAATCGGTATGCACATGGACTCAGTACCCCCTTCCAAGGCAGCCAATGCCAGCCCTGACGCCAGCGTAAGCCGCGTGAAAGACAGCCAGACGATTGAGCTGGAACAGCGACTGCGCAAGCGGCGATTGGGCATGTCATTCGCTTCCTATTCCGTCACCTTCACCGTGGTGCTGTTCTTCTGGTATCAACAGATGATTCCGGCCAGCGTTGCAGGGCATTTTGCGCTCTATAGCCTGTTGATCAACGGCGGGCTCTGGTTGCTGATTCATAGCAATCTCAATCTGCGCCTCAGGGACCCCAGCATGACCGCGCTGCAGATGATCATCTGCCAGTGGCCGGCGCTCTGGGTGATGTTCTTTCTCGGAGCGGGCCAGGCGCGGGCGATTTTCCTGTTGATTACCATAGTGCCAGCGTTGTACGGGATTCTGGCCTTGAACGTGCGCCAGTTTATCTGGGTCAGCCTCGGCTTTCTGCTCCAGTACAGCGTGTTGCATCTGGCACTCTGGACGCTCAAACCTCAGGCAATGAATGCCGAGCTGGAACTGATTCAGAGTTTCGCCTTTATTCTGGTGCTGGCGGAGGTGGCGCTGATCGGCGGATTTATCAGCGGTTTGCGCGGCAAGTTGCGGCTGCGCAATCACGAACTCAAAAACGCCATGGCGCGTATTCAGGAACTGGTCAATATTGACGAACTGACGGGTATCTACAACCGTCGTCGCATTTTCCAGGTGCTCAGTGAGGAATCCAACCGTTATCAACGTGCGCCCGGCGCCTTCAGCCTCGGCATCCTTGATGTGGATTTTTTCAAACACATCAATGACAGCCATGGCCACCAGGCCGGTGACGAGATACTGCGCAAACTGGCCAGTTGCGTGTCCGATGGCTTGCGCGTGATTGACAGCTTTGGGCGTTATGGCGGTGAGGAATTTCTGTTGATTCTGCCGCAAACCACCCTGGCGGGCGCACAGGTAAAGGCTGAACGTATCCGCGCCAGCATCGAAGCGCTGCGCTTTGAAAGCCTGCCGGAAGGGATCAGGGTGACCGTCTCTATCGGCTTGGCCGAGTTTCAGGCTGGAGAAACAACAGATGACACCCTGGCCCGGGCAGACAAGGCGCTATACCAGGCGAAGGAAGCCGGGCGTAACAGAGTCATTGGTGCCGAGAATAAAGCGGCTGAGGTGTAAGGATCAGGCTAGACTGACGCTATAGCTGCTGACGCTTCAGAAACCAGTGCCATAGTCGCAGCGTTAACAACGAATCAAGCGTGTCGAGCCATTCTTATCGAGGCAACCATGAACGACGGCAAATCCGGCCCCACCGCCAAACTGGACAATATTCTCGCCGAGGCGCAACAGCGCCGCGAGACCGGTTACCGTGAAAAGGCGCTGAAGATGTACCCCTGGGTATGCGGACGCTGTGCGCGGGAATTTTCCGGCAAGCGTGTCAGCGAGCTGACCGTGCATCATCGTGATCACAATCATGACAACAACCCTCAGGACGGCTCCAACTGGGAGCTGCTTTGTCTGTACTGCCACGATAACGAGCACTCTCGCTATACCGATCAACAGTACTTCGGCGCCAGCTCGACTGCCACACCGCAAACCGCTCAGGCCACACACAAGGGGCTGGGCGGTCTGGCGGCGTTACTCGCGGCCAAAAGCAGCAACTGAGCACGCCATAGCAGGGTTACCTTGGTAGCATGACCCTGCTATCGATCAATCGCGGCCGTGCGGCAAAGTCAGGTCCAACCCTTCACCCAGTGGCACGATGCGCGTCGGGTTGATGGTGTCATGGCTGTAATAGTAATGCTGCTTGATATGCTCGAAATTCACCGTATCGGCGACCCCGGGCCACTGGTACAGCTCGCGTAGATAGCCCGCCATATGCGGGTAGTCTTCAATGCGCCGGATATTGCACTTGAAGTGGCCGTGGTATACCGGATCGAAACGCACCAGCGTAGTAAACAGGCGCCAGTCAGCCTCGGTAATCTGGTCGCCGGCCAGATAACGCCGCTCGGCCAACAAGCCCTCTACCCAGTCCAGCGCCTCAAAGAGCGCAATACAGGCTTTCTCATACGCCTGCTGAGTGGTAGCAAACCCGCTCTTGTACACGCCGTTGTTGATCTGATCGTAGACGCGCTTGTTGATCTGATCTATTTCTTCGCGCTGGGCCTGCGGATAGAAGTCCTGGCTGTCACCGGTCAACTCATTGAAGCCACTATTGAACAGCCGAATGATCTCCGCCGATTCGTTATTGACGATGGTCTCTTCCTGCTTGTCCCACAGTACCGGCACCGTCACCCGGCCGGTGTAATCAGCCTTGGCGTGGGTATATAGCTGGTGGTGGCAACTGTAGCCATACAAGGGCTCGGGCGGATTATAGGTCCAGCCCTTGTCGAGCATGTGCGGCTCGACCACGCTGACGTCTATATGCTCCTCCAACCCCTTGAGCTTGCGCATGATCAAGGTGCGATGGGCCCAGGGGCAGGCCAGAGACACGTACAGGTGATAGCGGCCGGATTCGGGGGCAAAGCGCCCGTCCTTGTCTATCGTTTCACGAAAGCCGGCATCCTCGCGAACGAACTCGCCGCCCGTGCTTTTGGTGTCATACCACTCATCGTGCCAGATACCCTTGACCAGCCTGCCCATAGTTCTTTACTCCTGTTTTGCGTGTCTATAGCCTGACAGCATGCGCCCTGCCCTGGCCAGTCATTGAAAAACCTTGCGGCAATTTCCTTCGAATGCGCGTATACTATTCGATCTATTTATCCCCCAAGGTTCACTCCAAGTATGTCCGATACCGCTCCGGCGGCACCGCAGTTCGCCGATTTAGGCCTGCCTGCACCGCTTCTCGAGGCTCTGACCAGCCTCGGATATGAAACACCCTCCGCGATTCAAGCCGAGGCAATACCTACACTGCTGGCCGGTGACGACCTGTTGGGCCTGGCCCAGACGGGTACCGGTAAAACAGCCGCATTTGCTCTGCCTGTGCTCGCTGGCATTGACGTCAGCATCCGCGCCACGCAGGCACTGATCCTGACGCCAACGCGCGAACTGGCATTGCAGGTTGCAGAAGCCTTTCAACGCTATGCGCAGAATATGCGCGGCTTTTCCGTGCTGGCACTGTACGGCGGCTCCGCCTTCGCGCCCCAGTTCAAAGCACTGGAACGCGGTGCCCACGTGGTCGTCGCGACCCCTGGCCGCCTGACCGACCATATGCGCCGTGGCAGCATCAAGTTTGAAAACATGCGTTTTCTGGTACTTGATGAAGCTGACGAAATGCTCAAGATGGGTTTTGCGGACGACCTCGATGCTGTATTCGAAAAAGTCCCGACCAATACCCAGAAAGCGCTGTTCTCCGCGACCATGCCTACCGGCGTGCGTACCGTGGCTCGCAAGCATATGCGCGAGCCCAAGGAAATTCGCCTGCACAGTGGCGTGAGCAGCAGCCTGGACACCATCACCCAGATCGTCTGGGAAGTGTCCAACCACCACAAACTGGATGCCATGACCCGCCTGCTTGAAGTTGAGCCGGTTGAAGCCATGATCGTCTTCGTGCGCACCAAGACTGCAAGCATGGAAATTGCCGAGCGTCTGGAAGCCCGCGGTTTTGCTGCAGCAGCCTTGAACGGCGATCTTAGCCAGCAGTTGCGTGAGCAGGTAGTCGATCGCCTCAAGCGTGGCCTGCTGGATATTGTTGTGGCAACCGACGTGGCAGCGCGTGGCCTGGACGTGGAACGCATTTCCCACGTACTGAACTATGACGTGCCGCACGACAGCGAATCCTACGTTCACCGTATTGGCCGTACCGGCCGTGCAGGCCGCTCGGGTACCGCTATCCTGTTCGCTACGCCGCGTGAGCGCCGCCTGCTGCACCAGTTGGAAAAAGCCACCGGCCAGAAGATTCTGACCCAGGCTCTGCCCAGCGCGGACGCCGTGCGCAGTGGTCGCCTGACCAAACTGGCCACGAAGATCAACACTACCCGGGAAAGTACCGGGGCGTTGCATGAGAAGCTCGTCAGCGACCTGCTCGAACTGACCAACCTGACACCGGAGGAGCTGGCAGCGACCTTGCTGGCCATCATGCCCAGTGCCAAGACGCTGGTCGATCCGGTCAAGGATCTGCCTTCCGCGCCTGCCACCAACAGCGCCCGCGACGGTTTTGCCGAACGTGACAGCGGCCTGGTTCGCTACAAGGTCAAGGGTGGTCGCTCCAATGGTCTGATGCCCAAGCCGCTGGTTGATGCTCTTTGCCGTTTTGGCGGCCTGCAGCGCCAGCAGATTGGTCATATCAAGATGTTCACCGAGCACACGGGTGTGTACTTGCCCGAACTGAGTGAAGGCGCCATTGCCAAACTGTCCAGCGTGGAAATCAATGGTGTCGCGCTACAGATTCGCGCCTGGCCATTGCCTGCCGGTGAAGTCGAGCGCCCTGCCCGACCCAAACCACCGCGCAAGGAATTCCCCAGCAAGCCTCGCGCTGCCAAACCACGCCCGGCTAATTAATAGCCAACCGGCATGGAATGGATTGATATCGGCGTCAACCTGACCGATACGGCCTTCGATCACGATCGACAGGCCGTACTGGACAGGGCCTGGCAAGCCGGGATCAGCCAGATGGTACTGACCGCCACATCGCTGGCGGCCAGCCAGCAAGTACAAGATTACTGTAACGACTATCCCCAGCAGCTTTTCTGTACGGCCGGCGTGCACCCGCATCAGGCACGTGACTGGACAGATGAGCTAGGCAAGGACATTCGTGCGCTGGCAGGCGCTGACTGCGTCAAAGCCATTGGTGAGTGTGGCCTGGACTTCAACCGCGATTTCTCCCCCCGCCCGCAACAGATCAAAGCCCTTGAGCAGCAATTGCAACTGGCTATCGACCTGCAGCTTCCGGTCTTTCTGCATGAGCGCGACGCCAGCAGCTTGCTGGCCGAGATGCTCAAGGATTACCGCGACCACCTGCCTGCGGCAGTCGTCCACTGCTTTACCGGCAACCGAGAAGCACTACATGCTTATCTCGACCTGGATCTGCATATCGGTATTACCGGCTGGATCTGTGATGAACGCCGTGGCACCCATCTGCAGGAACTGGTGGGCAGCATTCCCGCCACACGCCTGATGCTGGAAACCGACGCACCATGGTTATTGCCCAGAACCTTGCGGCCCAAGCCAAAGAAGGGTCGCAACGAGCCGGCATTTCTCCTGGAAGTGGCCACCGAGGTCGCGCGCTGCCGCCAGCAGACGCTGGCACAATTAGCAGAGCAGACGACTGATTGCGCGCGGTCTTTTTTCCAGCTTCCCAGCGGTATCTGAAACGCTGCAACGCCCTCCTACCCTTCTATTTACGCTCGTCCAATGCAACGCAGCCAAGACTAAATGACCTACGGCACTTGGACTTGGCAAGCAATTGGGTGATGATGGCCAATACCGCTTTTTTGAGCCTTGCCAATGCTATAGAGCAGGCCACATGACACCCTGGAGTAGCTGCCTATCATGTTTTTCCTATCGCGCCGATCCACGCGCTGTCTGTTAACCGCAGCCACCCTGCTGCTGAGTTCCACCAGCCTGCTGGCCGCCGATCTGAGCAGCCTGCCAAATCAGGTTCGGGCATCATTGGACAACGCGCGCATTCCCAGCGATGCCATGTCGTTGGCAATCATCCCCCTGGAAGGCCAGGGTGTGGCGCAATATGTCAACGCTGACCAGGAGGTCAATCCGGCGTCGACCATGAAGCTGGTAACCACCTACGCTGCGCTGGAACTGATGGGCCCGACTTTCCAATGGCGCACATCACTGCACGGCACCGGCCCGATCGAGAATGGCGTACTCCAGGGCGACCTTATTTACCGTAGCAGCGGCGATCCGAAAATGACGCTGGAGCGCATGTGGACGCTGCTGCGTGACTTGCGCGCCGCAGGCGTCAAGGAAGTGCGTGGCGATCTGGTGTTGCAACCTGCGGACATGCGCATGCCCTTGAATGCGGTGCCTTTCCCGGATGATGGCAACGATCCGAGCAAACCCTTTCTGGTTGAGCCCGACCCGCTGCTGACCAACTTGAAGGTACTGACACTAAGCAGCTACGGCGAGCGCGGCGGCGTTCGGATTCACCTGGAGCCAGCGCTCCCGGAAGTGACTGTCGACAATCAACTCAAGCTGCTGCCGCGAGTCAGCTCCTGCCCATGGCCAAACATTGCCTATGCCATACAGGATCAGGGCACCCAGGCGCAGATAACGCTGACCGGCGCCCTGCACGAAGGCTGTTCGGTACAGCGCTACATGTCGGCATTGAACGCAGCAACCTATACCGGCAGTGCCTTGCGTTCACTGTGGGGAGAGATGGGCGGGGAAATTAGTGGTACCACGCGCATTGGTCAGATGCCGTCCAATGCTCAGCAATTGGCCTACAGCGACTCCGGCGATCTGGTCAGTGTGATTCGCGATATCAACAAGTTCAGCAACAACACCATGGCGCGCCAACTGTTTCTGGCCATCGGCCGCAACCAGCGCACTGCTGCCGATGTTGATGATTACCAGGCTGCAGTACGTAGCATCAATCAGTGGATGGACAGAAAGGGTCTGCGGCCCAAGGGGCTGGTACTGGAAAACGGGTCGGGACTGTCACGCATCGAGCGCATGACCGCCCGGGATCTGGCGCTGCTGCTGGAGCAGGCCTGGAAGAGCCCCTATGCCGCCGAGTTCATCGCCTCCATGCCGCTTGCGGCGATGGATGGCACCATGCGCCGGCGCATGCTCAATACCCCAGTGGCAGGCCGTGCCCACATCAAGACCGGCAGCCTGCGCAACGTCAGGGCCATTGCCGGCATCACCCGTGATGCCAATGGCAAAAGCTGGGCGGTAGCGGCCATCGTCAATCACGGCTCTGCCGGTGCCAGCCGCGAAGCGCTGGACCGGGTGCTCACCGATGTGCACCGCCGCTCCAGCACGGAAATGGCTACCAGCCGCTAAGAGGCACAAGTCATAGGCGCTTCAGCGATGGCTGATGCGCCAGGTACGATGGATACGCGTATTGCGCTGGAAATCCTTATCCAGCGTTTGCGCGGAAATATCACTGACCTCGTACTTTTCCTGTAGAGCTGCATCCAGCTTGAAGCGCCGGAAGTTGTTGGAGAAGTAAGCAGCGCCGCCAGACGCTAGCCGGTCCATCGCCATCTCGATCAGCCGCACATGATCACGCTGTACGTCGAATACGTCATCCAGGCGCTTGGAGTTGGAGAAGGTCGGCGGATCGATAAAGATCAGATCATATTCGCCCCGATCTTCCTCCAACCACTGCATCACATCGCCATGCACCAGTTGATGCAGGTCGGACAGACCATTGAGCGAAAGATTGCGCCGCGCCCAGTCCAGATAGGTCTTCGACAGGTCCACACTGGTGGTGCTGCGCGCCCCACCAACTGCCGCGTGCACAGTGGCGCTGGCGGTATAGCAGAACAGATTGAGAAAGCGCTTGTTGCGCGCTTCGGCGGCCAGGCGCAGGCGCAGTGGCCGGTGATCCAGGAAAACGCCGGTATCCAGGTAATCGGTCAGATTGACCAGAAGTTTGACCTGCCCTTCATTGATGGTCAGAAATTCGCCCTTGCGGTCCATCCGCTGGTACTGACTGCTGCCACTCTGACGCAGACGCTGCTTGAGAACCACCTGCGATGGAGGAATGCCCAGTACACCCGGCAGCGCAACCAGCACGTCCTGCAGCCGCGCACGCGCCTTGTCCTCGCTGATGGATTCCGGCGCCTGGTATTCCTGCACATGCGCCCAGTCGCCATACAGGTCGATGGCCACGGCAAATTCGGGCATGTCGGCGTCGTATACGCGGTAGCAACTGATATCCTGCTGGCGCGCCCACTTGCCAAGATTTTTCAGATTCTTCTTCAGCCGGTTGGCAAACATTTGCGCCGACTCACTGAGCCGGGCGCTGGTCTGCTGCGCGTCCACTGCGGGAGCGGCCGACTGCTGCCGGGGCTCGGAAGTCTGCTCAGGCGCCATTGAAGGCTGGCTGCCACGATCCTGCATCGGCTTGGCGGAGCCGGTCACATAGCGCTCCGGCTGCAGATCCATCAGCAACAGCTTGCACGGCAAGGCGCCGTTGAAGAGCGCGTATTGTTTGTGGCTACGGATACCCATGCGCTTGCCCAGATCTGGATTGCCGGTAAAGATCGCCGCCTGCCAGCCTTCACATTGCTGACGCAGCACTTCACCGAGTTTCTGATACAGGTAGACCAGGCTGGCCGCCTCACCGAGGCGTTCACCATAGGGCGGGTTGCATACCACCAGGCCCTTCTGGCCCTTGTCGGGGCTGGGTGAAAAGGTCGCCAGCTCGCCCTGATAAACCTTGACCCAATTGCCCAACCCCGCCCGCTGAATGTTGTTGCGCAAGGGCTGCAGCAGACGTGGGTCGGCTTCGTAGCCGCGTATCCACAAGGGCTCACGTGCCAGGCCTGCCTCGGCACGCTGTTTCGCCTCGGTACGTAACGCGTCCCAGAGCGCCGGATCGTGTTGCAGCCATTGACTGAAACCCCATTGCTCGCGTTGCAGGTTCGGCGCCATGTCCGCGGCCATCATCGCGGCTTCGACCAGGAAGGTACCCGAGCCGCACATCGGGTCGGCCAGTGCACCCTGCTCTGCGGCCAATTGTGGCCAGCCAGCACGCAGTAGAATGGCGGCGGCCAGGTTCTCTTTCAACGGGGCTGCGCCTTGCTGCAGTCGATAGCCGCGTTGGTGCAGGCTATGGCCAGACAGGTCAATTGCCAGCTGCGCCTCAGCGCTACGGCAGTGCACATTGATACGCAGATCCGGGTTGACCCGATCAACGCTCGGCCGGCTGCCGTCGGGCTTGCGCAAGCCATCGACAATCGCGTCCTTTACTTTCAGTGCACCAAAATGCGTGTTGTCGACACCCGGCAAAATACCGCCGAAATCAACCGCCAGGCTGCCCTCCGGCAATAGATGCTGCGACCAGTCGATAGCGGCCACGCCGTCGTACAGAGCCTGGGCATCGCTGACGGGAAAGCGCTCCAGTACCAGCAGCACCCGGTTGGCCAGCCGCGACCAGAGGCAGATGCGATAAGCCAGCGTCATGTCACCCTGCAGGCTGACACCCGAGTGCGTTTCGCGCGGGGCCTCGGCCCCCAGCGACTTCAATTCATCGAGTAATAGGCCTTCGATACCGCGTGGGCAGGTAACGAATAATTCAAGAGTGTCACGCATCTAATTGATTTCCAGAACACGGTGGCAGAAAAGGTACCGGTTTATTGCGTAGCCGGCTAAAGGGCATCCCAGGTATGCCAAATCGATCTTTGGGTTGCATCTGTCCCTAGGGTACAACAGTAAGTCTTGAGTACGGGACAACCTATTTTGGAGGCAGGTTCATTGACCCACCTCCGTGGTGCTGCAGGATCACCCTGCGCACCCACTCCCTGGCGTCGCACAGTGCGGGCCAGTTTTGTACTTGGCAAATGAGGGCTCTACTTTATGAGAAGACTCAAGCGTGATCCGATGGAACGAGCATTTTTGCGCGGTTATCAACATGGTGTTCATGGTAAATCCCAGGATACTTGCCCCTTCAATAGTCCCACCGCCCGACAGAACTGGATCAACGGGTGGCGCGAGGGCCGGGCTGATCACTGGGACGGTTTCACCGGCATTTCTGGCGTGCACCGACTCAACGAGATGCGCGCGGTAGGTTAACTCCCCAGCAAGTCGATTTTCCCATGGCGCTTCCCTAAAGCGCCGGGCCTTGAGAGGCCCACCGGCCCCCGCCATGCGGGGGCCTTTCATTTCTACGGCCCTGTTCAGTGCTGCTGCGTAGCACCCAGTCCCGTGCGGTACGCGGCAACCGCGTCCACGCACTCGCGCACCAGTTCCGGCCCGCGATAGATGAAACCACTGTAGATCTGCACCAGGCTGGCGCCGGCCTTGAGCTTGTCTACCGCATCGGAGCCCTGCAGAATACCGCCCACGCCGATGATCGGCATGCGACCCTTGAGTTCAGCTGACAGCAGTCTGATGACTTCGGTCGAGACATCCGTCAACGGGCCGCCTGACAGGCCACCGGTTTCATCGGCATGCTCAAGCCCGATAACCGCAGTCCGCTCTAGCGTGGTGTTGGTCGCTATCACCGCGTCCATGCCCTCCTCCAGCAAGGTACCGGCTACCAACGCCAGATCTTCGGGCAACATGTCCGGTGCGATTTTGATCGCTATAGGAACATAGTGCCCATGCTGCGCGGCCAGAGCCAACTGGCAGGCCTTGATTTGCCCGAGCAGCTGTTTGAGCGTGTCACCGTATTGCAAGGTGCGCAGGCCGGGGGTGTTGGGTGATGACAGGTTTACCGTCACATAGCTTGCCCGGGTGTAAACCTTGCGCAGGCAGATCAGATAATCATCCAGGGCATTGTCGACCGGCGTGCCTATGTTCTTGCCAATATTGATACCCAGTACGCCCTGATAACGCACCGCATCCAGGTGCGTCAGCAGCGCATCCACGCCGTGATTGTTGAACCCAAGCCGGTTGATGATCGCATTCTGCTCAGGCAGGCGAAACAGCCTTGGCTTGACGTTGCCCGGCTGCGGCAGGGGCGTCACGGTGCCGACCTCAAGAAAGCCGAAGCCCATGGCGCCCAGACCATCAACTGCCAGCGCGTTCTTGTCCAGCCCCGCTGCCAGGCCCACTGGATTATCAAAGGTCAGCCCCATGACCTCGACCGGATCGGGCGCTACTGGCCGGACCAGCTTGCGCGCCAGGCCAGTGCGACCGGCAACGCCAATCATGTCCAGGGCCAGGTCATGGGAGGTTTCGGCGGGCAGCCGAAAAAGCAGCGAGCGCAGCATGGAATACATGGACGAATACCTTGAAAATGAAAAAAGCTGTCGCGCAGTATACCTGCTCTGTCAACCTCTTGGGGCACTACAGGGCCCTTCACCACCCAGGCGTTCCAGCGACAGCAACTGGCCTTGCGCGGTAAAGCGCATCAGGAAGCTGCCATAAACGCCCTCATGGGTAAGAAAAGGCCGCAGGTGATGGGCCGGCAAGCTGACCCGCCGGCCATCGCGACTGACCATCAGCACTCTGTCCGCCTGACCTCGATACCAGGCCAGGTAACGTTCGGCGGACAGTGCCACATCGACAATCAGTTGCTCCTGGCTCAATCAGCTTTCCTCTTTAGCACTCAAGGGTTCAGTGTTGGCGGTCTCGGCACCACCTTGTCGTGCGGCCTGAGCCAGATCCAGCAACTCGCGCATGGCTACCGCCACCATCGGGTAATCCCCCGCGCCAGCGCTCTTCAGGTCAGTCAACATGGCACGCCAGCGTTGCACCAGGAAGGGATTGAGCTCCGTCCATTTTTGCACCAGTTGCTCTACTGTGTCGCCTTCATTGGCCAGTTGGAGTACGGCGATGGTCATGCTGCGAGTTTGCCAATCCAGGTCATCCCGATAGCTTTCCCGCGCCAGTGCCTGCCAGTGGTTATCCACCGGCAGATTGTTGACCTGCTGGGCAAACCAGGGCAGTTGCAATTCCGAACCCAGTGCAAAGAACAACTGGGCTACCAGCTCGGTTGGCTGCCCGGTGGCATCCGCCGCCTCGATAATACCCAGCAGAGTATAGAAGTGCCCGGTACCGGCGACTATACGCGCGATGTCCTCAGGTACCCCGGCTTCCACATAGCCATTGAACTTGGTTTCCCAGACGGCGCGTACCGGCCCCTCGAACAGGCTATCGAACTGCAGGGCCAGCGCTTCGATGCGCGGCGCAAAATGCGCCACCTCACGCTCGGCATTCAACTCGCCCCGGCGGTTACGGATAAACCAGCGCGTCGCGCGGCGACCCAGGCGCATCAGGTCATCCATCAACTCCAGCTGTACTTCGGCCGGGACCTGATAATCCAGCGCCTCGATCGCAGCAAAATGGGCTTTCAGACCGAACACATCCCGCGCCACGACGTAGGCACGAACGATCTCGCCTGCCACCGCGCCGGTGGACTGCTCCAGGCGCCGCAGGAAGGTGATGCCCATATGATTGACCAGATCATTCGCCAATTGCGTGGCGATAATCTCTCGGCGCAGGCGGTGACGGCTCAAGGCTGGCGCGTACTTTTTCGCCAGAACGGCGGGGAACGCGGTCTCCAGCTCACGGGCCAGATAGGCATCTTCGGGCACATCAGTCGCCACCAGCGCCTCTTTGAGGTCGCCCTTGGAATAGGAGATCAGCACCGACAGTTCCGCTCGGGTCAGACCCAGGCCCTGAGCCGTGCGCTCGGCCAGTTGATCGTCCTCGGGAATATATTCCAGCGACCGGCTGAGCTTGCCACTCGCCTCCATCGCGCTGATGAAGCGCCGATATTCCGACATGGTTTTTGCCGCCTGGCGCTGGGCCAGGCTGATGGCCTGAGTCTGCTTGTAGTTATTGGCAAGCACCAGCTCCCCGACCGCATCGGTCATGCTGGCCAGCAGTTTGTTGCGCTGCTTGCCGGTCATGTCCTGGGCCATGACCACTTCATTGAGGAGAATCTTGATATTCACCTCGTGGTCGGAGCAGTCTACGCCGCCAGCGTTGTCGATAAAGTCGGTGTTCAGCGCACCGCCGTTGAGGCAAAACTCGACACGGCCAAGTTGGGTCATGCCCAGGTTGCCGCCCTCACCTATCACTTTGCAACGCAGATCACGGCCGTTCACGCGCAGTATGTCATTGGCCTTGTCGCCCACATCGGCGTGGCTTTCAGCCGTGCCTTTGACGTAAGTGCCAATACCGCCATTCCACAGCAGGTCGACCGGCGCCTTGAGCAGACGATGGATCAGCTCGTTGGGCGTGAGTTTGTCGGTGTCGATATCAAACAGCTTCTGCATCTGTTTGGTCAGGGTAATCTGCTTGAGGCTGCGTTCGAACAATCCACCGCCTGCAGAAATCAGTTTCTGATCATAATCGGCCCAGTTCGAGCGAGGCAGATCAAACAGCCGCTGGCGTTCGTTGAAGCTGGCCTTGGGATCCGGATCGGGGTCGATGAAGATATGCTGGTGATTGAATGCCGCTACCAGCTTCAGGCTGGGAGACAGCAGCATGCCGTTGCCGAACACATCGCCGGCCATATCGCCAATACCGATCACCGTGACCGGATCGGTCTGCACATTGAGGCCCAGTTCGCGGAAATGCCGCTGCACTGACACCCAGGCACCCTTGGCGGTAATGCCCATTTTCTTGTGGTCGTAACCGGCCGAGCCGCCGGAAGCAAAGGCATCGCCCAGCCAGAAGTCGTATTCGGCAGCGATGCCGTTGGCGATATCCGAAAAGGTCGCAGTCCCCTTGTCTGCAGCCACCACCAGATAAGGATCATCCTCATCATGGCGCACGACCTGGGCCGGCGGAACCACCTTGCCCTCGTGCAGGTTGTCGGTCAGATCCAGCAGGCCCTTGATGAACAGGCGGTAACAGGCAATCGCTTCCTGCTGAATCTCGTCCCGATTGCCACCCAGGGGCAGGCGCCGGGGCACAAAACCACCCTTGGCGCCCACCGGAACGATAACCGCATTCTTGACCTGCTGTGCTTTAACCAGGCCAAGCACTTCGGTGCGGTAATCCTCCTCACGGTCTGACCAGCGCAAACCACCCCGGGCGACCTTGCCGCCGCGCAGGTGCACACCCTCGAACCGCGGGGAGTAGACAAAGATCTCATACATCGGCCGGGGCAGCGGCAGCTCCGGGATCGCTCGGGGATTGAACTTCAGACTGATGTAATCCTTCACTGCGCCGCTGTCATCGTTCTGATAGAAGTTGGTCCTTAGGGTCGCCTTGATCAGGTCCAGATAGCGACGCAGAATGCGGTCCTCGTTCAATACCGCAACGCCGTCCAGCGCACCGACAATGGCCTGATCCAGGCGCTGCTGCATATCTTCCAGATCCGCCGCAGAGAGTTTGCGCGCCAGGTAGAAGCGGGTCTTGAATAGCCGCACCAGCTCACGCGCGATATCGGCGTGGCCAACCAGGGTGTTGGCAATATAGGGTAACTCGAAACCCAGGCGGATCTGCTTCAGGTAGCGCGCATAGGCACGCAGCAGAGACACATCGCGCCATGACATCCGCGCCAGCAACACCAGACGGTTGAACCCGTCATTTTCGGCATGCCCACGCCAGACCTGCACGAAAGCGTCGCGGAACAGTTCGTTGACTTCCTGGATGTTCAGGCTGCTGTCCAGCGCGTAGGTGAATTCAAAATCATGGATCCAGAGCTGGGTACCGTCCTTGCGCTCAAAGCAGAACGGAAACTCGCCCATCACCCGCAGGCCCAGGTTTTCCAGAATCGGCATGATATCCGACAGCGGCAATGGCTCGTGCAGATGATAGAGCTTGCAATGCAGTACGCCGGTTTTCTGCGAGAGCGGTTGATAGAAGCTCATGGCCAATTGCTGCTCGCTGTTGAGGCTGAGCATATGCTCCAGGTCAACCACCCCACTGGCGGGGTTGAAGCGCTCGGTGTAGCCGGCCGGGAAACCTTTGGCGAACTCGTCCAGCGCTTCGGTCGCCTTGGCCTCGCCAAGGGTCTCCAGCAGGCGGTCACGGAAATCATCCTGCCAGTTGCGGCAGATCTGAATGACGTCCTGCTCGATCTTGATGGGGTCCACGTCCAGGTCCTTCTTCGGATCAACACTGAGAATAAATTGGGTGCGCGCCAGCACCGACTCGGAGAAATAGGTCCAGAACTCGCATTCGGTCGCCTGCAGGCGCTCCATCAGGACCTTTTCAATCTTCAAGCGAATGTCAGTGGAGTAGATATCCCGCGGTATATAGGCCAGGCAATAATAGAAGCGCCCGTAATTGCCGCTACGCAGGAATACCCGAATCTGCGTGCGTTCCTGGATCTGCACGATGCTCAGCGCGGTTTCGCTCAGTTGCTGTTCGGACATCTGAAACAGATCATCGCGCGGCAGCACCTGCAACACCTGCTCCAGCTCCTTGCCCAGATGGCTGTGGGCGGTGAAGCCGGAGGCCTCGCGTACCGCTTCCACCTTGCGCCGCACATGGGGGATATGGTCAACCACATCCGAATACACCCGTGAGGTGTACAAGCCCATGAAGCGATGTTCGGTCAGCACCTTGCCCTTGGCATCCACTTCGCGGATGGACACGTAATCCGGGTAAGCGGGCCGGTGCACCTTGCTGAAGTCCGATGCCTTGGCAAACGACAGGAGTACCGGCGCCTTAAGATACTCAAGCACCTTGTCCGGCAGTCCGGCAAGGGATTCATCCCGGCGCTGCAGGCTCAATACACCCAGGCTGGCGTCGGTATCTATCCCCAGACGCGCCTCTTTCAGACCCTTGGCAACACTGAAGCGCTCATAGCCCAGGAAGGTGAAATGGTCATCCAGCAACCAGGTAAGGAAGGCTTTACACTCGTTGCGTTCGTCCGCCGAAAAGTAGCTGAACGTCCTGGTCTTGGCGCCGAGCGCCTTGATCAGGTTCCTGGCCTGTTCCTGCATACCCGGGAAGTCGCTGACGGTAGCGCGCACATGGGCCAACACGGTGGTCAACCTGCTGCTCAGTTGCTTGAGCTCCCGCGCATTCGAGCAGCGATCAACTTCGATATACATGACCGACTCGTGAAGGGCTTTGGCGGGCACTTTGTCGCGAGCGTAGAGCGCGGTGAGCTGGCCATTTTCATCGCGGTCCACGGCCATGACACTGTTCTGTAACGTATGGATGGCATAACCGGCACGGCTGAGTTCCATGCGCACCGAATCCACCAGAAAAGGCGAATCCCTGTGCACAATCTCGATGATCGAATGCGTCGATTGCCAGCCGTGCTGCTGAATGTCAGGATTGAAAACCCGCAGCTTCTCCATGGCACCGTCGTAGCGGCTGAAAAACCGCCAGTAGGACAAGGTGCAGCCAAGCAGATCGGTGTCGTGCCGGGCCAGTAACTCTTCAAGGGGGACAATGCCAAAAAACTGTTCGGTAAAGCGCTGAAGGATGTCTTGCTCAGCAGGCTCGACCAGTTCACGCAGACGTTCTTGCAGGATATTGATAAATTCTTTTCTGTTGCTGGCCATGATAAATGCCATGCTGCCTCCGGATGACCCGTTTGCGGGCTGACCCTTCATGGGTCATTGGGGATGTGAAGAAAATGCGCGCGGTGCGGTCACTTAAACCGGCCTTTAAAAGGCATAATAATCAGTCTAGACCATAGACCTTTCGATACAGTGACAGTTTCGTGCATGGACACGACACCTTGGGAATGGAATACACTTTATGACCCACTACGAATCCATTCAACAGTTGCGCACCTGGATGACCAGCCAGATTTTCGGCCAGGAGCAACTGATTGATCGCATGCTGATCTGCCTGCTTGCGGGCGGCCACGTGCTGGTCGAGGGCGCTCCCGGTTTGGCCAAGACCAAAGCCATCAAGACCCTGTCCGAGGCCATTGAAGCTGACTTTCACCGTATCCAGTTCACCCCTGACCTGCTGCCCGCCGACATTACCGGCACGGAAGTCTACCGTCCTGAAACCGCCAGCTTCAGCTTTCAGCAAGGGCCGATCTTCCATCACCTGGTGCTGGCTGACGAGATCAACCGCGCACCGGCCAAGGTGCAATCGGCGCTGCTGGAGGCCATGGCCGAACGGCAGGTGAGTATCGGCCGCGAAACCTATCATCTGCCAGAACTGTTTATGGTCATGGCCACCCAGAATCCGATCGAGCAGGAAGGCACCTATCCCCTGCCCGAGGCACAGTTGGACCGCTTTTTGATGCATGTGCGCATCGGCTTTCCGGATGCGGCGCTGGAGCGTCAGATACTGCATCTGGCGCGCGGCGAGGCCCAGGGCGTACATGCGCGAATCGACCACCGCATCAGCCAGGCGACCATTCTGGCGGCGCGCCAGGAAGTGCTCGGGTTGTTTATGGCCGATGCCGTGGAGGAATATCTGATTCAACTGATCATGGCGACGCGCCGGCCCGAGCTATACAGCCCGCAACTCGCCGAGTGGTTGCAACTGGGCGCCAGCCCGCGTGGCACCATAGCGCTGGATCGCTGTGCTCGCGCACATGCATGGATGGCCGGGCGCGATTTTGTCAGCCCGGAAGATGTGCAGGCTATCGTGCATGACGTGTTACGCCACCGGCTGATGCTCAGCTTTGAAGCCGAGGCTGCCGGTATCGATGCCGACAAGGCTATCAACCTGTTGGTCGAATCGGTGGCTGTGGTCTGAATATGAAGCCCAAAGCGCCCGCCTGCCGCGTTTACATCAGCCTGGAAAATCTGCTGGAAAGCCGCCAGCATTGCCAGCGGCTGCCGCTGTTTCGCGGGCCGGTGCGTGCCAGCCGGCAGTTGGGCCAGCAATACACCCGCCTGCGCGGTCGTGGCGTGGATTTTGATCAGGTGCGTAGCTACCAGCCTGGCGACGATATCCGCAGCATCGACTGGCGGGTTACCGCACGCAGCAACAAGGTGCACACCAAGGTATTCAACGAAGAACGCGAACGCCCGGTGTTTATCATGTGCGAGCAAAGCGACCGGATGTTTCTTGGCAGCCAGACCTGCACCAAATCAGTCATGGCGGCCGATGCTGCCAGCCTGATTGCCTGGACAGCACTGGCCCACAATGACCGGGTGGGCGGCGTGGTGTTCGGGGCTGAATGTCACGAGGTGCGGCCCCAGCGCAACCGGCGCGCCATTCTGCGTCTGTTCAGCCTGCTGCAGGAAGCCAACAATGCACTGCAACCCGCCAGCAAGGCGATTGATGACGCCCAGTCCGAACCCTTGAATCTGGCCTTGCGGCACAGCCGTGAGGTGGTAAGGCCCGGGAGTATTCTGTATCTGCTGTGTGATCACAGCGCCATTGATCAGATCAACCAGACCTTGCTGGTCAATCTGGCCGCACATAACGACCTGGTGCTGTTACCGGTTTATGACATCCTTGAAAGCAGGTTGCCCGTAGGTAAAACGCTGGAATTCATGCAGGGCCAGGAGCGCCTTTCACTGGATACCAATGATGCGGCTTTGCGCGCCGCCTATGCTGATCAGTTTACCGCCCAGCAGCATGCCTGGCAGCGCCTCTCCCGCCGCTTCTCCTGTTCGCTGTTCAGCCTGCACACCGGCAGCAGCGCCATTGACCAGCTACGTGACATGCTCAGTAGCCACAGGCACCGGAGCGCGCAGTGAGCGAGGCCCTGCTTGAGTCGCTGATTCATCCCGCCGCGCCGCCGCCGGTGCACTGGTGGCCGCCCGCGCCCGGGTGGTGGATGCTGTTCGGCGTCCTGTGCCTGCTCTGCATGCTGACGCCGGTGCTGGTGGTGCGCTGGCGACGCCGCTCGGCGATCAAGCTGCGCGCCCAGCAAGCCTTGCGCAATATCCCGACCACGCTGACTGATCAGCAGTGGCTTGCCGAGGTCAATACACTTATCAAGCGACTGTTGAAACAGCGCGGCGACATTGCCGCCACACGATTATTTGGTCAGGCCTGGCTGGATTACCTGTGTGCCCACTATCCGCGGCCCCAGCGTCGCGCCCTCGAACCCCTGGCTGCCGACCTCTATCGGCAGACGCCGCAACTCAGCGCAGAGCAGCGCCGGGGTCTGCAGCGCGAGTTACGTCGCTGGCTGAGGCATAACCATGTTTGATTTTGCCTGGCCTGCCGCCGCACTGCTGCTACCCCTGCCCTGGCTGCTGCGCAGAATACTGCCGCCGGCCCAGAACCGGACTGCGGCGTTGCAGGTAGCCTTTCTGCCGCGCCTGCAAAAACTGGCAACCCAGATGCCCGCGCGCTCGGCCGCAGCCAGCCACTGGCGCTTCATCCTGATATGGCTGTTACTGGTACTGGCCTGCATGCGCCCCCAATGGCTCGGCGAACCTTTACCCATCAGCGTGAGCGGGCGCGACATGATGGTCGCCCTTGATCTCTCGGGCAGTATGGAATACGCCGACATGCAGTTGGACGGCCAGGCTGTCGACCGCCTGACGCTGGTCAAAGCCTTGCTGAGTGACTTTATCGCGCAGCGCCAGGGCGATCGTATCGGGCTCATTCTGTTTGGCTCCAATGCCTATGTTCAGGCGCCCTTGACGCTGGACCTCAATAGCGTCCAGGTCTGGCTTGATGAGGCTTTTATTGGCCTGGCCGGACGACAGACGGCCATCGGCAATGCGATCGGCCTGGCGGTCAAACGCCTGACCGACCAGCCCGCTGAAAGCCGAGTGCTGGTGCTGATTACCGACGGGGCCAATAACGCAGGCCAGATCAATCCTCGGCAGGCCGCGCGGCTCGCAGCTACGGAAAATATTCGAATTTTCACCATCGGCGTGGGCGCCGAAAGCATCAGCGAAGCGGCACTACCTGGCGGGCTCGCCCGGGAGATTGACCCGTCTGTCGAGCTGGATGAAGGTACGCTGACCGATATCGCACTGACCACCGGCGGTGAATACTTTCGGGCCAGGGACGAGGAAAGCTTTAGCCGCATCTACCAGCGCATTGAATTGCTCGAACCTGCCCTGCGTGATCAGCGGCCGCAACGCCAGGCCGCCGCGCTTTATAACTGGCCCTTGGGCCTGGCGCTACTCCTGAGCCTGGTTTTTGCAGCAAGAAAGCTGGCCAGCGGCTGGAAGAAGGTCCGCGTTTATGACTGAGTTGATCGCCGGCCTGACATTCGTGCGCCCATGGGCTCTGCTGTTATTACCATTGGCCGCTGCCTGCTGCTGGCTGCTCTATCGTCAACTCAATCAGCACTCTGTCTGGGACAAGCTACTACCGCCGCTTATTCGCCGGGCACTGTTGCAACGTCAAGCCGGAGGCCGGCATGCCGGCCGTTTCCTTTTTCTCGGTGCAGGCTGGGTGGTGGCCATTCTTGCATTGGCTGGCCCCGTCAAGGAATCACCAACGCCACCCACTCAATCGAACCAGTCGACCGTGGTGGTCGTCTGGGAGGTCTCGCGCAACACGCTAGCCACTGACCTGCAGCCCAACCGCCTCGAGCGAGCCAGGCTGAAGGTACGCGATCTGATGCAAATGCGCTCGGACAGCCAACTGGCCCTGATTGCCTACGCCGGCACAGCGCACCCAGTCACCCCGCTGAGCAGCGATATGGACACCCTGAACAACCTGCTCAACGCCCTCAACCCCGGCATAATGCCCGAAGATGGCCAGAATCTGGACGCCGGACTGCAATTGGCAACACAAATGATTGCTGACCTGCCGTCGGCGGACAGTCGCATACTGCTGATCACCAGTGGCGCCGAAGGCGCGCAACTTGATGCCTTGCGCATGCACGCCAGTCAATTGGGTAGTCAACTTTCGATACTCGGCCTGGGCACCGCCGAAGGCTCGCCAGTCCCCTTGGCCGAGGGCGGCTTCATGCGTGATGATCAGGGCCGCATACTACTACCCAGACTGAACGGAAAAGAGCTGGCCGCCATCGCCCGCCAGACCGGCGCTCGTTACCAGCAGATCCGCCTGGACGATCAGGATCTGGAAAACCTGGTGCCTGCAGTACAAAGCCTTGCGCAGACAGAACAGGGCGCCGGCACCAGCCTGAATGATCAAGGCCATTGGCTGGTGTTGCTGTTGCTGCCCCTGGCGGCAATGGGCGCGCGCCGCGGTTGGCTGGGATTGTTGTTGTGCGCGGCGCTGATACCGCTGCCCGCAGAGGCTTCAGCCTGGCAGGATTTATGGCAAAGGCCTGATCAACAGGCGATGCAACAGTTGAATCGCCAGCAACCGCAAGCGGCAGCAGCGTTATTTGAAGATCCGCAGTGGCGGGCCTGGGCCCACTATCAGGCGGGTGACTACGAGGCCGCTGCGCAAGCCTATGAAACACTGCTGAATGCCCAGCCAGATAACCCTGAGCACCATTTCAATCATGGCACTGCGCTGGCCATGGCAGGTCACTACCAGCAGGCACTGGAAGCCTACGAACAGACCCTGACCCGCGCACCTGAACACCTGGCCGCACGCCATAACCGCGCACGCATCGAAGCCTTGCTGGAGGAGCTGGCCAGGCAACAGGCAGAGCAGGACGCCCAGTCCGAGGCCAGTCAGGCTGAGGCATCCGATGACGCCCAGTCACCGTCGCCCGAGACGGGCGGGCAAGCCGAGAACGCCAGCCCACCGCCCTCCCCGCCGGAGCAGGAAGAGGACTCGGCCGGCGCGCCGCTTGAGGCTGAGCCTACCAACGGCACTGCCGCTGCCAGTGCTCAGGCACAAGGGGAAGCAATGGGCGAAGGTGGCACCAGCCCTTCCCTGGATGAGACTGATCAGAGCGGCCAGGCAGGCGCAGGTGACAGCGGCGTTGCGAACAGCAACAATGAGCAACAAGCCGCGCTACAGCAATGGTTGCAGGAGATTCCCGATGATCCATCCGAGCTGCTGAAGCGCAAATTTTTGTACCAGCGGCTGCGGCAACTGGAAGAGCGGTCCCAATGATCAGATATGTGTTGCTCCTGTTTTGCCTGTTTTTTGGCAGCCCTGCACTCGCGGCGATCGAAGCCAGCGTGGACCGCACTCGCCTGGTCGAGGGAGAAACACTTGAGCTGACCCTGGAGAGTGGCGCAGCTAACCGATTCAGCCGCCCGGAACTGGACGTGCTCGATGAACACTTTCTGATACAGGGAACTCGCCAGTTGAGTCTGGTCAGCCAGCTCAATGGACGCAGCCAGCCAGTAACCCGCTGGATCATTACCCTGGCCCCGAAGCGCACCGGCTATGTGGTGATCCCGCCGATCAGCCTGGAAGAGGCCAGATCCGAGCCGATCAGCTTGCACGTGCTGTCAGCCGAAGAGGCCGCCCGCGACAACAATGTGCAAATGGCGCCCGTGTTCATTGATACCGAAATGGACACCGAGACGCCCTATGTACAGGCACAGGTATTGATGACGCTGCGGGTTTATCATTCGGTTTCACTCTACGACGATTCGAATCTGACCGGGCTTGATATCCCCGACACCCGCGTGGAAAGCCTGGGCGTGCCGCGCCAATACGAGCGGGTTATCAATGGTGTGCGGCACGGGGTTATCGAGGTGCGCTACGCGCTTTTCCCACAACGCAGCGGCGAGCTGGAGATACCGTCCCAGCTGTTCAGCGCGACCATTCTGCAACCCAGGGATGCCTCTGCGCCCTTCTCCGCGCGCACCGGGCGCCTGGTCCAGGTGCGCTCCCCGAGCATTCGTCTGGAAGTGAAGCCGATCCCTGACAGCTATCCGGCAGATACGCCCTGGCTCCCCGCCCGATCAATCACCCTGACTCAGAATTGGCAGCCAGAGCCAACCACTGACCTGCTCAGTGGGGAATCCTTGACCCGCTCCTTGAGTATTGAGGCAGAGGGCCTGAATGCCAGCCAGTTACCAGCGCTGGGCAGCCTGAATGGCACGCAAATAGAGGGGCTGCGCCAATATGCGGATCAACCCAAGCTGGACACTACCCTGAATGACGATGGCGTGCGTGGCGTGCGCCAGGACAGCGCAGCCCTGCTGGTACAAAAACCTGGTGAGTTCATTCTGCCTGCCCAAACGCTGTACTGGTGGGATACCCAGGCGGATCAACTGCAACAACTGGAGCTAGAGGCCGTTAGGCTCAATGTGCTGGCCAGTGACGGCTTCGCAGCGAGCGCGACCAGCGCTAACAGCGACACTGAGGCAGCGCCCACCCAACTCGCCAGAGCGCCCGTCTGGCCCTGGCAACTGGCTACAGCCCTGTTGGCGCTGGCTCTGAGTCTTTGCTCATGGCTGTTGTATCGCGCCCGGCAACGCCTTGCGCTATTGAGCCGGCCAGACGCCGATGAAGAGATTTTCGATACGGTGGTACAGGGTAATCCCTTGGCAGACCTGCAGACCGCTTGCCGTGCCAACCACCCGGGCGATGCACGCAAGGCGCTGGAAAGCTGGGCCCGGCAGCAGGACACCGAGGGTCTGATAGCCCTGACCCACCGCCACCCCGAACTGGCGTATGCGCTGGACGACCTGAACGCCTGTCTGTTCGGTCAGACCGAGAGCCACTGGCGAGGCAAACCGCTATGGCGCGCAGTCAGGATGGTAGTCCAAGGTCAAAAACGTCAGGTGCCGGAAGAAAGCAACACGCTGGATCCGCTGTACCCAAGCGTGTAACGCTTTCCAATGTCTGTGAAAGCACATCACGCGCTTGGCAGATGACCAAGTTAAATGGCTCGCTGCTTTCACCACTAGCGTAACCACCACCTACCCCTATACCCAACAGCAAAAAAGCCACCCCGAGGGGTGGCTTTTTTGAATCCTACTGCCAGATGTCTTTCTTGATAACGACTAGCTACCTGGCTGAATACGCAGCCTGGCATCCTCGCGGATACCAGGCCCGTGTACCCGCTTACTCGCGCAGCTTCTCAGGACGAATCAGGAAGCGCGCCAGAGCAGGCAGCAGCCACAGCGCACCGAACATGTTCCACAGGAACATGAAGGTCAGCAGGATACCCATGTCGGCCTGGAACTTGATGGCCGAGAATATCCAGGTGGCGACACCGATGGCCAGTGTAAAGCCGGTGAAGGTGACCGCCTTACCCGTGGTCTTCAATGTTTCATAGTAGGCTTCCTGCAGCGGCAAGCCCTGACGCAGGTAGGTTTCCAGGCGACTGTAGATATAGATCCCGTAGTCAACCCCGATACCTACACCCAGTGCGATCACCGGCAGAGTAGCCACCTTCACACCAATGCCGAGGAAGGCCATCAACGCGTTGGCCAGCACCGAGGTCAGCGCCAGCGGGATGATGATGCAGAGCACCGCACGGATGGAGCGGAAGGTGATGAGACACATCAGGATCACTACCCCATAGACCGTCAACAGCATTTTGGTCTGGGAGGCCTCAATCACCACGTTGGTGGCCGCTTCAATACCAGCGTTACCCGCTGCGAGTTTGAACTCGAGCTCGTCGGTATTGTACTCGGCAGCAAACTCCTCTATCGCGTCAGTCGCCCGCGTCAGGGTGTCGGCCTTGTGGTCTTCGAGGAACAGCATCACCGGAGCCAGGGAACACTCGGCATTGAACATGCCGGTAGGCGCACGGCTGATCGCGTTATTCAGGTTGTCCTGGTTGCGCGACAGCGTCTGCCATCTGAGATTGCCCTCGTTGTTACCCATGATCACCTGCTTGGCAACCGTCACCATGGACACCGCAGACTGCACACCCGGCAGGTTCTGCATGCGCCATTCCAACTGATCGATGGCTTCCATGGTTTCGTAGGCCGAGCACATTTCCGGCGGCGTGGCGACCATCACCACCAGCACGTCGGAACTGGTCGAGTAATTGCTGATGATGAAGTCGTTATCCAGGTTGTAGCGCGAATCTGGACGCAGTTCCGGCGCACCTGGATCAAGGTCACCAATTTCCACATTCTTGCCGTGGTAGATACCAAAGCCGAAGGCAATCACTGCCAGTACGATGGATACCGGTGCCACTTTAGGATGCGCGAACTTGGCAATGGTCAGCCAGAGCTTCTGCGGGCGCGACGCCATTTCACGGTTGCGCTCGACAGCACGCTTGCTGATACCGATATAGGACATCAGAATCGGCAACAACATCAGGTTGGTGAGAATGATCACACCCACACCGACAGAGGCGGCGATACCCAGCTCGCGAATAACTTCAATTTCGATCAGCAGCAAGGTAATGAAACCCACTGCATCGGAAATCAGCGCCACGATACCCGGGATATACAGAGACCGGAATGCACGGCGGGCGGCCGTATTGGCGTCATCGGCGTTGCTATATTCAATGGCCATGCCGTTAATGATCTGCACACCGTGGGAAATACCGATGGCAAACACCAGAAAGGGTACCAGGATCGAATAGGGATCCAGACCAAAGCCCATACTGCGCAGCAGACCCAACTGCCAGATCACCGCGATGACCGAACACACCAGGGTGGTCAGCGAGCTTTTCAGACACCGAGTAAAGATCATCAATAGCGCAAAGGTGATGATCAGAGCACCACCAAAGAACATCACCACCAGCATGATGCCTTCGATCAGGTCCCCGACCTTCTTCGCAAAACCAACGATGTGAATGCTGATATTGGGGTTTTCACTCTGGAATTCAGAACGAATCTTTTCTTCCAACTGGCGGGAGAAATCACCGTAATCCAGACGCAAGAGCTCGCCCTGATTTTCCGGATTGGGATAGAACTCCTGCAGCGGCACTTCAATGATGGTGGACTTGAAGTTGTTCGCTACCAGGCGCCCGATCTCACCAGACTTGAGTACGTTTTCACGCAGCTCTTCAAGGTCGTCCTCATTCAGATACGCCGGACGATTGGCCACCGGCCCGCCGTCGAAACCGTATTCGGTCACTTCGGTCCAGCGAACATTGGGCGTCCAGAGCGAGCGGAGGTTGGAGCGATCAACACCGGGAAGGAAGAACACCTCGTCGTTAACGCGCTTGAGGGTTTCCATATACTCGCTGGAGAAGATGTCACCATCTTCGATGGCGACGGCGATGCGGATCGAGTTACCCAGGTTGGCCAGGTCGTTCTGGTGCTCGATCATGTTGACGATGTAGGGGTGCTTGAGAGGAATCATCTTCTCGAAGCTGGTATCCGGCTTGACTTGCGCGGCTTGATAACCGAGTAGTGCGGTTATCAACGCAAAGATGAGCAAGACAATCATGCGGTTGTTGAAGATCAACCGCTCGATAAAAGGGGCTGTTTCATGATGCTTCGACATCCAGTTTCTCCTGGAGTTTATTTATTCTGGATACAGCCGCTCAGGGAGCGACTGCGAGACCGTTAGGACCTGCCTTGACCGCGCCACGCTGGCCAATAAGCAGAACGCTGCCATCCTCAAGCACTGTGCCGGAGGACAAGGCAACACGATCAGAACGAACGGCGACATTAAAGCTGCGACCGCGATCATCACTGGTCAACACGACTCCACCGATGCCCACTACCACGATATGACCGTCTTCCGACAGGCTACCGCTGGACAGCGTGGATTCCAGAGGACCGTTATTCGGCGTATTCAGGCTGACCTGCTCCCAGGTATCGCCAAAATCGTCGGACCGGAACATGTTGCCGCGCAGGCCCCAGGCCAGAACACCATTGGCCTCACCGGTACCAGAAACACCGAAGAAAGAACCGTCATAGGGCAGATCGGTCAGGGTTTCCCAGGTGTCGCCATAATCGGGGGAGCGATACATGGTGCCCAGCTCGCCGACCATGAACAGACCGGTATCGGCCACTTCGGTAATGGCGTTGTAGTGGAAACCATCTTCGTTATCCACATCGAAGGTCAGATCTTCCCAGGTAGCGCCGCCGTCGTCAGTGCGCAGGAACAACCCATAGGCGCCGACTGCGAAACCGGTACTGGCATCGCGGAACCAGACATCCATCAACGGACGTTCCAGCAGACCGCCGTCCTGATCATCGCTGGACTCTTCCAGTGCCGGATCACGGTATTGCATTTCCCAGGTCTCGCCGGCGTCTGCGGTATGCAGAATGAGCGAATCGTGACCTACAGCCCAGCCGTTCTGCTCATCAGCAAAATAAACCGCGGTCAGCAGTTGGCGGGTAGGAACAGGCGCTTGAATCCAGCTCAGGCCTTGATCATCGGAATAGACAATGTGACCACGGCTGCCAACAGCCACCAGCCGATCACCGGCATTGGCGACATCCAGCAACAGTACCTCACTGGCTTTGAAAGAAATCACCGCAGGTCTCGTGTCTCCAGCCATGCTGTCCTGCGCCAACGCGGAAGCGGCAGGCACACAGGTCAAGGCAGCGGAAAGGCCCAGAGCAGTCAGGATCTGACGAGACAAAGATTGTTTGCGACTCTTGCCTGCCGGTGTGCTTTCACTACCGGTTTGGCAAACAAGTAAAGCGCGCCGCTCGATGGGCTTACGCATACACCATTCCCCCTTATTCTTATAGGTGCCTGCATTTGATGCAAGCATGGCAACCGCCAATAGCGGCTGATCAATAGTACCGGCCTTTGACAGAGGCTGCCAACCGGCCACGGTTATCTTTTGTTAATCACCACAATGATATAGGAAGCGCTGATTAGGCGGATTTTGACCACCTGATCGCGCACGTTGCGCTTCCCGAGAGGCAGTCAATCGAGCATTCGAATGACTGCCTCGCCGGCATCAGTGGGTCAGTTTGCTCGCAGGCTTGTCGACCATTTTCGCCGGGTTGATCAGGAAACGGGCCAATGCTGGCAGCAGCAGCAGCGCGCCGATCATGTTGACCAGGAACATGAAGGTCAGCATCAGACCCATATCCGCCTGGAACTTGATCGCCGAGAACACCCAGGTGGCTACGCCGATGGCCAGACACAAACCGGTGAACAATACCGCTTTACCGGTGGAGCGCAGCGTCTCGTAATAGGCTTCCTGCAAGGGCATACCGGCGCGCAGGAATGTCTCCAGCCGGCTATAGACATAGATGCCGTAATCCACACCCACGCCTACACCCAGTGCGATCACCGGTAGGGTCGCCACTTTCATGCCGATCCCCAGATAGGCCATCAAGGCGTTACCTAGAACCGAGGTCAATACCAGCGGTAGTACCACACAGATGGTTGCGGCCAGGGAGCGGAAGGTGAAGTAGCACATCACCCCTACCCAGATATACACCAACACCAGAATCAGCAATTCAGAGCTAGCAATTTCATCATTGGTTGCCGCTTCAATACCGGCGTTACCAGCTGCCAGCAGGAATTTCATGTCATCCGTGTTGTATTCGGCGGCAAAGGCTTCCACCGCTGCCGTTGCGGTTTTCAACGTCTCAGCCTTGTGATCGTTCAGGAACACCATGACCGGAGCCAGAGAGCAGGTGTTGTTGAACATGCCTTCCGGTGCACGGCTGACCGCACTATTGAGGTTGTCCTGGTTGCGCGACAGGGTCTGCCACTTCAGGTTGCCTTCGTTGTTACCCATCAGCACCTGTTTGGCCACTGTCACCAGTGAGACTGCCGACTGCACACCCTTGACGTTAGCCATGTGCCATTCGAGCTGATCGATGGCGGCCATGGTCTGGTAGGACGAACACATTTCCGGGGGCGTTTCGACCATCACTACCAGAACGTCGGAGCTGGTCGAGTAGTTGGAGATGATGAAATCGTTATCCAGATTGTAGCGCGAGTCCGGCCGCAGTTCAGGCGCGCCCGGATCCAGGTCACCGACCTGCAGGTTGGCTTTCTGGTAGAAGAAAGCACCGGTACCGCCGACCACTGCCAGGATAACCAGCACCGGAGCGAGTTTAGGGTGAGCCGTGTAGGACAGAGCACGCCAGAACGGGTGTTCGCGTACCGCATCACGCTTGCTGCGCTCGATAGCCTTTTTGCTGATGCCCAGGTAGGAAATGGTCACCGGCAACATGATCAGGTTGGTAAAGACGATAACGGCCACACCCACCGATGCACCGATGGCCAACTCGTGAATAACGCCGATATCGATAACCAGCAGGGTAATAAAGCCTACCGCGTCAGCCAGAATTGCAATCATGCCGGGCAGGAACAGCTGGCGGAAGGTGCGCCGCGCGGCGATCAGTGCGTTGTCCGCTTCACCTGACTGTAATGCAATACCGTTGATCTTCTGCACGCCGTGGGAGATACCAATAGCGAAGATCAGGAAAGGCACCAGCATCGAATAGGGATCCAGGCCAAAACCGATCAGATTGATCAGGCCCAATTGCCAGACCACCGCGATCAGCGTGGTCATCAGTACCGACAAGGTGCTGCGAATACACCAGGTAAACCAGTACAGCAGGACCAGGGTAATCAGCAGAGCGATACCAAAGAAGGCGACAACGGCTGTCAGACCTTCGATCAGGTCACCGACTTTTTTCGCAAAGCCGACAATATGAATCTCGATATTGGGATTTTCTTCCTGGAACTGGGTCCGGATCTTCTCTTCCAGCAGGGTGGAGAAGTCGCCGTAATCCAGTCGAATCAGCTCTGACTGATTTTCCGGATTGGGGTAGAACTCCTGGAGCGGCACTTCAATGATGCTGGACTTGAAGTTGTTCGCTACCAGGCGGCCGATTTCGCCGGACTTGAGCACGTTAACGCGCAAGTCCTCGATCTGGTCCGGCTCCAGATAGGCCGGATGACTGGCAACCGGGCCACCATCGAAGCCCTGCTCGGTCACTTCGGTCCAACGCACGTTGGGTGTCCACAGGGAACGCAATCCGGAGCGGTTGACGCCCGGCAGGAAGAACACCTCATCGTTTACGCGCTTGAGGGTTTCCATGTATTCGCTGGAGAAGATGTCACCATCCTTGATAGAGACGGCGATACGGATCGAGTTGCCCAAGCCGGCCAGGTCGTCCTGGTGTTTGACCATGTTGACAATATAGGGGTGCTCGAGCGGAATCATCTTGGCAAAGCTGGTATCCGGGCGAATTTGCGAAGCCTGGAAACCGAGAAAGATAGTGATCACTACGAAGATCGCAACAACCAGCAAGCGATTGTTGAACACCAGCCGTTCCATAAAGGTTTCGGCTTCGTGAATATTATTCGACATCCCGACTCTCCCGGCCCACAAGCCATCGTTCATTTATTGTTAGGTTTGGCACTGACTTTTCCTGCGCGTCATTGACGGGCAGCACACCGGTTGCGTGAGCCGTTCCGGCCCTGGAGAAAAACTCCCGGACAGGCACAACTTTCCGCTCAGGACACTAAAGCGACCTGATAACAGCTATTGAACAACCGAAAAAAACGTCTCGAAAAAACAGCAGCAACCCTAGAACAGGGACGCAGGGAGCGGATGGATGAAGCATGCCAGTCGGATGACTTCCCCATACATCAACCTCTTTTATTGTTTTTCTACGCTGTGCAAGCACAACGGGTAACCTGATATTACAGAGGTTGTACAGACTACACTAACAGTTCATGGTTATCTTTTGTGAACCAGCGCTCACGGGCGCTTCAGCCCCCCGGCCGGGCTAGCACCGGGGGGCATGAAAAACCCTTACAGCAGTGATTTGCTGACCACCTCGTAAACGTCGGGAGACAGGTTCTGCGCGGCCATGACTCGGGTCAACTCGGCCTTCATCAGAGCCTGGCGCTGATCATCAAATTTGCGCCAGCGCGTCAGCGGGGTCAGTAGACGCGCGGCGATCTGTGGGTTGAGCGGGTCAAGTTGCACAATTCTATCAGCCAGGAAACGATAGCCGGAGCCGTCCGCCGCATGAAAGTTGACCAGGTTCTGGTTGGCGAAAGCGCCGATCAATGAGCGGATCTTGTTCGGATTGCGCAGGCTGAAAGCGGTATGCTCCATCAGGTCCTGCACACGCTGCAAGGCGCCCGGCTGCGTGGCGGCTGCCTGGATACTGAACCACTGATCCATGACCAATGGATAGCTCTGCCAACGCTCGGCAAAGTCGCTCAAGGCCGCGCCTTTTTGCTCATCGTGGGCGGAGTTGACCAGCGCCACCAGCGCCGCCTGGCGATCCGTCATGTTGTTGGCTTCGACGAACTGCCGCACACAGACATCCAGAGCCTTGCCCGAAGGGCTGAGCATCAGATAACCAAGCAAGGTGTTTTTCAGGCTGCGGCGCGCCACGGCGGCTGCGGCTGGGCTGTAAGGCACCTGATCATTTAGCGCCTGGTACAACGGCCACATGTCCGCCTCCAGCGCCACCGCCAGTTCCTGCCGTACCCAGTCGCGGACATAATGTATCGCGTCCACATCGGCCACATCGGCCAGCTCCACAAGGTAGGCTTCAGACGGCAGGCGCAGCATTTCCGCGACCATGGCCGGATCCAGTGTGCTGTCAGCCAGTACTGTGCGATACACATCCAGCAAGCGCTGGTCCAGCATCAAGGGGCGGCCAGCCTGGTGAATGCCCACCAGCCCCTGGAGGATTTCCACCGCCAGCGCCTGGGACGCCTCCCAGCGATTGAAACCATCAGGATCATGCTTGGCCAGGAACACCCGGTCATCACGACTGTAGGGGTAAGTCATTTTCACCGGCGCAGAGAAACCGCGCAGCAACGACGGCAATGGCCGCTCCGTGACACCGGTGAATGTAAACACCTGCTCGGCTTCAGTCACCGCCAGCACGCGCTCGGTGCCTTGCGCCTGGGCTTCTTCAGCCAATTGCAGCGGCATCTCGACGCCCTGAGCATTCAGCAGCGCCATACGCACCGGAATCACCTGAGGCTTTTTCTCGCTCTGCCCCGGGGTTGGCGGGCAGCTCTGGCGGAACAGCAGGCTGAAGGTCGACGCGGCCGCATCATAACGCCCCTCCACCGCCAGACGCGGGGTGCCGGCCTGGCTGTACCAGCGTTTGAATTGGGTAAAGTCGGCACCATTGGCATCTTCCAGCGCCTTGATAAAGTCATCACAGGTCACCGCCTGGCCATCGTGGCGATCGAAATACAGGTCGGTACCCTTGCGAAAGCCCTCTGCCCCCAGGAGCGTGTGCAGCATGCGCACCACCTCTGCGCCCTTCTCGTAAACGGTGAGGGTATAGAAGTTGGAAATCTCGATAAAGGAGTCCGGACGGACCGGGTGGGCCATGGGGCCGGCATCTTCGGCAAACTGGTTGGCGCGCAGAAAGGTGACGCCTTCGATGCGGTTGACGGTTTCCGAGTTCATGTCTGCGGAGAACTGCGAATCGCGCAGCACCGTAAAGCCTTCCTTGAGCGACAGCTGGAACCAGTCACGACAGGTCACGCGGTTGCCTGACCAGTTATGGAAATATTCGTGCGCGACCACCGCTTCGACCCGCTGGAACGCCAGATCGGTCGCAGTATCGGCATGCGCCAGTACACAACTGGAGTTGAAAATATTAAGGCCCTTGTTCTCCATGGCGCCCATATTGAAATCGTTCACCGCGACGATCATAAAGATATCCAGGTCGTACTCGCGGCCATAGACCTCTTCGTCCCAGCGCATGGAACGCTTGAGGCTGTCCATCGCATGCGCACATTGCTCGCGATTTTCCGGCTCGACATAGATACGCAGGTCAATATCGCGGCCGCTCATGGTGGTAAAGCTGTCCTGAATCAGACATAGGTCACCGGCCACCAGCGCGAACAGATAGGCAGGTTTGGGGAAAGGGTCTTCCCAGGTAACCCAGTGACGACCGCCTGCGTGCTCACCCGAGGCAATCGGATTGCCGTTGGACAGCAGTACCGGATAGTCGCCACGCTCGGCGATCACCGTGGTGGTAAAGCGGCTCATCACATCCGGACGGTCGAGGTAATAGGTGATCTTGCGAAAGCCTTCGGCTTCGCACTGGGTACAGAACATCGCCCCGGACTGATACAAACCCTCGAGCGCTGTGTTCTCCCGCGGCTTGATTCGCGTGGTTACCGCCAGGTCAAAGGCGGCGCTTGCAGGCTGCAGCCGCAGCGTGTCGGCATCGACCTGATAATCGCTGGTAGCCAGCGCCTGATCATCAACAGCTACGGCCATCAGTTCGAGATTCTGGCCGTCCAGCACCAGCGCCGGCAGCGCCGAAGTTTCGCTGTGCTTGTCGGCATTGAGTCTGATGCTCAACCGGCTGTGCACCAGCGCATGATCATCCTGCAGATCGAAGGTCAGATGCGTTTCGCTGATCCAGTAATCGGGTTGCTCGTAGTCCTTGAGGTAAATGGTCTTGGGCTGTTCGGTACGCATGGCGTGCTCCTCAGGACACACTGACATTCAGTGTATAGGCGGTGTATTTACGGATATTGATAACGCCGGTATCCAGCAGCAGATACTGACCCTTGATACCTAGCAAAGTGCCTTCCAGGACGGGATCCTTGTCCAGATTGGCTGATTGCGGTTTGGCACTGTATTCGAGCACCGGATAACGAATGTCCGTCACCTCTGCTTGCACCGGTTGAATGGCCTGCAAGCCGTATTCCTTCTGCAGCGCCATGATCCCATCGATGGCCCCTTCAATCAGACGGTCACGCGCCGCCGGCATATCGACAGGCTCCGGCTCGCCCTTGAGCAACGCGCGCCAGTTGGTCTTGTCCGCCACCTGCTTGCGCAGCAGGTCTTCAACCAGCCCGGACTGCAGGCGGGTGGATACGCGCATGATCGGCAACGCCTGGCTCGCACCCTGATCCATCCAGCGCGTCGGCACCTGGCTGGCACGGGTAATACCCACCTTGAGGCCGGACGAGTTGGCCAGGTAGACAATGTGATCGGTCATACAGAACTGCTCGCCCCAGGCCGGCTCGCGGCAGGTGCCCAGGTGATGGTGGCAGCGTTCCGGGCTCATGATGCAGGTGTCACAGGACGCCAGTTTGATCATGCACGGGTAGCAATAACCCTGGCTGTAACTCTTTTTCGTGCGCCGGCCGCAATGGCTACAGTGAATCACTCCAAGGGATTCAATGCGCAGGGTCCTGCCGAGGCATTCATTCAACGGCAACTGCACCTCGCCAATCGGCAGATGATAATTGACCGGGGAATCCAGCGCCGTTTTCAGCTTGCTGATACTGCCAGTGCCTTGCAGATAAGCCATCAGTGCAGCGTATCCGAACCGGTGGAAAACAGGATATTGGGTACCGTTTTAGCTTCAGACTTGCAGCTCTGCGGGCCCATGTAACCGGTTCTCTGCTCTTCGGGAAGGTTGTCCTGTTCCCAGGCAATCATCGCCTGCAGGCACAATTCCTTCTGCTCCTGGGTCAATTTGCGCCCATCGGCCCACTTACCGATCTCCACCGCCGTTTTCAGGCTGGCATACACCTCAGGGGTTATATTGCGCAGCATTTCGGCAAAGCTGGTCATGATGCCTCCAGAAAATTCGATATCATTAATAGGGCTCTTCAATGCGCAGCGCCTCTACGAGCACGCTCCATTCCACCGGCGGCAAGGCCCGCCGCACAGCCGATCAACAAACCGCTGACATGCGCGGTATTGGCAATGGCACCAAAACCCAGCAGGGTTATCACGCCAGACAAACACAACACCAGCCATGCCAGCATCAACACCACCACCCCTTTGGGCAGGGCAAAGTGCACATTCGGCGCCAGCCACTGATACAACCAGCAGTAGCCCAGCAGACCGTAGAGCACACCGGACAAACCGCCGAACAAGGCATGGCCACTAACCCACCACTGTGCGGTATTGGAGATCACCGCAAACAGCAGGGTCAGTCCCAGCAACCAGAGACCGCCCGAGCGCATTTCAATTCGCCGCCCCAATTCCCAGTACCAGAGCGAATTGAACGCCAGGTGCATCAGGCCAAAATGCAGGAAGATGGGTGCCACCAACCGCCACCACTGACTCAGATCCATCTCACTGGCGAAATAACCATTGGCGTCAACTGGCGCAAAGGTAAACAGGCCGATGGTCTCCGGCCGGCTACCCATGCCGGTCAAGAGTGCCACCACACCGGTCAGGGCCAGGATCACCAGCGTTACAGGAATACGCCGCCACACCAGCGGCCAACTGGAACGGGCCGCTGCAGTGGGGCGGCCAGCGGGCTGATCGACCGCTGCGTCGGGTATTCCTTCGGCGTAAAACGCCTGGACTATCTGTGCGCCCGCCTCATCATGGGTCCAGACGACCTGTTTGCCATCCTCTTCGGTAATGCGATGCACCACGCCCCGGCTACGCAGGAAGCGGGTGAAACGACTCAGATCTTCATCAAGGGGACATTGCAGTGCGCGGTACATGCTTACCTCAAGCGAGCCTGGGCACATCGACCCAGACAAAATGATCGCGGTGCAAGCGTTGCTCGCCTGCCCAACGATAGGCGACCAGTTTGCCATATTTCACTGCGCTGTAATCCAGACAAGCGAGATTGGGTCTGATCGGGTGCGGGTTGCCCTGCTGCCAGTAATGCCCGACAAACAGGATCGGTTGGTCTGCATCATAGAGCAGCAGCTCGGCCTTCTGATCATCACTCAGTGGCCGGGCCGCAACGTCGTCCGGCAGGGCATCGGGTTGAAAGACGATATCCCCGTAGGTCTGCGGTTGCTCTTCCCAGAACTTGGTACGGAAAGCCGCCCGCGTCAGGCCATCCTTGCCGGTAATGGTCTGGCCATGCGGCAAGCGCATGTCGATACCGCGCAGCAATCGCTCCAGCACCTGGGAAGCGAAACTGCTGTGATCCACCGCGGCCTCAAGAAACTCGCGGTCAATCCGGCCATCGCCATACTGAGCGATAAAAGGTTCTATCAAGCGGGAATCCCAGCAGGCATGCACCAGCCGGATATCGCCCAGATCCTGCAACAGCGGCAAGGTATAGAACCAGTCGAGAAAGTAGTCCCACTCATCCGGCCAGGCTGCAAACTGCTCCAGCGTATCCTGAATCTGCCGGCGGTTGCGCTCGGTATGTTCGCGAATGTACTGCCGCCCGCTGCCCGCCGGCGCCGGAGTGCTCCAGGCCAGGGCGTTGATTTCATGGTTACCCATGATGCAACTGGCGGCGCCCGCCTCTACCATGTCATGCACTAGGTGCAACGCCTCACGAATACGCGGGCCTCGGTCGATGATATCACCCAGAAACAATGCCTTGCGGGTCGGGTGTTGCCAGACGCCAGCCCGCACTGAATAGCCCATGCGCTCCAATAGCTGCGTCAGGGTCTGCGCACAGCCATGCACATCGCCAATCACGTCGTAGCCCTGAAGTTTCGCAGGTTTCATCATTGATCCGTCAGACGACTTGACCAGCCGAGCTTGCTGCGACAAATCGCATAGAAATTGTGGTCCAGTGGGTGCAGCAGACGCAGTTTCTGCGGTTTTTTACGGATCGTCAGGCTGTCACCTGGCGCGCAGGCAATATGTACCTGGCCGTCACAGCTGACCTGCGGGTAGATACCGTTCTGTTTGGAGATGATGATCTTCAGCTCACTGTTGGCATCCACCACGATGGGCCGGCTAGACAGCGTATGGGGAAACATTGGCACCAGCACCATCGCATCGAGCTTCGGATGCATGATCGGCCCGCCGGCAGACAGCGAATAGGCGGTTGATCCGGTGGGGGTAGCCACGATCAGCCCATCAGACTTCTGGCTATAGACGAACTGGCCATCGATATACAGCTCGAACTCGATCATCCGTGCGGATTTGCCAGGGTGTAGCACTACGTCGTTAAGCGCCTCACTGGTGCCTAGCTGCTCATCGCCGCGGCGGACGAACACATCCAGCAGAAAGCGCTTTTCCACACTGTATTGCCCTGCAAGCACCTCACCTACCCGGGCTTCCAGTTCATCCGGCGAAATATCGGTCAGGAATCCCAGGCCGCCGCGGTTCACGCCCAGCACCGGAACGTTGTAACGGCACAGGGCCCGTGCTGCACCCAGCAGGCTGCCGTCACCGCCGACGACTATGACCAGATCACAGATTTCGCCCATCATCTTGCGCGAGCAGACCTGCAGTTGGTGCCCCGGCAGCAAGTCAGCCACGGCGTCTTCCAGGATCACGCTATGACCGTTATCCAGCAGAAACCGCTTGAGGCGTTTCAGGGTATCGACCACCTTGCCGCTACCCAGCCGCCCAATCAATCCGATATTACGGAACTGCTCCATACCACCTCACTCTTGCAGCCGATGGGGCTCCCATCAGGTTCGCCCAGCATCACGCCGGCAGGTTCGAATTGGATGATTATCCGCAGCAGACAGGGTGCTGGCAAATGGAAGGCGGCAGAGATGCGTATCAGAAGATGGCTAGGTGAGCGCGAGCCACGCTATTCGACGTCGGTGGGCGCGCGATTCTGCAAGCGGGTGAGATCCCGTTTCAGCGATGCATTGAGCTTCTGCTGATGGGCCAGTTCCTGTTTGATATCGCCCAGCTCGCCCTGAATGATCGCGAGGTTGTCTTCATGCTGCTGACGCAGGGCAATCAGCTCGGCGTGCTTTTGCTGGACCAATTGATCGATCTGCTCATGCAAGTCGGCAATCTGCGCAGCCTGGGTGGCGCGTTCGGTCTGCCACAGTTCTTCAGCACTGGACTGGGGCGCCTGATTGGCAGCCTCTATGGGCACGACATTATTATTGCCGCCACCATACCAGGAGTCCTCGGCGGCCATCTGCAGCCGATCAGTCTGCAATACTTTGAGGGTTTCCTCGTCATCGCCGAGAATGCCCAGGGTATTGCGTGTGACCGCTTCCTTGATCATCAACAGATCAGAGCGCCCCTCACGTTGCCCCGGCTTCCACAGGTGGGGTCGATACTTGGGATGGGAAGAGAACCCCAGGCACACCAGGCGAATAGGACCACCACCCATATCAGGCCCGCGACCGGCTTTCTCGGCCATGGCACGCAGCGGCATGTTCCACAGGCTGTTGATGTTGCCATCCAGGTCAAAGTCGATGGTAAAGAACACTGCCCCTCTGACATGCAGGCGATTGCTGATCTGCAAAAAGACTGCCTCGACGGTCTCATCGGCAAATTCCGGGGTCGATACCATGCCGTCGAGCAGGGCTTCAAACTCCGGGTACAGCATCTCCTTGGCGATTCCCCGCTCGGAAAACAACAAAACCGCCTCGGTCAGCAACGGCTTGCGCACTATGTTCATCAATCGCTCCCGCGGGGTCCATTCGGTCTTTTCCAGATGCAACATAATCCTACGCTTTTTAAAGGTAATTGCACCTTGGAGCGCAAGTGTAGAGAAAAGTGCCCGCCAGGACTGTGATGCACTTGGCACTCCTCCGGCGCAGGACCCGTCGCACGCTACGCCCATAACAAAAAAACCCGCCGCGGCCAGAGGCCGGGGCGGGTTGAACAACTGGCGCTGTCTGGCTCAGAGCGCGGCGGCTAAACGCGAGCCTTGATCAATGGCCCGCTTGGCATCCAGTTCGGCGGCCACATCAGCGCCACCAATCAGATGCACCGGCCGGCCCATTGCTTCCAGACCCGCCTGCAACTCGCGCAGCGGTTCCTGACCGGCGCAGATCACGATGTTGTCGACCGGCAGGACCTTCGGCTCGCCCTCGCCAATCTGGATATGCAAACCGGCATCATCGATTTTCAGGTACTGCACCGAGTTGAGCATGTGCACCTGCTTGTTTTTCAGGCCCGTACGGTGAATCCAGCCGGTAGTCTTGCCCAGGCCGTCGCCGACCTTGCTTGTCTTGCGCTGCAGCAGAAACACCTCGCGGGCCGGCGGATGTGGCTGTGGCGTGATGCCGGCGATACCGCCGCGGGCTTCGATGTTCAGATCAATGCCCCATTCCTTCCAGAACAGTTCGGTATCCAGGCTCGGGTTGCCGCCCTGGTGGGTGATGTATTCGGACACATCGAAGCCGATCCCGCCTGCGCCCATCACCGCCACCTTGTTACCCAGCGGTTTGTGGTTGAGGATGGTGTCGATATAGCTGACCACCTTGGGATGATCGATACCCGGGATGTCCGGGGTGCGCGGTTGGATGCCCGTAGCCAGAATCACTTCGTCAAAGCCCTGCAGGTCTTCAGCGGTGACGCGCTGGTTTAGCACCAGCTTGACACCATACTTGTCGATCATCTTGCCGAAATAGCGCAGGGTCTCGAAAAACTCCTCCTTGCCAGGGATCTGCTTGGCGATATTGAACTGACCGCCAATTTCCGCAGCCGAATCGAACAGCGTGACCTCGTGGCCCCGTTGCGCTGCCACGGTAGACGCGGCAAGACCCGCCGGCCCAGCGCCAACCACAGCGATTTTTTTCACGGCGGTGGTCGGAATATAGTTCAGCTCGGTTTCATGGCAGGCACGCGGGTTGACCAGGCAACTCGTCAGTTTGCCGCCAAAGGTATGGTCCAGGCAGGCCTGGTTACAACCAATGCAGGTATTGATTTCATCGGCCTTGCCCGCCGCCGCCTTGTTGACGAAGTCGGCATCGGCCAGAAACGGCCGGGCCATGGAGACCATATCCGCATCGCCTTCGGCCAGCACTTGTTCAGCGACTTCAGGCGTGTTGATACGGTTGGTGGTGACCAGCGGGATACTGACCTGGCCCTTGAGCTTGGCAGTCACCTTGGTAAAGGCCGCGCGCGGTACCTTGGTAGCGATGGTCGGAATCCGCGCTTCATGCCAGCCGATGCCGGTGTTGATGATGGTCGCACCGGCCTGCTCGATGGCCTTGGCCAGCATGACGACTTCATCCCAGGTGCTGCCGCCTTCGATCAGATCCAGCATCGACAGCCTGTAGATGATGATGAAGTTGGCGCCTACCCCTTCGCGCACGCGGCGCACGATCTCGACCGGCAAACGCATGCGATTTTCGTAGCTACCGCCCCAGCGGTCAGTACGCTTGTTGACGTGACTGACCAGGAACTGGTTGATGAAGTAACCTTCCGAACCCATGATTTCGACGCCGTCATAGCCGGCACTCTGGGCAAGTTGCGAACAGGTGACGAAGTCGCGAATCTGCTTCTCGATACCCTCCTCGTCCAGCTCGCGCGGCGTGAAGGGGTTGATCGGCGCTTTTACCGCACTGGCCGAGACCTGTTTTGGGCTATAGGCGTAACGACCGGCGTGCAGAATCTGCATGCAGATCTTGCCACCCGCCTCATGCACCGCCTGAGTCACGACCTTGTGGTGCTCGGCTTCCTCGGCTGTGGTCATTTTCGCGGCGCCAGCGGCGACGCTGCCCTCTTCGTTCGGACCAATGCCACCGGTCACGATCAAACCTACCCCGCCGCGGGCACGCTCGGCAAAATACGCAGCCATACGCTCAAAACCATGCGGGCGCTCTTCCAGCCCGGTGTGCATCGAGCCCATCAGCGTGCGGTTACGCAGCGTGGTAAAGCCCAGATCCAACGGGGCAAGAAGGTGGGGGTACAGGGTTGATTCGCTCATGAACTACTCCGGCTATCACGTCATCAGGGTCTTTACCGGATACATGCCCGGTAAATGCTATGGCAAGACAATAGGCCTGAGCTGTTGCCCACTCAATCACTCCAAATGACATTTTTATAGCTTTGAATTACAGTTATGTTTCTGTCATCACTGCGGGCGCTTGTTTATGAACCCTTGCTCATGAGGCTTGGCGATATTTCAGTTGGCTACCTTTATAGTCTGCAGGCCGCGTTGACGCACCTGGGCCACGACCCAGCTCCCCTGTTCATGCGCTTTCGTATTGACGCTGAATTGCTCGCCACACCCCAGGCGCGCATCAGCATTCCACGCTTTATGCGCTTGGGAAACGCAGCGATTCAATTGACCGGCCGGCCGGACATTGGCTTGCTGATGGGCCGGCACAGCCACGCCAGCCACCTGGGCCTGGCGGGCATGACCGCCCAGTGCGCTGCCGACCTGACCCAGGCCTTCAGCACGCTGATCCGCTTCGAGCGATTATCCAGTCACAACTACCGCGGGCACTCGAGCTTTGCGCCGCCAGCATTGCGGTTCTACTCGATCAGCCCCTATAACGCCTTCAACCTCTTTGTGGTCGATTCGGCGCTATCCTCCCGTGCCCAACTGGGCCACCATCTGACGGCTGGCAACGCCAGACTGGCGGCCGTGCATATCGAGTTTCCCGCTCCCGACTACGCCGAGCAATACGAGGCACAGTTTGATTGTCCGGTGCTGTTTGAACAGGAGCACAATCAGCTCGTATGGGACCCAGCCAGCTTGCGCTTGCCGTTGGTGCAGCGCGCACCGGCGAGCTTTCGGCATCTGGCGTCACTGTGCGACGCGCAGTTGCACGATCTGAACCGTCAACGGGGCTTGAGGGAAAAAGTCGAAGAAATACTCTCACCGCAGCTGCATCAGCGCCTGCCGACCCTGACTGAAGTAGCCCGCACATTGGGGCTGCCGTCCTGGACGCTGCGGCGTCGCTTGCAGCAGGAGGAACAGACTCGCTTTCAGGACATTATTGACGACACACGGCAGGACCTGGCGGTCAGCTATATTCGCGATACCGAGTTGGCGTTGGGGGAGATTGCTTTTCTACTGGGGTTTTCATCGCCGGGGGCATTTCAGCGCGCGTTCAAACGCTGGACCGGTGAGCCGCCAGGTCAATTCAGACGTCAGCAACGCAGAGCGTCCAATTGATCAAAGCTGTTAAACAAGAATCTGGTGCAGGGGTTTGATACAGGTCTTGATACAGGTCTTGATGCAGGGCTTGATGCTGCGGTGGCGGAGTAAAGCCGAAGGATTTACATCTCTTCGGCATCTTCAGCATCCTGATCCCATTCCTGGGCGCGCTGGTCCATCAGTTCTTCTACATAATCGTTCATTGCTGCTTCCTCTTTTTTTGTTGTCGAGCCTGATTTGGCTTTCCATAACCGACGCTATAGGCCGGATATGACAGTCAGATGAAGAAGCAACAAAAAAGTTCAGCAAAAAATCGCCAGAGTCAACAGCAGCAGGGTCTCGGTCAATTCCACAAGCGCGCCAGCGGTGTCACCTGTGGTACCGCCCAGGCGCTTTACCAATGCTCGGCGCCAGTAGAGAAAGAATAGTGCTGCACCTAGCACAGGCATGATTCCGGCAACACCCCAGGCACTGACAAAGAAGATCGTCACGATCAAACACTGCGCCGCCAGTAGCAGAGGCATTGAGCCAGGCGCATTGCTAGCCAGCGCCGCCCCCATCCCATTCGCCCGTGCGTAGGGCGTGCAGACAAGCAGAGCGGGGAGCAACAGCCGGCCGATAGCAGGTACCAGTACGAGCACCAGCCCTATCTGGTACTGCTGTTCACTACTCAGCAAGCTGACCAGCGCGGCGAACTTCAACAGCAAGACCAGCAACAGAGCGACCACGCCACTGGGCCCGCAGCTGGGGTCTTTCATGATCTGCAATGTGCGTTCACGGTCGCCCTGCCCTCCCGCCCAGGCATCGGCAGTATCGGCCAACCCGTCCAGATGCAGACCGCCACTGATCCATGCCCATGCCGCCAGCAGGACGGCCGCGTGCAGCATCGGCACTGCCGATACGAGCAAGTAATGCAGGAGCACAAGCAGCAGGCCGATCAGCAGGCCCACGGCCGGATACCATAACAAGGAGCGCCCGTTATCCTGCGCGTCTGGTAACTGCGCCAGCCGAACCGGGATACGGGTCAGGAATTGCACAGCAATCAACAGCGGCAGCGGCAGTTTCATGCCATTTCCAGACTGCCATCAGCCGCATGCCGCAACAGAACACGTTCGGCCAGCGCCACCTGCACCTGCAGCAACTGCTCCCTGGGCAGACCCTGGGCACGCGCCAACAGCAGCCGCATCACCCCGCCATGGGTGATCAGCAGAAGATGTTCGCCGGCGTAGCGCGAGCTCACCGAGGCAATACTGGCGAGTACTCGCTGCTCGAAATCGGCCACCGGCTCTCCACCCGGAGGCGTGCAGCCATAGGGGTCACGCCAGAAGGAAGCCAGGGTATCTGCGTGCTCGCGCATAAGATCCGCGGGGTACTGACCCTCCCAAGCGCCAAAATGCAGCTCAACCAGGCCCGGCTCCAGGCTGACAGGCAGACCCAGTCGCTCGCCCAGCTCGTAGGCATAGGCAGCGCAGCGCCGCAACGGTGAACTGATAATGCGCTGCCAGGGCCCGGCATCGGCGCAAGCCTCGCGCATCTGCTGCCAGCCAGCGGCGGTGAGTTCGTCATCCAGACTACCGCGCAGACTGCCAGCCAGGGCGGTTTCACCATGGCGCAGCAGCTCGATCAGCATGTCTGCTTGCCGGACACATCCGCCTGGGCAAAGGTCGCCATCTGATTATGCAGCGCGCAGGCCGTACGCAGCAGCGGTACTGCCACCGCCGCGCCACTGCCCTCGCCCAGGCGCATGCCCAGATCCAGCAGTGGAGTAGCGCCGAGCGCAGCCAGCACCAGTGCATGGCCAGGCTCGGCACTGCGATGGCTGAACAGCATCCACTCGCGGCAGTCTGGATTCAGGCGGGTGGCGCAGAGCGCTGCAACCGAACTGATATAACCATCGACGAGCACCGGCAGCCCGCGCTGGGCAGCGGCCACATAGGCGCCGGTCAGCGCGGCAATCTCCAACCCACCGAGGCGCCCCAGTGCTGCAAGCGGGTTCTTCAGATGGGCGGCATGTTGCAACAGGCCGCGCTGGATAACCCGTAACTTGTGTTCGATGCCCGCCTTGCTCAGCCCGGTGCCCGGCCCCACCAGCAAGGCGGCAGGCCTGCCCAGCAGGGCACTGGCCAACGCGCAGGCGCTGGTGCTGTTGCCGATACCCATTTCGCCGCCAATAAACAGATCAGCCTTATCGATGGTCAATACCGCTTCGCGGCCGACGCGGATGGCCTCCAGACATTGTTCAAGATCCATCGCCGGGGCGCGGCAGAAATTCGCGGTGCCCGGGGCAATAAAGCGATGTTCGACGTTAGGCAAGGCCCGAATGGGCACAGCCAGGCCCAGATCCATGACCTTGAGCGTGGCTCCCAGATGCCGGGCGAGCACACAGATAGCCGCACCGCCCTGGGAGAAATTGCGCAGCATTTCGCCGGTGACCGCTTGGGGAAAGGCAGAGACGTTCTCCTGCATCACCCCATGGTCAGCAGCAAACACCGTGATCCAGGGGGCGTTGATTGCGGGTTGAGCAGTCCCCTGCATGGCTGCCAACTGCACCGCCAGCGTTTCCAGCTGACCCAGCGAGCCAGCCGGCTTGGTCAGATCGCTTTGGCGTTGTTCTGCTTCGCGTAATATTGCCTGGTCCAGGGGCGCAACTGGCGCACTCCACCACGGGCCATTGACTGGTTGCGCGCTCATGGTAGTTGCCCCTTCAGCGCCATCGGCAAGCCGGCGATACAGAACAAAACCCGCTGGCAACGCTGGGCCACTTCCTGATGCAGCCAGCCGGCCAGGTCCACATAGCGGCGGCTGAGCTCGCCCATGGGCACGACACCCAGGCCGCTCTCATTGCTGACCAGAATAACCCTGCCAGGCAAGGTATCCAGGCAATCCAGCAACGCGTCGCGCTCACGCGCAAGGCGTGTCTGATCCTCACACAGCAGCAGGTTGGTCAGCCACAACGTCAGGCAATCCACCAACAGACAACGCCCCGCCGCCGCCTCCCTGCGCAGCACCGCTGCCAAAGCCAGCGGCTCTTCGATCAAGCCCCATTGGGCTGGCCGGCGGCGCTGGTGCTCAGCTATACGGGTGCTCATTTCACCGTCCAGCGCCTGACTGGTAGCGATATAGGTCACCGCCAGGCCGCTGGCCACAGCAAGTTGCTCGGCCATCCGGCTCTTGCCCGACCGCGCACCACCCAGAATCAATTCATGCATGCAGAAACTCCACACAATTGCAGTAGCAACGCGGTATCCAGATGGTCTTCCACGCTGTGCGCCAAGCGCTCGATATCCCTCTCGCGCAACGCAGCGTAATCCAGTCGCTGCGCCTGCGCCAGACCCGCCCAGCTCAGCAGTGCCTGGCTGGCGTCCGGTGACTCGAACAAACCGTGCAGATAAGTGCCGGCGATCTGTCCATCGGCACTCAGCACACCGTCCGGCGCGCCGCCGTCCAGGTGCAGTAAAGGACGTTCGAGAGCAGGCCCAATACTGCGGCCTGCGTGGATTTCATAACCGCTAACGGCGGCATGATCCAGCTGCAAATGGCCACTGACGCGGGTCAGACGCTTGTCTGCTTGCAAACGGGTAGAAAAATCCAGCAGCCCCAGCGCTGGCGTGCTGCCGGCAGGGCCTTCCAGGCCGAGCGGATCATCAACCCTCTGGCCGAGCATCTGCAAACCGCCGCAAACCCCCAGCAGTTTGCCGCCATAACGCAGATGCCGGCTGATCGCCTGTTCCCAACCGTATTGGCGAAGAAAGGCCAGGTCGGCTGCGACGCTTTTCGAGCCCGGTAGAATGATCAGGTCCGCGGTCGGGATCGGCTGGCCAGGGCCGATAAACTGCAGGTCCACCTGCGGGTGCAGACGCAGCGGGTCAAAGTCGGTGTGATTGCTGATCCGCGGCAGCACGGGTACCACCACGCGCAGCGCGTTGGCCGTTTTCGCCCCCTGGTTGGCGTTGACCGCATCTTCGGCCTCCAGATGCAGGTCCTGCAGATAGGGCAGCACGCCCAGCACCGGTTTGCCGGTGTGGGCCTCCAGCCAGTCCAGCCCCGGCTGCAGTAAGGCGATATCACCGCGAAAACGGTTGATCACAAAGCCCTTGATACGTGCCTGTTCACTTTCGGACAGCAGCGCCAGCGTACCCACCAGATGGGCGAAGACACCGCCCTTGTCGATATCGGCAATGAGAATCACCGGGCAATCCACTGCCTCGGCAAAGCCCATATTGGCGATATCTCCGGCGCGCAGGTTGATTTCTGCCGGGGAGCCGGCACCTTCGACCAATATGACGTCGTACTGATGCGCCAGACGCTGATGCGAGTCCAGCACCGCCTTGAGCGCTGTGGGTTTGTAGGCGTGGTAGGCCAGCGCGTCCATGCAGCCGATCGGATGACCGTGGATGATCACCTGCGCGCCCACATCGCTATTGGGCTTGAGCAGCACCGGATTCATATCCGTGTGCGGCTGCAGATGGGCGGCCTGAGCCTGTACTGCCTGGGCGCGGCCAATTTCACCGCCATTTACCGTCACCGCCGCGTTAAGCGCCATATTCTGCGGCTTGAACGGCGCCACCTGTACTCCACGATGCCGCAGCCAGCGGCACAAGGCCGTTACCAGGGTGCTTTTGCCCGCATCCGAAGTGGTGCCCTGAATCATCAAGGTACTCATGAGTTTGCCCTGGAAAGATCAGGTTGAATGGAGGCCAGAGCGCCAGCCAGGCGCTGCCAATCGGCCTCGCTGCCGGGCAAACCGATACGCAATGCTGGCGGCCGGTCAAACAGCCTGAGCAGGATACCCTGCCTGGCCAGCGCCTCGTGCCAGTCCGCAGCCCGTGCATGGGGCAGCCACTGAAACAGCGCGCAACCACCAGCCGGGGCCAACCCGTGCTGCGTCAGTAGCAAGTTCAACCGCATACCGTCACAGTGCAAGCGGCTGCGCCACAGCCCCTGGGTGTGCTGGTCAGCCAGTGCGGCCTTGCCTATCGCGCGAGCGGGCCCGCTGACGCTCCAGGGCCCCAATTGCTGCTGCAGCGCCGCCAATAATGCGGGCTCAGCCAACACAAAACCCAGGCGCACGCCAGCCAGGCCAAAAAACTTGCCCAACGAACGCATAACGATAAGCCCGGGGCGGTCGCTGAATGCGGCCAGACTGTGCTCTGGCGCCAGATCCGCAAAAGCTTCATCGACTACCAGATAGCCACCGTGCCGGTACAGCTGTTCATGCCAGCCCAGCAGGGTTTCAATATCCACTAACTGGCCGGTAGGGTTATTCGGATTGACCACCACCAGCAGATCCAGACCGACCAACTGATCACCGGCCCCATCGACATCCAGCCCAACCACCTGATACCCGGCGCGCTGCCAAGCTTGCCGATGTTCTGCATAACAGGGCTCGATAATGCCCACGCGCCCTCGGGGAAACAGCGCCGGCAGGGCTTGAATGGCCGCTTGCGAGCCCGCGACCGGCAATGCGTGAGCCGCGCCGTAGTAGCGGGCGGCCAAGGCTTCCAGGCCGTCGTTCTCTTCCGGCAGGCGCGACCAGACGGCCGGCTCCAAAGCGGGTACGGGCCAATCATAAGGTGCCAGCCCGGTGGAGAGATCCAGCCATTCCTGCAGCGCAATGCCGTAATGGGCTGCGGCCTGGCGCAACCGCCCGCCGTGCTCAAGCATGAGCAACCGCCCATATCAGCACAATGACCACCAGCCAGAGCAGTACACCCTGGCGCACCAGACGCATTGCCCGGGTAATATCCGCAGCCACCGCGTCGGGCCCAGCGCCAAGAGAGGGCCGTTGATGGGTAGCGCCGTGGTACACGGCAGCCCCGCCCAAACTGACATTCAGCGCCCCTGCCCCGGCTGCCATGACCGGCCCGGCGTTGGGACTGTCCCACTGCGGCGCCTGCCTGCGCCAGCAATCCAGCGCCTGGCGAGTGCGGCCACATAGCGCATAGGTTAGGGCCACCAATCTGGCCGGCAGGTAGTTGAGCAGATCATCGAGCCGCGCTGCCGCCCAGCCAAACTGGGCAAAACGTGTAGTGCGATAACCCCACATCGCATCCAGGGTATTGGCCAGGCGATACAGCACCACACCCGGCGCCCCGAGCAACGCAAACCAGAACAGCGCGGCGAACACTGCGTCACTGCCATTTTCCAGCACTGACTCGGTGGCGGCGCGCGCCATGCCCGACTCGTCCAGCTCATCGGTCTGACGGCTGACCATATAGCCCACGCGCAGGCGTGCCTCGGGCAGATCATTGCGCTGCAACGCCTCGCTGATGGGCCTGGCGTGGTCGGACAGGCTGCGCAGGCCTATGGCCAGATACAGCACCAGCAACGAAAACAGCCAACCCACCATCGGCAGACTGGCTAGCAGCCAGGCAAGCAACGTCAGCGGCAGCACCGCCAGGGCCCAGGCCAGCACGCCGCGCAGCGGCCTCAGGTTACCGGCATTCAGGGTCCTTTCCAGATGCTGGGCGAAATGGCCGAAGCCGACCAAAGGATGCCAGCGCCGCGGCTCACCGAGGCAGTGATCCAGTACCAAAGCGCCAAGGATCAAGGGCGCACTCAGCACGGGCGTTGGTTCCAGTCGCGAATCAACCCGTGCAATTGCTGCAGGCCGATGGTCAGCGCCGAAATACCCGGCTGGAGGATATCCGGCGACTTGATCTCGAACAGTTGCTCGTCGCGCAACGCCGGAATGCCCGGCCAGCCCGGGCGGTCAAACAGATGCTCGGGGCGAAAGCGTTTGCCGCACCAGGAGCCTATGATGATATCCGGTGCGCGGCGTACCACTTCCTGCGGATCCGTGACATAGCGCTGCTTGGCTTTGGGATGATGGCTCAGTTCGGCAAAACAGTCCTGGCCGCCGGCCAGCTCGATCAACTCACTGACCCAGCGAATGCCGGAAATCAGCGGGCCATCCCACTCTTCGAAATAGACATTCGGCCGCCGCGCCAAAGTGGCGGCCTGCTGTTGTATCTGGTCCATGCCCGCCTGCAGCTCGGCAACCAGCGCCTCGGCTTTGCCACTGGCGTGCACCAGCGCACCCAGGGTGTCGATCATGCGCAGGATGCCGGCGATATCGCGTTGGTTGAACAGGTGCACTTCCAGTCCTTCGCGCGCCAGCTCGGCGGCGATGTCGGCCTGCAGATCGCAGTAACCGAGCACCAGATCCGGCTTGAGCGCCAGAATTTTCTCGGTCTTGGCGCTGGTAAAGGCCGATACCTTGGGCTTTTCCTTGCGCGCCTGCGGCGGGTGCACGGTAAAGCCGGAGATGCCGACTATCCGATCCTGCTCACCCAGGCGATAGAGTACTTCGCAGGTCTCGGTAGACAAGCAGACGATGCGTTGCGGGCCCTTCATGGCAACTCCCATTGATCGGTACATAGCATTTCGGACAAGGGCCTGGGATGGCTCCAGCCCTGCTCGACCAGCATAGGCTCGGCATAAAAAGCCTCGACCGGGCCCAGACACAAAACCGCAACCGGTTTGGCCCCGCTGGGCATGCCGAGCAGCTGCGCCAGCGCCTGCGGATCAAACAGCGAGACCCAGCCCAGACCCAGGCCCTCGGCCCGGGCGGCCAGCCACATATTCTGGATGGCGCAGGCCACCGAGGCCAGATCCATTTCCGGCAAAGTGCGCCGGCCAAATACGTGTTTGTCACGTCCCTCGGGCAGCGCCGCGACGAGCAATTCGGCGCAGTCTAGAATGCCCTCGACCTTGAGCCGCATAAAGTCCTCGGCCCGTTCACCCAAAGCCACGGCAGTGGCCTCGCGCTCGGTGTCGACCAATTGATGGATGGCCGCGCGCAGTGCTGGACGCGTCACACGCACAAAGCGCCAGGGCTGCATCAGGCCAACGCTTGGCGCCTGATGGGCAGCTTCCAGAAGCCGCGCCAACTGCTCGGCAGGCACCGCGCCGCCGCTGAAATGGCGCATGTCCCGCCGTTCGCGAATGACCCGGTACACCGCCGCGCGCTCGGCCTCGGAAAAAGCCGCTGTGCTCATGGGCGCATACCCTTCATGGACGAAACAAGTCATGGACGAAACAAGGCCGCCACCGCCTGCGGATTGCCGGGGAAATACAGGTGAATATAGGACGCAGTAAGCCGCCCGATTCGCCATACGGCCTCTGCCGTGCGTTTGTAGTTCGGGCACTCGCCGCGTACCAGCGGCTCGAGCTCACATTCAAGCGAGGAATGGTGGAAGGTATGCCCGCGCAGCGACCCTTCTGGCAAAGCCACTTCCTGCAACGCCAGGGCAGTAAGGCGCTTTTGCATGGTCGCCCGGCCCGGCAGCAGCCCGACCAGATCGGCACTCAGCCCTTCGGCGTCGGTCAATGACTCACACAGATAAAGCATGCCGCCACATTCAGCGTGGATAGGTTTTCCAGCCGCGTGGTGCTGCCGAATAGCCGCCTGCATTGCCTGGTTGCCGCCCAGTGCGGGCAAGTGCAGTTCCGGATAACCACCCGGCAGATACAGGCTGTCTACCTCCGGCAGTTGCTGATCGGCGAGCGGCGAGAAAAACACCAGGTCCGCGCCTAATTCCACCAGCAGATCCAGATTGGCCTGGTAGATAAAAGCGAAAGCGCTGTCACGCGCCACGCCAATACGCACGCCCTGCAGACTTTTCTCCAGCGGGCTGAGCGTCTGTTCAGGGGCGGCAAAACGGATTGCAGCCGGTAGCTGCGTATCGGCGCTCGCCAGCAGCGCGTCGGCGGCGGCGTCCAGCCTGGCATCCAGATCAGCCAGTTCGGCAGCCTGAACCAGACCCAGATGCCGGCTTGGCAAACCTATCGCCTCACTGCGCGGCAGTGCACCAAACCAGGCGCAGCCGTCCGGCAGACAGTCACGCAGTATCTCCCCATGCCGCGCGCTGCCAACCTTGTTGGCCAGCACGCCGGCAAAGGGCAGATCTGCCTGGTAACTGGCCAGCCCGTGGGCCATGGCACCGAAGGTCTGGGCCATACCGGAGCCATCGATGATAGCCAGCACCGGCACGCCAAAACAGCGCGCCAGGTCCGCTGCAGAGGGCGTGCCGTCAAACAGGCCCATCACCCCTTCAATCAGGATCAGATCAGACTCGGCCGCCGCCTTGCTCAGCAGCATGCGGCTTTCCTGCTCGCCGATCATCCACAGATCGATCTGGTACACCGGTCGCCCGCTGGCGCGTTGCAGAATCATCGGATCAAGAAAGTCCGGGCCACACTTGAACACCTGCACGCGCTTGCCCTGGCGGCTATGCAGCCGGGCCAGCGCAGCGGTGATGGTGGTCTTGCCCTGCCCGGAAGCAGGTGCGGCGATCAGCAGCGCAGGGCACTGATACTCTTTCACGACAGATTCAGTCAAAACTCCACTCCCTTCTGCGCCTTGATGCCGGATTTGAAGGCATGCTTGATCACGCCCATTTCGGTCACCGTATCGGCAGCCTCAACCAACGCCGGTGGGGCGCCACGACCGGTAACCACCACATGCTGGGCCATCGGCCGTGAGGCGATATCCCGCAGCACCTGCTCGAGCGACAGGTAACCGTATTTCAGCGCGATATTCAGTTCATCCAGCACCACCAGGGCAATGCTCGGATCACTCATCAGCTCCACCGCGACTGCCCAGGCCGCTTCAGCCTTGGCGATATCGTCCTGGCGGTCCTGGGTTTCCCAGGTGAAGCCTGCGCCCATCACGTGATAGCGCACCTGCTCCGGAAAACGTCGGAAGAAAGTCTCCTCTCCGGTGCTGCGCGCGCCCTTGATGAACTGCACTATGCCGATCTGTAAGCCATGGCCGAGGCTGCGCGCGGCCATGCCAAAGGCCGAACTGCTCTTGCCCTTGCCATTGCCGGTAAGCACCAGAAGCAGGCCATGCTCCTCCTGGGCCTGGGCAATTTTTTCGTCGACTATCGCCTTCTTGCGCTGCATGCGCAGCCGGTGACGTTCGTCGCGATCCGCCTCGCTCATGCCTGGCGGTCCTGCAGCACGCCGCGGGCCATCAGAACGCGCAGGACGATATAGATCAGCGTGGCGGCAGCGACGTACAGGGCCATGCTGCTCAGGTACTGCGGGTAATAGGTGACAAGGCGTTCAAGCATCCCCGGGAAGGTGGGATTCTCATAACGCCCGGAGAAGAAGTAGAAGCCGCCGCTGGAAAACAACTGGCACACCAGCGCACTGGTCAACAGCGTCGGTACCAGCACCAACAGGCTGCTGAACTGCTCACGATGCCAGCGTGCATACAGCCGCCCACCGAACCAGAGTGCGCCATAGGCCGGTACCAGCATCCAGTAGGCAACAGTCATGCAATGATGCCCGGCGTTGGTCCAGCCCACGCTCATGATGTCCATAAAGGTGGTTTGCAAAAACAGCAACGGAAACACCCAGCGTGGCTTGAGCAATACACCCGCGAGGAAGAACACTGCCCAGGACGCGCTGGGCAGATTGACCAGGCTGAAATGGCTGCCACGGGTCATGGCGACCAGCAGTACTAACACGATACCGATAGCCACCTGGCTACGTCTGGACAGGTCTAACATGATCATCCTCCTTGGATGCGATGAGTCTTACTTAGTTAAAGCGCCTGATAGCGCAAGGTCAGATAACCCGCCCTACCCTGTTGCTGGTAGGTAGCGGCGGTTTGATAATCGGTGTCGAACAGGTTGCTGATGCGCGCCTGCAATCGCCAGGCATCGCTGAAGCGATACTCGGAGCGCAGCTCGACGGTGTTGTAGCCGGACAGCTCATTGGTATTGGCCGCGTTGTCCCAGCGCCGGCCTTCCACATGCAGGCTTGCGCCCACCGCGATCCGGCCATAACGGCGGTCCACGTCCAGGTTGAAAATCTGTTCGGCACGACGTGGCAGCAGATCACCCTGGCCGGCGCGATTGGATTCGTTAGCCGGGTCCTGCAGCGTGAGATTGCTGCTCAGATCCCAGCCCATGACCTGGCTGGCCACCGACAGCTCGATGCCGTTGATCACCGCCTTGTCGATATTCTGCGCGCGCAAGCCGGCGCCCTGGTTGAAGTAGGCAATCAGATCGTCGATTTCATTGCGGTACAGCGCGACGGCCCAACTGCCCCAGCCCTGATCACCGTCCAGGCCCAGCTCGAAACTGCGCGAGGTTTCCTCAGTTATTTCCGGATTGCCAAAGCTTGGGTGGTACAGCTGATTGAAGGTGGGGGCCTTGAACGCGGTCCCGGCACTCGCCGTGGCGCGCAGACTGTCGCTGATGCTGTAGCCATAACCCAGGCTTCCGGTGTTGTAGGTGCCATGTTGCTCGTTGTCATCATGGCGAGCGCTGAGCTGCAATTCGTGGCGGCCAAGCTGCGCCAGATACTGGGCATAGACGCCATGGTTGTCGCGGCTGTCCTCGGCAAAAACCGTATTGCCGTTGACCGAATCCTTCAGCAGGTCATAACCCAGAGTCAGCACCTGCCCTGGCTTGAGTTGAACATCGTTCTGCCAACTGAAACTGTCGCGGCGGGTATCGATGCGCGAGTTGAATACATTGCCGTTGAAGGTATCGACCTTGTCTTCACTGCGCCCGGCCTGCAGGGTCACCAGCCACGGATCGGTTGGCGCAAAGCGCGCGCGCAGCCCATGGGTGCGCAGCAGGTTATCGGCATTGGCCTTGAAGCCGGAGTCGTAGTCATTGTGCGAGCGCACTTCGATGACATGCCCGTCCAGTTCCAGGCCATTATCGAAGCGATAGCCGGCATTGATGTTCGCCGACTCTTCGCGGTAGCCGTCATTGTCCGGCTCCGGCGAAGGCGCATCAGGACGCGCGTCGATGCCCCGCGTGCCCATACTGGTCAACCCCAGGTTGTACCAGGCATTACCCAGCCCACCGCTGACGCCCGCGCTGCCCGCGTGGTAGTTGCGGCTGCCGGCAGTCGCCGATGCCCAGGGCTTGGCGCCCTGCTGTTCGCCGCGGCGGGTGAAAATCTGGATAACGCCACCGATCGCCTCGGAACCGTACAGGCTGGAGCGCGGGCCACGGACCACTTCGATACGCTCGATCTGCTCGACGGGCAAATTCTGCAAGGCCACATCACCGGTGGTAGCCGAGCCCTGGCGTATGCCGTCGATGAGTACCAGCACATGGTTACTATTGGTGCCGCGGATACCCAGGGCCTCGTTCTTGCCGTGCCCGCCAGTGTTGGTGATATTGATCCCCGGAACCCGGCGCAACAACTGCGCCACACTGGTGGCCTGCAAGCGCTCGATATCGGCGCGCTCGATCACGCTCACCGAGGCAATACCCTGGCTGGCAGACAACGAGGAACGCGTGGCGGTGACCACCTGATCATTCAGATTAACGGAATCGGCAAGGCAAAACGCGGAAAGGCCCATACAGGCCACCGCCACAGGGGCGGAAAGAAACAGTTTCATGCGGTCATTCGCTCCGTCGTACCTACCCGTACGACACTGCTGAGGGGTAGCAGTCGGCGAAGCAAAAGGCAGACGGATCCGGCACAGCAGGAGACCGCACACCCGCAAAGCCCGCCGCTCTGCTGTGAACTGCGTCAGGCCGGTCTCCGGGCTTGCGAGCGGATCCAATGATCCCGTCACCGCACCTTCCCATGCCGTTGGCACAGTGGTGTATGGCGGTGACGTGCCAGCCGATTCACATCGACTGACGCTCGCTTACCGTTGCGGGGGCAGCGCCGGAATTGTCTGCAATGGGCAGACGCACCGGCTTCCCAGTTTCACCCGCTGATTAAGCATCAGCGGGCACCTGAAGCGGGGTGAAGATTAGTGATTTTGTAACAAAGCGTCAACGCATTCTTGCCCTGCAAAGGCCATAGGGTTGCCGTGCTAGGCCGAGACAGCCACCTCCACCTTGCGCTGTTTTTCGTACAAAAAGCGCAGCACCGCCTGGCGATACTGGTTGTAGCGTGGGTCATCGGCCAGCGCGATACGGTCCCTTGGACGATCCAGTTCGATGTCAAGAATTTCGCCAATGGTCGCCGATGGCCCGTTGGTCATCATCACGATGCGGTCGGACAGCAGCACCGCTTCATCGACATCGTGGGTAATCATGATCACGGTATTTTTCAGGTCGTTCTGGATACGCATGACCTCGTCCTGCAAGTGCGCACGGGTCAATGCATCCAGTGCGCCGAAGGGCTCATCCAGCAGCAGCACCTTGGGCTCCATGGCCAACGCGCGGGCGATGCCGACACGCTGCTTCATGCCGCCGGAGATTTCGCTCGGCAGTTTGTCCAGCGCGTGACTCATGTGCACCATGTTCAGATTGTGCCGCACCCATTCGTCCTTCTCCTTGGCATTCTTGCTGCGCCAGACCTTGTTCACCGCGATGGCGACGTTCTGATACACCGTCAGCCAGGGCAGCAGCGAATGGTTCTGGAACACCATGCTGCGGTCCGGACCTGGATCGCTGACTTCCTTGCCATCCAGAATCACCGCGCCTGAGCTGGATTCGATCAGGCCCGCGACGATATTCAGTACGGTCGACTTGCCGCAACCGGAGTGGCCGATAATGGAGATGTACTCGCCGCGCGCGACGCTCAGATTAATGTCGACCAGGACTTCAGACGACATCTTGCCGGTGGTGAAGGTTTTGGAGACTTTCTCGATATTCAGATAACGACTCATATGCTGCTCCTTAACTGGCTGAGGTGCCGCGGGTAACCAGGCGACCAATCCAGGCCACCAGGCGATCCAGGAAGAAACCCACCACACCGACGTAGATCAGCGCCAGAATGATGTCGCTGATCAGTGATGCGTTCCACGCATCCCAGATAAAGAAGCCGATGCCTACGCCGCCAATCAGCATTTCAGCGGCGACAATCGCCAGCCAGGACAGACCCACGCCGATACGCAACCCGGAAAAGATATAGGGCGCAGCAGCCGGCAACATGATCTTGCCGAAGTACTCGAATCCGTTCAGCCGCAGCACGCGGGCAACGTTGCGGTAATCTTCTGGAATGTTACGTACGCCCACCGAGGTGTTGATGATGATCGGCCAGATGGCGGTAATGAAGATGACGAAAATCGCCGAGGGATTACTGTCCTGAAAACCGGCCAGCGACAAAGGCAACCAGGCCAACGGCGGCACGGTACGCAATACCTGGAACACCGGATCCAGCCCGCGCATGGCCCAGGTCGACTGCCCTACCAGCACGCCAAGGCTGATGCCGACCACCACCGCCAACAGATAACCGTAGGCCACCCGCTCCAGGCTGGCCAGGATCTGCCAGGCCATGCCAACATCGTTGCCACCGTTATCGTAGAAGGGATTGACGATCAGCTCCCAGGTGTCGGTTACCACCTGCGTGGGCGGCGGCAATGCGCTGCCTTCCATGGAGCAAAGCATTTGCCAGATGATCAGCAACACGGCGGTAAAAATCAGCGGCGGCAGCACCTGGCGCACAAATATGCCACCGTAGTGCTGTAACCAACCCGGAAGCTCGACGTTATGTCGGGGGTCTGGCTTGAGCTGCAATGCGCTGGCCGCATCGATTTTTACATTGGCGTTCATGGGCACGTCCCTCGTTGAGTCCACGGTCATGTTCAGCTCATGGCCTTGATGGCCAGGCTATCCAGATAGGCTTGGGGGTTTTCCGGATCGAAGGTTTTGCCGTCGAAGAAGGTTTCGATACCGCGCGATGTCGAGGTGGGAATCTGCTCGGCCGGCACACCCAGACTGGTGGCGGCTGCACGCCAGAGGTCTTCGCGGTTGACCTTGTCGACCAGCGCGTCCATGTCCAGATCCTGCGGTAGATAACCCCAGCGGATGTCTTCGGTCAGGAACCACTTGTCATGGCTCTTGTAGGGATAGGACGCGTTGTCTTTCCAGTAACGCATCTGGTGCTCACTGTTCTCGACCACCTTGCCGTTGCCGTAGTCGAAGTTGCCTTTCATGCGTTCCACCACGTCATCGAAGGGCGCGTTGATCCAGCGGCGCTTGGCGCAGATTTTTGCCACTTCCTCGCGGTTGGCCGGGTCTTCGCAGTACATCTGCGCTTCCATGACCGCCTTGAGCAGTGCCTGAGTTGCATTCGGGTTGGCATCCACCCAGTCCGCGCGCATACCCAGCGCCTTTTCCGGATGATTGGCCCACAGCTCGCTGGTGGTAAGTGCTGTGTAGCCGATCTTCTGGTTGATCAACTGCTCATTCCAGGGCTCGCAGACACAGAAGGTATCCATGCTGCCGACCTTCATGTTGGCGACCATCTGCGCCGGTGGCACGACGATAGTGGAGATATCACTGTTCGGATTGATGCCGCCCGCGGCCAGCCAGTAACGCATCCACAGATCGTGGGTCCCGCCCGGGAAGGTCATAGCCGCATTGACCGCCTTACCAGTGGCCTTTTTGGCTTCCAGCGCCGCCTTGAACGGCTGGCTGTCCACGCCCAGTTTCAGATCGGCATATTCCTGCCCGACTGATATGCACTGCCCGCCCAGATTAAGGCGGGCGATGATATACATCGGCGTGGGGATATTGTTCGCAGTCATTGCCCCGGTGCTGATCAGATAAGGCATGGGCGTGAGGATGTGCGCGCCATCGATACCGTTGCGTGCCGAACCCAGCACCAGGTTATCTCTTGTAGTGCCCCAGGAAGACTGCTTGAGCACCTCCACATCGGTCATGCCGTGCTTGGCGAAGAAGCCCTTCTCGTCGGCCACAAACAGCGGCGCGGCATCGGTCAGCGCAATAAAGCCGAGCTTGGCCTTGGTAGTTTCTACCCCATCGCTGCCTGCGGCCCAGGCCGCGCTGCGCATGCCTGGCGGCAGGGAACTGAACAGCGCAGCACCACTGACAGCGGCTATGGAGTACTTGAGAAAGTCCCGACGCTTGAGCATGCTCGGAGCGCCCTTGGCGTCCTTGGTGGTGTTGTCATCCATTGTTCAAATCCCCTGAAAAAAACCCAAAAAAAACGGCGTACACGCAGGTTTCGATAGCTGACTCGAAACTCGGGTGGACGCCGTTGCCCATATTCATATGTGAGGCCAGTCGATAACTCAGGCCTACGAGTACAAAGCAGATTGCGTGCCAGAACTGGTAACACAAGTGAAAACAAGGCTTTATGCAATAACCATGAGCCAGGGGCAGAAAAGACAATAACAACGAGGCTGCGTATCGCACGGAATCGGGGCGAGCTGGCAAAAAATGCGCAGAGCAGGTGCATTAATCGCTGCATGCTGGTCAGCCGTTACCCCTTGGCTTTTCCCTGTAACAGATCTGCGTAGTTCAGCAGATGCTGGGCCACATCCGCCAGGCGCTGGCTGCGCTCCATGGCGGCGTTCTGCAACATGCGGTAGGCCTCCTCTTCCTGTAGCCCGTGCTGCTTCATCAACAGCCCCTTGGCCCGGTCAATCAGCTTGCGCTCGTTAAGCGAGCGCCTTGCCTCGTCCAGCTCGACACCCAGCGCCTGCAAGCGCTGATTCTGCGCATGCAGCAGGTCAATCACCGAACGACTCATCTGCTCGCCCATGGGCTGCGTCGCCAGCGTATCCAGATCGGCTACTTGTACGTTGAACAGGCGCGTCGCGGACAGGCTAGCGTCGTCATCCAGACTCGACAGACGCCGCAACAGCGCCCGATGGTTGTCCAGGTCGGCCTGGGCCTGGGTGATCTTTCGCTGGCACTGGGTATGCAGGTGCGAGGTCATCTGGTCCTCCAGTTGCTTCATCACGTCGATGCGCTGGCTGGCAAGCTCGAACCACAGCTCGGCGAGTGGCGCTGCGATGGGCGACTCATCTGACGAGCGCAGGGCGATCTGCCGCAGCTTGCCCAGCTCGGTGAGCAGAGGCTCGGAGCACAGCTGCTGCCAGCCCTTGCGCAGATCAGCTTCGGCGTATTCATTGAATATCTCGAAACAGCGTTTCTGCCCATCCTCGAGAAAACCCAACTGCGCGCGCGCCGCCGCATCGAAATAGCCGTGGGTAAACCCCGAGACGCCAGCAGCACGCTCCTGACCAGCCAACTCCTTGCCCTGCATGAAATTGAACAGCGCTACCAGGTGGCGGGTGATATGCGGATCCACTGCCGTATCCGCCGCCTCGAAGACCACATTGAGCAGGCCGCCAATCGGCCGGCTGAAAGCCCTCGTTGCATCCACAGGGCCGATCTGTTGCGAGCGAATACGCCGGTGCAGCTCGGGGAAGCCTTCCAGGCAATGCAGCACATAGGCAATGCGGTTGAACAGGCGCGCCTTGTCAGCCCCACAGCTGGTCTGCAGATCCATGCGGGCAAAGCAGTCAACCACCGATTCCTGCATAAGCCGGCTATCGCGGGTCAGCTCATCAAGCCCCGCGCGGTAGCGCTCCTCGTGGCTGCCCAGGTAAATATTCGAAAAGCCGCGCTCCCGCTGCAAGGCATGCACCAGACGGCTGATCCAGCCGACCAGTTCGCAGGTCAGCTCCAGGCTCCGCAGGCCATGCATTTCGCTGCGCCGTGCGGCCAGCATGAATTCCAGCGCGCTAGTCATGTGGTGTTTCTCCCGGAAGCCAGCACTGCATCAGACAAGTAGGATGTAAAACAGAGCAAGTTCCATGCCTGATCACCCTTCGCTACCGGGGAGAACGCCATTGCGTAGAATGTGACGCCGAATGCAAATCAGGATTCAGGCAGCGGCTTGGGCTTGCCCAATATATGAAAACGCTGGCCATCTTGAGACTGATCTAAAGCCAGGTGCTGGCGAATATGCGCCTGCGATGCTTCTGCGGCCAATTCAATCTGGTCGCGCAGGGTCTCGCGCAGGGCAATCTGAGTGACCAGCAACTCTTCATCAAGCTGTTGTTGTTTTTCCGGACGCAACAGCGCCTCTTCGGCCTTGAGCAAAGCAAAATCGGTGACCACAATAGTGCCTGCCGCTGTGACAAAGGCCACGCCGCCTGCAACCAGCGCACCGGGCCCGGTCGGTGCGGTGACCGCCGCCGCACTGCCGCCGGCGGTAATCGCCAAGGCCATGCGCGGCGCCAGCCGCACGGCAAAACCAGCCAGTATGCGCCTGGCACCCTGTACCGACGACAGCGCCATCAGGCGGGGCACCAATGCGCGGCGGGCGACTAACGCAAAAGCGCCTACACCTGCCACCGCAGACGCCTGTGAACTCACCTGCCAACGCTGACGATCGGCGTCGCTTGGGCTGAAACTGACTCGCAGCGCAGAGTCTATATCAAGCACCGGGGGCACACTCGCTGTGGCCCGGGTGCTGCCTGTGCTTTGCCGCTGAACATATATTCCCAGCAATTGCTGGCGTACCACATCGGCCTGTTCGCCCAGCGCACGGTTCAATTCGGCGTTCAGCTCCGCGTCCAGCGCAGCGAGCCGCGCCTCCAGCCCTGACTGTTCAAGCAGAAAGCTGCTAAGGCGCTGTTCAAGATAAGCATCGAGGTCGCCACTCAAGGCGTAATACAGCCGGCTGTAGGAACCCGGCATCGAGTAGTACCAGTCCAGATAACCCGGAACAGCCTGATGTGCCAGCGCAAAGCTCTCGTCCATCCAGCGATCAAGCCATTGCTGGATATACCGATCGGCATGGCGCCGCTGCTGGATGCTCAGGCGCGACAGGTCAGCATTGAACTGCGCCAGGGTAGCGCGATCAAGCGTCAACTGCTGATTATTGACCAGTACCGAAAACAGCTGGTTGTCCGCTGAGCGCTCCTGCACCCAGCGCACGCCGATGTTAAGGCCGGCAAAGAGTACCAGCACAGCGATCAACATCCCCGCCAGCTTATGCCAGCGCCGCGCAGGCATTTGTCTCATACGGATTCTCCAGAGCTATCCATTGCAGTCCGGCCGGCAAAAAGGCTGTCGATACCGGTCAGCAAGCGCAACCATGCCCAGATAAAAGCCGCGCCACTGACCACCAGCAGGCTCCAGGCGAACAGGCCAAGCAGACCGCTGTTGTCCACATCACCCAGGGCATTCTGCATCGCCCATTGCACCGTCAGCTCCAACAGATGATGGGCTCTTTCGGCGGTCGCCAGCAGCGTCAGGCTACTGCGGCTGCCTGGCAGGTAAGCCACCACTGCATCAGTCCAACTCATGCCCTGCATATTCGGTTGCGATATGTAGAGTGTCGCCAACAGGTATCCGATGAGCAACACTAGCCCGCCCAAAGGCACCAGTAACCTGCGCATCAATGGTCCCAGCAAAGGCGCTTTGACGTGCCCTTGCAACCTGCGCCTGAGCAGCTTGCCGAGTATCCACAACAGCGGCAGGTGAACGGCCAAAACAACCCACAGCCAGGGGCTGAGCCAGAGCAGCTTGACCAGCATGAACAATGCCAGCAAGGCCGCCAGCACCAGATGCCAGAGGCTCATCAGCCAGCCACCGCGCCAGCGCGCATGCCATGGCGAGCTGACCAGCAGATATTGATCCAGCCAGGCACGCCGCCTTAGCCGCGCAGCCTCCAGGCTGCTGGCAAAAATCAGCCAGCCGCTCATGACCCAGAGTGGCAATAATAGCCACTCAAGGTAGGGTTCAGGCATCAACCGCCAGGCGAACAGCAGCACAAGGGCCAGGCATTGCAGGATAGGAACAGGCTTCAAGGCGCGCCTCGTTGAGGAATATCTTACGAGTGTACGCTGGCAGCCTCGGCAGGCAAAACGCAAGGGATCTCGAGAGGAGGACTGATAAGGGGCTTAGCAAATCTGCCAATAAAAAACCCCCGAGCATCTCTGCTCGAGGGTTTTTTCAATATGGCGCAGCGGACGGGACTCGAACCCGCGACCCCCGGCGTGACAGGCCGGTATTCTAACCAACTGAACTACCGCTGCGCATCGGTACAGCGGCTGACATGTCCGGCTTGGTATAGCACCAATGCGTCGCGGCAGTCGTCTGAACAGGCGCGCATTGTAAACATTCTGCGAGGCCAGTCAAGCAGTTAGCGCGCTTTATTTATCGCCTCTGAAATGGCCACCGTTTAGTCGCCGCCCTGCCCTTCAGGTGCGACTCGCACCCCCGGCGCAGCAGCTTCGGCCGGCTTCAACGCCAGCCGGCACACCGCCGGTACCACCAGCAGCGTCAGCACGGTTGAGGCCAACAAACCGGAAATGATCGCCCAGGCCATCGGTGGCCAGAGTGTTGACGCGGAAAACGCCAGTGGCAACAGTCCGGCAATAGTGGTCGCTGTGGTCAGCAGAATGGGTGTTGTGCGGCGCGCCACCGCTTCAGCGACCGCCTCCTTGATATCCACGCCCTCGGCCAGCCGTTGGTCAACCACATCAATCAGTACGATCGCGTTGTTCACCACTATGCCTACCAGCGCAATAATCCCCAGCACCGACTGAAAGCCGAAGGGCGAACCAGACAGCACCAGACCCGGAAACACCCCGACACTGGCCAGCGGCACGGTCAGCAGAATGATGCCCACGCGGCGGAAGGAATTGAACTGCAGCAACAGGAAGAACAGCAGCAAGAGTACGCCGACCGGCGCGGTAGTAAAGATGGCGTTATTGGCATCGCCAGACCCTTCGCTGTCACCGCCGAGCTCCAGACGCACACCGGCGGGCAATGGCGACGCGGCCAACCCGCGATTCATCTGATCCAGTACCTGGCTGAAACTGTAGCCTTCCTCAAGCCCAGCGGTGACCGTGTACACCCGTACCCCGTTCCGCTGACGTATCCCCGCCGGCTGCCAACCCGGCTCAATACGGGCCAACGCGGTTAAAGGAATAGCTTCACCATCAGCATTGAACACGTTGGCCGACATCAATTGCTCAAGCGACTGTCGAGTACCCTCCGGGGAGCGCAGCACCAATGGCAGCGGGTCGCGCTCCTGGCGATACTGCTCGACGGTCAGACCCAAACTGCGGGTATTCAGCGCCTGGGCTACATCTGCGCGGGTAAGCCCATGCCGGGCTGCCAGCGCATCATCGACATCAACCCGTAACACCGGCACGCCCAGATCGATATCATGGCGCACATCGACAGCACCGGCGCTGCGTTTGAGCAAGGCAAATATCTGTTCGGCGGCTGCGATGCGCACGTTATCGTCATGGTGATACAGCCTCACTTCCACAGGCGCAGCCCGAGGCGGCCCCTGACCCAGGGTACTGGCAACCACGTCGAGTTCCGGCATGCTGTTGGCCACGTGCTCCCGCACCCATTGGATAATGCCGGCAGTGGCGGCCAGGTCCTGCGTGTGAACCACGATACGCGCACGATTGGGCGCCTGGGGTGCACGCATCAGATTGTAATAGAAGCTCGGCCCGGCCGAGCCGGCAAACCGATGCACCTGCAGTACCTGCGGACGCTGGCGTATCTGGCTTTCCAGCTGGGCTGCGACCTCTTCGGTGCGCTGCTGATCGGTACCCTCGGGCAAATACAGCTCTACCACTACCAGCGGACGATCCGCGTTGGGAAAGAACTGCAGTTTCAGCTGCGGGACCAGCGCCAGACTGATACAGACCATCACCACGCCCAGCAGAACCATCCATCCTGGAGAGCCGGTGCTCAGACGCGCGAGACCATTGCCGATACTTTCCATTACCCGGCTTGAACGGTTACTGGTGGGCTTGAGAAAACGCCCGGCCAGCAGGGGCGCCACGCCAATCGCCAGTAAATAGCTGATGGTCAGCGTCAGCATGATCATGACCGGGATACCCCGGGTGAAATCCGCCGTGCCGCCTTTGGCCAACAGCAGCGGGGTAAACGCTGCGAGCGTAGTCGCGGTTGATGCGCCCAAGGGACCAGCCAGCTCGCCGATGGCATGGCGCACGGCGTCCTGGCGAGTCTCGCCGCGGTTCAGGCGATCCTGAATGTTTTCGACCATGACAATCGCATTGTCGATCAGAATGCCCAGCGAGATGACCATGCCGATCACCGCGATCTGATGCAGAATGCCGCCGCCCAGATCGTAGATGCCCAGGCTGATCAAGGCCACCATCGGCAGCATGGCCGCGACCAGAATGCCCATGCGCCAACCCATGCCGACAAACACCACCAACACGATGATCAGCACACTACCCAGGAGATTCCATTCCAGACCGTCAAGACGATCCTTGACCTGATCCGGTTGAAAAAACATTTCATCGATCTGCAAGGGGGCGAAATCCGGACGCAGACTCTCCAGCCGCTCGCGGACCTGCTGACCAAAGCGGATCGCATCCAGTTGCCCACGCACCGCCGTGAGGCTAAGCAGCACCGTCTGCTCACCGTCAAACCAGGCCTTGGGTTGCGCCGGCTCCAGCGGGCCACGCCAGATATCGGCAATTGCTTCCAGGGGGATGTCACCCCCTTCCGGCAACGGAATCTGCGTGGCGCGCAGCGCCTCCAGGCTGGCGAATTCGCTATTGGGCAGCAGCCCCATGCGCTGGTTGCCGGACAGGATAAATCCCCCCGGAATCACTTGATTGCGCTGCGCCAGGATCGACGCCAGATACGCCGGTGAAATACCCAGACGGCTCATCTGCGCATCACGCAAGGCGATGGTGACCTGCTCATCGGCCTTGCCTTCCAGTTCGATACGCGATAATCCCGGAAGATCTGCCATGGCGCGCTTGAGCCGCTCCGCCTCCAGGCCCAGGTGAACCAGCGATGCATCCCCGCGCACCGCCAGCACCACAGCCGGTATATCGATCATGCGATCATCGAGCGAAATCTGCGCCACACCCTCGGGGAACTCCAGCTCAGCGCGCGCCATCGCCTGGCGCACCCTGTCCCAGGCCGAATCGGTATCGTAGATGGCGTCTTCAAGAGTGATACTGATCAGCGCGACCCCAGTTCGCGCGGTCGAAGTGAAGTCCTCCACCTCCTCCACCTGGGATAGCTCATCAGACAATGGCTCGAGCACCAGCCGTTCGACCGCCTCGGCAATGGCGCCTGGATAGACCACGGTGATCAGGCCAGCACGCTGGGGAAAACTGGGATCCTCCTGACGTGCCATGGTCAGGTAGGCTGCAATACCCAATAGGCAGAGCATCACCACCACCAGACTGATCAGACGCGGCCGTAACATGCCGAGCAAGCTCTTGACCAGAGGATTGCCGCCCGGCGGGGTGCCGCCCAGCGGGGTGCCGCCCAGCGGGGTGCCGCCCAGCGGATCGCCGCCCGGACCTGTCATGGCAGCAACTCCACCGCATCCCCTTCCGCCAGTCGGGTCAATCCGGCGTAGACCACCTGGTCACCGGATTTCAGGCTGCTGTCGGCTAGGATGGCCTGCTCGCCCTGCATGGCGCTAACGGTTACCGCAACGCGCTCTACCCGCTGCTGCTTATTAACCAGAAATACCGCCAAACCCTCGGCAGAGCGCATGACCGCCGACAGGGGCACTCGCAGTGCGTCGCCGAGGTTGCGTTCGACACCCACTTCCACTGCATCACCGGAACGAAAGTCCGCAGGATCCAGGCTGACAACCATGGGATAAAGCACGCCTGCCTGGGAGGCGCCCTGCCCCAGCTCCATCAGCCGGCCCTGGGCCTGCTGACCGGTCAGGCTGGACCACACCGGCAGCGTCTGCCCCACTATCAAGGTACCCAGCAGATGCGCGGGCACCTTCACTTCAACTTCCAACCCAGCCGATGACGCCAAGCGTATGACCGGTTGGCCTGGGGCAATAAACTCTCCCGGTTCGACCAGAAGGGCTTCAACCCTGCCGCTGAACGGCGCGCGAAGTTGACTCTCAGCGCTAAGCTGTTCGGTTTGGCTCAGGGCTGCCCTGGCACTGCCCACCCCGGCTTGCAACGCCGCCAGACGGGCACTTTGCTGCTCCAGTTCCTGGGTGGACAGTACTCCACGCTGGAACAACTGCTCACCGCGCTGTTGTTCTCTGCGCGCCTGCTCAGCCTGGGCCTGCAGCTCGGCCAGCCGCGCGCGCGCTGCGTCCCGCGCAGGCACTAACTCCGGGTTATAAAGCGCTGCCAATACCTCGCCAGCCTCGACCTGCTGGCCTATCTCTACCTGGCGGCTGCGCAATGTGCCGCCCACCTGAAAGGTCAGGCTGGCCCTGTCGCGAGCTCGTGCAGAGCCCGCAAAACGCAAGGGTTCGGCGCTTGAAGCTGCTTCGACGTCGGCCACCCGCACTGCCACTTTGCCCGGCTCGTTGCCGGCGCCCAGGTCCGCATTGGCACCTGCCCCACAACCGGTCAGGAGCAAACAGGATGACACCGCAGCAGCTACAAGATAGCGGGCACTGACCATGGGCTTTGACATGACGCACTCCAGAATGAACCAGCAGGGAACCGAACTATTTACATATTGTCATTAATTGACAGATTGTCAATACAGCAGTAAAACACATCATCAGCGGCGCGTCATGCGCTACCCTGCTGATACCGATTGCATTGGAAAAGTGAGCTTATGAGTCTTGATCAACGCCGTGAGCAGGAAAAACAGGAACGTCGCGACAGTATTCTCGACGCGGCCGAACAGGCCTTCTTCAGCAAGGGCTTCGATAAATGCTCGATGGATGACATCGCGCGCAACGCACAACTCAGCCGCGCGCTTTTGTATTTTTACTTCAAGGACAAGAACGCCATCATGCGTGGCATAGTGCTGCGCTCAGTGGCGGCACTGCGTGATCGATTCATCCAGGTAGCGCAGGGTCCCGGACCGGGATTACAGAAGGTCGCGGCGCTGGGCGTCGCCTATTATGCATTCAGCCAGGAGGAGCCCGATTACTTCGATGTGCTCACCCAATCCGGCACTTTTCCCCATTTGCTCGATGATGATGAGCAAAGCAAGGCTCTGCAAAGCTGCGGCGCCCAGGTCATGCAACGGATGGTAGAGGTTTTGGTTGAGGGGGTAGCTGACGGCAGTTTGAGTTCTGCACGGGTAGCCGACCCGGTAAAGACCGCCTACTTTCTGCGGGGCGCTCTGCATGGCGTTATCATGGAAGCTCGCCAGCCCGACCAGAAAGCCACCGATCTACCTGATGCCGATGCGCTGATCAGTTATACCCTGGAAATGCTCGGACGCTCGATGCAGCCATAAGGCGCAAGTGGCGTCTTCAGCAGTCTGTAGCCTGACTAACCGCCCAGCCACTGCTGGAACTCCGCATCCGGCACCAGACTGCCACCAGTGGCCCAGATGATATGAGTGGCTGCAGCCGGGTCCACCCGATTCCGCGCACACCACTGGGCCCCGGCAGGCGAAGCACTTACCCAACCGGGACCAGGAAAAGCCGCCGCCGCGGAGGGCTCAAGCCGTTCCCCCAGTTTTTCCCAGGCGAGCCCAAGATAATATCCAAGCGCGCTGTCCGGAACGGTAAACACCCCCGCGAGACGGTCCTGCATACAGATCGAAGCGAGCATCGATGCCTGGCCTACTGCCAAACCATCGGCCAGGGTACGGTTGGATAATCCCAGATCGTAAACCGACACCGGCCGCCCAACCCCGGATGCCAGTTGCACCAACAAACAGGGCGATTCCAGCGGCTCGGCAAACCAGCAGTGCACATGCTCACCAAATACCTGCTTGAGCCCGTAGGTTATGCCAGCAGGCGCACCCCCTACGCCGCAGGGCAGATAGATCATCAAAGGCGTAGCGGCACTTACCTCAATGTTCTGCTCCTGCAACTGGGCAGCCAGTCGCCGGCCGGCCACAGCATAGCCGCAGAACAGTGATAACGAGGACTCATCGTCGACAAAATGCGCCTGCGGGTCAGCCTCTGCGTTACGACGCCCTGCGGCAACGGCACTGGCGTAATCACCCGTGTGCTCAATCACATGAGCACCCTGTTCGCGCAGCAACTGCTTCTTCCAGTGCTTTGCGTCGTCGGACATGTGCACCTCAGCGGCAAAACCAAGCGCACGGGACAACAGGCCGATACTGATGCCCAGGTTCCCCGTACTTCCCACGACCAACCGATAATCGGAGAAGCAATCCCGCCATGCGGCATCCGCCAGCTCTGTGTAGTCTTTCCCGCTCCAGCCGTGACTCAAGGCCACCTGCTCGGCAAACTCCAGCACCTCGTGAAAGCCGCCACGTGCCTTGACCGAGCCCGCTACCGGCAGGCGATTATCGGCTTTGAGAAACCAGCGAGACTGCCCGCCGAGCGCGTCACGCATAGCATCGGCCTTGATAAGGGGCGATTCGATCAAACCATCAGTGCCGGCCAGCTCTGGTAATACCCGAGCCAGCAACGGCCCTGCCAGCAGCAGGCGCTGCTCGGCCCTGTCCACCCTTTCCGGCAGAAATGGATCATCCAATATACGCTCACCAGGGTTGAGCCATAGCATGGGCAAACGACCGCTCAGGTTCTCGGCCATCTCAGGTGCAAGCATAATTTGCCTTGTTAACGGGTGTTGAGCATCATGCAGGTATGGACACCCGTCTTAAGGAAAATGCTCATGTCATTTATCGGCTGGATATTCGCAGTGTTGGTATTTCTCACCATCGCTGGCGCGCTCTACAAATTGTACATAACTGCTTACAAAATGCCCATCGACAAGGACAAGATGGCCCGAATCAAGGCCCGCAAAGTCGAGATGGAAGCGCAGGACGCGCGGGAAAAAGAGCAGGATTGACGCTAGAATGGCGCTTTCATCACTAACAGTTCGAGGCAGGTAACTCTTCAGCATGGTCAATTCATTACAAGCCCAGCTACTCAAGGCCGGACTGGTCGACGAGAAGAAACTCAAACAGGCCCAGCGCGCGAAGAAAAAAGAAGCGAAAAATGAGCCGGGCAAAGTTCATGACTCGGCGGCTGCGGTAGACAAGGCGCGGGCCGACAAGGCGGAGCGAGACCGCGTTCTGAATCAGCAACGTAAAGACGAGGCTGCTCGCAAGGAGCGCGAGGCCCAGGCCAAACAATTGATCGAGCAGAACAAGCTGGACAGAAGCGGTGGCGAAACGGCCTACCAGTTTGCCAGCAAGAACAAGATCAAGAAGATCTACGTCACTGAAGAGCAGTTCGGCAAGCTGAGCCGTGGTCAGTTAGGCGTGGTGCGGATGTCCGGCAGCTTTGAATTGATCCCGGTGGACGTGGCGCACAAGGTCAGTGAACGTGCACCGCAGTGGCCTGTACATATTGCCAAGGTGGAGCAACAGGCACCTGCAGAGGATGATCCCTACGCCGCCTTCCAGGTGCCCGACGACCTGATGTGGTAAACCTTAAAACCGAAGGGCGCCAATATGGCGCCCTTCGGTTTTAAGCATGCTAAGCCTGAGCTAGCGCAGGTCAGTCATTAGCGAGAAGCACTGTGCCTCACTCCTCGTGCTCTTCTTCGATTTCCTCGGGGGCGTCGGCATCGCCCTCTTCCTCTTCATGCTCCTCGTCTTTCAGACGTTCCTGCTTGTCCCTTTCCTTGTCTTCCTCACCTTTAGCGCAATCGAGCGGCAGCATAAAGGTACGAGATACGTCAATCAGCCCGATGTGCTCAATGGTTCTGCGGCCAATCAGTACCGGGTAAGTCATATCACCGCGATCACGCAGGGAGAACTGTTCTTCATAGGCCCGGTCGCCCATGCAGATAGACATTTTCACCACCGGCCGGCGATCTTCCCCGCCAGCCCCGCGTACCAGAATACGCCTGAACACCGGGCGTTCGAATTGCAGCTCAACCAATTCGTCAGTATCCGCGTCCTTGACCGGGACGTCGTAGCGCACCCACTGCTTGCCGTTACGCTTGAAGTCTTCGATATTGACCGCGTGCATCGACGAGGTGAGCGCCCCGGAGTCGACCTTGATCTTCACTGCTGTATGTTCCGGCAGAATGCGGCCCTTTTCGATCCAGCCGACGATCACCTTGTTATCAATCACGGTTTCTTCAGAAGCCTGGTCTTCGCCTTCCTGAACTTCGGCCTCTGCATACAGAGCGCCGGCAAAACCAATGCTCGCCGCCATAAGCGCGGCAATGCAGGATGTTTTCAAAGCTGATTGCATGGGGGATCCCTTGTGAAGACTACTGGATAGACAGGCCTACCGCGCACAAGTGCCGCGACCAACCAGTCCCACTAATAAGGAGGGAGCATTTTAGCCTATTTGGCTATCAGGTACAGGCCCGCGTGCCCCTATGATGTTTCGGCGCCCTGCCAGGTGGTGGCCGGGTGAATGAGCATGTCGAGCGCTTTCTCGGCCAGCTCGTCAAGACTCATTTCCCCCTGGGGGTTGAACCAGGTAATGGTCCAGGACAGAGCACCAGTCAACAGACGACGCAGTATAAATGGCTCCAGGGTGACCAACCCGGCCTCATAAGCCTGCTGCAACACCTCAAGCCAGACCGCCTCGTAAATATCACGCAGCCCGAGGATCAGTTGTTGCCCCTCTGCCGACAACGACCGCCACTCGTATACCAGTACCGACATCGCTTCACCCGTACCGCCGAGGATCGACTGCAGTTCACAGCGGATCAGCGCCAGCAGCCGCTCTCTGGGCTCGTCCAGCCCTTCAAGGGCAGCGCGCATGATCGCCGTATTGCAGTGAATGGTTTCCTCCATCACCGCGCGCAGAATGTCATCCTTGCTTCTGAAGTGGTGAAAGATACTGCCGGACTGGATACCAATGGCCGCCGCCAGATCGCGCACCGTAGTGCGCTCGAATCCCTTGCTGCTGAACAGATGTGCCGAGGCTTGCAATAGCCTGCCACGCGGTGTCGCGGGATCGGTCAAGAGCCCCGCAGCAATCAGTTCTGCGAGCATTGTCTGGTTCTTGTCAGGTGCGTTGGGCGGCATCAGGCTCTCGTGCAGAAGACGGCATTTACGCCAAAGGTCAGTGCCGGCATTAAACGCTATTCGACAGCACTTTTCAAACCAAGCGCTTGCTTGGTATGGTGGCTTGAGATTCAGCGGAGAAACCCATGACCAAGAGTGTCCGTATCGGTTGCGCCAGTGCCTTCTGGGGCGATACCTCCAGCGCCGCAGCGCAGCTTGTGACCGGTGCTGAGCTGGACTATCTGGTCTTTGACTATCTGGCCGAGATCACCATGTCGATCATGGCCGGTGCGCAGATGCAACAAGCCGACGCGGGTTACGCCCGCGACTTTGTCGAGGTACTCGAACCGCTGCTGCCCCAACTGGCCGAGCGCGGCATCAAGGTCATCAGTAATGCCGGAGGCATCAACCCACAAGCCTGTGCCGCCGCCATGCAGGCCGCCTGTGACCGTGCAGGTGTGGATCTGACGATCGCTGTGTTCACAGGCGATGATCTTCGCCCGCAGCTGCACACGCTAAAAGCCCAGGGCCTTCTAGACATGTTCAGCGGCGAACCATTGCCGCCGCAGTGTCTGTCTGCCAATGCTTACCTGGGCGCACCCGGCATCGTTGCTGCCTTGCAGCAGGGTGCCGATATCATCATCACCGGTCGGATTGTTGACAGCGCCCTGGTCAGCGGGCCGCTGATTCACGAGTTCGGCTGGGCCTGGGATGATTACGACCGCTTGGCCCAGGCCGCGCTGGCCGGGCATCTGATCGAATGTGGTGCACAGTGCACCGGCGGTAACTTTACCGATTGGCGGCAGGTGCCGGACTATGAGCATATCGGCTTTCCGATAGCCGAGATCGATGATGGTGGTCGCATTCTGATCAGCAAACCCGACGGCAGTGGTGGCCTGATCAGCCCGTTAAGTGTCGGCGAACAGCTTCTTTACGAAATAGGCGACCCCGGCAACTATCTACTGCCGGATGTGATCTGTGATTTCACGCAGGTTTCGCTCAGCCAGCACGCCGAAAATGTCGTTGAAGTAACCGGCGCTCGAGGCCGCGCGCCGAGCGATCAGTACAAGGTCAGCGCCACCTGGCCAGACGGTTTCAAGTGCACGGCCAGTTGCCTGATGGCCGGCGTAGAAGCGGTCGCAAAAGCTGAACGGGTAAGCCAGGCCATCATTGGCCGGACTCGCGAAATGTTTGCCCAGCGCGGCTGGGAGGATTACCGCCGGGTGGATATCGAGCTGCTCGGCAGCGAAGCCACCTACGGCCCGCATGGCATGCGCAGCGACAGCCGTGAAGTGGTGATCAAGATCGCGGTCAGCCATACGAGCAAACAGGCCCTGGCGCTGTTTTCCAGAGAGATTGCCCAGGCGGCTACCGGCATGGCTCCTGGGCTGACCGGCATTGTCGGCGGCAGGCCCAGCGTGTACCCAATGATTCGCCTGTTCTCCTTTTTGATCGACAAGCACAACTGCCAACTCGGCCTGAGCCTGGCAGGCCAGAATCAGCCGATAGCGCTCCCGGATACAGCCCATTTCACCGGCACCCCCTCAAGTCCGACGCCAGCACCCGTGATAGGCGACCAGGCGTCCGGCGGCCTGGTACAGGTTCCGCTATTACGCCTGGCGGTAGCGCGTTCGGGTGACAAGGGCAACCACAGCAATATCGGCGTTATGGCTCGCCAGGCAGACTATCTGCCCTGGATCGCTGCTGCACTGAGTGAGAACGCTGTGGCCAACTGGATGGCCCACGTGCTGGATGCAGAACGCGGCAAGGTGACGCGCTGGTACCTCCCCGGCAGCCACAGCTTGAACTTTTTGCTGGAAAACAGCCTGGGCGGCGGCGGCGTCGCCAGCCTGCGAATTGACCCCCAGGGCAAGGCATTTGCCCAGCAGTTGCTGGAAATGCCGGTGAGTATCCCCGCGGCATTGTTGCCGCCAGGACTCGAACCCACTGCCTAGACCTGTTCTCACATACAACAATAATCGGATGCAAAACAATGAGCTACAACAGCATCTTCAAGCCAGGCTTATTCCATAAGCAGACCATCATCGTTACCGGCGGCGGCAGTGGCATTGGCCGTTGCACCGCCCATGAGCTAGCCGCATTGGGTGCCCATGTGGTGTTGGTGGGGCGCAAGCCGGAGCGACTACAAACAACCTGCGCAGAAATCAGCGAGGACGGCGGCCAGGCCAGTTGGCACAGCTGTGATATTCGCGACGAGGACGCCGTGCGTCAGTTGATCACCACGCTGGTGCATGATCACGGCACTATTCATGGCCTGGTCAATAATGCCGGGGGCCAGTTTCCCGCACCACTGGCGGCGATCAATCAGAAGGGTTTCGAGACGGTGGTACGCACCAATCTGGTCGGCGGCTTTCTGGTCGCCCGCGAGGTGTTCAATCAGAGCATGAGCAAAACCGGCGGGCGTATCGTCAATATGCTCGCCGACATGTGGGGCGGCATGCCCGGCATGGGCCACTCGGGCGCTGCACGCGCCGGCATGGACAACTTCACCAAGACAGCGGCGTTCGAGTGGGCGCATGCCGGCGTGACGGTCAATGCAGTAGCACCGGGCTGGATCGCCTCCAGCGGCATGGATACCTACGACGGCGCGATGAAGGCGATTATTCCGCGCTTGAAAGAGGGTGTGCCGCTAAAACGCTTGGGCACTGAAGCCGAGGTTGCCGCTGCCATTGTCTTCCTGCTCTCCCCCGCTGCCGCCTTTATCAATGGCGCCAGTTTACGGATCGACGGCGGCGCCAGCCTGGGCAATGCCGTTTGGCCGCTGCCTGCAGCGAAGAATAACCAGGCCTTCGATGGCTTTCATCGGGCTGTCACGCCCGATGTGCTGAAGGAGACGGACTGACATGCCCACCCTCGAATCGCAGCTCAATCCGAACGATGCCGAATTTGCCGCCAATCGTACTGCGATGCTGGCGACCATAGAGCGTTTCCGCTCGGTCGAGCAGCAGGTTCTGGACAAGGCGCAGCAGGCCAAGGCGCGGTTCGAGCAACGCGGGCAGTTGCTGCCGCGCGAGCGCCTGGGATTGCTGCTCGACCCCGGCGCGCCCTTTATTGAGCTCTGCGCGCTGGCAGGCTACAAGCTGCACGATGACAAGGACGGCACGCTGGCCGGCGGCGGGCTGATCGCAGGTATCGGCTACGTGTCGGCGGTGCGCTGCCTGGTGATCGCCAATAACAGTGCCATCAAGGGCGGCACTATCTCCCCCAGCGGCCTGAAAAAATCCCTGCGCCTGCAACAGATCGCCGCTGAAAACAAACTGCCGGTGGTCACCCTGGCGGAAAGCGGTGGTGCCAACCTGAGTTATGCGGCTGATATTTTTGTCGAGGGCGCCCGCGCCTTTGCCAATCAGGCGCGGTTGTCTGCCGCAGGCATTCCGCAGATTACCGTGGTCCACGGCTCCAGCACGGCTGGCGGAGCCTATCAGCCAGGGCTATCGGATTACGTGGTGGTGGTGCGCGGCAAGGCGCGGATGTTCCTCGCTGGCCCGCCGCTGCTCAAGGCAGCGACCGGCGAAATCGCCACCGACGAGGAACTCGGTGGCGCGCAGATGCACGCTGAAGTCGCTGGCACCGCAGAGTATCTGGCTGAAAACGATGCCGATGGCGTGCGCCTGGCCCGCGATATACTTGCCAGTCTGCCGTGGAATGAGCAGTTGCCGCCCACGCGAGAATTGACCTGGCAAGAGCCACTGTATGACGCCGAAGAGTTGCTCGGCGTGGTCCCTTCTGACCCGAAAACACCCTACGACGTGCTCGAGATCATCGCACGCATCGCCGACGGATCCCGCTTTCTGGCCTTCAAGAACGACTTCGATAGCCAGACGGTGTGCGGCCACGTGAGTATTCACGGGCACCGTTGCGGCCTGATTGGCAATAACGGTCCGATCACCCCCCAGGGTGCCGCCAAGGCAGCGCAGTTTATTCAGCTCTGCGACCAAAGCAACACGCCGCTGCTGTTCCTGCACAACACCACCGGCTTTATGGTCGGTACCGAGGCTGAGCGGCAGGGCGTGATCAAGCACGGTTCCAAGATGATCCAGGCCGTGGCCAACGCCCGCGTGCCCAAGCTCACCCTGGTAGTCGGCGGCTCCTACGGGGCTGGCAACTACGCCATGTGCGGCCGCGGGCTGGACCCGCGTTTTATCTTCGCCTGGCCCAATAGCCGCACTGCGGTCATGGGCGGCGCGCAGGCCGGCAAGGTGCTGCGTATCGTCACCGAGGGCAAGCATGCGCGCGATGGCAAGACGGCGGACCCGGCGATGCTCGATATGCTCGAGCAGGCCACCGCGCAGAAACTCGACAGCCAGTCCACCGCGCTCTATGGCACAGCGAGTCTGTGGGACGACGGCCTGATTGATCCGCGCGATACCCGCACGCTGTTTGGCCTGCTGCTGGATATCTGCGCCGAAGCGGCAGTGCGCCCGCTGTCCCCCAACACCTTTGGCGTCGCCCGCCTGTAACCGGAGATCACCCCCATGCTGTTCACTGAAGAACATGACGCCCTGCGTCGCACGGTCAGGCAGTTTATCGACAAGGAAATCAATCCGCATGTCGATGAATGGGAAGCGGCTGGCAGCTTCCCGATGCATGACGTTTTCCGCAAAGCCGGCGAGCTTGGCCTGCTTGGCATATCCAAACCCGAAGCCTACGGCGGCATGGGCCTGGATTACAGCTACTCGATTGTTGCCGCCGAAGAGTTCGGCACTATCCACTGCGGCGGCGTACCCATGGCCATCGGCGTGCAGACCGACATGTGCACCCCCGCGCTGGCGCGCTTTGGCTCGGATGCGCTACGCGACGAATTTCTGCGCCCGGCCATCAGCGGCGAATGGGTCGGCTGCATTGGCGTGTCGGAAACAGGCGGCGGATCGGATGTGGCCAGTATTCGCACCACCGCGCGCAAGGACGGTGACGACTATGTGATCAATGGCAGCAAGATGTGGATAACCAACTCGCCCTCGGCGGATTTCATGTGCCTGCTGGCCAATACCTCGGACGGCAAACCGCACAGCAACAAGTCGCTGATCATGGTACCGATGAACACGCCAGGCATCAGCCTGAGCCAGCCGCTGGACAAGCTCGGCATGCGCAGTTCGGAAACCGCGCAAGTGTTCTTCGATAGCGTACGCGTCCCGCAGCGCTACCTGCTCGGCCAGGAAGGTGCAGGCTTCATGATGCAGATGGTGCAGTTCCAGGAAGAGCGCCTGTTCGGCGCAGCCAATATCATCAAAGGTCTGGAGCACTGCGTGAACAGCACCATCGCCTACTGCAAGGAGCGCCAGACCTTCGGCCAGCCGCTGATCAACAATCAGGTCATTCACTTCCGTCTGGCCGAACTGCAGACCGAGATCGAGTGCCTGCGCGCGCTGGTGTACCAGGCGACCGAGCAATATGTCGCCGGCAAGGACGTGACTCAACTGGCCTCCATGGCCAAGCTCAAGGCGGGCCGCCTGGGCCGCGAAGTGACAGACGCCTGCCTGCAATATTGGGGCGGTATGGGCTATATGTGGGACAACCCGGTAGCCCGCGCTTACCGCGATGTGCGGCTGGTGTCCATCGGCGGTGGCGCGGATGAAATCATGCTTGGCATTATCTGCAAACTGATGGGGACCCTGCCCGGCAAGCGTCCGGCGAAATCCAGCGCTGATGGAGCTAGCGCATGAACCTGCCCGACTGCCAAACCCTGTTGCTGGCGAAACAGGACGGCGTGTTGCACATCACCCTGAACCGGCCAGACAGCCGTAATGCGATGAACCTGAACATGCTCGAAGAGCTGATCGAGGTGCTGACCTGCGCCAGCGGCGATCCGCAGCTACGCGCTATTGTATTGCGCGGCGCCGACGGGCACTTCTGTGCGGGCGGTGACATAAAGGATATGGCCAATGCCCGAGCCATGGGCAAAAGCGCTTATACCCAGTTGAACAGGCATTTCGGCCGCCTGCTTGAGCAGGCCGAGCAGCAGCCGCAGGTATTGGTAGTTGTGCTTGAAGGGACGGTACTGGGCGGAGGCCTGGGGCTGGCCTGCGTGTCGGACATTGCCCTGTGCCTGGAAACCGCACGCTTTGGCTTGCCGGAAACCAGTCTGGGCGTGATTCCCGCCCAGATAGCGCCCTTTGTGGTCAAACGTATTGGCCTGACCCAGGCTCGCCGCCTGGCCCTGACCGCCGCTCGCTTTGACGGCGCTGAGGCATTGCAATTGGGCCTGGTGCATCACAGCGCCAAGGATGCCGCGCAGCTTCAGGCGCATCTGGATCGCTATCTCAAGCAGATTCGTCAGTGCGCACCGCAGGCCAACGCTCGCACCAAAGCGCTGCTGCTGGCCTGCGGTGAGCAGTCGATGCATTCGCTGCTCGACCAGGCGGCCGAGGCCTTCGCCGAGTCGGTCACGGGCGCCGAAGGAGCAGAAGGCACCCAGGCTTTTATTCAGAAAAGAGCGCCCAGCTGGGCTAACAACCAGTTGGGCTGACCAATAGCCACGCCAAGGAACTCGCATGAGCGCATTCAATTGCATACTGGTGGCCAATCGTGGCGAAATCGCCTGCCGCATCCTGCGCACACTGCGCTCGCTGGGCTACCGCAGCGTCGCTGTCTACTCTAGCGCAGACGCCGACAACCGCCACCTGCAACTGGCTGATCAGAGCCTCTGCATTGGCCCTGCATCAGCAAGCCAATCCTATCTGAATATTCCCGCGATCATTGAGGCGGCAAAACGCGCAGGCGCCGATGCTATTCACCCGGGCTACGGCTTCCTGTCGGAAAATCCCGCCTTTGCCGAGGCCTGCGCACATGCCGGCATCACCTTTATCGGTCCGTCGGTCGAGGCGATCCGGTTGATGGGCAGCAAACGCCTGTCGAAGATCGCCATGCTCGCTGCCGGCGTGCCTTGCATACCCGGCTACGAGGGCGCAGCACAGGACGATGCCACCCTAACCCGCGAAGCGCACAGCATCGGTTACCCGCTGATGATAAAGGCCAGTGCCGGTGGTGGCGGCCGCGGCATGCGCCTGGTCACACAGCCAGCCGAACTGATGTCTCAATTGAGCAGCGCGCGCGCCGAGGCCCAGGCAGCGTTCGGCAGCGATGAATTGATTCTGGAGAAAGCCTTGCTGCGCCCGCGCCATGTCGAAATCCAGATCTTTGGCGACCAGCACAGCAATCTGTTGCATCTGGGTGAACGCGATTGCTCGGTACAGCGCCGCCACCAGAAAGTCATCGAAGAGTCGCCCTGCCCGGTAATGACCACAGAACTGCGCGAACGCATGGGCGAGGCAGCCATCAAGGCCGCATCTGCCGTGAATTATAGCGGCGCCGGCACGGTGGAGTTCATGCTGGACGAGCGCGGCGATTTTTTCTTTCTGGAAATGAATACCCGCTTGCAGGTGGAGCATCCGGTGACCGAGATGCTCACCGGTATTGATCTGGTCGCCTGGCAGATCCGCGTCGCAGAGGGTCAGCCGCTGCCGCTGCAGCAAGCTGAGATAAAGCTCACGGGGCACGCTATCGAGGTGCGGCTCTACGCCGAAGACAGCACACAGGGCTTCCTGCCGCAAACGGGCCAGATCCATAGCTGGGTGCCGGCCGACATCCCCGGCGTGCGCATAGACCATGGCGTGCGAGCGGGACAGGCCATCAGCTCCTTCTACGATCCTCTGCTGGCCAAATTCATTGCCCATGGCAGCAGTCGGGAAGAGGCACGGCTCAAACTCATTCAAGCCCTGCAGCAGTCTGTTCTACTCGGGGTAGTGGCCAACCAGCGCTTTCTGATCAACCTGTTGCAAAACCCGAGCTTTATCGCCGGCGAGGCGACCACGGCATTGATCAGCGAAGCCTTTGCCGCTGATCCCAGCCTGCTGCCTGAACCACCCTCGGCACAGGAACTGTCACTGGCCGCCGCCCTGCTCTACCGCGAATCGGCGCGCAAGGTAAAAATGGCCGGCTGGAGCAACAGTGCGCCACTGCCTAGTCAATACCGACTGGAACAGGCTGGGCAGACTTACCAAGTGGAGGTCAGCGGCACCTGTAGCGCGGGTGGACTTGAGGTTCAGACGCGGGTTAACGGCGAAACCCTGAATTGGCGAATGGCCGCCGAAGCCCAGTCGCCCTGCTGGCTTGAAGCAGATGGCGTTCGTTACCCTCAGGCCTACTACATAGAGGGCGCACACATCTGGCTCAACGGCTATCGCAGCCATCACCCCTTTCGCGATATCAGTCAAGACCCTGCCCATGCAGCGCCATCAGCAGGCGCCGAGATCCTGCTCGCACCGATGGCGGGCACACTGGTTACGCTATTGGTCAGCGAGGGTGAGTCGGTCGTTCAGGGCCAACTGCTGATGGTCATGGAGGCGATGAAAATGGAACACCAGCTCAAAGCCGGCCGTGACGGCGTGATCGCCAACCTCTCCTCAGGCGCTGGCCAACAGGTCAGGCAGCGCCAGCCGCTGCTGACCATCAACCTGCCGGAGTCTTAGAAGGCACAACAATAATGCTCCATCTACCCCAGCTATAACCCCCCTCTGCACTTGTAACAAAGTGCAAATGACGTCAAATTGATATCATTGGCGCCAAGAAAATATCACTCAGGTTTTCCATCTGGCGGCCGACACAGGTTGCATCACCTATGGGGCCACAGAACCCCTGATAACAAAAGCAGTAGGCCGCAGTGTAAATGGAGGTTGTAGATGAATGTGTTGCGCCGGATAAAGATCAGTCAACGGATCTGGTTGATTCTCATCGTTGCGCTGGCAAGCATGACCTTGCTCGCCGCGGTGTCTCTGCTGAGCATGCGCGAGGAGTTCCGCCAGGCCGAGATAACCAAGGCAACGCATCTGGTTGAAACGGCGCACGACATGATGGCGTACTTCCACGGTCTCGAGGTCAGCGGAGAACTCACCGGTGAGCAGGCCCGCGCCCAGGCCCTAGCCGCGCTGCGCGGTCTGCGCTATGCGGACAAGGAATATTTCTGGGTCAATGACATGAACAACGTCATGATCATGCACCCCATGGCTCCTCAGACCGAAGGCGTTGACCTGACCAACATCAACAGCTCCAGTGGTGGCAGCAACGTGATTGTCGAGATGGTCAACCTGGCCCGCACGCAAAGCACCGCCTTTATCGAATACACCTGGACCCGCCCTGGCCAGGAGCCCGGCGAAGATGTAGGCCAGGACAAGATAGCCGCATTCAAGCACTTCAAGCCCTGGGATTATATGGTCGGTACCGGCATCTTCATTGAAGATATGGAAGCCAAGTTCCGCGGTGAAGTCATACGCTTGCTGCTGATCATCACCGCCATCACCGCCATCATGATCGCCATCCTTTTTGTAATCGGCCGCAGCATCTCCAAGCCGCTCAACCGCGTCGTGGAAGCCATGCGCGACATCGCCAGCGGCGAAGCGGATCTGACCCGAAAACTGGACGACGACGCCAGGGATGAACTGTCGCTCATGGCGCTGCACTTCAATACCTTCACCGCCAACCTGCGCAGCATCGTCCAGCAATTGGGCGACAGCGCCCGGCAATTGATCAGCGCTGGTCAGCAACTGGATCAGATCAGCGATAACAGCCTGCGCGGCATGACCAGCCAATCGGAACGCATGGAGCTGATGGCGACGGCAATCAACGAGATTACCTACGGCGTGCAGGACGTGGCACAGAACGCCAACGCGGCCGCACAGGAAGTCGAAAACGCCAACGAGGGCGCCAACAACGGCCGCGTTCAGGTAGAAAAAACCATCGAGCAGATCCAGCACCTGTCCGGCAGCGTAAAGACCGCCGTCCAGCACATGGAAACCCTGTCCAGTGATGCCAACGAAATCACGTCGGTATTGGATGTGATCCGCAATATTGCCGAGCAGACCAACCTGCTGGCTTTGAATGCTGCCATTGAAGCGGCGCGGGCTGGCGAGATGGGCCGCGGCTTTGCGGTAGTCGCTGACGAGGTGCGCAACCTGGCCCAGCGCACGCAGAAGTCCACTGAAGAAATTCACAACATGATCAGCAAGCTGCAAGCCAACACCCAGGTTGTGGTCGATGTGATCAACCAGAGCGACAAGTATTCAGAGCAGAGTGTCGAGCAGGTCAATGCCGCTGGCGCGGCCCTGGAGCAGATTGCCCAGTCGATGCAGCAGATGGTCGCACTGAACGCCTCCATCGCCAGCGCTACCACCCAGCAGTCCACGGTGGTCGAGGACGTCAATCGCAACGTGACTGAAGCTGCGGAACTGGCCAGGGAAACCACCGAAGGTGCCCAGCAAACCGCCGAAGCCAGCCAGCATCTGACGCAACTGGGCAAGCAGATCGACGGTTTGGTCAGCCGCTTCCGGATTTAGCGGCTGCGTTAGAGCACCATCACCGCCAACCAGCCAAAGGCAATCAACGGCAGGTTGTAGTGCAGGAAGGTCGGCACCACCGTATCCCAGATATGGTTGTGCTGACCGTCCACGTTCAAACCCGCGGTTGGCCCCAGGGTCGAGTCAGACGCAGGCGAGCCGGCATCACCGAGCGCGGCAGCGGTACCCACCAGCGCGACAATCGCCAGCGGGCTGAAGCCCAGTTGCATGGCCAGCGGCACATAGATAGCCGCAATGATCGGGATGGTCGAAAACGACGACCCTATGCCCATGGTAATCAGCAGTCCCACCAGCAGCATCAACAAAGCCGCCAGCGCACGGTTATCGCCGATGATCCCGGCAGAGCTGTCGACCAGCGTTTCGATTGAGCCGGTGGCGCGCATTACTTCGGCAAAACCCGCTGCGGCAATCATGATAAAGCCGATCATGGCCATCATCTTCATGCCTTCGGTAAACACATCATCCGCTTCGCGCCAGCGCACGACACCCGAGATGGAAAAGATCACAAAGCCGGTCAGCGCACCGATGATCATTGAATCCAGCCACAACTGAACCACAAAGGCCGCCACCACCGCCAGCAGCGCCACACCCAGAGAGCGCGGGTTGTAACCTTTCTCCAGGCGCTCAAGCTTTTCGATCGGCGTGACATCATATTCGCGCGGGCGGCGATAACTGATAAATACCGCCACGCTCAAGCCCAGCAACATGCCCAGCGCCGGCAAAGCCATTGCCTGCATCACATTGACCCCGGCAATCTCGCTACCGCTCTCGGCGACATTGGCGAGCAGGATGTCATTCAGGAAAATGCCGCCAAAGCCGACCGGCAAAAACATGTAAGGCGTAATCAGACCGAAGGTCAGCACACAGGCCACCAGGCGACGATCCAGTTTCAGCCGCGCCATGACGAACAGCAGTGGCGGCACCAGCAAGGGAATGAAGGCAATATGAATGGGTAGGATGTTCTGTGAAGAGATGGCCACGGCCAGCAGCACCAGCAGCAACAAACCACGCAACATGCCCTGCCCGCCTGACTGCTGACGATTGACCAGCGTTAGCGCCTTGTCTGCTACCGCGTGCGCCAGGCCGGACTTGGCTATCGCCACTGCGAAAGCGCCCAAGAGCGCGTAACTGAGCGCCACGTTCGCACCCTTGCCCAAACCACCCTGAAAGGCCTCCAGCGTGGCTTCCAATCCCAGGCCACCCATCAGGCCGCCAACCACCGCGCCGATGATCAGCGCAACCACTACATGTACCCGGCACAGACTCAGGGCCAGCATCACCGTTACGGCGGCTATCACAGCGTTCATTGTGCAGTTCTCATATCGATTTGAAGGGAATGGCTAATGCCGAAGGGCGCGTACTCTGCCGCAACCAGGGAAAGGTGTCAAAAGGACAGGGTCAAGATCGTCGATATATTCGATCACTATTTTGCGCTATTGCCCGGTCACCCAGAGCGCTAGCATGGCGGTACCGTCACTGAGAGAAGACCCCATGCTCAACATCGCCATCGTCGCCGGCAGCAGCCGCAGTAACAGCCAGACCTCCAAAGTCGCGCGCTTTATGCGCCAGTCGCTGATCAACCAACATCAACTGGACGCCGACCAGGTGTCGGTCATTGATCTGGGCAGTTATCCACTGCCGCTCTGGCCAGCAGAAGATGTCGGCCCGTGGGGTATGTTTGAAAAGCAGTTGGCCAAAGCCGACGCGGTGATCATCCTCGCCCCTGAGTGGCACGGCATGGCTTGCCCGGCGATCAAGAACTTTTTTCTGTATGCACAACGCTGCGAGCATCAGGACGGCACAGACACATTTAATGCGACGAACAGTGTCTGCCGCCAACCAAACTGAAGTAGATAACAACGCATGCTCTCCTGTATCGCTATGCCGACAAAGATGACTGTGGAACCAATCAAAGCTCACCCAGCCAGGTGGCGTGAAATTAGGAGCATACAGGGTGAAAGAACGCCATGAACTGGCGAGACACGTGCTGAAATGCAAAAGTCTGAGCAGACCTTTATCAGGAAGCCGAACGCATAACGGACGAACGAGAAGGAAGTAAGGAAGGAAACCACCTTGGACCTGGCCGTTCCTCCCTAATGCACTCATGGTTTATCAACTGCTAGCTAACCAATCATCGACTAGCTCTGACGGGCGTCACTGAAGAATTTTTTAAAACGCTCGGAACCATCCTCAGCGTAAAACTCTCGCAGATCTTCGCTCATGGACAATCCAGGCTGGGTTACCGCGGCATCCTGATGATCTGTTTTGCTGCGCAGATCAATAAGGCGCTCTGCACCACCTTCGGCGTGGGCAGCACCTAGCGGCGCTGCGATCAATATAGCGGCAGCCAACCCACCCCCTCTGGCAGGATAGTTGTCACCCTCTGATTTCAACCAGATAGGCGGCAAGGAAAGTATCGTGGCCCGTTATTCCGAAGAACGCAAAGAAGCCGTAATGTGCAAGCTGTTGCCTCCCTACAATATGACTGTGGCCGAGTTGGCTCGGCAGGAAGGCATCTCCGAGCCGACCCTTTATACTTGGCGTAACAAAGCCAAATCAGAAGGACGCCCCGTGCCCGGTCGCAAAGCCACATCCGAGCAATGGTCAGCTGAAGCCAAGCTCGCAACTGTCATCGAAACCGCACCCTTTTCTGAGGCGGAGCTCAGCCAATATTGCCGGGAGAAGGGCCTGTACCCTGACCAGGTAAAGCAGTGGAAAGCGGAGTCCTTGCAGGGCTTCCAGCGCAGTGCCGAACAGGAAAAGGCCATCCGCCAGCAAGCCCGTAGCGACAAGCAGGAAATCAAGCAGTTACGCCGGGAGCTACGGCACAAGGAGAAAGCTCTGGCTGAAGCCGCTGCCTTGTTGGTGCTGAGAAAAAAGCTCAATGCGCTCTGGGATCAGGACAGCAACGAGGACGAATGACCTCAAACCCAGAGCGCCAGACCATCGTCAGTCTGATCCAGCAAGCGAACCGTGACGGTGCCCGCTTGGCCAAGGCCTGTGCTGAAGCGGGTATCTGTTTGCGCACCTACCGTCGCTGGTATCGCAACGGTGCTGTGCAAACCGACAAGCGCCCCACCGCTATAAGAACGGCTCCAGCCAACAAGCTGACGACAGCGGAGCAGGAGCAGATTATCGAGCTGTGCAACAGCCCGGCCTACAGCCAGCTGCCACCGAGCCAGATCGTCCCTGACCTGTTAGACAAGGGTGTGTATGTCGCGTCAGAGTCCACCTTCTACCGCGTACTCAAGGAGGCAGGCCAACTGCATCATCGCGGACGGTCACTGGCACCCAAACGCAGTCCGGCGCCAACAACTCACAAAGCCAGCGGCCCCTGTGAGGTCTGGTGCTGGGACATTACCTACTGCCCGAGTATTGTCCGCGGCCAGTTCTACTATCTGTACATGTTTGAAGATCTCTACAGCCGCAAGATCGTCGGTTACGAGGTTCATGAAGCCGAGAGTGGCGAGTATGCCGCCCAGCTTCTGCAACGTAGCCAGCTGCGAGAACAGTGCCTGCACAAGCCGCTGGTGCTGCACTCGGATAACGGTGCGCCAATGAAAGCGCAAACCATGAAGGCGAAACTGGAAGAGCTGGGCGTGCTGCCCTCGTACAGTCGCCCCCGTGTGAGCAACGACAACGCCTTCGCTGAATCCTTGTTCCGAGTGCTGAAGTACCGCCCCCATTGGCCTTCCCATGGGTTTAAATCGCTGGATGAAGCCCGGCTATGGGTAGACCGGTTCGTTCGCTGGTATAACACTGAGCACCGTCACAGCAAACTGCGCTTCGTGACACCGGAGCAACGCCACAATGGCGAAGACGCTGTGCTGCTGGAGCAACGCAGACGGGTACTGGAGAAGGCCAAGCAAAGCGCACCATCACGCTGGGGTCAACGCCCCGTGAGAAACTGTGAGCCTGTTGGACCGACGACACTGAACCCGGAAAAAGAGCCGACTATGCAGCAAGCGGCATAGCATGAAAACAGTGACAACTATCTTGAAAAACACCGCCCACTGGCGAGAATATTGGATGATAGCTTTTTGAATACCTTCATTTTACAAACCTCCAGAACAGTTCTTTTCGACTTGAGGCTCACTAAGAAAGAAGCGCCTCCAAGCATCTTGCAGGTCAAGCTCAGTCGCTCTCTGCATGGCCATCAAGATAAAGAACGGGAGGAAAAGCAGGTATAAAGATACTGCCCGATCATTGCCTGATCCTACGGATAAGGATCTCGACAACAACCTGATCAGCATAAAATCCTTTTAAATCGAAATATTAGGATACGTGATTATCATATTCTGCATATAAATTGCCTATTACTACGGATCGAAGTGAATTGGATTAATGGTGGCGCGATCTGGATTGATGCTCAGTACGCAGAAAACAAAAAGCCCGCTCAAGGCGGGCTCCGAATCATGCTTCTGAGGTTCTCTGCTACATCAAATTGGTCGGGGAGACTGGAATCGAACCAGCGACCTTCTCGTCCCGAACGAGACGCGCTACCAGGCTGCGCTACACCCCGAATCTGTGGCAGCATTTTACCGCACGACATGATTTTCTCAAGTATCTGGGTTAAACAATTTTCAGCCTCAGCAGGCAGTTAAGTCGCTTGCTGCCAATCCTCCGGATGATTGGCGTTGTGCAATCTGGGGTCATATGCGGGCACTGGGAATACCCCATGAATCTGCCCCAGGAACCAGCGCAACGGGCTGCGCTGGCCCTCGCTCCAGGCGTGCTGCAAATCCGCAAGCAGATGCTGCGGGATAACCGATACCAGCGGTTGCCAGGCCTCGCCGGCCTTGATCAGCCAAGGCATTGATGGCTGACTGGCAACCTGTTCCAGCAACTGCAGCAGCAGCGTCTGATCAAGGTGCGGCAGGTCGCAGGGTATCACCAGCAGGTGTGACGTATTGCACTCAGCCAGACCGGCGAGAATGCCCACCAAGGGGCCAGGGTAATCAGCTTGCTGATCACTCACAATGCGATCCGCCCAATCCTGATAGATCTGATGATGTCGATTGCAACTGATGATCACTTCACAGGCCAAAGGCCTGACCATATCGACCAGATGCTTGGCGATCGGCTGGCCTTGCCAAGGCATAAGGCCCTTGTCGCGGCCACCCAGGCGGCTGCCCTGTCCGCCCGCCAGCAGCAAGACGGTCAGCTGTGTTCTATCAATTGCGTTCACCGGCGCATGCTCCGATTCTCCTTGGCGCTGTGTTATAACACTGGGCGCACCCTCTGCCACCTATTGTATGCTTGGTATTGCCTGTAAAAGGACCCTTCACCATGACTCATAACGCCGCCGCCTTTTCGCCATTGAATATCGCTGTATTGACCGTGAGCGACACCCGCACAATGGACACCGATACCTCTGGGCAGGTGCTGGTTGATAGCGCTTCTGAAGCCGGCCACCGCATCGCCGACCGTCAACTCCAGCCGGACGATATCTACCGTATACGGGCTGTGGTTTCGCAGTGGATTGCCCAGCCCGAGGTGCAAGTCATCCTTATAACCGGTGGGACCGGCTTCACTGGCCGTGACAGTACGCCGGAAGCAATTACCCCGCTGCTGGACAAGATGGTTGACGGCTTTGGCGAGCTGTTTCGCCATGTGTCCTGGGAAGAGATCGGCACATCGACCTTGCAATCCCGCGCACTGGCCGGCCTGGCCAACCGCACGCTGGTGGTCTGTATGCCGGGCTCTACCGGGGCATGCCGCACCGCATGGGGACGGATCCTGAAGGAGCAGCTCGATAGCCGCACGCGACCCTGTAACTTCGTGCAGCATCTGGCTATCGAGGCCAACACCGGTCCAACCTGCGACAGCCGCTCATGAGCCTGATGCCGGTTGCCGATGCGCTTGAGCTATTGCTACGAGCCGCCTCGGCGGAGGCACCGCATCCGGCCGAACAGGTGCCCCTGGCCAGCGCACTGAACCGCATCCTCGCAGAACCTTTGCACTGCGCCCATGACGTCCCTCCGTGGGACAACAGTGCAATGGACGGCTATGCGCTGAGCAGTGCGGATATGCACACAGCACTTGAAACCGGCTTGCCGGTCAGCCAGCGCATTACCGCCGGCATGGCCCCCGCGGCGCTTGAATCAGGTACCTGCGCGCGCATCCTTACCGGCGCCCCCCTTCCGGCCGGGGCTGACTGTGTTGAGATGCAGGAAAATGTCACGCTGGATGAAGCCGGTACAGCACGCTTTAGCCAGAAGCTCCAGCCCGATCAGAACGTCCGGCATGCCGGTCAGGACATTCGCAGAGGCGCCGAGATCATGGCGGCGGGAACGCGGCTGCGCGCGCAGGATCTGGGCGTGATCGCGTCTGCGGGCATAGCGCAGGTCAGCGTGCGTCGCGCGCTGCGTGTCGCTATTGTTTCCACCGGCGATGAGCTGATAGAGCCTGGGCAGCCACTAGGGCCGGGGCAAATATTCAACAGCAATCGCTACACCTTGATCGGCTGCCTGCAGCGGATGGGCCAACACATTATCGACGGCGGTATTCTCCCGGATGATCCGGCTTTGACCGCAGAGCGATTGAGTACGCTGGCCGCACAGGCTGATGTGATCATCAGCTCCGGTGGCGTCTCGGTGGGCGAGGCAGATTATCTGGGGCTAGCGCTGCGCGAGCAGGGCGAGTTGAACCTGTGGAAGCTGGCGATCAAGCCTGGCAAGCCTTTTACCCTGGCACGTTATGCGGGAACCCCGGTACTGGGCCTCCCCGGCAACCCTGCCGCCACCCTGGTGACCTTCCTGCTATTGGTTCGCCCTTACCTGCTGCGTCGCCTGGGCGTGGACTCTACCGAGCCACTGGGCTTTGCGGTGCCGGCCGGCTTTACCTGGAGCAAACCGGGCAATCGGGATGAATACCTGCGCGCGTGCCTGCACAACGGCCAGGTGATACCTGCCGGCAATCAAAGTTCTGGCGTGCTCAGCAGCGCCAGTGAGGCGACGGGGCTGTTACTGATTCCGGCCGGCACTGTGGTGACCAGCGGCCAGCCGTTAACCTTTCTGCCCTTCGACGGGCTTTATCTCTAGGCATCGAGTAGGGTGAGGCGTTGCCGCCCCATCCCTCTCACAGA
>TARA_R110002072_G_scaffold243682_1_pt1 | contig 162516 bp, 116 predicted proteins | sample TARA_R110002072 | Tara Oceans TARA_R110002072 (sample SAMEA4397118) | marine metagenome | biome: Polar Biome; feature: [SRF] surface water layer (ENVO:00010504); material: water (ENVO:00002006), including particulate matter (ENVO:01000060) such as... | depth 5 m
CGCCCCTCCCATCGACTGGGAATCTCTCAAGCAATTCCTTGAGGTCGCATGCAACACCAACACTCAACTCGTCAGTTCTCAGGCGCGCCGTCTACTCGAACGGCACCTTCAACTCGGCGAGGATCCCATCGAGCCGTTCATACATGCGTTCCCATCGCCACTCCGTGCGAACCCATTCTGCCGCCGCCAGACCATCGCGGCGGGCGCGTTCCGGATCGGCAAACCACTTGGCGACCCCTTCGATCGTTTGCTCTTTGCCATCGGCGACCGTTAGCGCCTGCTCAGGGACTGCGCCGAGGCCTTGCGAAGCTTGCGGCGACGCGACCGTCGGCAGCGCCATGCTCATCGCCTCGAGCACCTTGTTTTGCACGCCGCGCGCCAACCGGAGCGGGGCAATCGCAACCGACGACTTGTCGAAGTAGGGCGGCGTGGTTTCAACGCGGCCGGTGACCGTGATGCCCGGCAGGTTGCCGAGCGCGGTGACCTTGGCGATCGGTTTGCTGCCGACGACGAGCAATTGCGCGTCGGGGAATCGCGTTCGCAAGGTTGGCCAGCAGTGTTCGGCAAACCAACACACCCCGTCGACGTTCGGTTCGTAGTCCATGACACCGGTGAAGACCGCCGTGTGTGGATGGCGTTCGGCATCGCCCTTGGTCGCGAAGTGTTCGATGTCGACGCCGTTGGGAAGCACGTCTGGCACGACTCCGGGGATCAGCTGCTGGAACAGTTCCTTCTCGACTTCGCTGACCACGAACGAGCGCGAGCAGGTGCGCGCGACCTTGGCTTCGAACTCCAACAAGCGCTTCGCTTCGCGGCCGTAGATCCACTTGCCGAGCGGCCCACTGACCGTGGCGTATTGGCGCCACTTGTCCGAATCGAGCTCGGCGAACTGCATGATCTTGGCCAAGGCCTTCGGCTGCAGCGCGTACTGCGCCATCGACGACGAGTAGACGTAGATCAGGTCGGGCGGGGTTTCACACCATTTGGCGACCGCACGTTGCAGTTCGCGGCTTCGGAAGAACGGCAGCGTCAGCGGCTCGCCCGTCAGCAGGCCTCGCAGGCTGGTCAGTTTGGCGATGCCGCGCGACAGACGTGGTGCCACGATTTCGGCGCATCGTTCGCGGAGAAATTCGACAGCTGGCTGGTCGCGGTCTTCTTCCTGAAAGCAACCGATGCGAACTTCGGCACCGCGCGCGAGCAAGTGTTGCAGAAAGTGCCAGGTTGTAATGCGATCCCCGCGGTCCGGCGGCCATGGCACACGCTGGCACAGGAACACGACGCGGGGCTTTTTGGTTGGGTTCGGCACGGCTTTTTGGCGGCGGGGGATCCAGTCAAGCTTGCTGCTCTTTGGCCCCGATACAAGGGGCGGAGCGACGGCATGGCAGAGAGTACGAGTTCATCGACAAACATCCTGACGCTGGTCAACAGCACGATCGATCTTCCGACGATGCCGGAGGTGCTGATGAAGTTGAACGAAGTCATCGCCAACCCGGAGACTTCGGCTTCGGATGTGGCCAAGGTTGTCTCGGCGGATCCTGCGGTCTCGACCAACATCCTGCGCATCGTGAACTCGGCCTACTACGGCCTGCAAGTGCGGGTCGCGTCGGTCAGCCTCGCGATTTCGGTGATGGGCTTCAACATGACCAAGAAGGTCGCGTTGAAGGCTGCCGTGTTCTCGTCGTTTTCTCAGCGCCGCGAGAAGATTCAGCACTTCGACCCGTCGGCGTTCTGGAAGCACGCCGTCTATGCCGGCGTTGCCGCCAGGAAACTCGCAACGAGCTCGAAGATGTTCGTCGACATGCATCCAGAAGATGCCTATATCGCCGGCTTGCTGCACGATATCGGCAAGATCATCCTGATGGAAAAGTCGGCGCCCAAGTACCTCGCGATGTTGCGCAAGTCCGTGCAAACGGGTCGCACCGAAGCCGAGGGTGAGTTGGAAGACTTTGGTTACACCCACGCGGACGTCGGTTCCGTGCTGGCTATCAAATGGTCCTTACCAGAGGATCTCGCGATCGCCATCCGGTATCACCACGCTCCCGCGCGTGACCCGTTCCATCGATCCCTTTCGTCACTCATCCATCTCGCCGATCAGCTGGCCTGGCGTGCCCAAGTGCCGTCTACGGTTGGCACCCCCGTGCCGCCACTCGACCATGCTGTCTACGATCAGATCGGGCTCGCCCCGGAGCAGGTCGAAGAGTTGCTGCCGGCGATCCAAGACGATTACACGGCGTCTGAGTTGCCCTGGTAGTCCGGTCACCACCACGGTGGTGAGACTGGCATGAACTTCCGGCGCTGGGTCGTATTCACGTTCCTGATCCACGCTCTTGTCGTCATCGTCGACAAGGGTGGTGGCATCATCCTGTACCTGCTGACCGCCACCGAGAAGGCAGAGCACGGCAAGTCGGGTATCCTCGCGTCGCTGCCATTCATCCTCGGTGCGATCGCCAATCTCGGTCTGGCGACGGCTCTGGTGTACTTCGTGCGCCGCAAGAAGGTCGAACCACAGGTCGCGTTCCAAACGTCCATGTGGGTCGCCATCGTATGGGGGGGCTTCGTCGGCGTGGCGGCGTGCGTCACCATTCTGTGGGGCTTGCCGGCAATCAATCCTGCATGGCAGGTTGCTTGGTGGAGCGTGGTTCCGGTCTGCGCCGTCGTGCCGTTCTTGCTGATTGCAAGCTATGCCAACAGCACGCAGTTGGCGACGGATCGCGTCAAGGACTACGGGATCGTGCACTTGGCGACGTCGGTCAGTTTCCTGCCGGCGTTCTTCCTGCTGTTCTATTGGCTCGGTGCCTCTGTCAAGGACGGCGATGTGCCGCTCGCCGTGGCGTGGGGTCGGTTGGTGTCGACCGTGCTCATTGCGGCGTTGACGCTGTGGTTGGTGCGCAAGGTCGTCACGTTGCGCGCGAAGGTGGACCGACAGTACCTCGGCGAAGCGATTCGTTACGGGTGGAAGGCGAACTTGACGTCGACGCTGACCTACCTGAATCACCGCCTCGACCTGGTTGTGCTGTTTGCGATCGGGGTCAGTGTCAAGGTCGCGGAAGGCAAGGACCTCGCGGAGGCCGAGCTCCTGGCCGGGACCCAAGTTGCTTACTACTCGATGGCAGTGACCTGGGCGGAACTTGTCTGGCACTTCCCCGAGGCGATGCGGGACCTGTTCTTCTCGAAGGTCGCCGGTAGTTCGCATGAACAAGCGCGTCAGTTGACGCCGGTGCTGTCACGCCTGGGCCTGCTGTTCTCGCTGGTTGGTGCGGTCGCGATCGTGCTGGTCATCGATCCGGCCATGGGGTTGATCACCTGGGCCGCCAAGGGTGACAGCGCGATCTGGTACGAGGGCTGGAGCCAGGATGTAGGCATGGCCTTGTGGCTGCTCGTGCCGGGAACGGTTGGTTTTACGGTTTCGAAGATCCTGCAAGCCGATCTCGCGGCTCGCAACCATCTGCAGACCTGCATCAATGCGCAGGTTGCGGTGCTCGTCGTGATGCTCGGCTTCGACATCTGGCTGATCCCGGAGCATGGTGCAGTCGGCGCTGCCATCGCGTCTACCGTGGCCTATACGTTTGGCACAATATGGACGGTCATTGCGTATGGTGCGCAGACCGATGTTCGCATCTGGCAGTGTCTGTTCGTGCAGCCGAAGGACTTCCGCTACATTCGCGACATTCTCGGCGCGGTCCTCAATAAACTGCGCCGCAAGCGATCATGACACGAACCGCACCAGTGACTGTCGTTGTGCCGGCGTTCAACGCGGCCCCGTTCCTTGGGGTAACGCTGGAGGCGCTGCAATCGCAGACGACTGCGCCAGAAGAGATCCTCGTGGTCGACGATGGTTCGACGGACGGCACCGCGGCTCTTGCGGAGCAGATGGGTGTTCGGGTGATCCAGCAGGATCAGAAGGGGCCCGGTGCGGCCCGCAATCGCGGCATCCAGGAAGCGAACACGGAGTTCGTCGCGTTCTGTGACGCGGATGACTGGTATGTGCCCGACAAGTTGGAGCGTGCCGTCGCCATGCTTGAGAAGCTCGGGGCGGCGTGTACCGCGACCGACGCTTGGATCGTCAGCAATGACCGGGTTCAGGGTCGCAAGAACGAACATCGGCCAGTGCCAAGTGTGTTAACGCTCGAGTTCCTGCTGCGCGGCAATCCGATCGTTTGCAGTTCGGTTGTGGCACGTCGCGATGCCATCATTCAGGCCGGCTCGTTCAATGAATCTCCGGACCTGATTGCAACCGAGGACTACGACCTTTGGTTGCGCATGGCGGTCAAGGAGCCGATCGCCTACACACCGCGGCCGATGACCTTCTATCGCTTGCACGAGGCCAGCTTGTCGGCCAACACGCGGTTTCTGAACGGGATCGAGCACATTCTGACCGAAGTTGCCAAGCAGCATCAGGGCGAAGCCCATTTCCAGAACCTGATCAAGCGACGGCGGGCGGATGTGCGACTGGACCTGGCTTGGGACATGATGAGCGACGGCGACTATGTGGGAGCTCGTTCGTTGATCAAGGAGGCGCAGAAACTGGCGTCGACTTGGAAGGGCTTCAAGATGCAGTTGCGGACCCTGTTGAAGCGTTGACCTGTTGCAGTGCTGAACGGTTGCCGCGATGTGCGATGGCGAGCTGCGCGTTGGAGATGTGAGTGCGATGACGAACCCGCGACCCTTGCTTGGAGTAGTGCACCTCGGTGCGTTGCCGTCCGCCCTTCGCCATCAATCGATGCAGGCCGTCTTGGCCGCGGCTCTCGCCGATGCGGAAACGTTCGCAAGCGCTCACTTTGACGGGTTGGTGATCGAGAACTTTGGCGATGCGCCGTTCCATCGCGGCACCGTCGACGATCCAGTGCGGCCCGACGTTCCGGCAGCGATTGCGGTTGCAGCTGATCGCATCCAGCAACGCACCGGGCTGTCGGTTGCGATCAACTGCTTGCGCAATGATGGCATCGCTGCGTTGGGGGTTGCCGCTGCGGTCTCGGCACAGTGGGTTCGCGTCAACGTGCTCACCGGCGCCTACGTCACCGACCAGGGCATCATCGCCGGAGAATCCGCCCGCTTGGCGGCTTATCGCCGTCAGTTGCGCATCGAAACGACGCTGTTGGCGGACTTCATGGTCAAGCACGCCAAGCCCATGGTCGACTTTGATCTGGTCACTGGCGCGCGCGACCTGGCGGAGCGATCTGGCGCAGATGGCATGGTGCTGTCCGGTTCTCGGACCGGGCAACCCGTCGATGTTGCGTTGTTCGACACGGTTCGGGCAGCTGTTGGTGCGTTCCCGATCTGGATTGGATCTGGGCTCGATCCTGACAATGCCAAGGACCTGTGGCCGCGATGCGATGGGGCCATCGTTGGCACCTGGTGCAAGCAGGAAGGCAAATCCAGCAACCCCGTGGATGCCGAGCGAGCGGCAATTCTTCGCGCTGCGTGCCCAGCTAAGTGAGGCGGGGTAAGGCATCGTGCCTGCGGATGCCGAAAACACCGTAGTGAAGGTCCTGTTGATGACGCCTGCGCCGACCCATCTGTATTTGGGCGGTATCGCCACGGTGAGTCGCTACCGCGAAGGGCTGCAAAGCTGTGGCCACCTATGCGAGTTGTTTGGCGGCACCAGTGAAGGCGGTCTCAAGCAGTCCCTGGAAGGCACCATGGGCCGGTTCCGTCCCGACATCGTGCACGCGCATGATGCCCTGCGTTGCGGCATGCACTTGCTTGGCTCGCGCACCCCGTGGGTGATCTCGCTGAGCGGCGAAGACCTGCACCGCGATACCATGCACGACGTGCACGGGCCGATGGTTTGTGAGGTCATTCGCCGTGCGCATCGTGTCTTGGTTCCCAGCGAGCAAGCTGGGTTGATTGTCGAAGAGCGGGTTCCGGATGCGATCGGCAAGATCGACGTCGTGGCGCGTGCGGCGATCAAGTTGCCGACGAGCGGCACGGACCTGCGGCGTTCCCTCGGGATTCCGCGCCAGCGCTTCTTGGTGTTCTTGCCTGGTGGCCTGCGACCGGTGAAGGGACAGCATCGCGCGATCTCCGCGATCAACGTGTTGCGTGCCGCCGGTGCCGACATCGAGATGATCCTGGCTGGTCCCGATCAAGATGAGGCCTACGCGAATGAAGTGCGGCAACTGTGCGAACAGCAGGCCGCGGTTCGGGTGTTGCCAACGCTGGCGAACGAACGCATGGGCGCTGCCTACTTGGACGCGGACGTCGTACTCAATACATCGCTGAGTGAAGGCATGGCGCCGACGATCCTCGAGGCCGGCATCCTGGGCCGCCCGGTGATCGCGAGTGATGTGCCCGGCAATCGCGAGCTGATCCGGCACAAGGAAACTGGTTTGCTGTTCCAGACCGAAGAGGAAATGGCGAAGCAGATCCTCGCGCTGTATCGCAACCGTTCCGCCGCGGGGGCGCTCGGCGTGCGCATCTGCGAAGACTTCAGTCGGCGCTTTGGTTCGGCAGCGGAAATCCGGTCCCTGCTGTCTGCCTACGCTGCCGCCTGAGGCCCAGCGGAACAGCCGCGTACAACGCCGCGCACGGCCATGCCCTCCACACACGATGCACGCTGACTACCGGCCACACCTCTAGCTCTCGCGGTGGGCTTGCCGCGCGCTGGCGCGAGTTGCCTTGCCCAGTGCGACGTCGACATCGTGAACGCCGAATGGCTTGCTCAGCATCGCGCGGAAGCCGAGTTGATGGAACTCGGCACGCACTGGCTCCGTCGAATAGCCAGTCGTCGCGATCGCTGCTACGTCCGGGGTGAGCTTCTGCAGTTGTGCCAGCGTTTCCAACCCGCCCATGCCGCCCGGAACGGTCAGGTCGAGTAGCACGCAGTCGAACGGGTCGTCGCTGTGGATCGCATCTTGATAGGCCGCGATCGCAGCTTCGCCGTCGGCGACCACCGTGACTCGATGGCCGAGGGATTGCATGCTCGCGACCATGACCGAGCGAATCGCCCTGTCGTCATCCATGCACAGCACATGCTGGTTGCGCGGCGTTTTCTGTGTGGGGGTTGAGAGTTTCAACGAAGGGTGTGCAGCGTCGGTCTTGGGAGCTGCCGCAGGTAGGTGGATGCGAAGCACGGTCCCGCGCCCGAGGTGCGATTCTGCGGTGAGGAAGCCGTCGTGACGTTGGATGATCGAGTAGGACGTGGCGAGTCCAAGCCCGGTGCCATCTGGCTTGGTCGAGTAGTATGGGTCGAAGATGTGCTCAAGCTCGCTTGCTGGGATGCCAGGTCCGTCGTCGCGGATTTCGATAACTGCGTAGCTCGCCATCGTGCCTTGTGGCGAGCAATCGACGTTGTAGCCGCGCACGACGACCGTGCCTCCTTGCGGCATTGCCTGGCGAGCGTTGAGTACCAGATTGTGGATTACCTGCGAGACTTGGCCGAAATCGAACTCGGCGTCGTGCAGGTCTTCGGCGATGGAGATTTGAGACCGAACGTTTGCGCCACTCAGCGCCAGTTGCGTGCTCTCGATAACGACCGCCGCGAGGGAGCCCGGCTTACGAACCGGAGCGCCACCTTTGGAGAAGGTGAGTAGTTGTTGCGTCAGGTCGCGGGCGCGTAGCACGGCATCGCGGATTTCTTCGTGCAGTTGTTCGGATTCGTCCACCGAGTCGTTGGGAACTCCCTCGTCAAGCTCCAGCAGACTGAGGTTGCCCAGCATCACGGTCAGCAGGTTGTTGAAGTCATGCGCGATACCGCCAGCCAGAATGCCGAGTGACTCCAGCCGTTCGGTGCGAGTAAGCAGTCGCTCTTGTTGCCGTCGATAGGTTACGTCGCGGAAGGCAATGACCTGGCCGCTGTCTGCGCGATTGGCTACCGAAGCAATGGTGAACTCAAACCAGCGCGTGGTGCCGTCTTCGATTTGCACCTGGACGGGTTGACCAGTTCCCGAGGTCGGATTGTCGAAGGGTGGCAACAACGCGTCGAGCCGCGTGCCGATGGCGTCAGCCTCGGTCCATCCGGTCAACCTGGCCGCGGTTGGGTTCCAGACTCGGATCACGCCTTCCTTGTCTATTCCGATCACTCCGTCGGCGATGCTCGTCAGCATGGCTTGCAGGCGATTGCGTTCGGTTGTCAGGTTCGCAGTGCGTTCGGTGACGGTGCGCCTTAGTAGATGCGTGTTGCGCCGTTGACTGGCATAGAGAGTAGTGCCGCCGACTAGCGCAATTGCTGCTGCAGCGACGGCTAGGACAAACCACCAGCTCTGCCACCACGGCGGCATGACTTCGATCCATGGGGACATCGCCGTAAAGCTCAGACCAACCGAATCCGTGGCTCGCACGTGCAGTCGGTAGCGACCGACCGGCAGGCTGTGGTAGAGGATTTGGTTTCCCGCTAGGGCCCTCTTGGGCGACCAGTCTTCGTCGATGCCTTCGAGCCGGTACTCGTGCAGTAGGTGCTCTTCATCTCGCGTGGAGATTGACCGCAGTTGGAATGCGATGGATCGATGGTTGTCAAGTCGTTGCCAGCTGTCATCGGTTGTGGCGACCCCGTCGACGTGCGGCTGCAAGAACTCGACGGTCGGTCCATGCCGTGGAGTCGATTCCCGATCGGGGTAGAACGTGGTCAGACCGCGGTCGAAGCCGACCCAGACGCGGCCGTCGGTGTCGCAGACGTTGGCGCCGCGATTGGTTTCGCGCCCGGCGAGCCCCTTGTCGCTGGTGATGTCGCGCAGTCGTTTGCCATCCCAAATGGTGACGCCGTTGTTCGTGCCGAACCAGGTGCGGCCACGGTGGTCGTCGGTAATGGAATATACCGGCCGCGTGAGCTGGTCTCCGTTGAAGTCTCGATGCCGCAGAGTGCCATCATCCGTGGCTTCGAGCAGGCCGCTGGCACTGCCGGCCCAGATGGTGCCGTCAGGCCGACGTGCGACGCACGTGACGTTCTGCATGGAATGGCTCTCAGCGGTCCATTGACGCATCGTCTGGCCGCAAAACTGCACGACGCCGGCGTTGCGCATGGCACACAGGAGATGATCTCCGTCGGCAACGATCTGTCGGATGTAGCTGCCGCCCTTCGGCAAGCTGCCGATGTCGATCAATTCCGCGACGCCACCCTTGAGTCGCCAGGCACAGCGCCAGCCTGCGACAATGATGTCCCCGTTGGTGGCTTTGCTAACCGACTGCACGCTGCGGTCTGGTCGAGAACCCATCGACGTCGGAATGTCTGGACCAGGGATCGGGCGGAACGTCAGCGTGTCTGGGTTGACGCGCAGCAACCCGGCGTGGCTGGCAGCGGCGAGGATCGATCCGTCCTTGTCTTCCACCATCGACATGATGCGCGTCGACGTGGCCGCGTGGCCAAGCGACTTGGAGCGTGGTGGATTATCGAGCACGGTGATGTGCATGTCGTGGCCGAGCACCATGCGGCCGTCGCGAAGCTGAAGGATCGCCGAGACCTCGTCTTCCACCAGCCCTTGCCGCGACGAACGGTTGACCAGGCTGCGGCCGGCAAACTTGGCGACCCCGCGCACGCCGCCAGCCCAGATGATGCCTTCGCGGTCTCGCCACATCTGGGTGATGCCGATCTCGTCGAGAGCATTGATGCGCTCGAACTCCTCGAGCCCGTCAATCGGAGTCCAGTGCAGACAGCCGGCGCGTTCGCCGAAGTAGATGCCCCCGCGTTCGTCCGGCAGCAGGGCGATGCTGATGATATCGGGGAAGAACGGGTCCTTCATCGATGGCAGGACCAGGTTGAAGCTTCCTTGTCGGTACTCGCCGATCCAGGTCCGGCCAACGATCCAGCAGGAGTTGCGGCTCGCATCGAAGGCGACCGCCAGTGCGCTGTGATCGGGGAGCTTGGCGATTGGCGCTGGCTCCGCGTCTGGCGATGTGATGGGTAGCACGTGCACGCCGCGTCCGTGAGCGATGATGAAGTCGTCGCCGAGAACGCAAATGCTACGCACGACTCGTGTTTGCAGCGGCACCCGGCGCCAGCCAGCGGCGCTCAGTAACAACAGGTGGCCGCCGCTACTGCCAAGCAGTGCGAAGTGCTCGCCGTTGCGCTGCGCAACGCACGCGACGGTGAGGTGTGCTGGACACGTCGCTGGATCAATGAGATGGTTCGCTGGTAGCGGCTGCCACGATCCGTCGATACGCAACCGCCCCTCGAAAGGCGGCTTCACATCAAAGGTCCACAGATCGCCGTGATCGTCGGTGGCGATTTGATACCGCGTCCACAAGCGCGCTTGTTCGTCGACAACGACGGGGGTGAACGAGTGTCCGTCGTAGGTGGCAAGGCCGGCCATCGTCGAGAACCACAGCAAGCCATCCGCCGTCTGCTCGATATCAACGATGCCTTGGTGCGGCAGTCCGTCCGCTTCGGTGTAGGTGCGTTCGAAGTAGCCCTGAGCGATGGTCGCTGGAATCAGAGCGGTAACGATCAGGCAGATTCGTAGGAGGCCCAATGGGGCAGCCAACCGGGCACACATGACGCCCAGCGTAGCGGCAAGCACTGGCGAAACTTCCAGCTAGTCCGTCGCGAGCCATACCGAGTGTGTAAGGCCCAATACGTGTTGGCGATACGGACCCTACTGCGCGGGCCAGCTGTGACTGGCCAGCTGTTACCGGCTAGCTGCGACGGGCCAGCTACTCCGCGTCAGGCAATGGCCTTCGCGGCTTGCCTGCACGCTTTGGCCTGGCCGGTTTGGCAATCACCGTGTCCGATGCCTCGTTGGCGGCATCGTCTGACGCCCCGGCAGGCTGCTCGTCAGATGCGCTAGCTCCTGCGCTGGCTTCCTCGGCTACGCCCTTCGCCGTAACCGGCTCGGTGCCGGCTGGTGCGAATGCTTCAAACAAGTCTGCCAGGCGGTGTGCTTGCCAGCTCAGGGCCTCTTGGATTTCCGCGCTGATCTTGTCGCGCGTTGCGGCGCGCACTCGTGGCGTGCGCGCCTTCTGCAGGGCTTCGTAGCGGTGGTTTGCATCGAGCGCATCGAGCTTGTCGCCGCTGTGATCATCCAGCAACGCAGCCACGACGGCGCGGAAGTCCGAGTAGCTGAGCAGCTTTGGATCGAACACGCCTGCTTCGAGCAGTTGCATCATGTCGACGTGCTCGAAGCCGAGCAGCGCGCGCACACTGGTTTTGCCGTCTGGCACGGAGTCGAGCATGGTGCGCATTTCGCGAATTGCTTCGCTGCGCCAGCACAGCATCGTGCCACCGATCTCGATGTGACGGGCAAGTGTCTTGACGAACTGGGTGCGTGGGTCGCTGCGGTCGACGCTTGCCCACGAGGTCGTCTCCACGCGACCGTCTTCGTGAACGGTCTTGACGGCCCATGCGTACGGTGTCAGTTGCCAGGGGCGCTGTAGGTGGAAGCGCGGCAGCGGCTCTGTCAGCGACGCGATGGCGACAAAGTGCAGTGGCCGTTCGCATGCCAGCAGCTCCTCGGCCACGAATGGCTCGACGATACGTTCTTGCTGCTGCATACACGCGAGCGTGCGCCGCTGACGGAACGTCAAACCTTCGCGGCTGCCGTCGACACTCGTTAGTTCTTCGATGCCTTCCTTGTGCATCTCGATCTCTTGCGCCCGCGTCAGTTCGGGTAGTTGGTGCAGTGGTAGCTGCGGCGCGTCTTTTTGGCAGCGTGCGCTGTGGGGGCACGGGAAGGGGTTCTTGCAGAACGTTCCCATCGGCAGCTCAAGCACGCTGTCGTTCTCGATTGCGAGACGCAAGTGCTTGAGTCGACGGATGACGTTGGGAACCTGCTTTTCAACCTTGGCTGTCACGTCGGCGCTGCGCAGCAGCTGCATCGGCGGGAACGGCTCGCCTTCGACGTGCGAGTACTTTGGGTTGATGTGCAGCAGGTCGGCGCTCTTGAGTTTCAGGCCGCACTGCTCAAGCACGATGGCTTGCAGGGCGAGATCGTTGACGTAGCGGTGCTTGACCTTGGTGCCGCTTTTGATCTCAAACAGGTCGACCTGTTTTTCGTTGGTCTCTTGGTTGTGGTGCACGACCAAGATGTCGCACTGCGCTTCGAGGCCGTTGTGCACGAACGTCGCGTCGAACAATACGGGGGTGTTCTTCGCCAGCAGTTCGGCGGTTTTCTCGGCAGCGGTGGCGGCATCGTCGCCTTCGATCGCGACTCCCATGGGGAACGCCGTGCGCGCGAGTTCTCGCATCTCATCCCCGACGCGCGACATCTCCTGGCGGCTGGCGGATACCGGCTCCGGGATCGGTTCGTGGTAGTCGAGCCACAAGCGCTTGTGGCATTGCAGCCCCGCCTCGAACAGATGCTTGTCGAGATTCTTGGGAGCCTTCGGCTTGGCGGACTTCTTCAAAATTGGTCGTGTGGAGACGGGCGGCCACAGGGCTTCTGCGGCAAGCAGTGTAGCGGCAAAGGCTCCGGTCTCAACGCCCGGCGCGGGTGTGCTTGTAGAGCAGCAGCAAAACCAGCCCCACGGCGCCGCCGACGAGCAGCGGTGTCCACAGCCGATCCGACAGGGTTGCCGGTGGTTCGGGAGCCCGCGCAAAGGTCAGCGTGTCGAGCCAGTGGCGGAACTCCGGTTGCCATTGGGCGAATTGCTCCGGCGGGCAACCGAACGACAGGATCAGTTGCTGGTTCGCGGTCGGGGCGTGCACGTCCAAGGACTGGGTAACGGCGCGAGGCTTTGGAGGCGTGCTGACGCGGGTCACGACGACACATTCGACTTGTTGGGTGCCGAGTTTTTCGAGGCGGACATCAACTACTTGGTGGGAGACATTGGAGCGCTCGGACTGTTTTTGCCACTGGTCCCGGATCGTCTGCTCGTAGTCGTCCTCGATGTACCATTGATCCTTCTGCTCATACACGCGCAACCAAGGGCTATCGAACTTGCCGGCGAGCCATTGCTCGATCGGCCCGACTGTGTAGAGCGCCCGCGGGTTGCACGGATGGATGTCGGGCGGCGCCGCGACTACTTCGCTCAACTCAGCGGCCTCGGTGGGTCGAATCTGGCGCCAGCCATCCGGCAGCTGAAGCTGGAACGTGCGATTGTAGTTCTTGAACGTCGCAAGCGACGAGTTCGGGTTCTGGGTGGCGGCAAGGCACAAGGCCGTGACCGCAGCGAGCCTGACAAGCATCGCGCCATCATTGCGTCAGGGACTCGGCCGACGCAATGCTCACCTTGCCCGCATGCGGCAATGTCAGTCAAAACTAGAAACCGATGGGGGGCTGGTACTCAGGTGATCGCGGTGGGAGCCAACTAGGCGGTAGGCGTTGGCTTTCGGTCCTGGGTTCGTTTCGGTAGTCGCTCAGCAGGCCGCGCGATCACCTTTCCCGCTCGCGGCGACGTGTGCCAAAACTAGAAGCCGATGGGGGTGTGGTACTCAGGCGATCGCGCTGAGAGTCATCTAGGCGGTAGGCGTTGGCTTTCGGTCTAAGCTTCGTTTCGGCGCCGGCTCGCGTGGCCGCGCGATCACCTTTCCCGCTCGCGGCGACGTGCACCAAAACGAGAAGCCGATGGGGGCTTCGTACTCCGGTGATCGCGGTGGGAGCTATCTACACGGTAGGCGTTGGCTTGCGGTCTTGGCTTCGTTTCGGTAGTCGCTCATCAGGCCGCGCGATCACCTTTCCCGCTCGCGGCGACGTGCGCCAAAACTAGAGGCCGATGGCGTCTTGTACTCAGGCGATCGCGCTGAGAGCCATCTAGGCGGTAGGCGTTGGCTTTCGGTCCAGGCTTCGTTTCGGCGCCGGCTCGCGTGGCCGCGCGATCACCTTTCCCGCCTGTGGCAGCGTGAACCAGAATTCGGAGCCGACGCGCATTGGTGCATAACCAATCGTGCCGCCCATCTGCTGAACGAGGTCGCGGCAGATCACTAGGCCCAAGCCCGTGCTGTCCGCGTTCGCCTTTTGGTCATCGCCGGCGAACGCTGTGAACAGGTGGGGGCGCACTCGGTGCGCGACGCCTTGGCCTTGGTCGATTACGCGGAATCGCACGCTGTCGCCTTCGCCGCGAATCGCAATCTCGATTGGCTGGCCGGTTTCGGAGTGCTTGATGGCGTTGCTTACCAGGTTGAACAGGACCTGTAGTAGGCGGCGCGAATCGGCGCGCACCATGAACTCGCGGTCGTTGCCTTCGGTGCGAACGTTGATGGCGTTGCGCGCGGCTTGCATGCCAAGCATGCGCATGCTTTTGGTGATCAGTTCTTGGATGTCGTGATCGGCGATCTCAAGGCGCAGCTTGCCGGCGTTGATCGCGGCGACGTCCAATACGTCATTCATCAAGAATGACAAGTGCTGTGCGGCGAGGTCGGCTTCTTCGAGGAAGCCGTCGATCTCTTCTGGAGTTGTCGCAATGCCACCGCGGACGATCTCGAGCGCGTTGATGACGGCGGTCAGAGGAGTGCGAAGTTCGTGGGCTGTCTGCGCGAGGCGCTCGTCCCGTCGCTGTAGTTGCAGCGTGTGTTCGTTGTCGCGAGTTCGCAGGCACTTGCCCATGTTCGCACGGCCGATGCTGCGCATGACGACGAGCGCGCCACCGGCTATGGCCAGCAGAGCGCACGCGACAAACCCCAAGGCATCTGCCCAGTATCCTGCTGCCACAACGGTCGATACGCCGACCGCGGCAAGAATGTCATTCTTGATCCACGCCATATCCTCCTCCCTGCCACGAGGCGTATCGGCGGACGCCACCGCGTCTTAGCAGCTTTCTTGAGGGTTGTCCCTTATTGAGCCAGTCACCGATTTTCGGCGTATCAATCCGCAACTGTCAACGGCACCGGGCAATCCCACAATTCGCCGAGTGCGCGAATCAGGTCGACTTCGTCGGCGGACAGGTGTCCATCGCTGGCGGCGACTGCGGCGCAGCCGGCGATCAGGTTGCGCTTGGCGAACGGGGACATGCGGCCCAACTGTTCAATGGCACGGTCGAGTTGTCGCGGCTTGGCTTGCATCGGGTCGCTGAGCTTCACGCCCACCAACGCGAGTGCTTGCGCGCCTCGCGCGAACGCAGTGGCGGCCTTCTCGGCGTCGTCCTTGGCATCGGCGTGTGCGATCACCGACAGCACGAACGCGGCTTCGTTGGCGCACTGTTGCAGCGACAACGGTCGTCCATGGCTGCGTGGTGTCGCTTGATCCGTCGTGCGCACGTGACGTTCCAGCGACTTGATCAACGCGAACTCGAACGGCGACAAGTGCTCGTCGGCCATCGCCAGGTCGCGGGCACGTTTCTGAAGTGCGCGCCGTTCGTCGTTGGGCAGGTTGCGCAGCGCGGGGATCGTCAGCTCAAGCAGTGGCAATCGCAGTGTGCGCGGCAGTGCCGATACTTCGCGATAACACGCTTGGGTGTCGTGCACGATCGCCGACTTGTCGCCAGCCGAGTCCTTCAGCAATTGCAGTTGTTTGTCGCGTTCGCCGCGGTCCTCATCGAGCAGTAGCGCGTAGACCAGCGACGGGGCGCGGCCCGGTTCGTGGGCGGCAACGGTGAGGTCGAGCGGTAGGGATTCGAGCAACTCATGGGCTGCCGCGACGTGCTTCGGTTGCGGGTCGCCGACCGTGCTTAGCAAGCGGCCGGGGGTTGTGGTGCCGGCCAGGCCGACGGCCGCGCCGCCAGCAAACTGTTGCGCGACCGGGGTTTGGTTGACCGCGTCGGTGAGGCTGCCATCGGATTCGACGTGCTTCAGGAAACCCGGTAGGACCCGTTCGATGCGTTGTTGGATCGGTGGGTGGGTTGCCATTGCCGATCCTAGTCGCGACATGCCGTCGGCAAACAGCATGTGGCTGGCTTCTTCGGTGTGCGGGTTCTGCATGCGCCCGGTCAATCCGCCAATCTTGGCCAGTGCCATGCCGATGCCGCGCGGGTTGCGCGTGTATTGCACGGCGCTGGCGTCGGCGAGGTATTCGCGTTGTCGTGAAACGGCGGATTGGATCAAGCGCGCGAAGAACACGCCGACGTAGCCAATGACGACCAGGGCAATGCCAAAGATGATGATGCCTTGGCCACCGTCGCGACGGTTGTCGCTGCGGCGCGAGCGATGCATGCCGCCGTAGAAGACGCCGCGGCACAGGATACGGCCGATCACGGCGATGCAGACGATGCCGAACAACACGCCCATCAAGCGAATGTTCAACCGCATGTCGCCGTGGAAGACGTGGCTGAACTCGTGCGCGATGACTCCTTGTAGTTCGTCGCGGGTAAAGGCTTCGAGGCTGCCGCGGGTGACCGCGATTGCGGCATCGGCTGGGGACCAGCCGGCGGCGAAAGCATTGATGCCTTGTTCGCCATCGATGACGAAGATGTCCGGCACTGGCACTCCCGACGCGATCGCCATCTCTTCGACAACATTGCGCAGGACCTTTTCCTTGGGATCCTTGGTGTCGATCTCGACCAGTCGCCCGCCGAGCATCTCCGCAACGGCACTGCCACCTGTTCGCAGTTGCGCCGTCTTGAACATCATCGCGCCGCCGACCACGACGACGACGAGTGCCGAGATCGCGCCGAGCACCGGCCAGTCGATCAGATCCCATTCGCCCTGGGCATTGTGACCGACTTCCGTCGCGACCAGCGTCACCTTTGCGGCGAGGTAGATCAGCACGATGATGCAGATGACGGCTGCGGCAAAAAGCCAAACGAGTCGGCCCGATGCTTTGCGAGCCTGATCTTGATGTCCGAAGAAATCCATTCCCTACTTATTCGCCTTCGAGTTCGAAGAGTGCGACACCGGCGCGCCGGCTACAGAAGACCCCGCCACCGCAGTCCTGAAAGTGTTTGCCAAGACGTTCGCGGTAGAACGAGGCGGGCCGCAAGTGCACATCCCCGTCCGTGACGGATTGGTCGCAGTTCTCGTGCCAGTCCCGTTCGGTCAGGGCTTCGAGATACAGAGCACCGTCACTCCACTTCGCAAGGTTCTTGAGCGCTGCCGCTGCGGCGCGGTCGTCGAGATATTGCAGGACTCCCTGGCAGACAACCAGGTCGAACGTCGCGCGCCCGAGTTGGGTCTTGGCCTTGAGGTTGGTGATCGATCCCTGGTGCCAGCCGAACTGCTCGCAGAGGTGCGCGCTGTATTCGACACCGTAGTAGCGAGCGCGTGGCCACAGTTCTTTGCTGACGGTCTTCCAGTTGCCGACGCCGCAGCCAACATCGAGAATCGAGCGCACTGGGATCTGCATGTATTGCAGGTAGCCGGCCACGAAGGTCGCCAGGCGACGGATCTCCGAGACGTCGCTGACGCGAGTCTTTTCGTTGTCGTAGTAGCGCTGGTAGTAGTCGGCCCCGAACGAATTGCGTTCGTTGGCCCCGGTCTGGGTGGCTTTCGACTTGGTCATGGGTGGCTTGCCTGAGATCGTCGCCGAGCGCGGGCGACAGTGCTACGGCAAAGAAGCAGCACTTGGGATGCAAGGCACGGTCGTGGAGCCTCTCGCCGCCACGAAGTTTACGAGCCAGATCGGAGGCGGCCACTACCGACTCGCTCACATCTCCGGCAAGATGCGCAAGCGCCGCTGCAGCAACTGTCGCGGCAAGTGAGAACTGACTTGTGAGCGGCTCCGATCCATCTACTCCCCCCGATCCTTCGTCCGACGCGTCGCGAGCCCCTTCTCGTCAGGCGTCGACTCCGCCAGCAGTGTCGCCGCCAGCAGTGTCTTCAGCAGCAGCGGCCATGGCCAAAGGGATCCGGTCCGCACGTCCCGGGGACGAACCACACATCGCGCGTTTCATTCGAGACCTGGCGCGATACGAGAAGCTTGAGCATCAGCTCGATCTCAGTGAAGCGCGCCTGACCGAGCACCTGTTTGGCGAGAGCCCGGTGTGTTCGGCGTTGTTGGCTGAGCACGAAGGCGCGCCCGTTGGTTTTGCCCTGTTCTTCACCAGTTACTCGACGTTCTGGTGCAAGCCGTGCCTGTTCCTCGAAGACCTCTACGTGGACCCCGAGTTTCGTGGTCATGGCTACGGTCTCGCGCTGCTCAAGACGTTGGCCGCGGTTGCGATCGAACGCGATTGTCCGCGGCTCGATTGGCACGTGTTGGATTGGAACCAGCCGGCAATCGACTTCTACGAGCGGCAAGGCACGACGGTCATGCCGGATTGGCGTACGTGTCGTTTGGAAGGCGACGCGTTGCAGCGCATGGCCGGGCAGTAGGGCGCGGGTTAGGAAGTCGCGCGGGGCAGGAGTGTCGCGCGGCAGGAGTGTCGCGCGGCAAGAGTAGAAGTTTGCGCGAATCTCATGCAGTTCTAGCTGGCAACTCTGACTGGGTACAATCAGCCGGCTCGCGCGTGCATCAGGGTTACCTGACATGTCGACGAACCAATATGCCGCCGTCCAAGAGGGCGTCGGCCATCGGTCGCGAAAAGGTGCGTGGGCGCGAGCCGGGGTCTATTCGAGAACGTGAGCTAGTTACAGCTTGGCGTTCTCGTGTTGGTGCGAAGCACTTTCCATCTGCCTCCTCGTGTTGTGCACTGAGATTCGACGAAACGATTGAGCTGGCCTGGCTCAACCACTGGATCTCTCTTACCAGAATCGAAGCCCTCTGCAAACCCCGTGGTGTCTGGAACGAAGGCGGCGACACCTAAGCTCCCATGCCGTCGGCGTTAGTTGCCTGCGAGTTTGTTTAGCCAGACGCGCCACGGCTCATCAAACTGCTCGATCGGCTTGCCCATGACCCGATCAAACGTCGTGCTGCTGTCGCCTTGCCGGTCGACGAGGGCGGCGCGGATGTAGTTGAGGAACTTGGCGCGCGTCTTGTCCTTCTTCTTTTCCGCGAGCAGCCACGTCGTGAACATCGAAGCGGCACTCCAGTTGATCGCCGTGGCCGAGTCGTCGGTCATGTAGAAGCTGCCATACATCGGTAGATGCACCAGGTGCGTGATCCGATAACCGCGGCCAAGTGCCGCCATCGCATGCAGATCGAGCTTTTGCAGCTTGCCAGGTTTCGCGAATCCAGCGGGGCCTTGCATGATCTTCTGCATGTGCATGCCGAGTCCCACCTCAAGCCACGCGCAGACGCGGCCGCGAGTATCGCGCTGGTTGCCTTCGCCGATCAACGTGCGGTACAGCAGTCCGTGCGTGCCGAGAAAGAACAGGTCCTCGGGTCGTTCTGGTTGCGAACCGGCGTAGAAGGTTCGGCCGAGATCGTCGTGCGGCGGCGGCTCAAAATACGGGCGCGGCCGGAAGCCCCACTTCGGAAACTCGACCTGGTTGCGGTAGGTGCGGATCTCAATTGGCTTGAGCACCTCCTTGAGGTTGAGGTCCTTGCCGAACTGCTCGAACCACGTCACGCCAAGGCGTTCCAGGTCCAACAGTGCGTGCAGGCTGATCAGTAGCCCGGCATCACAGCTGAGCGCGAACCGTTCTCCCGCGAAGCGCATCGGGTGTTTGGGCAACGTTTCTTTGAGCTTCTCGAGCGTCAGTTGCTTGCCGGCGTGTGGCCACAGCCAATTCTTGCCGCGAAGCCGGTGACCGAGAAACCGGTGCATGTCGGCGTCGCTGTCGTCTTGCAGCACGAGTTCCAATGCTTGCAGCCGGGCCATGTTGACGAGCCCGTGCGTGTTGGCCCAATCGACCAGATACTTGCGAGCCCGGCGCGACTTTCCGTGTTGATCTCGCCGCTTGAAAAACTCGATCATCTGGTCCGCGACCAGTTGCTTCGACTTGATCTGGGCGATGTCGACCCGAACCCGTTTGCCACCCTGCATGATCAGCAGTTGGTCGGCCGCGTGGGGGGCGACGATACGGCCGGTGACCACGCGGCCGTTGGTCAGCGTGATGCGGTCACGCAGGTCGTCTTGCGCCGAGGCGATCGAGACCAACATCAGGACGCCTGCGAAGCGAGTTAGGAACGGGAAGCGAACCATGTAATCATCGTAGCCTGCGAAGGTTGTTGGTAACGAGATGAGTCATCCAGCCCTGAAGACCCTGGCGCATAGACCCTGGCCGATCCCCGATCGTCAGTGGTCTTTGACCATGCGCTGGGAAGAACTCCTGTTCTTGCACTGGCCTGTCGATCCCGACCTGATTCGTCCCCATCTTCCCGACGACCTCGAATTGCACACGTTCGACGGCAAAGCCTGGCTCGGCGTCGTGCCCTTCATGATGGCCGCCACCAGGTTCCGCTGGCTGCCACCGATGCCAACCGCCACCCGGTTTCCGGAATGCAATCTGCGCACCTACGTCCGTCACAAGCGCGATCCAGCTCACGGCGGCCGCCCCGGCGTCTGGTTCTTCAGCCTGGACGCACAAAGCCGCCTGGCCGTAGCCGGGGCCCGCGCAGGCTTTGGCCTACCCTACTTCTACGCCGACATGTCCTGCGAGCAGCGCACCGGCCGCACCCACTTCCAAGCCGTGCGTCGCGATCGCCGCGGCCCACCAGCAACCTTTCAAGCCAGCTGGCGCCCGGCCGCAGCCCCACAGATCGCAGTCGCTGGGACTTTCGAACACTTCGTCGTCGAGCGCTACTGCCTCTACGCCCAGCACCGCGGTCGCCTCGTTCGCGGCGACATCACCCACGAGCCCTGGCAGCTCTCGCCGGTCGACCTCGACCTACAAACCAACGACATGTTCCAACTGCTCAACCAGGAGCTCTCCGGACCACCCGTGTCGGCCCTCGCCGCCAACGCCATCGAAGTAGCTGCCTGGGCCCCGGTACGGTGCCAGGCACAGAAGTAACACTTTCCGGAAACGCTAGAATCGCCTCGGGCGCACAGGCAACAGATTCGGTCCCGCACATCACCTGCGGCTGCCACTCGGAACACGCTTTGCTCCCAAACACGAAGATGCCCCTCTTGTCCTGTTGTCGCGACCTGCTCGCGCTCACGTTGTTGCTGTGTTCGCCCTTGGCGGCGCAGTCGTTTGACTCGACTTGGACTGACTTCCTCTACCCCGGCGGGGATGGCGCCGCTGGTGAGAAGTGGATCGCGATCCGCGTCGTCGACAAGTTGAGCGGCGAGCCGATCCCGCGCGCCGAACTGTTGTTGATGGCTGAGTCGAATGCGCCCATTGGAGGGGAGCCAATCCAAGCGTGGCGTGGCGTTGCGGATGAAGATGGCTTCCTCTCGATGCGCGTCGACAAGGGCGCCGAGGAATACCAACCGTGGGCTTGGTTGTGCGTTCGCGCGCCCGGCTACTGCCAGCACATGAGAATGGGGGGCTTCGACGATCTGGTCGTTGCACTGAGTCCAAGCGTTGCCGTTCCCGTGCAGATTCGCGATTGGCGCAACCAGCCGGTTGCCGGTGCCCTGGTTGGCTTTTGCGCCGGCTGTGGTCACACGCCGGATTTGGTGCACGGCGTGACTGGTCCTGGTGGCATCGCGACGCTGCCCGGCGTCGATCTCCTGCAAGGAATCGCGGACTTCTATGTCGTGCATCCGGATCTGGAACTTGGCTATGACAGCCCCACTTGGGTTCCAGGCGAGCAACCGATTGTGATGCGCCTGGGGGCGGGCGTCGCGCATCGCGGCATCGTCGTCGATCACGAAGGCGTGCCCGTCGGGGGGGCCGCCGTAGGACTTTCGATTGTGCATCGTGGCCCGTGGGCGCTGACCAAGGCAGACGGCACGTTCTGCGTTTCCGGGCTCGATTCGGCCACCGATCTGACCGTGCAGCACGGCAACCGCAAGGTCATCTTCGCATGCATGGGAACGGACGGCTTGCGCTTGCAACTGCCGAAGCCAAACGGCGAGCGAACGGTTGTTGTCGAAGTGGGGCAAGACGCCTACGCGCTCGACGCCGAGCGGCAGGAGCAGCGAGAGAATCTGCGTGAGCAGCGCGAGGCTGCGTGGCCCAAGGTGTTCGTGCGGACCGTTGGCATGCCCGCCGATGGTTCGGTCAGGATGCGGACGAGGCACAAGACCTTCGACCTCGACGATGCGATCTCGCTTGGCCAGCCGGTGCCGATCCCCGACGAAGAGTTCTGTTTCGAATTGCACGGGGACTACGACTGTGTGCGCGTTATCGATGGCGATCGCGAGCAGGCACTGCGAGACGGCCTGGTGCGGTTGCGTTGGTTTGCGGACACCATCGTCGAGGGGCGCGTCATCGATGAAGACGGTCATGCGCAGCGGGCAACCGTTCGGATCGAGCCATTGCTTACCAATCCCGACGGTTTCCAAGCCGTGGAAGTGGAGGTCGAGGGAGCACTATCGATACCGACCACGCTCGAAGGGTACTACCTCTTGGTGATTCGAGAACGTCTCACGGGAGCGGTTCGCAAGATGCCGATCGAATTGCCGCCTCGCGGTGACGAGGTCTTCTTCGATCTCGGCGATGTCTGCCTTTGCGAACGTTCCCAGCTGACCGTGTTCGCTCCCGATGGCACGGCGTTCGAGCAGGGCAAGGTTCAGCTGCACCGACTTGGTTTTCGCAGTGAGACCTTCGACTTGTCGAACGATCAGTGGTGGGGGCCGGACTTGCAGGCCGGTGATTGCGTGACGCTTGCTGCGGCATTAGAGCCGCCGGCGGATCTCGACGCGAAGCGCATTGTCGATGTGCCGTCGCGGTTCCTCATCGAAGGCACGGGCCCGTGGACGTTCCAACAACATGCAGGCGAGATGCTGATCGAAGTGGATGCCGACGGCGCGAGTGTCGGTGTGACGGTTGGTGAGCACCATCTGGCGCTTGACGGTTCGACGTTGCTACGCGGTCTGAAACCTGGAATGCATCACGTGTTTGTCAGCGGCATCGGCCGCCGCTCCGCGATCGTCGACATCGAAGTTCCCGCTGCCGGCAAGGGACGCGCACACCTGAAGATGGCCTTGCCACCCCGCCAGTAGTGTTCGTACGGTGCCTGGCACAGAAGTAACTCCTTCGCCGCCAAGGGCGGCGAAGGAGTTACTTCTGTGCCAGGCACCGTACGAACACGCACCGTACGAACACCTGCCTAACCATCTACCTGGGGGCTAGGAGGCGGCGGTAGTTCCAGCTGCCTAGGGATAGGCCGAGGATGGCGATGATGGCGGCGTAGGCGGTGGCGGCGCCGAGCAGCCACGGCAGGTGTTCGTCGGCCATGAAGGTGGTCACGCGGCGTCGGCTCGTGACTTCTGCCCAGAGCAACATTGCTGGGAGCATGGTCATGTGGAAGGCCGTGACCATGATCATGGCGGCGAAGAAGCTCTTGCTGCCTTGCAGGATCTGACCTTCGGTGTCGGGTCGCATCAGTCGCGGCCACGTGCCGACGGCGGCGATGACGGCCAGCGCAATGACCGTTCCGGACAAGGCGAACCCGAGGAACCAAAGCATCGTTTTGAGCTCGACGTCGAGGGTTTGCACGCCGACGCCTGCGACCAGGATGAGCGGCCACAACAGGAACGCGCCGATTGCTTGAAGCTTGCCGCGCAGGATCCATCCCGGTCGCGCGGGCGACGCAATATAGAGCGGCCATTGCGCGCCATCCCAAAGCGCGAGTCGACCCATGTGCGCGTAGAGCACCAGCAGCACGGCCAAGAACCACCATGTCAGCAATGCTGCGAGGTTGCGGACTTCGTGCGCGATCTTGTTGTAGCTGAGGATGTTGCCGACGAGCACGCGTTCGCGCGCGAGCACAAACACCAATATGCCAAATACCAAGAACCCGATCAGGGCTCCCGGTTGTTGCAGAACCTGCGCGAACTCCTTCTTGCGCACGTTGCTGGCCAGTGACGTCGGCCAACGCTGGTTGCTGCGACGCCACAATGGGCGATCCGCTTCGGTGAAGCGTTCGTGGGCGCGTGAGTGCATCAGAGCGGCGCAGCCGAACAGCAGCAGCGCACCGAGCGTCCAGCCAAGCACGGGCACGAACTGTTCGAACGTCAGGATGCGGTTGACGGCGTGGCTGAGCATCGTCGCGGCGGCGTGCACGGTGATCGCCATGCGCTGCGACTCGGTGGCAGCCTGTTCGATTTCCTGAATCCGCGCGCCGCCGTTGGTGAACAGGTTGAGCAGCAACCAGATGGTGAACCCGACAGATGCGAGTGCTGCGATCGCCGAAAGAATCAATCGCAGCCAGCGCCCGGCCAAGAATCGCACCATGACGATCTGCACCGACAGCAACGTAGCGAGCAACGGCACCGTGCAGCTGATGATCGCGAGCGGGATCAGCGCGTACGCCAATGGCGGCGCCGGGCTCTTCTGCATGACGGCGACGACGAACGGCGCCGACAGTGCGCTCGACCACAGCGTCGATAGGAACACCGATCGCAGGAAGATCTGCATCGGACCTCGAAAGCCCGCGATCGGCGCTTGGCGCCACAACATCAGCTCGGGTGTTTCGAACAGTTGTCGTTGCGCGGTCGCCAGTCCGAGCCAGGTCGCGACCATCGGGCACGTCATCAGCCCGTAGCCAATGAGTCGCGCGGTTACATCGTGGCCTGCGTGCAGCCCCATCATGCGCTGCATCTGCACGCTGTCGAGCACGGCCTTTGCAAGCCACCACGACATCAGCGAGAGCAAGCCAAGGCCCACGACCAAGCCGAGCGTCATGCGCCTGCCGACGGCATTCATCGGCAGGTTGGCCAAGGCCCGCAGGTCGGCAGCGAGCAAACTCATGCGGAGATGTCGTCGCCGTCGGTTAGAGCCAAGAACACGTTTTCGAGGCTTCGGTTGTCGTGTTGCGCGCGCAGTTCCGCGACCGTGCCCTCGGCAAGCAGCCGGCCCTTGGCGAGAATGCCGACCCGGTCGCAGATCTCTTCGGCGGTGTCGAGAACGTGGGTGCTAAACAGCACGGTCGTGCCGCGTTCGACTTCGACGCGCAGCAAGTCCTTTAGCCGTCGCGTGCTGCCGGGATCGAGGCCGGTCGTTGGCTCGTCAAGCAGCAGGACTTCCGGCGCCGTGGTCAGAACGGCGGCAAGATGCACCTTCTTGCGCATGCCGTGTGAGTAGCTCTTGCACAAGTCGTCGGCGACATCCGTCATGTGCAACAGATCCAGCAGCCGGTCGGCGCGCTCGTCCCTTAGGCCGCGCTCGACACGCCACATGCTCGCGACCAACGCAATGTATTGCCGTCCCGTCAGGTAGTCGTAGAGCGGTGGCGTATCGGGAACGAAACCAAGCTTCATCTTGAGCGCGCGCGAATCGTTGGCGTGAGTGAGTCCCGCGATGCGCGCGTCACCGCTGCTCGGGCGCAGCAACCCCGCCAGCAGTCGCAGCGTGGTGGTCTTGCCGGCACCGTTCTGGCCGAGGAAACCGTAGAGCTCGCCGGCGTGCACACGCAGGTTGAGATCTTCGACCGCCCACTTGCCGCCGAACTCGCGTCCGAGGCCGGTGGTTTCGATGCGGTAGTCGCTCGCAATGGGCTTGTCCGATGGCGCGTGCAAAGGCACATCCGAGGGCACTTCCGGTTCCGGCGAATCACTCATCAGGTGCGATCCGCGTAGATGGCCGTGACCGGAACGTGGTCGCTTGGTGACTTCTTGCTGCGCTCGCTCTTGTGCACGATGACCTCGGTGCAGCGCGCGCTGGCACTCTTCGACGACAACACGTAGTCGATCCGCAAGCCGTCGTCCTTGACTGCCGAGCCGCCGGTGTAGTGCCACCACGTGTAGATGCCGGCTTCGTCGTGATGTTGCCGAAAGCTATCCTCCAGGCCGAACGCCATCACGTTGCGCATCGCATCGCGTTCTTTGTCCGTGCAAAGAATGCGACCGTGCCACCATTCGGGATCGTGCACGTCGCGATCATCACGCGTGATGTTGAAGTCGCCGACCACCACGACGTCTTCGCTGGCATCAAAGTCGGTGTCGAGGTAGGTGCGCAGTCGGCGCAGCCATTCGAGCTTGAAGTCATACTTCTCGGCGCCGACTTCCTGGCCGTTGACGACGTAGAGGTTGAGCACGCGGAAGCCGTTGACCGTCGCAGCGATGACGCGTTTCTCGGCGTCCGGCGGGTCGTCGGGCATGCCCATGACGACATCCTTGATCTCGTGGGCCGCCAGAATCGCGACGCCGTTGTAGCCTTTTTGCCCGGTGAAGGTCACGTCGTAGCCTTCGTCCTCGATCAGGTCGACCGGGAACAGTTCGTCGACGACCTTAGTCTCTTGCAGGCACAGGACATCTGGTTCGTGTTCCCGCAGGAAGTCGATGACGTGCGTGAGGCGGGCGCGGATGCCGTTGACGTTCCAGGTGGTGATCTTCATGCGGGCCGATGAATTCAAGCGGCGCAGCACCGTAGCGAAAGAGTTGCTGTGCCGAAACTGCGGTCGTGGTGGCTCCGGGCCCGTAATACCTGCGTTTTGTCCAGTGCTTGCCGCCAGTGACCGCTAGCGGTCTGATGTTCCAATGCGTTCGATTGCATTGCTGATTCCTCTCGCCTGGCTGGCGTCCTGCGCCAGTGGCCCTCGCATTGTTGCGACCAACTCAGACACCGTGCTGTCGGTGTCGTCAGTCGCCGCGGCGATTGTCGATGCTGATGTGATTGCGCTCGGCGAGTTGCACAAGACGCCCGACGTGCACCGCATGCACCATGAGTTGATCGCTGAGCTCTACAGCCGGCGACCGAACATGGTCATCGCGATGGAGATGTTCGAGCGCGATGTGCAAATGGTGTTGCTGCAGTATCTCAATGGTCTGATCGACGAAGGCACCTTCCGCGCCAAGGCCCGCCCTTGGCCCGACTACGTGCGCGACTACCGCCCTGTGATTGAGTTCGCCAAGAAGAACAAGATCATCGTGCTCGCCGCCAACGCGCCGCGGCCATTGGCCAGCAAAGCGGCCAAGGAAGGCATTTCGGCAGTGATGGGCGATCCTAACCTCGCGCGCGAAACGACCGCGCCGCAGGACGAATACTGGTACGCTTTCAATGAGATGATGGATGGCCACGCCGGCATGCTCGGTCCGGGCGGCATGGAGCGGTACTACGCGTCGCAATGCCTTAAGGACGACACCATGGCGGAGGCGATCACCGACTATCTCAAGAAGCAGCAGGCCAAGGGAGACCGCCCGCTGGCCATCCTGATCTGTGGTCGTGCCCACAGCGACCACGGTCGCGGCACCGTGCAACGCATCAAGAACCGCATGCCGGGTGTCAACGTTCGCATTCTGTCGGCCGAGACCGTGGCGGACCTTGGAACTGGCGTCTACGAGTCGCCGCGCGACGTTGCTGATTACGTAATCGTCGCGGCTGAGCCGGCTCGCAGCGAAGCGGCTCCCAAGATGCCAGCCATGGCCAAGAAACCAGAGATCGGTGACAAAACCGGCGCTGGTGACCTTCCGACCGAGAACCCCGAGGGGTTGCGCCCAGCACTCGGATTCATGCCGGATTACGCTGGTGCGGATGTCCCAGGAGTCGGGGTTGGCCCCGTGCGCGAAGGTGGTCCGGCCGAAACCGCTGGTATCGAGGAGGGCGACGTCATCCTTGCGGTCAAGGGCATCCCGACGCCCGATATCGAGACCTACACTGAGGTTCTGGACGAACAGATCATTGGTCGCACGGTCACTGTCAAGGTTCGCAAGGGCGAGGCAGAGGTCGACTTGCAGGTCAAGATCGGTAGCCGCTCCGGCATGTAGGTCAGCAATCCTCGTTTTCTTGCCGGTCCAGCCTTGCTGGGCCGCGCAGCGGTGGCGCCAAGCCATCCGGTCGCTATCCTCTTTGCCCTCCAAACTGCGGCACCGAGCCTCAACACTGTGAGCGATACCCTTCAAATCAGCGAAATCCCGGTCGAGGGTTACGAGCGAGTCGTTCGTGGCGTCGACCCCCAAACAGGCCTGCACGCAATCATTGCGGTCCACGACACCACCCTGGGCCCGGCCCTGGGTGGTCTGCGCATGTGGAACTACGCGTCCGAAGAAGATGCTGTGTTCGACGTGCTGCGGTTGGCCAAGGGCATGAGCTACAAGTCGGCCGTGGCCCACACCGGCCTCGGTGGTGGCAAGGCCGTCATGATCGGAGATGCCAAGACGATCAAGTCGGAGGGTCTCTACCTCGCAATGGGTCGCTTGGTGGAATCGCTCGGCGGTCTCTACACCACGGCCGAAGACGTCAACACGAGCATCGGCGACCTTGAGATCGTGCGCCGGGCAACCAAGTATGTGACTGGTCTGTCGCGTGACTCTGGCGGCAGCGGCAACCCGTCGCCCTACACGGCCTATGGCGTCTACCTCGGGGTTCGCGCGGCGCTCGGTTGGGCGTTCGACAACGACGACCCCAAGGGTCGCACGATCGCGATCCAGGGTGTTGGTGCCGTTGGTGGTCCGTTGGCCGAGCGCCTCGCGGAAGCTGGCGCCACGGTTTACGCCGCCGACCGCAACCAGAAGCGTCTCGACGCTCTGACCGAGAAGCACGGCGTCAAGCAGGTCAAGGCCGAGGAGATCCTCAGCATGGAGTGCGACCTGCTCGCCCCGTGTGCCCTCGGCGGCATCCTCAACGACGAATCGATCCCGGAACTGCGCACCAAGGTCGTCGCTGGCGCCGCCAACAACCTGCTTCTCAAGCCTGAGCACGGCAAGGCGTTGTCCGAGCGCGGCATCCTCTACGCCCCCGACTACGTCATCAACGCCGGTGGCATCGTCAACGTCTCCGTCGAGTTCCACGACGGCGGCTACAACGAAGAAGTGGCGCTTCGCAAGATCGAGCGCATTCCGCAAGCGCTGAAGGAACTCTGGACCATCTCAAGGGAAGAAGGCATCCCGTCGAGCGACGCCGCCGACCGTCTCGCCCAGCGCATCATCGCAGAAGCCCGCGCCGCGAAGGCCTAGGCTTCGAACGCGCTGGGGCCACTTGTCGAGGGACCCGTTGGCCTAGGCCCCGTTGGCCGAGACACGAAGACACCTGCTCACGCCTGAGGCGCGGCGGGTGTTTTTTGTTGTGCCCAACGCATCGGGGGCCAAGCCGGCCATGGTGTTGCCGGCTAGCTGGTGTTCGCTTCCCTAGCCGCGCGCGACGGCTTCTCGATAGGTCGCCAGGACACCTTCGGCGGTCTTGGTCCAGGTCAATTCCCGGGCTCGTGCCATGGCGGCGTCGCGCATCGACGGCCACTTCGGCACGTAGTTGTCGAGCGCATCGGCGATCGCCGTCGCCATCGAGTCGAGGTCGTGGGGGTCGAAGTAGCGGGCGTCGTTCCCGCCGGCTTCCGGCATCGCGGAGGTGCTGCTGGTGACGATCGGTGTGCCAAGTGCGAGCGATTCGGTGACAGGGATGCCCCAGCCTTCGACCAGGCTCGGGTAGATGCACAGGTCGGCGCCGGCGTAGACGGCGATCAACTCTTGTAGGTCGAGGTAGGGCAGGAAGCGAACGTGATCGAGCACGCCGGCCTTCTGGGCCCGTTCCTTGAAGTGCTCGACCTGGCCGGCGACACCGGAGACCAACAGCAGGTGGGGCAGTTCTGGTTGCCGCTCGCGCAGCAGGCCGAACGCTTCGATCATGCGGCCGGTGTTCTTGCGTTCTAGGCTGGCGCCGATCGCGAACATGTAGGGGCGACCCTCGGCGTGTTGTTGTCGGGCGCGGTCGCCAGCACCCTCGGGCGCGCCTCTGAGCACGTCGGGATGCAGGCCGTTGAGAGAGACGCGCACCTTGCCGGGGTCGCAGTCAAACCGTTCGCAGATGTCGCGCTTGCTCCATTCGCTGACGGTCAGGATCACCGCGGCGTCGCGCACGACCCGTTGCGTCACCTTGCGCGCGTATTGGATGAAGGGATCGTCGAGGTTGTCGGGATACCACGTCACGATCACGTCGTGCAACGTGACGACCATCGGCGGGCCCTTCCACAATGGCCATCGCGGCGGCAGCGTGTTGTAGGTGCCGTGGTAGACGTCGAGCTTGTCGCGACGCAGACGCCACGGCATTTGCAGTCGCTCCCACGTGTGGAAGCGGCCGCCGCGGATGTCGGTGTGCACCGACCGCTGGTTGCCCGCCATTACGAACGGGTTCTCGGCGTCGCTCGCGAGCGTCAGTTGGTGGTAGAGCAGAAACTCTTCGTCCGGCGCGAGGGCCGCAAACTCGCGTGCCAGGTGGCGAACGTAGAGTCCGATGCCGCGAGGTTGCGGGCGAAACCCTTCGCGGGCGTCGATGCCGATGCGCATGCGGATTACTCGGGCAGCCGAGTCATGACCTCTGGCCCATTCTCGCTGATGAAGATCGTGTGTTCGAACTGGGCAATGCGCACGCCGGGCTTCTCGCAAAGCGGCGGATAGTTGTCGATCAGCTTCTTCTTGTGGAGCACCTTGATGGCCTCTTCGCAGCGCATGTCAGTGCCGAGCCAGCGCACCATGTCGCGGCGCGCGAACGGCAGGCGCTCACTCGCTTCCATCGCGTCGAAGATGTCCTTCGGCAGGCTGTCCTTCGCCTTGACGCCGCGACGCAGCATGAAGACTTCGCCTTTGCCGTCTTCGGCGATCATGCCCTTGCCGTCACTGGCGAACGGTTCGCACGCGATGGTTTGGTTGGCACGCAACCGCGCTGCCTTGGGGTCGTCGTAGTTTGGCACCGACGGGGCGCAGTGGATCGTGTAGCGCGCGACGCCATGGCCGCACAGATTGCGAACCGGTTGGAAGCCGAGTTGCGTGATCGTCGATTCGACGGTGCGGCCAATCTCGGTCAGTGAGACGCCGGGGCCCATCAGCGCAATGGCATTCTCTAGCGCCATCTTGCTCGACATCAGCAGCAGCGAGTCGTCGCCGTCACGAAGGTCAACAGTGGTTGCGTTGTCGGTGACCCAGCCGTCGACGTGGGTGCCACAGTCGAGCTTGATGATGTCGCCTGCTTGCGCCTCGGTCGCATCACCCGGTGGCGAGCAGTAGTGCGCCGCTATGTGGTTGCGCGACGTCTGCGCTGGGAATGCCGGTTCGCCACCCATCTCGCGGATCTTGGCTTCGACCGCCAGTTGGATCTCTTCGAGCCTTCTGCCCGGCTCGATCATCTTGCGGCCGTGAGCGAGTGCGGTCGCACTGATGCGGCCCGACTTGCGCAGCTTCTCCAGGTCGATCTTCACTTGAGAACACCCAGTTCCTTGCCGACCTTGGTGAACGCGGCAACGGCAGTCTTGAGTTGCTCGACTTCGTGGGCGGCACTGATCTGCACGCGAATGCGCGCCTTGCCCTTCGGCACGACGGGGTAGCAGAAGCCAATCACGTAGACGCCTTCGTCCATCATCTTGGACGCCATCGTGACGGCGAGCTTGGCGTCGCCGAGCATGATCGGGCAGATCGGATGGTCGCCGGGCACGATGTCAAAGCCAGCCGCCGTCATCGCTTCGCGGAAGAACTTGGTGTTGCTCTCGAGCTTGTCGCGCAGTTCGGTGGTGGCCGACAACTTGTCGATGCACGCGATGGTCGCGCCAACGATCGCCGGGGCCAACGTGTTGGAGAACAAGTAAGGGCGGGCGCGGTTGCGCAGCAAGTCGACGACTTCCTTGGGGCCGGCAGTGAAGCCTCCCGAGGCGCCGCCGAGCGCCTTGCCAAAGGTCGAGTTGACGATGTCGACGCGATCTTGCACGCCGTGGTATTCGGGCGTGCCGCGGCCGGTAGGGCCAAAGAAGCCCGACGCGTGGCTGTCGTCGACGACGACCATTGCCTTGTATTTGTCGGCGAGTTCGCAGATCGCCGGCAGGTCCGCGATGAAGCCATCCATCGAGAACACCCCGTCGGTCACGATCATGCGGTTGCGGCAGTCCTGAGAATCCTTCAGGTGCTGCTCGAGCTCTTGCATATTGTTGTTCGCGTAGCGCATGCGGCGCGACTTGGTCAGGCGGATGCCATCGATGATCGACGCATGGTTGAGCGCGTCGCTGATGATCGCGTCGTCGGGGCCCATCAGGATCTCGAATAGGCCGCCGTTCGCATCCCAACAAGACGAGTAGAGAATCGTGTCCTCAAGGCTGAGGAACGAGCTGATCTTCTGCTCCAACACCTTGTGCGGTTCTTGCGTGCCGCAGATGAAGCGCACGCTCGCCAGGCCGAGGCCGTGGGTGTCGATGGCCGTCTTGGCTGCTTCGCGCAACTCGTTGTCCGCCGCAAGGCCTAGGTAGTTGTTGGCACACAGGCACAGCACGTCCTTGCCGTTGGCGGTGATGATGGCGCCCTGTGGGCTTTGCAACACGCGCTCTTCTTTCCACAGGCCAGCTTCGCGGATGTCGTTGAGCTCCTGCTGGAGGCGTTCCTTGACGTTGTCGAACATAGGCCGGAAGTAGGTACCCGTTTGGCAGCGTCAGTGCCAGTAACTCTGTGATCGCGGGCACGGCGCTGCCGGGGTTGCCCGCGAATTTGGCCAGATTCTGAGGCCAGATCATGCTGGTAACGTTGCCGAGCGTGAGGCCTGTGCAGCACTCCAGTGTTGCCCCTTTGCCTGATTGCACAGGGGCAATTCGAGGGCCAACCCGAGGGCCAAGAACGCTCTGCAGCGGCCTGCAGGCAGCTATCGCGGCGTCTGCTCGTTGTCCTGTTTCAGGCGTTCGATCGTGATGCGGCCGTCGTCGGCCAGCGCGGTGATCGAGGCCGGTCGGTAGACGAATAGCAGGTGGAGCAGCGCCTCCAGGCGTTGGCGCGAACCATCGTAGGCGGTCACTGCTTCGGCGACGGCGCGCTCAACAGACTGCTGGTCGAGCATTTGTGCCGCTTGCAGCTTCGGTTTGCCGTGGCATCGGGGGCACGGGGTGACGTCCGGATACAGCACCTGGCAGTATCCGCAGCCAGTCGTCATGCAGCCTTGGTCTTCAGGTGGATCCATGCACGGTCGATCGTAGCCAAAAGCCGGACTTGCGCATTGCAGTGGTTTCACACGATTACTCCTGTTCGTGAGGCGATCGACTACCTAACTTTCCGCGCGATGTACTCGAGCAGTGAGCTGAAGAAAGGTGTCATCATCGACTTCGAAGGCGGACCGCATATCGTCGAAACGACACATGCGGCCTCCGGTGGAGCGCGTGCTGGCAGCATGATCTATCGCGTCCGCATCCGGAATTTGAAGACCGGGCAACGCATCGACAAGAACTTCCGCGCGAACGAGATGTTCCCGCCGGCCGACGTAGACAAGCGTCCCGTGCAGTTTCTCTACGACGAGACGGAAGTGTCGCACTTCATGGACAGCGAGTCGTTCGAGCAGTTCGCACTGAGTCGCGCGGACATCGAGTGGGAGCACAACTTCCTGGTCGAGGGCCTCGAGGACATGCGCGCGATGTTCTACAACGGCTCGCCGATCGCATTGGAGTTGCCGCCAACGGTTGTCATGACCATCACGGAAACGGCACCGGGCGTGAAGGGCAACTCCGCGACGTCGCGCAGCAAGCCCGCCAAGCTCGAGACCGGCTACGAGATCCAGGTGCCAGAGCACATCGACGAAGGCACGCGCATCAGTGTCGACACGCGCACCGGCGAGTGTCTCGGTCGCGCCAAATCGTGAGCTAGTTTGCGCACACACCATCGATACCTGGGGCTTATCGATGGGATTCGTGTCAATGCGAACAGTGCATTGGAAGCGCTTGCTACTTTGACTGCATGAACGTGATGCAGCAGCGTGGTGGTTTGCGGGTTCGCGTGGCCCGGTGGGCGTCGCTACTGCTGGTGGCGTCGTTGCCAAGCTGTTTGACGATGCAGCTGTGGCACTCAGGAAGCGCGTCAGGTGGCTTTGCCGTGGAGTCGTTGCCAGCTACGAATGGCACCCTGCTCGTCGATGCGCTTCCCGAGCATCTGTTGGCGCTCGATCCGGATGGGCTGGCAACTCTCGAACTCGCAAGCCTTGGCCGTGAATCCGAGTTCGCGCGCACGCTGCTGGCGCAACCTGATCTGTTCGATGTCCAAGATGTGGCGTTCGTCGGTCACTTGGACCCGATAGGCCGTCAGGCTTCGCTCGGCGAACTCGTGTTGACGGGCAAGGCCAACGGCGACCTTGCCTCGCTTGCAGCGACGCCGCATCTGCTGGGCGAATCCGCATCGATGCAGCGGCGGGGCGACTTGTTGGAACACCGATCCACATGGGCGTTGTCGTCTACGGAGATGGGCGTGCTGCGGCAGCCGGTTGCGCGCGAACTGCCACTGCACTTGCGCTTGACGCTGCAGCGGCGCCAACCGCGCCAGACGTCAGTGCCGTGGCGGGTTGCTCAAGTGTTGCTGACGCCGCCGGCAGTGGTGGCCGACCTCGTGGTGACGCCGGTGATCATCGGCTGGTTTCTGATCGAGCGGCCGAGGCTGATCTTCTAGCCCCATATATCACCAAAGAATGCGTAGCTGCCAGCGCCCGTCCCGGTAGCCAGCCATCGTCACGAGGTCGGTCAGCGCATGGTGCTCGATTAGCGGTAGCAGGGCCTCGAGCATGTCCTGGGTTTGCTCGGGTTCGAGCTCGAATCCCAACGCGCGTGCCATTGGATTGTCGAGCAACTGCATCACCATTGCCGCTTGGCCGCCGAGCATGGCGCCCAGGTTGGTGGCGCCGACTGCGTTCCAACCTTTGGGGGCCAGGTGGCGGATACGGAGCACGCTTGCCGGTAGGGGGGCTTGCGTGGGTTGGCTCTTGCCGGCGACGAGTGCTTCGAGTTGGGCCACGGATTCTTCGCCGATGGCGATCGCGAACAGGTCTTGGCCGACCGCCATGTGCACGCCGGTTACAAACATCGAACCGAGCTTGGTGATCTTGACGCCGTCGACGACGCGCGCCTTGGATTGACGAATGTGGGCACCAAGGTAGTTGAGCACCTTGTCGAGGCCCGCTGCAAACGCGGCAGTGTCACGCAGCGAGAAGGCAACACAGCCGGCCAACGGCAGGTCTTCTCCCTCTTGGAATGCTTTGCGATCTTCGGGTTGCCACATGTCACCCAGCAACATGACTTCGCCGCCGAGATGGGCGAGTAGTTCGGTATCGAGATGCAGGCCGAGTTCCTTGTGCATGGCCTCGCGCACCCCCTCGCGGCCATCGGGCTCGGAGTTCGCGGCTGCATCGAGCACGGCGCGCAGGATGAGGTCTGGGCGCAACGGAGCCGTCAGCCACGGGGTCGCGGTTGCGGGCATTCGCGACAGCATGTTCGGCAGTTGTTGCACGTCAGGTAGCAGGCCGGCGAAGATTCCTCGTGGGCCTTCGTGCCATGCAACGTCGGCGCTGACCTCGACGCGGTTGCCATTCGGTCGCAGCTGCAGTTGCAGAGATTTCAGGCTGCCGAGGCCGAACAGCGGGCGCAACACGGGGTCGTGCTCTTCGCCGCTGGCGTGCACCAGCTGGGCCAGGTCGACGTCTAGCGATGCCGGAGCCGCACGCGGAGCGATGTCGGCTGCCAGGGTCTGCAGGCCGTGCGTTACCGCGAGTTCGAGCGTGCCGGCTTCGCCGAAGAATGCGACCACGCGGCGATCGATCAGCATTGGCATCGAGAGGAAGATCTCCGATTCGTCGATGGCGAGCTGCACCTTGTGGTTGGCCACTGTGTGTTGCGCAGGTTCTGCTTGTTGGAGCGACCGCAGTGGCTGGGACAGGTCGACGGCTAGCGCTGCCATGTCGGTTTGCTCGTCCAGCTCGAGTGACAGCACGCCGAACATGCGATGTCGATCGCTTGTGTCCGGCTCCAGCAACCACAGCACGCGGATGCGGCCGGCGTAATCGAGAGCTCGGTTTCGCGCGGCGCGGAACTCGTCCCCTCGGCCATCCCATTGTTGCCACAGCGCCTCGATCGGGGCGAGCAGTGGCCGCCAAAGCTTCTCGCCGTCCGGTGATGAGAGCATCGCGCTGAGGTTGGTTGGTGCGAACGCGCGTCGAAACGCTGCGGGTCCAGCTACATGCAATCGCATCACAGGCTTCAGCGGTGGTCGCTTGGCGATTGCGCTGCTGCTGGGGTCATCGGCTGCGCTGCTAGCCTTCGAGGTGGGTGCGCGCTCGGCCTCGCCGGGCGAGAGCACGTTTGCAGTCGCACTCTCCGGTTGCCCTGGATCGTCGTGCAGTTCGGCAGCTTGCTCGGTCTTGGCGGTGGCTGGGCCGTTCCTCATCCAGGCGAACAAGGCGAGCGGTAGGAGGATCGTGAGTGTGATGAGCAGTTTGCTGGAACTGAGCATTGGGGTAGATGCGTTGGCTTTGGTTGAGGGTTGGGTGGCAAAGGTGGCTGCAAACGCAACGCGCCAATCGTTGTTGTTGTGTTCGAGTCGCTCGCGCAGCATCACGAGTCCACGTTGCAACCGAGTCTTGACGGTGCTGACGGGTGTGTTGGTCTCAGCTGCGATTTCGGTCGGCGTTTGCTCTCGCAGATACCGCATCAAGATGGCGGTGCGGTAGGGCTCCGGTAGCGAGGTCACGGCGTCGGTCAGCGCCCGCATGTTGTCGGCGTCCTCGGCACCGCGATCCGCAGCTTCTTGGTGCGTATTGCTTATCGCCGACTCGTAGCGGCGCCTGGTAGATTCTCTACGCCTCGTCTTGTTGGCGAGGTTGCGCACCACAGCGACCAACCAACCGGTTGTTGCTCCTTCTCGGCGGGGTGGTTTGCGCAGTGATTCGAGCGCCGCTTCTTGCAGCACATCATCCGCATGCGCTTCACCAACCAAGGCGCACGCGAGTCCGCGCAAGGCGCTGGTGTGGGCTAATAGGTCGTCGAGGATCTGCGGTGTCATCGGGCTTCACCTGTAGATTCCCCGCGGCACCCTGCGGGGACTCAAGTGATCAGCATATTCCTATCCGAGGGGCACTGACTTCGCAGAGCGGTGGCCGATGACGTGCCTCGTGGCGGAATAAGGGCGTAGCGCGACGGTCCGTCGCGCCGCTTCTCGCGCGGGTGGCGAAACGGTTCGTGCAAGAACCGTGCGGACAAGCTCCGCTACGGCATCTTGTGCGGGTAGAGCACGACCTTCTGTTCGAGCCCTCCACCGAAGCGGTCCATGCCCTTGCCGAAGTCGTCGAGCGACATTTCGGCGGTGACCAGGTGGGTGATGTCGAGGCCGCTCTTCAGCAGGTCCAGCATGCGATCCCAGGTGCGGAACATCTCGCGGCCGATGACCGCGTGCATCGTCAGGCCCTTGAAGATGAAGTTCTTGGAGAAGCCTTCGATCGATACCGCGTCGCCCTTCGGCAACCCGAGGTTGACGACGTGGCCCGCCGGACGCGTCATCGCGATGGCGTTGTTGATGCCGACGGGGTGCCCCGAAATCTCGAGCGTTACATCGACGCCGCCGTTGGTCGCCGCGAGGATTGTTTCGACCGGCTTCTCGCGGCCGTCGATCACGGTGACCTTGTCGGTCAGGCCGCGGCGAATGACCCATGCGCGCGCGCGGGCCAAGGCCTTGTCGGCAACGTCGACGACGAACACGTGGCTCGCCTTGACGAACGTCGCGACTTCGCCGCACATCGCGCCGATCGGGCCGAAGCCAATGATCGCGACGGTCTTGTCCTGCACCGGCACCTTCATTGTCGTGTGCACCGCATTGCCAAGCGGGTCGAGGATCGCGGCCACTTGTAGCGGCAGGTCCTTGGGCAGCTTGACGACGTTGCCCGCCGACACGACAACGTATTCGGCGAACGCACCATCGAGATTGATGCCGCGGATGCGCGCCGTCGCACACGCGTGGAAGGCCTTGTTGCGGCACGCCGGGCAGTCGCCGCAGATCTCATGCATCTCGGCACTCGCGTAGGTGCCGAGCGGATACGTCTTCTCGTCGACGCCGTCACCGAGCTTGTCGATGTGACCACAGAACTCGTGACCGAGGGTCACAGGCGGTGCGATCAGGCCGTTCATGGAAGGGTCCCCGCTGCAGATGTGCACATCGGTGCCACAGATGCCGGCGGCTGCGACCTTCAGCCGAACTTCACCTGGGCCAGGTTCTGGAAACTTGAGATCCGTCCTCAGCCGATACTGGCCAGGGGAGGTGAGCTGCACACCTTTCATCGACGTCATGTTGAATAGACCCGCGAGTGGCGGGCGGCGTATTCTGCGGATACAACGCGACCAGCGCCACACAGGAGATTCTTGATCGCACGAACCAACCGCTGCTTATTCGCTCTGGCCTGCCTGTTGGCAGCCAGCACCTTGCTGACATCGTGTGAAACGACCACTCGGGTCATTCCCGAGGATTACTCGGCTCGCCCAGTGGTCGAACTCGAGCGCTGGCAGGTCGAATCCGACGGCGAGACGCTCGGCCACGTTGTGAAGTATGAAATTCGTGACGACAAGCGCCCGCAGCAGTTCTTCCGGGTGACGGACCCCGCCGGCCGCTGGGTGGGCAAGGCGACCGCGAATGGGCGATTCTCGCGCCGAACGCCATTTGACGGGGATATGGACCTCGGAGTGCTTTCGATGGAGCGCGGCGTGGCGCTGCTGTTTGAGGCTTCTGCGCCGGTGAAATTGAGCTCGGTTCCCACCGAAGCGGTCTGGCACAAGCAGCCAAAGCACCAGCCAAAACGCTGATCGCGGTTCGGCAACTGAGTCGGGTACGAAACGTGCGCCGAATGACGTGCGCCGAATGACGTTCGCCCTTGGTCGCACTCGCTGGTGGCCTACAGTTCGCGGCAATGAGCGAACGTGCGAGTCGAACTGTCTCCGAAAGCCGCGTCGAAATGACGGAAATCGTCATGCCCAACGACGCCAACCCGCTGGGCAACGCCATGGGTGGTCGGGTCATGCACTGGCTCGATGTCTGCGCAGCGGTCTGCGCCGGTCGTCACGCCCGCACGCCTGTGGTCACGGCCAGTGTTGACAACGTCGATTTCCACTACCCGGTGCCCGTCGGCAGCGTGATCGTGTTCTTGGCCTCGGTCAACTACACCGGCCGCACCTCGATGGAAGTCGGCGTGAAGTGCTGGCAAGAAGAACGGGCCACCGGGGAGCGTACCCACGTCGTCTCGGCCTACCTGACGTTCGTCTCCCTCGACCCCGAAACGCGTAATCCGGCCCCGATACCAGCTATCAAGCCAATGACCGACGATCAGAAGCGCCGCTACAGCCAGGCCGAAGCGAGGCGCAAGGCACGTTTGGCGCTACGCAAGTAGCGGGATGAACGAGTTAGGAACCGATGGCTGCAGCTCTCGCGTTCTGTTCTAGAACCGCACGCCCGCGTCCGAAGGCGCGGTCGCAGGTCCTAAGTCAATCTGCGCCAGAGGCGCAGCTTGATTTAGAACCACTCCGGAACCATCTCCGGATCGAGTCCCATCGATTGCAGGATCAACTGCTGCACGTATTCAGGGTCAATCGAGAACTCCTTGAGAGTCTCGTAGCACGAGCCGGCCTTGATCGAGAGCACGGCCAATGCCATGTGCTCCGGCAGGACCTTCTTGCTGCCGAGTTGGTGCGCCGCATCCTTGGCGCGGCCGAAGACCGTCTTGCAGTGACGGTTCCACGGGCCATCCGGCTCGTCCGGTTCGCGCGGCAGACTCTGCACGTAGCCCGAGAACATGTCCGGGTCGACGTTCAGGTCCAAGAAGATGTGGTGCAGGCAGGTGCTCTGGTCCACGGTCAAGCCGTAGATCAGATGGCCGGTCGCAACCGACTCATCGTTGAGCTCCTTGGCCAGTTCTTCGGCCTTCACGGTGGCCAAAAGGGTCTTGTCGCTGAAGTCCTCGAACATAGTGGGGGGAAGAGAGTAGCGATCCGGTCGAGCTTCCGCCACGGGCTTTGCGGCTAGAACGGCGTATCATCTGGGGGTGAGCCCAGCCCCCCGCACGATCCTGCACGCCGACATGGACGCGTTCTACGCGGCCGTCGAGCAGCGGGATCGGCCCGAATTGCGCGGCAAACCGGTCATCATCGGGGGATACGGCCCCCGGCAGGTGGTCAGCACGGCCAGCTACGAGGCCCGGAAGTTCGGGGTGCATTCGGCGATGCCGGGCCGGCGGGCCCGTCAGTTGTGCCCGGACGGGATCTTCGTGACGCCTCGGATGGAGGTGTATGCGAAGGTGTCGGGGCAGATCCACGAGGTCTTCGCGCAGTTTACGGACCAGGTCGAGCCGTTGTCGTTGGACGAGGCGTTCCTCGATGTGACCGGCAGCCGGGCCTTGTTTGGCGATGGGCGCACGATTGCCGAACGGATTCGTCGGGAAGTGCGCGAACGGACCGAGTTGGCGGTGTCGGTCGGAGTTGCGACGTCGAAGTACGTCGCCAAGGTCGCAAGTGACGTCGACAAGCCGGACGGTTTGGTGGTTGTCGAGCCCGGCACCGAACGCGAGTTCCTGGCCGACTTGCCGCTGTCGCGGCTGTGGGGTGTTGGGCCGTCGACTCGAGCGACGCTCGAGCGCGCCGGGTTGCGGTCGATCAAGGACGTGCAGTCGCGCTCGCGCGAGCAGTTGCTCGAGGGCTTTGGCGACAACCTTGGTGAGCACTTGTTCGTGTTGGCGAACGGGCTCGATGCGCGGCCGGTCATCAGTGAACGCGCGGCCAAGTCGGTCGGCCACGAGATGACGTTCGCCGAAGACTTGTGCGAAGAGGACGACATCAAAGGCATCTTGTTGCAGCTCGCCGAGATGGTGGGGCGAAGGCTGCGACGTGCCGAGCAGCGAGCGACGGTGATTCGGTTGAAGTTGCGGCACCCGCCGTTCGAAACCAAGTCGCGGCAGAAGAAGGTCGCGGCCACCGCGGATGACCTCGAGCTGTATCGGGTCGCGACGGCGCTGTTGCAGAGCGCGTGGGACGGGCGGCAGCCGGTGCGGTTGCTCGGCGTGACCGGTGCCGACCTTCTGGATGCGGACGCGCCGGACGCAATCGTCAAGCCAAAGCAGCAGTCGTTGTTTGTTGCCGAAGAGTCTGCGGCGGACACTTCATCCAACCAGGAACAGCGCGACAAGTTGCTGGAAGCGATGGATGCGATCCGGGATCGTCACGGAGAGGATGCGGTGCGTCACGCCGGCAAGCGACGCACGACGAATCCGTGGGGGCCTGAGGATCAGCAGTAGCGGTTGCCCTGCTGCGTGTCGTCACCTCACCTTGGCTTCAGTTCGAGCACGAGTTCTCCGGTGGTCGCTTCCAGCGGAACCGCTCGTGACGTGCCAACATCGTTGAGCCACGCGCCGATGGTGTAGTCAAGGGTCGGTGGCGGCACGAATGGCAATCGAATCCGGCCTTCGGTGTCGGCGCGGTGCCGATCGCGCAGCCAGTGGTTTAGCTGCGATACGACATGGCGGATGTGCTTCTCTCCGGGCGCGTCCGAGCTGCGGGCCGACATGGAAGACCTCATCGTCATCATCGCTCCCTCGGCCGGCTCACCCCGCGCATCGACGATTCGGATCTGCATCTCTAGCATGGGCTTGAGCTGCAGTTCGACGGTCGCGGCGCCGACGCCGGTGTCGAGAATCTTGTGGCCGTATTCGATTCCGTTGAACACAAACGCGAGCGTGCGACCGAACGCGCGCACGACAGCTCGTCCGCCCATGTCGCAGTGCAGCGGCTCAACCCACTCGTCGGGTGGTGCCGAATCGAGCGGCAGCGTGACGACCATTGCGCCAAGCGCCGGAGTGCCTGATGCGGAACGTACAACGAGGTTGGTCGTGACCAGTTTCGCGAGGTCGACGTCGGTTGGGCCATCTTCTACCAAATCGATGGTTGGCAGCAGCGTCGGCGCGCCGTCCTTGTTCGGGATCGCGAGCAGTAGCCTGCGGCGACCGGCCTTGGCTGGTATCGCTGCGAAACTGCACGAGCCAGTTGCGTCGGTCATGCCATAGAACTGGCGTTCAAAGTCTTGGTAGCGATTGTCGCGTTGCACACCCCACTGTGCGGCGACTGCGCAGCGCACCCCGCTGAGTGGTTGCTCGTTGTTGTGTACTCGAACGATCTGCGGGCCCAGGGCGGTCAGGTTGAACTGCAATACCTTGACGGCCTCTTCATTGACTGCATCGATGCGCAGGTTTTGCATGGTCTGGCCCGCTTGCGCGCCCGCGAAGTCTGCATGGGTCGCGGCGAGCAGCGACGTGCGCCATCGTTCGAGTGGGTGATTGGCCCGCGGAAGCTGCATGTGCACCTTGCCCGACTCGTCGGAGACGCCAACTTCGATCCAGCTGCGCACGGAGGGCCTATTCAGTAAACCGTCGGGTGCTGCTGTGATCTCCGAAACGCCTTCGTCGAGCACGCGTGCACCGGCCACTGGTTTTCCGCTGGCATCTCGCACTACGGCGTCGACGGTGAGTGGTGGCGGGATGGTGATCTTGCGAAGTGGTTCGCGCAGCCAGTCCTTCGTGCTCGTCCATACACGCCCCTCGTTGTCGAGCAATTCGAGGATGACGCCATCGCGCGGTGCCGGCGGCAACGTGATGGTTGCAGTGTCATCGAGTTGCATTTCGAACGTGCCCACACCGTGGCGCGAAAGATGGCCGCGCACGGTGAACGGGCCGAGGTCCTTCCAGGCCTGCAGGCCTTCGTACTGCACCTTGATTTCGGTGGGGATTGCGCGGCCTTCGAGGTTGACGACGCCGCCGACGAACCCCCGTGTTGATCGCGTTGAGATGCGCTTGCCGTCTGCGCGTGCCGGTCCAACCGCCCACACCGAGTAGGCGAGCGTCGGCCACAGCTCGACGCGGAATCGGCCAGAGGCATTCGTCGTTGTAGTCACGATGTCGCGCGGCAGGAAGTCCGTGCCGGCTACGGATGTCCAAACTGCCGTGACCGTCGCGTTGGCGACTGGCTTACCATCTGGGTCGACGAAGCGACCGGGAACCGCGCGGCGGTTCTGGGCGACGACAGCGGTTGTTAGCAGCAACAGGATCGGAAGCAAGCGCATCTGTGCAGCATAGGCCTGCGGGCGATGGCTGCGACGGCCTGCTCAGTCAATGAGGTTCCGGTGAAGTTGCCGACGCAAGAATGCTGCGGTCCTGTTCCAAAGATCGTGCCAGTCTTCGCCGCGCATGAAGTGTTCCGACTCGGGATACTCGTGCAGTTCGGCGCCGTATTCTTCGGCGAAGCGGCGGCCAGGCTCTGGTGGCACGGCGGTGTCTTGGCCGGCGAGGCCTAGCAAGACAGGTGGTTGGCCCGGCGTGACGTTTGCTGGGTCGTGCAGTGTTGGCTCGAGCAGGGTTGGCGCCGCGAGCACGGCCGCGATTGCCGCGAATGGGCACGGCGGGGCCAGTGCGCCAAGGGCTGCGAAACCACCCATAGAGATGCCTACCAGGCCGATGCGCTTGCTGCCGCGCTGCTTGCAGTTGGCGACGAGGCCGGGCAGTTCCCCGATCCATTCGCGCGCAATGTCGTGAATGGCTGCGCGCCGCGGTTCGTCGGGCAGTTCCGCGATCCTGGCCAGCCGACCATCGTCGCGCGAGCCGTGGCCGGGCGCATCGGGCATCACGACCTCAGTGCCGTCGTTGACGAACGCCATGCCATCCTCGCTGTGCACCGACGCTCGCGATGCGTAGCCGTGCAGCAGGATGACACTGGCGCGAAGTTCGCCTCGGCACGGCAGCACGTGCATTGCGTGGTCAGGAATCATCGCGGTCGGAGCCTAGATCGCCGCGAGCACTTCTTGCGGATGCTCGGCAGGCTTTACGGTTCCGAACACCCGGCTCACCTTGCCGTGCGCCGAGATCACCACCGTGATGCGCTTTGCATGGGTTGCTGAGGCATCGGCCGCCGCGCCAAGCGCCATGCCGAGTTGCTTGTCGGTGTCGCACAACAGGGAGAACGGGAACGCAAACTTCTCACGGAATGCGCGGTTCGCTTCGACGGTGTCAAACGACACGCCACAAATCACGGCGTTCTTGGCATCGAACTCGGGCTTCAAATCACGGAAGCCCTTGCCTTCAACTGTTCAACCAGGTGTGTCGGCTTTGGGGTAGAACCACAAGACGAGCGTCTTGCCGGTAAACTCTTGCAGCGTGCGAGTGTTGCCCTCGTCATCGAGGACGGAAAAGTCAGGAGCGGGGGAGCCGGAGTCGAGCATGGCTAGACGATAGGTCAGCGCACCGCTTCGAGCCAACCCATGCCAAAACGTTCGTCCGGTTCGAGATAGTGGCCTTCGCTCCATTCGTTGAGCGAGGCGATCAGGACCAGCGGATCATCGACCGACACCGGCGAGCGGAAGGCGCGGGCGCGTTGCACGGCGGCGGCGAATAGGTCCGGGTGCTCGCCGATGATGACGGGGGACCACGGATACTTGTCAGGGCGCTTGGTGCCAAAGTCTGCGCCGCGCGGGCTGGCATCCCAACCCGGTGCGACCGCGGGCATGTAGGGCAGGTTGGCGCGGTCACCGAAGGACTGCCATTGGCTCGCGCGCAGCTCGGCGTATTCGCGGTAGTCCTGCTGGAATGGGCCCTTCCAATCAGGCAGCAGCACGTAGTGCGTGACACTGTCGAAACCGATTTCGCGAACGAACGGCAACACGTCGTCATTGGGTTCAATCGCCGCGAGGTGCACGTCGTTGTGGCCGTTGTCGCGTAGCCAGCGGCGTGCGGCAGAGATCGCGGCGCGGGCGCCAGCGATGCCGAGTTCTTGGATGAAAAACGTCGAGTCATAGATCGACAGGTAGCTGCGGCCTGCGATCGTCACGTAGTTGCTGCGGTGGAAGTAGTTCGTGGCGAGCATGGCGACGAACTGCACGAAGTCGTCAAGGTCGCTGGGAACCGTTCGCGCGGGATCGATGATTGGCGCGTCGCGGCGCTTCACTGGCAGCACCCGGCGGGGCATGCGGTTGGCCCACATGCAGGCGAACGGCACGGTGTTGCCTTGTCGGGAGCCGAGGAAGCCTTGATCGAGCCCTGCCTCGAACACGCGCTTGCCGCGGCACCAAAACACGCCAAACACGAACGCGTCGACGCCGTGTTGGTGCGCCAGGGTGATGCGCTTGCCGAACGCCACCGGATCGCGGTCGTCGTATTCGCCCAACATCGGCACCTTCGGCTGGGCGTGGCCTTCGAAGCGCTTGGTGCAACTTCGTACGAGCTCCCATTCGGTGAAGCCCGGGTGGAACGACTCGTCCCGTTCGGCAATCGGGTGCCAACCGGTGTAGACGTAGGCCGCGGTGCGCATCGTGTCATGCTGGCACAGGTGTTGGCGAAGTCGAGAGGTTGTTGTTTGAACCGGGTACGGTACACAGATTCGGGTGCCGACCGATCTCAGTGCCGTGCGGGAGTTGTTGCCTTGGTGGGTGCTGGTTGGGGCCTGGGTGGCGACGCCGGTCGTGCTTTGTCTGGGCGCGTTGCTGTTTGTGGCGTTTTGTGATCTGTTTCATCGGCCTAAGATGGATGGGCTGCATTGGACCGAGAAGGCGCGGTTGCACTATGCGGACAACAGGAGCTTTGGGTTTCTGGTGTTGACGCAGATCGTGTTTGTGGCGCTGGTGACGCAGATGGCTGCGAGCGGGTTGTTGCTTGGTGGCGAGGCTGGTGTGCGGGTTGCGCTCACGGCATGTGGCGCGTGGTTGTTGGTGATGGTCGTGCGGCTGAAGCGGTCCAAGCGCACCATGCCGTGGTTCACACTGCGCGATTACGTCAACGGCTACCTGTTCTACTGGGCGGTGTTCTATCCGTTCTTGGTCATCGCGGCGGCGATGGCGATCTTTGGGCCGGCTGGGTTTGTTGGCAGCGAGCTGCGCTTTGTATTGGTCTTTGGTGGCGGCTTACTGTTGATGGCTTTGGTGATCCGCGGTCACCACATGGCGGTGGCTAGTTGGCTTGGCATTGTGCGTCCCGCGGACGAGCGCACCAACGCGATCGTTGCCGAGGCGGCGCGTCGCAGCGGTCATGTGCCGGAGCGAAGTTGGATCGGGCGCACACCGATGGCGAACGCGGCGGCGTTGCCTTCGAGCAATCAGGTGTTGGTGACGTCGCGTGCCTTGGAGCAAATGACCGACGAGCAGTTGGTCGCGGTCATGCTGCACGAGTTCGGTCACCTCAAAGAATCGCGCAAGTCGCGGGCGACGCGCTTGCTGGGACTGTTGTTCGTGATCGCCGCGGCGATGTGGCAGCCGCTGATCGCATGGTTCACGGTGTATGGATGGGTGGCGATCCTGGTAGCTTGCTTGGTCATCGCTACGAAGGTTGGTGGCGCGATCCAGAAGCTGGAGTCCGACGCCGACGAGCATGCGCACGATCACGGTGGCGAGCATGGCGGTGCGTTGTATGCACGCAGCCTCGAGCGCTTGCATGAACTGAACTTGATGCCGGCGGTGCTACCCGGCAAGAAGCAGACGCACCCGCATCTGTACGATCGCATGTTGGCGGCCGGTGCGACGCCGGACTACGAACGTCCCGAACCGCCGGGCAAGAACCTTCGCAAGGTCGTGTTGCTGTCCTTCGTGTCGCTTGGATTGTTCGTGGCGCAAGCCGAGTGGTTGCAGGTCGTGCGCTTCGGTCGTTTCGATGGCGTTGACGCGGCGATGCTGGACCTGGCGCTTCGGGGTGGCGATGCCGACTCCTTGGGGACACTTGGTGGCGCGTGGCAGGAGGACCAGCCTGAGAAGGCCGAGGTGATGCTGCGGGCGGCCGTCGCCAGGTCGCCGCGGCCCGTGTATTCGCTTGGTCTTGCTCGCTTGCTTTGTGGCAGCGATCCGGACGCCGCCAAGGACCTGTTGCAGCAGGCCGAACAGGAATTGGCCCGATGGGATCAGGTCGGCGAGTGGTTCGTGAAGACCGTCGATGAGCTGCGCGAGCGCCTGGGGCTGCCGAAAAAGAACTGGTAGCGCGGCAATCTAAACCGTTCTGCCTGTCCCGCGGGCCGTCGGGACCGACAATAGCGCCCCTGTGGAGCCACGCGACCTGTTCGAGATCCTGATGCGCGAGCACATCGAATCGGTGCGCGCGTTCCTGCTCAGCTCGGTGCGTGACGTCGTTGCCGTCGAGGATCTGGTGCAGGAGACGTTTCTGACGGCGTGGCGGATTCTGGACCGCTACGACCGACAGTTGCCATTCGGCCCTTGGGTGCGCGGCATCTCGGCCAAACTCGTGCTCAATCATCGCCGCAAGCTCGGCCGCAACCGCGTGCACTTCTGCGATGAGGAACTACTCAGTCGCATCGACGATGGCGTGACCGCCGTGCAGAGATTGGCTGGCGACACCTTCGACGAGAAGGTCGAGGCCCTGCGCAGTTGTCTCGATCGCTTGACTGGGCCGCAGCGCGACTCGATTCGCCTGCACTACGAGAACGGTCTGCACTGCAAAGAAATCGCCGAGCGGCTTGGCATCGGCTTCGAGGCCGTCAAGAAGCACTTGCAGCGTGGCCGCACCCAATTGCATCGCTGCCTGCAAACCAAGATTGCCGCGGTAGCAACTGGAAGTCCGATGGGGGAGCCCCAATGAGCAGCGAGGAACGCAATTTGGCGGGCGACAGCAAGTCACACGAAGAGTGGCGCGAGCTCGACGACACACTGGCCGATGGTCCGAGCCCGGCTGAGGTGCCACAAGAAGCTCGTGAGTGGCTCGCCGAACAGCGCCTCATGCACGGCTTGTTGCGCGCGGTGCATACCGCGGATGCGAGTGCCCGCGAATCGCGTGTTGCAGCGGTTCTTGCTCGAATCGAGTCACACGATGTCCGGGCACACCGGCGCCATTGGTTCGTCGTTGCCGCAGCCGCGCTGATCCTGGCGACTCTTGGCATCTGGTTCGCATCGCCACCGTCGTTGCCGACGGCCGAGGCGGCGATGGCGCGCGTGGCCGATCAGTTGGCGCTCAACGTTGACCGAAAATTCCACGTCAAGTGGAGCACGGCGGGGCGGCTGCGCCCCGAGAAGGTCTTCCACGAGTTTGACCTGACCGTGCGACCCGGCATGCGCTTCCTGATTGAAGGGCGATTTGCGTTCGCTGGGCTGCGGGTCGGCACCGGTCGCATCGGATGCGACGGCGAAACCGTGTGGATCGAGCCAAGGATCGGTCGTCAGCGTTCGGGTCCATTGGCGGATCGGGAACGCTTGCTCGAAGGACTTGGTGACATCCTCGATGTGGGGTATCTCGATCTGCACGCGCTGGTCGAGAAGATGCCAGGCAATTTTACGCTGCGCGTCGTCGATCGCTCGGCAGACTCGCAGGGTCGTCAATTGCTACACATCAAGGCGGTTCGGCGGACGCTCCGCGGCTCGTTCCGTTTGCGCTCGGCGGAACTGATCGTCGACGAATTGACCGGCATTGTCACCCATCTCGATGCGCAGTTTCGCTTGCCGACGGGTGGCATGCGCCATGTGTTGATTGACTACCTTGGCCAACCGGCCGAAGGCGAAGTCGATTACTCACGGCCTTGGTAGTGCGACGGCGGCGGCCGGTCCGAATCGGTGGCCGTTGCTGGGTTCGGAATCACAATAGTCACCGGTCTGCGCGCGTAGGTATTCGCAGCTCAGCGAAAGACAGCCCGTGACCAGCGGCCGCGCGTTCCTACAATCCCGGCCCGCGCTGAGCGGACCGCATGACGCCCACGCCAAGAGCTCCCGACCAATCCCTGCTGCGCGGACTGCTGCAGGAGACGCCGACCGACCCTGCCGCGGCAGCCCGCGAACTGTCTGCTGAGCGGGCGCGGCTGCAGGCCAGCAGCGAGTTCGCGGTGGAGCTGCTCGGGCAAGAACAGCGCTGGCTCGAGGGGTTTCAGAAGACTGGCTCGGAGGCCCTACGCGAAGATCTGCTTGGCGTGCGCCGCGATTGGTTGGCGCTGCGGATCCGCCACCTCGCTGCCGCCGACGTCGAGGCATCCGTGCTGCTCGACCTGGCCGAGGCGCAGGCGCTGGCACAGGTCGCCAACGAGAAGGAGCTCGAACGCCAGTGCGAAGAGGCCATCGATCGCGGCATCGACAAGCTGAACGAGCACTCGCTCGTTGGTTCGGATGTTGCCGAGCGCTTTGCCCTGCTGACCACGGCGATCGAGGAATTGACGATCAAGCAGCAGATGGCCTTGATGCGCTGCACGGGCAACCTGCTGTTGCGCATGGGGCAGAAGACTGGCTCGCGCCGGTGCCGCCGCCTCGGCAAGCGGTTGCTGCGCGCTGGCGACGATCGCGAGCTCGCGGGTCGCCTTGAGCGTCGCCTTGGTCGCCGCGGCGTCTCGGTCCTCGAGACGACCAATTTCGTGCTGCTGCTCGTCGTCTTGGTCACCTTGGTGATTGAGGCGATGGTCGATTTGACGCCCGGGCAGGAAGTCGTCTTTCGCTGGATCGACGCACTCGCGTGCTTGTTCTTCATCGCAGACTTCGTCTTCGAACTGATCTTGCATCCGTCACGCTGGTCGTGGTTCTGGCGCAATGCGCTGACGGACCTGGTGCCGGCGATCCCTTCGGTACTGTTTTTGTGGCCGAGTGCCTCGATTGGTGCGGCCACCGACAACTTGCTGGTCCTGCGTCTGCTGCGCTTGTTGCGCGTGACCTGGGCGGCGCGTTACGTGCAGGCGTTGCGACCGCTGTTGCGTGCTGCCCGCCTGTTGTTGTTCTTGGTGCGCGGCCTCGACGGGCTGGCCGCGCGCTTTGCGCAGATCCTCAATCGTGAGTTCGTGTTCGTGCCGGCGGCTGCGGAAGTCATTCGAACCGTGGCTGAAGACGACTTGCGCGACGTGCTGTTCTCGTCGTTGCGTCGCGAGCACGAGTTGGTCGAGTTGTTGCCGCGTGACGAGCGCCGGGCCATGTTGCACGAGCGGGTTGCTGTGGTGCGTCAGGCCATGGGTGTGCTACAGCCCGCCGAGTTCGCCAACGCAGCCCATCAATCGGGAGCGCGCGATGTCGCGATTGGTGATGCGATCGAGTTCTTGTGGTCGTTGCGTACGCAGGACATTGGCCGCTACATGAAGAAGCCCGACGTGCAGGCCTTGGACCGCGTCGTGCGCGTGATGTCGGTGGTGCCGGTGCGTTGGCTGCCGTTCGTCAGTCGGTTGGCGGTGCATCCGCTTCCCGAGACCCCAGAAGAGCGCATCGTCGAACTCGGTCGCCGGGTTGCGGATTGGCTCGAATCGTGGCACGAACGCATGCTGTTCTTCGCGGACTTGCACGGCATCGTGACGGGCCCGCAGATTCTCGATCGTGTTGCATCCGCGATCGTCAAGGCAACCCAGCGGCCGGCCGTGCGACTGCTGTTGTTCGGCGGTGTCTTCCTCGGCCTCAACGAGCTGCTGGCGGGCACGTTCCTCGGCGGCGAGCTGGACTCCTTCTTGAAGAAGATTGTCGGGATGCCGTTGGTGATCCTCGGCAGCTTCTGCCTCGTGTTCTTGGTGCTCGGCCACTGGCTCAAGCGCCTCGCGGGTCAGGCTTCCGATACCTACCGCTTGACGAGTGAAGCTCACTTCATCTCACAGTTGGAGCGGGTGCAGTCGCGCTATGAGCAGGAGGATATCGATTTCCTGGCGACGCGAGTCTTTGGCGATCCAGCCAACCGACGCCATGCGCGCACCATCTTGGAGCAGCAGCTTCGAAGCGCGCGAACTGGAGTTCCCGACGGGGGCAATGAGTGCCCGGATTATGTGTCGTTGGAGTGCAACCACACCGCGCTGCTCTACCTGCACTTCCTCGACGGCGCGCCGTTGCACATCAGCGATGTGAAGACGACGGAACAGTTGCTGGCGAACCAATCGCTCGAGAATCTGCGCCGCGAGTTTCTGCACATCAACGGTCGTGACAAGCGCCGCTTGCGCAAGTTGAAGCTCGACGACGGCACGTTGTTTAGCGGTCCCTACCTCTGGTTCAGCTTCATTACCGAGAGTGTCGCGGTTGAGAGTGCCAAGCGCATTGCCGGCTACAACAACTTCTGTGTGCCATTGGCACAGCGTGCCTACGCGGATCCCGGCGCGCTCGAGAACATGGATCGGTGGCTGCGGCGTCGGCGCGATCCACGCGGCGGCCGTTCGTCCAAGGAACGCAAGAAGGACGAGGTTGTCACCGAGTACCCGACGACGGAGTTTACCGCGCTCGACTTCCTCGGTGGCGACCCCGAACGCGACCGTCACCTCGCTGGCGTGTTTGGCGAAGACGTGCTCGACGTGGTGCATTTCGATCGCCGCACGATGGTGCGAGAGATATTTGGCACGCGCCCCGTCAACCATTTGCCCAAGCACGAGCGCAGCTTCAATCCGTTGCGGTTCTATGAGAAGCGCTTGTCGCACGGGCGTGTGTTGTTGGCGCCGTTGCTGCTGGTGTGGCGCTTCTTCCGGACGGTTGGTTGGCTGGTTGGCAAAGTTCGCCAGATCGTGCGGGAGGTGCTCGATCCGGACGTTGCAATGCAGCGCCGCGAGATTGGCGAAGCCCCGTTTGCGGTCGCCCTGCGCAAGATCCATCGCATGAAGGCTCCCGGCTTGCTCGAAGCGATCCGCATGCGGCTGCGCATTGATCCGACCTACTCGGGTGCGCCGGTTGGTTGGACCCCGGATTCGGATGAGCTTGTCGAACCCGAGATCGAACGCGACCTGCGCTTCTTGCACCTGCGAGAACGCGAGGCTGTGCAGATGCGCGACGACGCCAAGAAGGTTCGTCACGATGTCTCGGCGTTGCACGCCATCGTCGGTTGGTTGCCGCCGCTATACCTGGAGAGCCAGGGAGAACCGGATCGCGAGCGCCGCCGGGCTGGGGAGCTGGCCGTTACCTGTGCGTGGATTTCCAACAAGGATCAGGTGCGTACCTTGATGGCAGCGGAACGCTGGCGCATCGAAGTCGTGCCGTCGTTGCTCGAGCTGGACGAGCGCTTGTCGATGACCAGGCGCATGCTCTCGGTGATCGCCGCCTGCTTCGTCAAGCACCCAGTCGATGTCTGGCTCGAACGTCACGGCAAGGACTTGCCGAAGAAGGCGCGCCGAGCACTCCGCCTCGGCTACGCCAAGAACTATCGCGATACCCGTGACGTGATCGGTGCCTGGCACAAGCTCGAGGTCGACGAAACGCCGGCGAGCCGCGCGATCGCGACACTGCAACGCGTCTATCGTCATGGCCCAGCAGTGCGCCGCGATATCCTGGCGCTGCGCGCCGTGCAGTCCCTTGCGGTGCTTGATGTGCGCAACTACCGCGACCTCGTCTTCCGTATCGGTGACTACGAGAGCGATGGCGAAGACCCTGAACTGGGTCGGGCCTTGCCGTGAGCAAGCGCGACCAGCGGGCGTTGCTGTGGCTGTGCTGTGCGGCGATCTGTTGGCGATGGTTCGTTGGCTTGCGTGCGCCGTTGCCCGGCGTCGATGCGTGCCGCGACCTGTGGCTCGCGGAGCAGCTTGCTTCGGGCCAGTTCTCGGTGCTGCTGGATCGCGCCTGGGAGCCACTCTACGGCTTGTTGCTCGCGCCAGCGCTGGCTCTGGGCGCGACGCCATTCGCTGCCGCGCAGGTGGCGGCGTGCTTGCTCGGCGGTCTGGCGATCGTGCCCGTTGCGATGGCTGCCGAACGGTTGCGCGAAGGTGCTGGGATTCCAGCAGCCGCCATCGCCATGGCCGCTGCTGGCCCCGTCGTCGCGGCTGGAGCCGGCGCGGCGACGGCGATGTTCGTATTGTTGTCGGCCTGCAGTTTGTGGGCGTATGCCGCCCGGCGATTCGTGTTGAGCCTCACGATGTTGCTGATCGTGGTCGCCGGCGGCTTGGATCAAGTCGCATCGCAAGCACCGCCATTCTTCGACCAGTTGCGGCTCGGACTTGGCGCGTGCGTTGTTGCGGTGCCGTTGTTGTTGCTGTCACCACGTTCGCGCAGCTTCTTGGCGCCGGTGCTCGCATGGTTCGCGCTGCTGTTGGTCGCGGCGATCGCCGATGCGTGGACCACCCTGCTGCCGATGCATGCCGCGGTGCTTGCCGTGTTGGCCGCGCTCGGCTTGGCACGGCTACCGCTGCGCTGGCGCGACTTGCTGTTGGCGCTGCTCGTCGGCGTCGAATGCCATGCCGCCTGGACCTTGGGGGAGCCCGAGGCCGCCGTAGTCGAACGTGTCTTGCCGCGTTACTTGCTGAGTCGGGTGCACGACGAAGGTCAGGCAGTCTTGAGCACCATGCCGCGCATTCGGTGGGCGGCCGGTGAGAATCCGACGGGCGCCACGAAACCGTTGTCCGAGTTGAGTGCCGAGTTGTCTGGGCCCCGTGCCCCGCGGCATGTCGGCAGCATCGTGATGACCGAGTTTGAGGCCAAGGACGCTTCGATGCGGGCCCTGTTGGCCTCGAGTTTCGAACGTGCCCAGCTGCCGCTCGACCTGCAAGAACTGCTCGATGCGCGCGGCCTGATCGTATTGCGTAGACGACCCTAGTCTGGCGTTGCGCGCGTTGAGAAGTGGCCGCAGCTATTGGTTGCAGCTCGGCGCCTCTCCGCGCCATTCGTTTCCGCCAGATCCCGAACAGGAACTTGCCGGTGTGGCTTAGAGTTGACGGTCGCGACTTGCGACTACCACGCCCGCAACGATCAAGCCGCCGCCGACCCACTGCATCGATTCGAGTTTGTCGTTCTGAAATGCCCAGCCGGCGATCGCGGCGAACAGCGGTTGCAGCGCGAACAGCAGCGCCAGATGCGCCGGTGCTATGCGGTGTTGCACCTTGGCCTGCACACCGATCGCCAAGCCTGTGGCGAGCACGCCGAGGTATCCGAGCACCAGCAGCATCGAGGTGTCCCAGACAACAGGCGTCGCGTCGACGCTCACCCCGCTGATCAACACGGTGCCGATGGCAGCCAGTCCGCCGGTGAACCCGAGTTGCCAAAACGTGAACGGTGCGACCGCCAACCGGCTGCCGTAGTGTGACAACAATAGGATGTGGCACGCAAAGCCAATCGCCGAGCCAACCTGCAGCAGGATGCCGCGGACGGTGTTCTGCGTGACGACGTCTTGCATTACGACCTGGCTGCCGGGATCGGGATCGCCGCTCATGCACAAGACGACGATTCCAACCAGTCCAAGCGCGAGGCCGACGACGGCGAGTTTGCCGATCTTCGACCCAAAGCAGAAGTGCCCACCGACGGCGACCAACAGAACGATCAGTCCGGTGACGAATCCACCCATCGATGCGGTCGTCTCGCGCACGCCATACATCTGCAGGAAGTAGGGCACCGCCAAAACCAGCCCCGCCAGCAAGCCCGGGCCAAAAGTGCCACGTCGTTGTTCGCGCGTGGTGCGCAGGAAGAACGGCAGGATGCACAGCGCGCCCAAGAAGAAGCGCGACGCCACCAGGGCAAACGGAGTGACCGATTCGAGCCCGATCTTCGCGACCACGAAACTGCCCGCCCAGATCGCAATCAGGGTGACCATCAGGGCATGGGGGACAAAGGACTTGCCGGGCGTTGGCATCTGCGCGAGCACCATAGAGGCCCGAGCGCTGCGCCCAGCACCGAATCTGAGTACCGATCTGCGTACTGTACCCGGTTCAAACCACAGATCCGAGCTTGCGCGGATCTGTGGTTTGAACCGGGTACGGTACGCAGATTCCGGGCGACGGTCTAGTTGGTCGAGTTAGAAGCGGCGGCCCAGTTCGTAGCGTAGCCAGCGGCAGTCGATGGGGCCGTTGCGCACTGGGAACTTGCGGTTGGTGCGCAGGCCGAGGTGGCGGGTTAGTTCGGACGCGCCGCAGAGCACGTGGGCCATGGATCCCTCCATGGTGTGCAGGAAGTTGCCGAGGGAAGTCCAGCTGTCGGTGAGCGATGGGTCGTCGGCTTGCAGGCGCTCGCCGTACGGCGGGTTGGTGCAGATCATGGCCGGCTCGAACGGTGGCTTGTAGTCGCGGGCGTCGCCGAGGTTGAGGTGGATCTTGCCTTGTAGGCCGGCGCTCTTGATTGCGATCTTTGAAATGGCGATCGCACCGTCGTGGTTGTCGTTGCCGGAAAGCAGCGGGCAGTTGTCCTGGCCGGCGATGGCACGGCGTTCGGCTTCGTCGAAGGCCGACTGCCAGGCGTTCTGGTCGGTGTCCTTCCAGCGTTCGAAGGCGAATGCGCGGCCCAGGCCGGGGGCCCGGTCCATCGCCATCCACGCCGCTTCGATCAAGAACGTGCTCGAACCACACATCGGGTCGACGAGTGGCGTCTTCGGATCCCATTCACTCAGTTGCAACAGTCCCGCGGTCAGAGCTTCGTTGAGCGGGCTCTTGTGCTGCACTTCGTGGTAGCCGCGCTTGTGCAGCGGGTCGCCGCCGAGTTCGCGGTAGAGGATCGCCTCATCGCGTTGCAGGACCAGTTTTAGCGGCAGGTCTGGGCGGTCGCGTTCGACGTTGGGTCGTTCGCCATCGAAGTGGCGGAACTGATCGCAAATCGAATCCTTGACGACAAGCACCGGGAAGCGTGTGTCGTTGGCCCAGCTGCAGTCGCGCACCGAGCCGTCGATCGCGAGCGTGCCGTTGGCGTTGATGAACAGCGACCAGTCAACCGAGGAGGTCAGGTCGTAGAGTTCTTCGCGACTGCGAGCGGGGCCACGAATCAGTTCTTCCTGCACGCGAATGGCCGAACGCAGCCACAGGCAGGCGCGGTAGGCCGTGATCGGATCTCCTTCGAACGCGCACGCGCCGCGACGGATATCGACGCGCTGGGCGCCGATTGTTTGCAGTTCGTGGGCGAGCACGTCTTCGAGACCGAGCGTGCAGGCGACGTAGTAGTAGGCCAACTCAGGAGTCCTGCGCGCCGGGCCCTGCGGCCTCGGCAAAGTCATTGGCGAAGCACGACAGCGCACTGATCACTGGCGCGGCCGCCATTTCGATCAGAGAGCAGTGGCCCTTCCGTTTGGAAAACTCGGCGAGCCGGGTCATCTTGGCGTCGTAGCCAGGGCCCTTGCCCGCTTGCACGGCTTTGAGAATGTGCACGAATTGGTTGGTCTCCATGCGGCACGGTGGGCATTGGCCGCACTGCTCCTTCATGAAGAACTCAGCGATCTCGAGGGTCAAGGCCACGACGTCGGTCGTCTCATCGACGATGCGAACGCCACCGCAACCCGGCGAACTGCCGAGCGGCTTCAGGGTTTCGTAGGCGATCGGCACATCGAGGTGCGCGCCAGCCAAGAACGCCGCCGACATCGCCGGCAAGATTGCGCGCACTTTGTGCCCGTCCTTCAGTCCGCCGCCACAGCCTTCGATCAATTCGCGGTAGGTCGCCCCGAACGGCAGTTCATAGACGCCAGGCTTCTCGACTTGATCGGACAGCGTGAACAGCAGCGTGCCCTTGCTCTCCTCAGTGCCAATCGCCGCGAACTCTGCGCCACTGTTGCGCGCGATCCAAGCGACGTGCGCAAGTGTCTCGGTATTGTTGACCGTCGTCGGCTTGCCAAACAAGCCAGCCTCGCCCGGAAACGGCGGCTTCTTGCGCGGCTTCGCTGGCTCACCCTCGATCGAATTGAGCGCCGCGGTCTCTTCGCCAGCGACATAGGTCGTCGGTCCGCGATGGATCTCGATCGGGAACGGCAACAACCCCGCTTGGTCGGCCTCACGCACCGCCATCTCCGCGCTAGCAATCGGTCCGGCCATATCCTCGATCAGATACAGGTAGCCCTTGGTAGCGCCCGTCGCGAGCCCCGCCAATACAAGACCTTCGACCACCGCGTGCGGATGGCGCTCGACCAGGAAGCGGTCCTTGTTGCTGCCCGGCTCATGCTCACCGCCATTGGCGACCACATACTTCTCGTCCCCAGTAGCATCCGCCGCCAACTGCCACTTGCGAATCGTCGGAAACGCCGCGCCACCACGCCCGCGCAAGCCAGACGCCTCAACCTCCTGACGCAGCCATGCCGCACCCTTGTCCCTGGCCGCGGCCAAACCGTCATAACCACCGCGCGAACGGTATTCAGCGAGGCCTTCAGGTTCGTCGGACGAACGGGCGGGAAGCAACAGCGCGATCGATTGCACGCGCGGATCCTAGGGCCGCCGCAGCCCGCACGCGAGATCAGACCTGTGTACTGTGCCCGGTTCACACCACAGATTCGGTGTGGGGGGGGCACTGCTACCGCTACTGCAGGCGCAGAATGCGAACTTCGCTGCCGGTCGCAATTGCGAGATGCGAACGGTTGGGGCTGGCCGCGAGCAGGTCCAATTCGGTCAGGTCCTTGGGAAGGTCCAGGCCGCGCACCTGGTTCATCGTCATCGGGTCGATTACTTGCAGCGTTTTGCCATCGGTGACCAGCAGGTGATCGTTGTGCCACGCGATGCCAGATTCCCATTCGTGTTCGGATGTGTGGCGAGCTACTTCGCGCACATCGTTGCACGCCAGTCCAAACAGCGTGGCCCCCGAAGCGATCCACGTGGTCGTTTCCGAATCGTTGACCACGATCCAGTCGGAGGCGCCGCCCGTCTGCCATTGGTGCAGACTCTCGCCGTTTGCGTCCAGGTGCCTCACGTGCATACTGCACCCGCCGCAGGCATAGTTGGGCGCGTTGGTGTGAAGCAAGACCTCCTCGCTGCCAGCCAGCTGTTGCACGGTGATGGGGTCTTCCATCCCCGGCATTTCCGTCTTCCGCCACTGTCCATGCGTTTGCCTGACGAGCCAATTCGTGATGTTGTCGGCGTCGGTCGTGAGTAGCCACGCACCTTTCGTACTGATGTCGGCGAAGCTGAGTCTCCAGATGCGGTGGGGTCTGTCGACAACGCGCGTGCCCTCGTAGTTGCTCCGTATCAGGGAAGCGCCCTGACCGCGCCACTGGATGCCTTCGCCGACTTCCGTCTGGGAGTCGGCATTCCAGCGCGACGCACCCGCTCGCGAGGCGATCCAGAACTCCGCACCGTGTTCGCCCGGAGATGCGATGTGTGTGCCTTGCAGGGTGAGGCGTTCGTTCCCGGCAAGGTCGACGATGCGCAAGGCGCCCAGTGTCATGATCGCGAGGTGGGTTCCATCTGGTGAAAACACCAAGCGATCGGCATGTCCGCGATGGGGTGCGATCGCTTGGCGCTTCTCATCGCCAGCATGCAGCACGTGCATTTGTCCGAACGTGTCGGCGGTCGCCACGGTCCCGTCGTTGCTGATCGCAACATGTTCGGTCCAGCCAGCGGCGTTGTCGGCGACCGAGATCTGCGCCTCACCAATGGTGATGACGTAATTCTTGTAGCTTGCGGTTGTGTTGCCGTCGGCAGAACGGGCGCGATTCGATCCGTAAGGCGGGTCAGAACTACGGTGTCCAGTGACTGTGTCGTTGGGCTGCAGTGCCAGGTCGTTGTCGATTGGCGAATCATGTGGACCCCATACGCCTTGCCACAAAGGTTCTCGCTTCTGCACGTTGAGATCCTCGACAAGGTAGGATGCCTTGCGTTGACGGAAGCTCTCTTGCTGGCAGGTAGCAAGGCGTTCGCCCGCTGCATCGAAGACGAGAATGCTGGCGGGATGCTCCAACCACAACTTCGTCTCGCCGGTGATGAGGTCGACTGCGTGCACCGTTCCTGCAGACCTGCCGTTCGACCAAGAAACGGCAGCCACCGGTTGCGTCGGATGCAGCACCATACCTGGGACATACTTGTCGTGTCCTGGCACATAGGTAGTCGGGTGCCCGGACTTGAGATCCCACCGGACCAGGTCGCCATACTCACCGACGGACAATGCGTGTTGTTGGTCGCTGGCAATCACGATGCGTGCGCACCCTCCGCCCATCGCATGGGTGCGCGTGACTTCCAAGAGTTGCATTTGGCCGCCGCAGCCTTGCAGGCATGCCGTGGCGATTGTCAGCCCCAACGCGATGTATGTGCTTGCCACCGAGTAATCGTCGCACACTCGATCGTCCGCGCAAAGGTCCCGCCGCGCGTTGCCCGGTCGGGAGATTCGCGGTGCCCACCCCCGCCGCCCCTTGGCCTCGCGTATCGTGGCGCCTATGGCTGCTACCCGATTCACGCATCTGCGCTTGGCACTTGCCGGTGTCGTTGTCGCTCTCGCTTCCCAACCGGTATCGGCCCAAGCACCGCTGCGTGTGCTCACAGTCGACACGCCGGCCGGTGCAACGCAGGTCACAAGCGAAGCGATCAAGGTCAAGATCTACGACGACGATGCCAATGCCGTCGCCGTGATGCATGCGTACGGCTACTTCGCCAAAGGCGGCGAAGGCCGGCCGTTGATGTTCTTGTGGAACGGCGGGCCCGGCGCTTCGTGCGCGCTGTTGCACTCCGGCTTCGCGGCTCCGCAGGTTGCTGACCTGGCTGGTGGCACCGGCATGGTCGACAACCCGCTGACGATGATCGATCGTTGTGATTTGATCTATGTTGATCCGGTCGGCACGGGGTTCAGTCGCAGCATTGGCAAAGGCAATGACGAAGACTTTTGGAACGTTCGTGCCGACGCGCAAGCTGCGGCTCAGTTCGTCGCGACGGTGATCGGTCAGCGCAATTGGCAGCAGCGGGCAATCTATCTGTGTGGTGAGAGCTATGGCGGCATTCGCGTCGCGGCCATGTTGCAGCCGTTGCGCAAACTGCGCGTGGCAGTTGCGGGCCTCTTGATGATTTCGCCGGCACTAGAAACGCGCACGCTGTGGTCTTCGGACCACGAGGAGCAGTTGCTGCGCAGGCACGTCGACAACGTGCCGACATTGGCGGCGATCGCGGTTGCAGATGGGGAACGACACGTCGCAGACTTGCGTGCGGACATCGATGCGGTTTGCAAGTTTGCACACGGCCCGCTGCGCAAGGCGGTCAGCAATCAGGAGGTCGATTGGGAAGACGATGAGCAGCTGCTCGCAAAGGTCCAATACCTGACAGCGGGTGGGCGCAGCAGCCGCGGCTTGCGCCGGGATCGCTACGACGCGCGAATGAAAAGTAAGCCCAACTACCTGTGTGGCGTGTCGAACACGATCCTGCAGCAATCGGTCGGCACCATCCTGAAGAACGCCTTTGGCGTGCCTTCGATCGACGACTACGAGTTCATGAACCGCTCCGTGACGCGAACCTGGCACAGCAGCAAGTCGGTCAAGAACGGCTATCCGTGGGATGTGCGCGCGACACGCATGATTGCCGAAGCGTGTAAGGGTGGCCGCGGACCGCGGCTATTCGTGGCCAGTGGTTGGTACGACACGATCGTGCCCTTCGCGATTGCGCGGCGATTGCAGCAAGATGGCGCGTTCGGCTCGTGTGAAGTCATCGTCAAGGACTATCCCGGTGGCCACGCGCTATACGTCGACGCAGACGCACACAAGGCCTTCGTCAGCGACCTGCGTTCGTGGTTGGGATGCGAATCTGTCTAGAGGCCCGGCCGAACAGCCGCGCCCAACGCCTGCGGCGGCCTCGCAGCACTTGACGTGCCGCGAGAGCCTCGCCGAATCCACCGATTCGCCTGCGTTCTCGCGCACCACCACGCCCAGCGACTCCATCCGCACGCGATGCACGCTGACTACCGGCCACGCCTCCTCGGAACGGCTGTCTCAGAATGGCTGCCTGCGAATGGCTACTAGCTGATACGCGCCTCGGCTAGTCCGTCGCCAGCGGCTTCTTGCAGTGCGGGCAGTGCGTCATCGTCTGCGATACCCCGGTCGCTCGTTGGTCGCGCGCGGCTCTGCGTGCTTTGCCAAGTTCTTCGACAAACGCGCCGCCGAGCAAACCTGCTGGCAACGCAAACATGCCAATGCCGATCACCGCGACGATCGAACCGAGGATGCGGCCTTCCATCGTCAATGGCGCCATGTCGCCGTAGCCAATCGTCGTCAGCGTGATGATGCCCCACCAAAGGGTGGCGGGGATGCTGGAGAACTGTTCTGGCTGCGCGTCGTGTTCGAAGTGGAACATCAGCGCCGACGACAGCACCAAGATGATCGACAACACGAAGGTGAGGCCGACCAGGTCTGGCATGCGCGCTACCATGACTCGGCGAAGCGTCCGCAGGGCGAGCGAGTAACGGCCCAGTTTGGCAATGCGCACCAGCCTCGCGATGCGCAGCAGGCGAACCAGGCGCATTTCTGGAAAGATCATCGCAGGTGCGATGGCGAGCAGATCGATGATCGCGCCAGGGGTTATTGCCCAGCGCAGTCGCCCGACCAGGCCTTGGAAGTGTGCGTGTTCTGCCGCCGACCACATGCGTAGTACGTATTCGGCGCTGAACACGATCAGGCTGAACGTTTCGAAGTCGAGGATCAGTTGCCCCCAGTCCCGCTGGACGTCGGGAACGGTCTCGACGATCACGGCGAAGACGTTGGCTACAATGAGGATGGCGAGGAACCAGCGGACGATCGTGCCGATCGCTTCGTGGTGGCCTTCGAGGACTTGATGGGTGCGGGAGCGCCAGGTCACTCTCGCATCCTACGCCGGGCAGCATTGTTATCCGTGTAACAGAACCAGGATCTGGCCGACCTCGGTTGTCAGGAAGCCTGGGCCGCGACATGCTTCTCGACCCAGAAGTGCCGCCGTAGGTGCTCGTTTGTTTCCCTAAGAGACTCCAACCATGAGAATTGCTCTCGTCCTGGCGGGCTCCTTGTTCTTCGGCTCCGTGGCCGCGCAAGACCCCGTCGCTCCCAAACCCCAAGCGCAGGCGAAAGTCAGCGCCGCCGAACGCGCTGCGGAAATCCAAAAGATGCAGCAGAAGGCAGTCACCGATTGGCGCGCTGACCTGAAGAAGTCGCAACAAGGCGCCGACAACTCTGATGGCAAGCCGGTCAAGGCGATGCGCATGCGCCCGGATTTCGGGCCGATCGCAAAGAAGGCCGCCGAGTTTGCGAAGGAGTTCGCGGGCACGGATGATGCTGTGCAGTTCTTGATGATGGTCGTGCAATACAGCACGGACAAGGACGATCAGAAGGCTTGCATCGAGCAGATGCTGAAGTCGCACATCGACAGCCCGGCGCTCGCGCAAATGGGCAGCATGCTCGAGTACCTCGATCGCATGATCGACCCGGAGTTCGCGGCGACCGCCAAGACGCGCATGCTGGAAAGCAAGAACGCGGACGTGCGTGGTTGGGCTCTGTTCGCTACCCACAAGGCGGCGATCGAAACTGCCGACCGCGATGGCGACGAATACGCGACTGCCAAGAAGCAATTGCTCGCCGCTGCCGAAGCCGTTGACGACGCTCGTCTTGCCAAGCAGATTCGTGGCGCGGTCGATCTTCGTGAGAAGTATGGCGTTGGCTGCGAAGCCCCCGACATCGCTGGCATTGACCTCGACGGCGTCGAGTTCAAGCTGTCCGACTACAAGGGCAAGGTGATCTTCCTAGACTTCTGGGGCGACTGGTGAGGCCCATGCCGGGCCATGTACCCACACGAGCGGTCGCTCGTGGAAGAGATGAAGGATAAGCCGTTTGCTCTGATCGGTGTCAACAGTGATCAAACTGTTGAGCGTGCGAAGGAAGCCATTGCCAAGAACAAGTTGAACTGGCGTAGCTTCCAGAACAAGGGCAACGGCGGCGAGATCTCCAAGGACTGGGCTGTCGCAGGTTGGCCGACGGTGGTCATCCTCGACGAGAACATGAAGATCCACTACCGCGGCCACGATGGCAACGCGGCGACGAAGGTCGCCGAGGAGCTCGTCGCGAAGATGGTGGCGGCCGGCAAGTAGCCGTCTGCTTCAAGGCTTCCTGATCCAGTCTTCCTGTCTCAGGTAGTGCGAACGCGGTGTCCAGGCTTTGCCTGGGCGCCGCGTTTTGCGTTGGTGGCGGGGTGTTGCCGGCGCAGCACCAGCCCGCGATCAGAGCGCAAGCTTGCAACCGGGTAGTAGCACGACTGGCACGTCCAGCGCGTCGCGCCAACGGATCGCCGCGTGCTTGGCTGCGCCCGGTGGCACGCCGTCGGCGATCGGTAGCAGGAAGTTGCCTTTGCCGCGCACGGCATCGATCGTATCGCCGGCGGTCATTTGGGCATCGCCGATCACGAGAGTGACGTAGTGTGCCGGCGAGCCATCCCCGAGTGGGTAGACAACCAGTCCGCGAGCCTTTGATAGGTCATGCACGACCGTCGTGCCGCGCCGCAATTGTTTCGTGGCCGCATCGAAACGCGCCGCGCGCCCGCGATAGCAGCCGATGGCGCCGAGCACTAGGAAGGTCATGTTCACCCAGAACAAGATCTGCTTCACGTCGCGGTCGCGATTCGGCAGCAGCACGTGCAGCATCATTAGCGACCCGCCGATGAAGATCAGTACGGCGCCGCTCCAGAACGACCACGGACGGTCGCGCACCGTGAGTGGGCGACTCATTTTTTGCGCACCTCAAGCATGGGCACGTTGTAGCCGCCCGCCCGCTTCGCTGCATGCTTGTTGCGAGCAGCATGTGACCCGGAGTGTCGCCGGCTATCGAAACAATAGTGGCGCTGGCTCGGTGCTGAAGGTCGTCACGAACGTGGCATCAAACGCGATCACTGCGTGGTGCAGGGTCAGGCCAGCGAGGCCAGGAACCCCGGGTGGTAGATTGAAGGTGACCGGATTCGTCGGCCGTCCGCCGCCGTCGAGAAGGCCGAGGGTATTGCTGTAGATCGACGTGTTGGCGTAGCCGAGTGCGACATTGAGCCAGGAGTCCGGATTGAGCGGGATCGTGATAGGTCCGAGTGGTGATGGGAACCCCGGGCTTGTGCCGCTGAGGCTGCCAAGCACGAGGTAGAGGTGGTTGGCGTGCGCCGCGCCGCAGTCGATCGTCAGCGTGTGCGTGCCGCCTGTTGCAGGGATTGATGACGGTGTGCCAATCAAGCTGCCGCTGTGACCTTTGACGATCGCGGCTTCGATACCGTTGTTGAGCGACTCTAGAAATACGAACTCGCCATGGTTCGTCAGCCACATCGGCGATCCGCCGCCGCCGGATTCGCTGCCTGCGAACGTCATGCCGCTGTATGCCTGGCCAGTGCCAACCGCAGTGAGGTAGCTCTCTTGGCCATCACGGACGAGTTGCAGGCCGAGCACCGGATCGTGCAAGAGTAGGTAATCGACGCTTTGCATGCCGTCGCTGGCGTCTTGCACAAAGAAGACTTGACCGAGTGCATTGAGGTGGACCGAGCCGTTGACGCTGCCGCAAATCCACGGCCCATTGGGCGATGCAGGAATGGCGGGGATGGGGTCGCCTTCGCGGACGACGACGGTCCAGTTGTTGGTGGTCCAGTCGGCTTGCTCGGCCGTGAACAAGGCAGAGTCGTTCGTGCTCGGCAAGCCATTGCCGTTGCTGTCACGAAGGGTGCTGATCAAAGCGAGGGTGTTGGTCGCATTGCTGCTCAACGACTCGTTGATGACGTGTCCCCAGGTCTCGCCGGCAGGCAATCCGGTGGGGTCGCCTTCTTGCAATACCTTGTTGAGGTTGCCAACTCCGCCGTAGAGCACGACCGTATTGTTGGCAGTGGTGATCGTTGCACCGCCGTCGGTGACGGCCCAAACGAACAGGGTTTTGCCCGAGTCATTCCAGGAGTTGTCTCCGTGGCCGGGACCGCCGGTTGCGATGACGCCACTGGCCATGCCGGGAACCTGCATGCCTTCACGAGAAAGCACCGTCGCGCCAGAACCGGGTTGCCAGACGACCAAGCCGCGGTCGTTGCCGTTGTTGGCGGTGCCGCCGAACTTGCTATCGAGCAGGATCTCGCCGTTGCCGTTGATGGCGAATGAGTTGCTCATCGTGTTGCCGAAAACCGTGGACCACAACAAACCGGTGCCGTTGACCGAGCTGCCTTCTCGCGCGACGAGTTGCAAGTTGCCAGGCGTGCCGGTCAGGATCGCCGCGTCGTTGGTGCTCGCGACGGCGCCGGTGAGTTCACACGGCATGCAGACCACACCGTTGCTCGCGATCTTGTGGCTCTGCCGAGAGAACGTCAGGTTGCCAAACTGCACGCCTGGTGCGAGCCCCGGAACCTGATTGCCTTCCCGTGCGATGGCGGTGAGGTTGCCGACTGTCCCCCAGAAGAACGCAGTGTCCGCCGTCGCTGGAGTGTTGCTCGGATTGGTCGGGTCGTAGAGGCCGCTCGCAAAGAACGTGATCTCGCCAAAGGCGCTGATTGCGGGGTCGTTCTCAAGCGCGCTACCGGAAGCGGTGCTGCTGGAGCGCAACTGCGTGCCCGTGGGGAGTCCGGGAGCTTGTGTGCCGGACTGCGCCAGCAACTGCAAGTCGTCTCGGCTGCGGCCGACATAGAGTGCACGGTCGTCGACACCTGGCGGGCCCAGCCTCGCCTGGAACAGCACCGTGCCGTTCTGGTCGCAAATGGGTGTCGTGATGCCGGACCAGGTTCCGAGAACCGTCTTGCCGGCGATGCCAGGAGCGAGTTCGCCGGCGGCGAGCACGACTTCACCGTGCTGTTGCAGCAGGCTTTGGCCGCAGGCGAGGCTGGTCAGTGCGGCGAGCGGCACGAGTGGTGCAAAGTGAGGACGTCTCATGAAGGCGCCAGTTGCTGGGCGTCGCACGACTGGACAAGAAGGTCCGGGTTTTCCGTCTCCGGGCAGATTCTTGGTCCATTTGTCCAGCGCCGGCGCCCGCGGTCACTGCTCCGGCACCAGACCAAGATCGTCATGAGCAATCCTGCCAATGCGTGCCGCTTCGCCGGCTTCTCCCTGCTCCTCAGTTTGTCGATGCCGTCGACTCTATCGGCGCAAGATTTGACGGGGCAGTGCCTCACGTTGCCGGGCTCAGCTGCTGACTGCTCCGTCGCGATCCACACGGCGGAGAGTGATGCCGGATGGTCCTATGGCATCTGGGGCGCCAGCAACCGCTACAAGGCTTCGTTCCACGGCGCGGCGACGTTTGTTCCCTACTTGGGGGATGGCTATCCGCACAATCAGCCGTGGTCCTGGAGCACGGTTTCCGCGTGCGTTGGCGAGCTGCAGCTTGCCACGAAGGAACCGCAGGTTGCGTACCGCGGGATGCACGCGGAATACGATCTCGGTGCGATCGTCGAGGCCTATGACTTGCGTGCAGATGGTCTTGAGCAGACGTTCGTGATCGCCAATCGCCCCGCGCAGAACGGCGATCTGGTGATTCGTGGCGCGGTGCAGTCTGCATTGTCTGCCAAACAAGTTGTTCCAGCCCATCAAGCGCTCACGTTCTTTGACGCGGCGGGACGGGCCATTCTGGACTACGGTGCAGCGACCGCGATCGATGCTCGTGGTCGCCGTCTCGCGATGACGACTGGCTACCGTGATGGCGAGATTACCTTGCGCGTGCCCGCGGCGTGGTTGGCCGAAGCGAGCTTCCCGGTTGTGGTGGATCCACTGGTGACGACTGCCGCGACGTTGCCCGGGGACTTGCTCACCAACTCCGATGTCTTGCGCGACTCCGAGAGCCCGATCAACGGCACGTGGTCCGCCATCGTGCGTGCAGTATCGGCGACCGACCACGATCTCTGGATGCACCGTTGGCTCGATGATGGCACCGTGCAGGGCACCGCCTTTGCCGACGTCACGGCGTCGTGGGATACACAGGGAGGCAGCGTCGCCTACAACGCCGCCTCGAATTACGCGGTTTGCGTGTTCGATCGAACGTTTGTGGCTGGTTCCCGTGCCTTGCGGTTCCATCGCCATCACCGAAATGATGCGACGCAGAATGCGACCTACGCCTCCATCGCGGCAGGCAATAACGCGTGGCGCGCAGATGTCGGTGGTACCGATTTCGGCTTCTCGGGATCCAACGTTCTCGTTGTCTGGCAGCAAGAACCAAATAGTGGTGGCTTCGCGACGAGCAACAGCTCGGACATCTACGCCTGCGCCGTGAACTTGCTGACCAACAGCGCGGCGTCTCCGTTCTTGGTGGCCGGCGGCACGTTCTCCGACATGGAGCGACCGAGCATCAACCAGGTGTCTGCTGGATCGATCAACAACAGTTGGTTGGTGGCCTACCAGACCATCAGCACGTTGCTTGGTGCAGATGATTGGGATGTCGCCGTCAAAGAAGTTGACGAAAGCGGCACGGTGTCGTCGCCCAAGTACGTCGACAACACATCGTCGGATCACAAGATGGCACCGCGGATCGCTGGCGCCAATGGGCGCTACCTGGTGGCCTTCGTCAGTTCGACGTTGGCCCTGCAGCCGGGCAACTACGGCGGCGATGACGGCTACGAAGTTCGTTCGGTGCGGGTCGATTGGCCGACGGGCACGGGGAACGGCACCGAGCCATGGGGGACGACGGTCGTGTTGCCTGACGTGGGCGATACCTATCGTCTGGGCTCACTCAGCTTCGACCGCAACGATCGCAGCCATTGGGTCTTTGTCTCGCAGCAGTCCGTGGGGGCAGTCGTCCATCTCGACCTTCACTTGTTGGGTTATCGCGGCGAGCCGGTGCGCACGGAGTCCGTTAACTCGCTGATCGCGGCGATCAACGCGCCTTTGCTCTATCAGACGAGCTTTGATGAGTTTGCCGATGAGTTCATCACCCTGCGCCCGATCAATACTCCGTTCAACCACAGCGTGTCCGGCGCGCGCTTCCAGTACCCAACCATTACGCTTGCGAACTCGACTGGAACCAGCTGCAGCAGTGCTGCCATCGCGTGGCAGGGATCACAGCAAATCGGCAGTGAGTTTGGTTCCGTTGAAGTCACTGGCACCGCAGTGGACTCGCTCCATGTAGTGGCGTTGTCGTTGGCGATCTCCTCAACGTCCATCGGTGGCATCGGTCCGTTCCAGCCAGGTTGCCGCCTGAACGTTTCGAGCCTCGCCCCGCAGTTTGTTGGTTTGTTTCCACTGCAAATCGGCGCGGATCCGACTTTCCAACTGCCGTTGCCAGAGTTTCTGGGCAGCAATACCTACTACTTCCAGGACTTCCACACGCTTGGCAACGGCAACCTCAATATGGTGTCGACGGCGCGACTGCGCGTGCCGGTGGTGAAGTGATGTTGCACCGCATGCGGACCAGAACCTGGATCGATTCGGTGCGTGCTGCCGTTGATCGCGGCGTCCACGTATAGTCGCCCATATGGTCGCTGCCGACGATTGCGACGAGAACGCCGTAGCTGCGGCGTTCTTGGTTGAGCTGCTGCGGGATCGCGAACGTGGTCACGCGGCATCGCTCGCGGACTACCAGTCGCGCTATCCCGGGTATGAGGCCGTCATTGCCAGGGAATACGCCGAGCTCCAAGGTGTCGGCGAGCCTGCCGAACCAAATGCTTCGACCGCATCCGGGTTGCTAGATGATGGCGAGCGCTACCGCGTCGAGGAGGAAGTCGGGCGTGGTGGCATGGGGGCGGTATTCAAGGCGTTCGAATCGCGATTGCAGCGCCACCTCGCCCTCAAGAAAGTCAATTCCGGTGCCAGCCAACAGGAGTTGGCGCGGTTCCTCGAAGAAGCGCGCGTAACCGCGCAGCTGCACCATCCCGGCATCGTGCCAGTGCACGACTTGGGCATCGACCGCACCGGCAGACTGTTCTTCACCATGGACCTGGTGCGGGGACGCACCTTTGCTGAGGTCATTGCCGAGCAGCTTGACCGCGGTCCCAACCGGGGGCTGGAAGTGCTGCAGCGGGTTTGTGAAGCGGTTGCGTTTGCGCATGACAAGGGTGTCGTGCACCGCGACTTGAAGCCCCAGAACGTCATGGTCGGCCGCTTTGGCGAGGTCTACGTCATGGACTGGGGGCTGGCGCATGTGGCTGGTGCGACCGCACCGGTTGCGATTGGCGCCGGCGAGCATGGCGTTGATGAGAGTGTCGTGTTCTCCGCCCGCAACCAGGCTGACACGCCAGAATGGACGATGCAGGGCGATGTGGTCGGAACGCCCGCCTACATGGCTCCGGAGCAAGCGCTCGGTGGTGCCGTTGCTGATGCGCGGGCGGACGTCTATGCGATTGGCGCAATGCTCTACCAGTTGTTGACGGGTTCGATTCCCTATGTCGTCAGCGGTGCCAACGCGTCGTCGCGCATCATCCTCGAGCGCGTCGTCGCGGGACCTCCGCCGGCACTCGTGGATGTGCGACCCGATGCACCGCCCGAATTGGTTGCCATTTGCGAGCAGGCGATGGCCCGACGGCCCGAGGATCGTTACCAGGACGTGCTCGCATTGCGCGACGACCTGCGCGCCTTTGTTGAGCAGCGAGTCGTACGCGCTTACGAACGAGGTGCGTGGGCGGAGCTTAAAAAATGGGTGCAACGCAATCGCGCCATAACCGTGTCGGCGGTTGCTGCGGTGTTGGCTTTGGCGATCGCGCTGGTCGTCAGTTTGGTGCAAACCTCGCGTGCCTCCGCGCAGGCTGAAAAGGCCAACAAGAGCTTTGGCGACGCCGTCGAAGCGGTCGAGGTCATGTTGTCGCGCGTTGGCCAACACAAGCTCGACAACGTGCCGCAAGCGGTTGAAGTGCGGCGTGAGTTACTGCAGGACGCGGTAGCGTTTTACGAGAAGCTGTTGTCCGATCGGCGCGAGGATCCATTGGTCAGGCGGCGAGTCGCACGTGCCAACTATCGTGTGGCCGTGTTGCATGAAGAACTCGGTGAGCGAGCGGCCGCGAGCACAGCCACGGCACGAGCGCTACAGCTTCGTCTGGCCGAGCTCGAGCATTCGCCAGATGATCGTGACTTGTTGCGCGAGCTTGGCGAGACGTACAACCAGATGGGATTGCAGGCAGCCAACGCAGGCCGCTACGAGCGGGCGGATGAAGCCTACCTCGAGGGTCTGCAGGTGGTGGGCCGTCTGCTCGCGATCGAACGCCTGCCGCGTGTGGTCGAACTGGCTGGGGTGTTGCACGGCAACCTCGGCGTCACTGCCTATCGGCGCAAGTTGTACCAGGCTGCTGAACGATCGATTCGCGCGTCGCTCGAACACCATCTCGAGGCCGCCGAGTTGTCGGCAGACACGGACCAATCCAAGGTTCGTGCGGCGCGAGTTCTGCTCGGAGCCGTGCTGCGTGCAAACCGCGATTTTCGCGGCGCGCAGCGAGAATGGCAAGCCGCGGTGGAGATTCTGGAACGCTTGGTGGCGGAGCGCAGTGGCGACTTCCAGATTCGAAAAGAGCTTGCCTCCGCATTGCAGAACGTTGCAATCAGCATGCACGATTTGAAGGACACGGACGCGGCGTTGCGCACGATGGCGCGTTCCCTGCAGCTGCGTCGAGACAACGTTGCGGAGTTTCCGCAGTTGCCGATCTGCTGGGCCGGGCTGGGCTCTTCATTGATCAATCAGTCGCAGTTTGCCCGCACCGGCAAGCAGTTGCCACTTGCCCTGAACGCGGCTCGCGAGGCGGTGACGAGCCTCCAGAAGGCGCTGCTCATGGATCCGCCGAACGCTGCCTACCGTGGCAGTCTCTACAAGGCGCACCGCAACCTCTATCGCACGGCTCGTCAGCTCGGGGACCACGCCGAGTTGGCGCGGTATGCCGAGTTGTTTTCGAACGAGCCGCAAGCCGATCGCAAGTGGCGCCTTGAGGCCACGCATCGTTTGCGCGTTGCCTCCGGTATAGCCGCCAAGGACGCGCAGTTGACGAAGCGGCAGCGCGAGGAAGCCAGGCAACGCTACTACGAGCAATGCATGCAGGTTCTGGATCGCATGGCTTCGCAGGGAGAACTGTCGCCAGAGGATCTCGAGCATGCGGTGTTCGCTCCAATACAAGAGACGCCGGCCTTTGTGGCTCTTCGCAGCAAGCTGGCGGATGGGCGATGACGCCGATTCCCAATGACTCGGCTTCGCACGGTGGGGACTTGCCGCTGACGACAATGCACGTCGCCCGTGCCGTCGATGGCGATGGTACCAGTCTCGAGTGGTTGGTTGCCAGGTTGTCGCCGTTGCTGCGGGAGCACGCGAGGTTTCGGTTGGGTGGCGTGCTGCGGCGTCACTATGATCCGGATGATCTCGTGCACGACGCGTGGATGGCGACGTTGCCCAAGCTGCAGGAATTGGTCGGCGAGGTCGGCGATCGACGCACCCCGATCCTGCTCAAATACCTGAGCAACACGGTGGTGCTCCGCATCCGCTACCTGGCGCGACGTCACGCACGCCAGAACCATGCTTCCCCGGCGCGCGATCGAGATCCGGCTACCTCAAGCCAGCTTGTCGCCGAACAAAGTGGTGCGGTCACGCGAGCGGTTCGCCATGAGCAACGCCAGCAGTTGCATGACTCGCTCGCAGAACTCGAACCGCGCGATCGCGAAGTGCTGCTGTTGCGAGGTATCGAGCAGCTGTCGGCAAGCGCTGCCGCGAGTGTGCTTGGCATCGGTGTGGAAGCGGTGCACAAGCGCTTCCAGCGGGCCTTGTCGAGGCTGCGCGCCCGATTGCCTGAGTCCGTTTTTAGCGAACTCCGCGAGCATTGAGAGGGTTGCCTCAGAACGGCAAGGTCATCACCTTGCCGTTGGTCTGCGTCCAACCCTGCGCGCCCGCAGGGTCGAGGCAAAACGCTTGCGACGAAAGTTGGATGCCGCCAAAGCCGGTCAGCATTCGCCAAGGCACGGTCCAGGAGCCGCCGCCTGGATCGCCACTGGTGCCATTCGCAACGAACGGCGTGATCGAAAGGATCTGGTCGACGTAGAGCGTGAAGCCAGGCAGCGGGTTGTTTGCGATGGCTGCGTGGCCGATGCCCAGAACCCACAGGCCAGGCGCCGCACCGCGCATGCCGGAGACATACATGAGCATCGGGTTGCCGGGTGCGGTGATGCCGATGTCGTTGATTCTTGGTCTGACCTGGTAGGTGCCTGGGGTGCCGTTGCCATACTGTCCGAGCGTTCCGAAGGTGCCGGTTGCGATGCGATTCTTGATGGTCTCGTCGCCGAGCAAGTCGAGGTCGCCATCGTGGTCCGCGTCCGCGATTGCGCTTACTGCCGCCACCAACACGACCGGTGGTGCGAACGTTCCGTCCGTATTTTGCAGGATGATTGATGAGGTGACGTGGTCGTCGAAGTAGGGCTGGTGGCTGACGGCGTCGAGTTTGCCGTTCTCATCGACGTCGGCGAAGCTCCAATGCGCGAGCTTGATGGATGCAAAGGCCTGCGGCTCTGCCGCGAACACGCCACCGCCGTGGTTTCGCAGCAATACGCCGCCGCTTGGCGAGCTCGACAGGATGTCGAGATCACCATCCTCGTCGATGTCGACGATGCCTGGGCGTTGGTCTCGCCGCGTCGCGTTGCTGATCAGCACGGGTGGGCCAAAGCCTGCACTGGTCGCCGGGAGGTAGTAGAGCAGGTTGAGATTGCCTGTCGCCCCCGCGAGCAGGTCGGGTGCGCCATCGCCGGTGAAGTCGCCGACACCGGTGACGACGAATCCCGACGGCAGCACGGGCCCCGCGGTGAAGTAGCCAGTGCCGCCGTTCTCAAACAACTTGGTCCAGCTGTGGCTTTCGTCGACGACGATGCAGTCCAGATCCCCGTCGGCGTCCCAGTCATGAGCGAATCGCCAGTGATTGGTCCAGCTCGTTCCGTTGCCGGAATAGCCTTGTGACGTTGGTTGCATCGATAGGCCCGCTGGCGCGGCATCAATGGGAATGCCGAAGACACCGCCGATGTTGCGGTAGAGGCGCAACTGTGGTGGCACGCCAGACGCGGTTTCGAGTAGGCCGTCGACGTCGCCGTCGCCATCAAAGTCGCCTACCAACCCGGTGCTTTGCATCGATGGCGACGGACTGCCGATGCCGGCAAAGTTGCGCACGAATGAGCCGTCGCCGCGAGCTTCCATCCATTCGAATCGGCTCGCGTTGCCAGTCAGGCCGAGGTCGGCGTCGAGGTCCCGATCCGCATCGTGAAGAGATTCGTAGCGCGCCGCATAGCCACCGGGCATGGCGAACGCTGCTTTGATGTTGCCGGGATTGAAGATGATGCAGCGGCCACCAACGAGGTCCTTGTCGCCATCGCCATCGACATCGACACAGCCAGCGAGCCGGACGGCACCGAGACCTCGCACCGCCCGCGCCGGTGAGAACTGGCCGTTGCCGTCGTTGAATGAGATCATGTAGTCGGAGCGCTTGTTGTTGGGATACGGGCCGGTCCCGCCGCCACAGCAGAGGCCATCCAGGTCGCCATCACCGTCTACATCGCCTAGGTGGGTTGCTGGACCACCGACTGCCGGAGCTTCCTCAACCAGCAAGCCGCTGGCGTCGCGACGGAACAGCACGAAGCGATCAGTATTCAGGCCGTCTTCGAAGAGCACGAGATCGGAATCGCCGTCGCCATCGACGTCGCCAACGACCGGCATGATCTCGTCCGACAAGGCATTGGCAAGGAAGGCCGTTTGGGTAACGTTCCAAGCAGCGTCGACACTCCAAATCCAAAACCCAACGTTGGCGTAGCGCCAGATCTCGTCTTTGCCGTCGCCATCGATATCCGCGACGAAGTGCTTGGCGGTCGCGGCGCCTGCGCTGAGCACGGTTTGGAACGTGTGGCTCGATGTGTCGTAGGCGAGCGCTCGAATGATGTTCAAGGAAGAACCCACGAACTCCGGCTCCCCGTCACCTTGAAGGTCTGCAAGCAGGATGGTTGGCCCTTGTTCGGCGATCACGCTTGTGTGTACCAAGGGGCCGCCCGGGCGGGCCAAGATTGCGAGCGCCGTGGTCCCTGAAAAGCACACCACGTCGAGGTTGCCGTCGTTGTCCAGGTCGGTGCTGGCGAAGCTGGCGAACTGCGCGCTGGTGGAGGTCAACAACAGGTGGGTGCTGTTCACCAAGCCGTTGCCGTGATTCTCATACCATTGCACCTGGTCTTGCCAACCGCCGATGTAGTCGACGTGCCCGTCGAGGTTGAGGTCGCACGTGAGGTCGAAGCGATCGAAGCCGCCGCCAACCACCTGGGCGGCGCGAAACGGTGTCGCTCCGTCCTGGGCCGGAGCGGTGACGACAAGAGCGGCGAGGGCGGCGAGAGTGACGAGGGTGAGGAGTTCGGATCTCATGGCGGGCTGCGTGGATCGTGGGTTGGTGACTCTATAGCAATCGCCATTCCAGGCGGCGGGCCTGCTGCTACGCCTGGGCGAGGCACGTGCGAATCGAGGCGAGTTGTCCGCAATGCGACGACGTCTCGGTCAATCATCGGATTTCCGCCAGAGTGATCGAGGTAGAGTCGTCGACGCAGATTCATCGAGCGAAGCAGCGGGATCCCGGTGGAGCGTTTCGGCATGGAGTCGGACGGGCAGCATTCCGGACTGCAGGCAAAGCCCGGGTACGCACCGGATCGTCGCCGGCTCTACTTTTGTATGGCACTGGCACGATTCATTGGAGTCTGGCGGCGCGTGAATGACCCTTCTTGCCAGTCCTGGCATTCGTTAGAGGAGTAGCTCCCATGAGGTGGACCCGTCTTGTTTCGGTCACAGTGATCGTCGCCATTGTGTTTGCTTCCTGCGAAACGTCGGAACATGCGGTGAGCCAGGACTCCGCAGCGGGGGATACCTTGGCATCGAAGTTCAAGAACCTGCAGGTTCTGCCTAAGGACATCCGCGAAGACGAACTCAGCGAGCTGATGCTCGATTGTCTGTCGGGGCTTGGCTTGCCGCGGCGTGCGGGCCGCGGTTGCTTGCACTGTCACGATGGCTCACTTGAGACGCCGCGAGCTTCGTGGGACTACGCGTCCGACGTCAAGCCAGCCAAGGCACAGGCGCGTGCCATGCTCCGCATGGTGCGCGACATCAACGAGCGGCACCTCAACAGCGTCAAGCCGCGCGTCGACGAGAACAGTCGGGTGACGTGTTACACGTGCCACAAGGGTCGCCTCAACCCGCAACCGCTCGATGAATTGTTGCTCGACCGCTATAACGACGAAGGCCTGGATGGGCTGACGAAGACCTATCGCGAACTGCACAGCCGCTTCTTTGCGGCGGATGCCTACGACTTCCGCATCGGTACGCTGTCAGGCATCGGCACCGAGCTCGCGACGCAGGGTGCGTTCGATGACGCCGCTGCCGTGCACACGCTGAATCACGAGTATCACGACGATCCGGCCGCGTTGGGTGGTGTCGTTGCCGTGCGCTTGGAGCAGGCGCTGAAGGTGTCGGACATCGATGGCATGGTCGCGCGCTACCACACTCTCAAGAAGGAGCTGCCGGCGGAGGCATTCGCGCCGCTGCTGCTCGATGGGGTCGGTTGGCGCATCTTCCGCACGGGCAAACGCGACGCTGGCTTCCGCTTGTTTGAACTCAACTACCAGGAACATCCCGACAACTTCACTGCCACCGAAGACCTCGCGTGGGGTTGTCTCAGCACGGATCGCTTGGAGCGCGCGGTGAAGCTTGCGGAGGCGTGGTTCGCGGCGCACCCCGACCATGAAGCTGGTCGGTTGATGCGCAATGAGATCGTGCGGCGCGCCAAGAAGTAGCGAGGCCCGGTTGCCTCTCAGCCAGGTCCTTGACGTTGCCGCTGCGAGTGGCCGCCGAGGGTCGGCACCCACTCAAGCATGTGGCCGCGCGTGCCGGCTGACTAACTGTCGACGGTTGCCCGGCCGGCGTCAGACACGACGATGCCGAGTGTGTTGACGTTGTCGACCACAGCCCACTGATGGTAGAGGCTGACACCGATGTAGATCGGGGACGCGGGGATGTTGAACGGAGCACCTGCCGTGCCCGTGGCGCTAGTGATGAACAGCTCCAGCACGGTCGGGGCAGCGAGCAGGTCGCATCCGGGCGCACCCGGCAGAGTGACGGGCAGCGTGCCGCCACCGTAGACCGTGTCCGACAAGCCGGAGACACAGACCGCGAACGTGTTCGGCAGCGCGTCGGCCAACGTCACATCGTAGGTTGAGTTCAGGCTCGGCAGGCCGTTGTTGCCAATGCTTGGCGCCAGCGTTGCGCCGGTGCCGCTGCAGTTGACTTGCCACGATGGGAAGCCGGTAAGGCCCGACAGGGTCCAGGTCGTTGGGCCGTTGACGAGGTCGCGGTAGTAGCCACTGCCTGGTGAGCCGCTGGTCAACGAGTTGACGTAGACCGTTTGTGCCGAAGAGTCGACGCCGATGCAGAACGGGCCGTTGACGTTGACCGGTGGGTTGAACGTCGCGGTGTAGAAGGCGCTCGTGCCGCCGATCGTGATTGTCGTGCTCGCCAGCGCGGTCGCGCCTGGAACGGCACCGGGATAGACGTGTGCGGGCACGGTGACCGTGCCTCCTGTCGAACGCGTCCAGAAGTCAAAGCCGCTGACGGTCACCGGACCGGTGTTCGGCACCACGTAGCAGTATTCGTTGTCACGCAGGTTGGTCGTCTGCGTGCCGCCGTTGGGGTTCAGCTCGGGGCACGGTGAGGTCGCAGAACCGACGCAGCCTTGGCCATACTTGCTGAACGAGGCGCCGCTCGGTCGCACGATGTAGAGGCCGGTATTGCGGTCCGATGCGAGGATGTTGCCCGACGGCAAGAACGGGTAGCAGCCCCAGCATCCGTTGAAGCCACCGGTCGCACCGGGCCACGTGTCGTACGATGCAACTTCGACCGGGTTGCTCGGGTCGCTGATATCAATGCAGCGATAGCCCTCGGTGTACCAGCTGACGTGCACCTTGTCGCCGACGATGAAGGCGTTGTGCGGGATCGCGCTCGAGTTCGGGGTGAACTGGCCAAGTGGGATCGGGCTCGCCTTGTTGGTGATGTCAAAGAGCTTGATGACGCCGCCGGTCTGTTCGTCGGTCGTCACACACAGGGTGCCTGCCGGGTTTGGCCACGCGTTGTGCGTGAAGCTGCTCGGCGTGGGAGTGTTGCTGAGGATCGTCCACGGCAGCGGTGTCGACGTATCCATGATGCGCAGCACGCCGCCGCTGATGTGGGACGCGTAGGCGTAGCCGTTCTCGACGCAGAGGTCGTGGAAGCCGATCGTCGATGCCTGACCGAGGTGGGTCGGGTTGGCAGGGTTCGTGGTCAAGTCCCACGCCTGCACGCCGACGTTAGTGCCGACGAGGTAGAGCTTGCCAGCAGCTTCATCAACGCACACGTTGTGCGCGTTGTTCGTGACTGAGGTGCCGAAGGTGCCGACCAACGTCGGGCTGTTCGGGTTGCTCAGGTCGATGATCTGAAAGCCAGCCGTCGCCTCGGTCACGACGTACGCGTAGGTGCCATAGGTGCGGACGTCGCGCCAAGTAGACGAGGCCCACGGAAACCACCCGCGTTCGATCGGCGTCGAGGGGTTGCTGATGTCGACGACCACCGTGCCCGTGGTTGCGCAGAGCAGTGCATACTCATCGCCGTTGGGTGCGGTGTAGCCCCAGACATCGTTGAATGGGCCGTGCGCGTTGAACGTGCCGAGCAGCGCGCAGTTGACACCTTGTGCCATGAGGGGGGCGGCTAGAACGGTTGCCAACAACAAGAGTGAGCGAAGGTGCATGGATGCGCTGGGTGGAACAAATCGAGGAAGGCCGGCGAAGTGTATCGGAGTCCTCACCGTCAGCCAATGAGGGGTGCCGGGATCACCGCGAACGACCGGCCTCGCGTGTCGGCTCGGCGCAAGCACGGAGCTTGCGCGGCTAGCAGGCAAGCCTGCCAGAGCGGCAGCTCACCAAGCTAGATGTGTGGCCCTCGCCTTGGGGCTACGCGCAACGTGGTCGCGCGCTATTGCAGCACGAACCGCCAGCCCGGCGGGAGCTGCAGCGATGGCGCTTGCGTGCTGGCCAGTGGCAGCACGACTTGCTGCACGACCAGGTCATAGCCGCGGAACTGTGGCAGGTTTGGCGCGCTCCAAGACGTGCTTTGTTGCCCCGTGTAGACACCTGCAAGGGAGACGAACTGCAGCGGCTCGACGTAGACGAAGAACGGCGATGGCAACAGCGGCACGATCGGGGCGACTTCGCCGAGCACAAACACGCACGCGAGTCCGGCTGGTAGATCGGCGACGAACGTGATCGGGCTGCCGAGCGCTGGGTCATCCGGCGAAACTTCCATCGCGCCGAGCTGGGCTTGTGGCAGCGACTGGGTGGCGGTCACGCCGGCGCCCGCATTGTCGATGAAGCTGTTGCTGACTAGCAACGAACCAGCGGGCGACGAGCCACCGAGCACGCCGCCGATGAAGCACGAGTCCGCGATCGATACCGAACCGGTACCCGTGGTCTCCGTGGTGCAGTTGCTGAAGCGAGACTCAGTGACGGCGAGCGTTTGCGTCGTGCTCGTCGACATGGTGACCGTGCCGTCTTTGCTGCGCATGTTGCGCACGTTGAGAGGGAGCACGGTGCCGCCGGTCGCAATGGTGACGTCGCCGACGCACCGGAACTCGTTGATGGCGCCGTAGACCTGGTTGCCGTTGGCGCCAAGCTCGAGGGCCGTGCCGCCAGGCGTTGCCAGCAAGTTCCACATCGCGCACTGCATCCAGGTCACTGCGTCATTGGCGCCATCAAGGCGCGCACACGTTGCTGCCCGCACGCGGGTGTGGGTGCCCTCGAGCAGCAGCGGGCGGCCGTTCGTGTTCGGTGCAACCAGGTCGATGCCGACGCCAGTGCATTCGACGATCACTCGGTCGAGCGTGAAGCGCGCGGTGCCGCCGGTTCCGACAGCGAAGTCGAAGCCGTTGGTTGCTCCCAGAATCTGCACGTCGCGCGATTCGAAGATCGTCGTGCGGTCGGCTGCCGTTTCATGGACCGCGACGGCGTCGCCCACGTTGTCGAACAGGCAGTCTTCCATGATCAAGCGTCCAACGCCGCCTGCCAAACTACCGGTTACGCGAACACCGAACTGCGGCAGGTTCTCGAAGCTGCAATCGCTAAGGGTGCAGCCTGGCTGCCCGGTCACATCGGTTTGCACCACGTCGAGGCCATACGGAGCATCCTGGAAGACGAGGCCCTGCAGGATCAGATTGTTCGACGTCGAGTGCATGCCGCGAGTGACTGCCGGCGCGCTGAAGTCGAGCACGGCTGCGCCGCCGGAGCCGCGGATGAACAAGCCGAACGGGGTGTCGATGATCGACTCGAGGTCCTGTTGGATCGTGATCGTAGGTGTTGCTTCGCTATCGATTTCAATCCAAGTCACGTTGGCGTTGAGGCCCGTGCCGGGGAGCAAGCTCACCTGGATTTGTTCGGCCGGTGACAGTTGCGTGACCAGCAAGGTGCCGTTGTGCAGTTGGATGCATTCATTGAGTGACAGCAGGCTGTCACCAACCATGCCGTGCGACAGCGGATCGGTAACGAACGCGATGGCGTGGAATGCTGGAGTGGGGGGCAGGGCAGGGGCTGGGCCCGCGGGGCCTGCAGCAGACAGCAGCGAGAGAAGGCTAGTGATCATGAGAACCGTGGCGCGTCGAGGGCTGGCTGAGGACGCACCATAGTAGAGTAGCCCACAGCGACGAATACGGTCAAGGCATGGCGGAGTGTGCGCCGCATGGCGTGGCGCGAAGTGCCGTTCGCAGCGCCGGGACCGAGCGCCAGGGCATGGCGTCAGCGATCGAATGCCCGCAATCAAATGCCAGTGACCGAATGTCAGCCGTGCCGGCAGATCGACACGTCGAGTTCGGCCGGTAGCAACCGCTGGCAGGCAGCCGTCCTACAGCTACATCCGCGAGCCTGCGCCAGTTCGTGTCTGTGTCAAGTCATGAAGCGCAGCGACATGATGCGATGAGTATCAATGCGCCCAAGTTGCCCGCGGGCAACGCTAGGGTTCTTCGTCATGAGCACGAATCCCAACCAAATCAGCTCGCGGCTGCCGCTCAGTCTGCCGCTGCTGATGCTCACCGTCTTGCCTGGCTGCTTCATGAACGGCGTCTGGAACCATCTGGGGGCCGAAGAGTGGCAGCGAACGGTAGTCAGCCAGCAGATCATTCCGAAGACGCTCACGGTGAGGGTCAACCCCGACGACTATTCGATGTTGCTCGTCGACAGTGGTGGGCCGGGCGTCTCGAGCCTTGAGGTGCATGCGCAATTCTGGGCGCAGTCCGCGCCGGCGCTGCTGGTGCGACCGGAGTTGTTCCGGGTCGAGAGTGCCGAGATCTCAGGTCAATTGGTCGAGATGCACGGCAAGACGGTGCGCGATTTCGGGCGCTTGATCATCAAGGGCACCGTCGTTGCCGATGGCTGGCGCAAGGTGATCGACAGCGGTGACGTTCCGGCGGACGTGCTCGCGCAGCTCCATCGCAATGGGTTGCCCAATGCTCACGGTTTCCCGCCAGAACTACGATTGTGTGCGTGCTTCATGGCTTCGGCTTCGCTGTCGTTGCCGGCGTTGATGCCCGATGTAGCAGCAGATGCCAGAGTCGTGTCGTATGTCTTCGTTGATCGCGACGGCAAGATGATGTTGCCGGATCCTGCTGTCACGAATGGGGGGCAAGTCAAGATGCGCTATCCGGCTGTACAAGCGGCGCTGCAAGCTTGCACGCTCTACGCCCGGGTGATCGATCGCAATGGTACGCAGTTGCTGCGCATCGATCCGGATGCCCTCCTCGTGATCCAGGGGCTGCGTCCCGATCGCAAGGTCGCTGGGCTTGCCGTTCACAACTCGCCGTGGTTGATCCGCCCGGCCCGAGAGTCGTCGGCCACTAACAGTACGTCGGGACCAGTCATGGAATCGACGGTGTCTACGAACATCTTCTACGGTGTCGTCAAGCCCAAGGAGACTTCGGGTGGCACGCGGGCGTTGCAGGTGGTGTTGACGCCGTTCGCCCTCGCTGCGGATGTCGTGCTGAGTCCGGTCTACTTGTTGATGTTGCTCTTCGGACCGGTGCCGTGACGTTGTGGCGCGCGGCCTGGTTCGTATGCTGTGGGCGTCACAACCATGACCAACATAGCCCCACAAATTTGTCATGGTCGGGATCCCAGCGCGAGTGTGACGCGACCTGGTCGCGGTTGCTCTGGCTGATCACAAATGGGCCAGAAGAAGCCGGCCCCAGAAGAAGCCGGCCCCAGCAGAAGCCGGCCGTCGTGCCAAGGCCGTCGTGCCAAGGCCGTCGTGCCAATGCCGTCGTGCCAAGATGGGAGCCCTGCCTGGCTTTGCCAAGGTGGCGTGCATCGATGACGTTCCCGGTGCCAGTGACGGTCCGCGGTTTGGCCTGGCATGAGACGAGTAGCCAGGTGTTAGTACTGTGCCTGGCACAGTACTAACTTTTTGAAAGTTGTGCGGTGGAAACGGGGGCGGCTGCCTCTTGCCTTGGTGATGACTGATTCCTTCGACCTTACGGATCTCTTGCTGCGGGCCAAGAACGGTGAGCGGGATGCTCGGGATCGGCTGTTTGCCCGGGCCGCTGACCGGGTGCTGCTGTATGCGCGGATGCGGTTGGGGACGGCGCTGCGGACGCGCGTCGATGCGATGGATGTGCTGCAAGAGACCTTTTTGCATGCGCAGCGCGACTGGGGTGGCTTTGAGCCGGCGGGCCCGGATCCGGATCGGGCGTTGGCGCAGTGGTTGTGTGCAATTGCTGAAAACCGCATTCGTGACTTGGCGGCCTGGCACGGCGCGGCGCGGCGCAACATCGGCAAGGAAGCGCGTGACGTGACGGTCGTCTTGCGGGAATTGCAGCGTTCGGGGCATGGTCCGGCGACCAGCATGGTGCGCCGTGACGAACGGGATCGCGTTTCCGATGCGGTCGATACGCTGCCCGACGAGGATCGGGAAGTGCTGTTACTGCGTCACTTCGAAGGCTTGACGATCGATGTCATCGCGGAGCGCACGGGTCGCAGTGCTTCGAGTGTGCGGCGCGCTTTGGGACGGGCGGTGCGCGATCTTGGCCAGAAGCTCGGCGCGGAGGTCGCGCGATGAACGGCGACCACGATGAAGTTGTCGGCAAGCTGAGCGAAGAGCTGGCCGACGCGATGGCGATCGGCGAAGTGATCGATGCGAAGGCTTGGGCCGCGCGGTTCCAAGTGAGCGAAGCCGATGTGTTGCATTGTCAACGCGGGCTGGGGGCTTTGCTCACGAGCCTTGGCGAAGAGTTGGCTGAGGGGCATCCCGAATTGCCGCAGCCGCAGCTTCCGAGCGACTTCGAAGTCGTTGGCGAACTCGGCCGTGGTGGCATGGGCGTGGTCTACCGCGCTAGACAACGGTCGCTCGATCGCGAGGTAGCGATCAAGGTACTGCGACCTGGTGACCTGGTGTTCGGCGATGCACTGCGTCGTTTTCGCGCCGAAGCCCGTTCGCTGGCGCGCTTGCGCCATCGGCACATCGTGTCGGTTTACGACTCCGGCGAAACTCCCGAAGGCCTGGTGTGGTTTGCGATGGACCTCGTCGACGGGCGCACGCTCGCCGACGAACTGAAGGCCCGCGGCCGCATGATGCCGGCGCGCGCCACCAAGATCATTCGTCAGGTTACCTCAGCGATTGCGCATGCACACGCCCAAGGCATCGTGCATCGCGACCTCAAGCCGCAGAACGTGCTGATCGATGCGGCCGGAGATGCGTTCGTCGTCGACTTCGGTTTGGCGCGCGATCAGTCGTCGGCGCAGTCGCGCACGATGTCCGGCGAGTTGTTGGGCACGCCGGCATACATGAGCCCGGAGCAGGCGCGCGGTGATTCGGTCAACATTGGCGAGACCACCGACGTTTGGGCGTTGGGGACTTTGCTCTACGAGATGTTGGTGGGTAGTGCGCCATACGCTGGCAAGCCGCTGCACGAGACGATCCGCGCGATCCTGCACGATGAACCGCCGTCGATGCGTCGCGGCGACAAGAAGGTCCCGCAAGGGCTCGAGCTGGTTTGCGGGCACGCGCTGCAAAAGCGTCCCGAGGATCGCTACCCCGGCGCTTTGGCGTTTGGCGAAGACGTCGAACGATTTCAAGACGGCCGCGGTGTGCTGGTTGAGAGGCCCAGCAAGCTGAGTCGCATGGGGCGCGCATTGAAGCGGCGTTGGCGTTTGGTGACGACGATTGCGGCGGCGGTGTTGGTGACCTTGGCGGCCGTGGCGGCGTGGTTGCCAAGCTTGCGTCGAGATGCCGTGGTCCAGGAAGCCAAGCGCTTGGTTGCGACGGGCCATCCTGGTGCCGCGATCGAATCGCTGCAGGCCGTGCTCGACGAAACTCCAAACAACGCGAGCAACCGCGAAGAACTGGAGTTCGCGTTGGTGCAGGCTCTCAATGATCGCGCCGGGGACCTGTTGGTGCAGGACGACTTGCCTGGTGCCCTCGAGGTCGCGAACCAAGCGTTGCCGATTGCGTCAAAACGTGCGACGAGGGGTGGCGTGATCCTTATCGGGGAATTCGCGCGCGAACAGCAGTGGCGATGGCAGTTGGCGCGTGCGTCGGCGATTGCCGACCGGATGCGTGGACCACAAGTCCCGATGGAGTTGCTGCAAGCAGATCTGCAATCGCAACTACCCGGCCGTCGCGCCTTGGCACGCCGTGCAGCGACGCTGCAAGGCGTCGATCTGTCGCGCTTGCAGGATCCGGATCAGTTGGCCATCCTTCGCGATAACTTGCGTCAATTGCCCCACGCACTCGACGATAAGTCTGGAGCGGTCATGGGCGCGCCACCGTATTCTTGGACCGACAGTGTTCATGAGTGCTGGAGTCCGGCGCTGGAGGATGAACTCGCAGTGTTGGCAACTGCAGAGTCCGAATCTGTCGTGACTCGTGCCTTCGCATTTCATATGTGGGCGCGCGCTGTGGGCTTGCCGACCTATGCGAGGCTGAAAGGTGCGGGGGGAACGGGCAGCGGTTTGACTGCTGCGCAGGCAGTCGCTGCCGCATCGACGACGATTGCAAAATGGCGCCTGTGGCGCTCGCTGCCGCGCGAAGAGGCGTTGCAGGCACGCATCGATCTACTTGTCGACGAGATGATGCAGCCGGGCGCGGTGTTGCCTGGCGCTTCCTTCAACATCCTTGGGGTTGCTCAGGATTGGACAGGGCACCGAGCAACGGATGCCAATCAGTTTCGCGAGTGGTGGCAAGTTGCGCGGTCGGCCAGCTACCAGCAACTGCTCAAGCAGGCTCTTGGATTGCCTGCCGAGCGCGAGGTATCGGTTCTCGAAGCTCTCGATACGTCGGCAATGGCACCGGATGGAACGGGCTGCCTGTGGCGCCAGCTCGCCTGGCTGCAAGTTCCAGACGGCGTTCGTATTCCGGAAGCGCACTCGATCGGTGACAGCAGTCGCTGGCGCACCGCATGCCTCCGGGCCGCCGAGCAGTCTGATGACCGCACGCTGACGGCGCGTCTTGCCGTGCTGCGCTTTGACGATGGTAGCTGCGAGCCCGAATTGGTTGTGCAGTGCAGCAAGGTCGTGCACATCGGTGTGCCGGTGCAAATTGACCTCCGTGGGACTGTTGCGGAGTCGTCGTGGTTGACGCTGCGCGAGGCTTGGGAAGACGAGTTGGACCGCCAACAAGAATGGGTCAGCGCGGACGTGCCAATGGTTCGCGCCGCGGTCCCAGCTATCGGCGAAGTGACCGCGGCGCTACGTGGTGAGGTGCGCATCGACCGCGGCGGTGTCCGTCTCCATTCCCAGCAAGGCGACCTCTTGCGTCATTCGCTGCCGTGGATGAAGTCCCAAGACCAAACGTCGGGCGTCAAGCAAGTGTGGGCGGGAACCGCTGCCGCCATCGACAGGCGCACCGTGCAGTGGGACATGGGGCAGCGGATCACCCACTTGGTGATGGTCGTTGCGTTGCACGAGACGTCGCAAGGCAACGGTGAGCAGGGCACCAGTAGGCGGGATCCTGATCTTGCCTGGTGGCACCGTGCGATCGCTCGTTCGTTTGAAGGTGCGGGTCGCCCTGGTGCGAACACGGGGAGCCGCACAGACTCGGCCGATTGGTTGTCGACCTCGTTGTGGCCGACGCCGTCGGTGGCGGCACAGATGCAGTTGCTGTCTCCCGATTGGCCCGAGCAACGCATGGCGATGGCGCTTGCTGGCAGCGACGATGTCGAAGTCGATTGGGCGGGAACGCGCCGGGTCTTGCACGCGGATGTCGGTACTCGCCTTGCTGTCGGTAGCGCGAGCAAACGTCAGCAGGCGCGTGCCGTCACGCTCTTGACCGGGATGTATCCGGGCCTCTGGACGCCGCGCACGGGTCAGACGCTGCGTGAGGCTGCGGCCGCGCAAGGCACAGAATTGCCACCCGAGCTGACCACCCAACTCGGGTCACTGGCGACACCCGATGGAATCGCCGATTGGTTGAGTCGTGACGAGATCCTGTCTGGCGTCGCCGGCGTCCTCATTTTCTTGTTGGCTGCATGGGGGTGGATGCGTCGGGATGGCGATCCCCGTCGCAACCGGGCCGCATGGCTTGCCCTGGCCTTGTTCTGGTTGTTGTTCGTGCGGGTGAAGATCGGCGGCGTCATTCTGACTCCGAGCTTCGTCGTGATCTTCTTGATGATGTGGTGCGTGGCGCGTGCCGGCGGTGGCCGGTCGTGGTGGCGCATTGCGGGGCTGAGCTTGTTCGCCTTGATCGGCACGTGGGCAGTTGGCTCATGGTTCTTCGGGATCAAGCCGCCGTTTGCGTTTGAGATCTACTTCATCATCGCAGGCCTCGTGGCCGCTTGGACTCCAAAGGATCAGCTCAACCGACAAGCAGCGCAGGGTCTTGCGCAAGCTCGCGAGCAACGTCGCCGCCAGCGAAGTTCGCTGCGAGTGACCGGGGCCATCATGGTCGTAGCCTTCGTGGGCTATGCCGGGCTGCAAGTCTTGTCCGGCTACATGAGCCATGAGTTGTTGACGAATGCCGAACTGCGCGTGGTCGACCCTTCCGGCAAGCCGGTTGCCGGTGTGCAGACGTTCATCACATGGGCGAGGCCTAGCCCGTACTTCACCGGTGCGGGACTGCCGGTGTCCGATCGGGACGGTTACGTCGACCTGTCGAGCATGCAACACAAGGTCGCGACGCTCGGCCGATTCGACATCGAAGCACGCGTGCCGGGCCACCGCCACGAACCATGCCTGCTGGAGCGCTCGACAACGATCGTGGTGCCGGAGGTTGGCAGTCTCGTGCTGCAAATGGTGGATGCAGACGGCAAGCCGTGGCGTGACTTGTCGAACGTGCACAGTGACGTCTACTCAGCGGACACGCAGCAGCACCAATCGTTCGATGCCGACGGTCGGGCGACGTTTCCGGTCGTTGCGTGTGGCAAGATCAGGTTGGGTGGGCGCTTTCAGGCATCCGGACTGTTGTCGGGACTGGTGGTCGACGGCCCTTCGCGCCCCGGGGAAATCAAGGTCGTCAACGTCACCATTCCGCGGGAAATGCCACGCCTGATCGGTGTCGTAACAAAGCCCGACGGCACAACGCTTCATGGGAACGTTCGGTTGGCCTTCCGCAATACGTCGGGGCAACTAAGCTCCATGGTGACCACCGACGCGGCCGGGCGATTCCGGTTCTTGATGTCCAACAGTCCAAGTGGGGGCTCCGTGACGTTGCACGTGCTGTTCGGTGAAAAGCGGAGTGTCCGGGTGCCGGATGCACCGGGGCCGATCTTTGATGTCGGCACCGTCGTGCTGAAAGAGCGCTGAGCGGCAAGGCGGTTGCTCGCCAAGCCATCAGCGGGCTGTGATCACATCCGTCGAATGTCACATCCGCACGATGTGACATCCGCACGACGTCACATCTGCACAATGTCACAACCTCACAGTGATCGGCTCAACGGATCCGCTCGCAAACACCACCTGCTGGCGCGCTTTCGCGGCGCCGCGCTCCAGTTCTTCGCGGGTTCCAACGCGCAACTCCCAGACGCCGATAGGCACGGCGGTCATGGCGAAGTGGCCGTGAGTGCTCGCCGCATGGATCGTGTTCCACGCGGTACCGCCCGTGCTAGCCAGGCTCAACAACCGACCCTGGTTGTCGGCGAATGCAACGCATGGCGTGAAGGGTTCGGAGCTCTTGCCAAACACCAACCGACCACGGCACGCGACCGTTGGCGAGAGCTTGACCGGCAGTTCGAGCTCTCGTTGGCCAATCGTTACTTGCCCGATCGAGATGCATGACAGTTGCTCGCCATTGGGGCTGGTGCCGCTAACTGAGAGCGACGCGGGGCCGCTGTCCAGTTGCAGTTCGACGATGTCGGCAACCGGCGCGAGTTTGCGATGCCGTTCGAACCGCCACGTGCCTTCCGGTCGTCGATCGTAATACGAACCGCCAAGCACGTCTGGTGCGGTAGGCGACCAGGGGCTACTTGCTGTCAGCACGGGCCAGTCTGGATTCGTGTTCGTGTTGGCTTCGAAGTAGCCGACACGAACTTCGAGGTGCTGGATCGGTAGCGACGACTCATCGATGCGCAACCGGATTGCTGTACGCTTCGTGGCGCCGACCACGACTTCGATTGGCGGGTCACCTGGATGGACGTTGTCGCGCGTTTCGGTTTGGAAGTTCTGCGTGATGACGTCGAGGCGGTGAACCATGCCCGCGTATCCGGGGATTCGAAACGTGCCGTGCTCGTCAGTTGTCCATGCGCCTCGTGGCGTGAAGTCGGTCGTTCCTGGCAGCAGAACTCGGCAGCGGACCTCAGCTTGCTCGGTTTGGCCGTTGGCGTCACGAACGTGGCCAACGATGGCGTGACCAGGCACCAATTGCAGTTTCAAGATGACCGGCGCCACGCCCTCGATGTGCAAGTAGTCCTCGGCGCTGTGCTGCTTGCCGGCGAAGGTTGTCGATGTGCTGACCAGCACGTCCCGGCGGCCGCTGCCCGCGGCGTTCCAGGAGAACTCACCGCGCGCATCGGTGGTTACCCACCCCCGCGGTTCGATGCCGTGTTCGCTGGTTTTTGAAAAGTACACGTCGACCGCGGCGACGGGTTGGCCGTCAGGCGCGACGACCGTGCCCTGCACGACGGTGTTCGTGCCCATCACGATGCGCAGCCGGTGTTCTTCACCCGCGGCGACGCGGATCGGGTGGTCCTGACTCGAAACGGAGTTGCGCAACACAGCCTGTCCGTTGCGTTCGGCGCTATAGATGTCCGCACCTGTGCTTAGCATCAACTCTACTTCCGCTGGAACGACGAACGTTGCGATCCCGGGTGGCGACTTGACCAGGCCTTGGAAACGGCTCGTCCCGAGTTGCATGGCGTGATGCAGGCCACTCTCGGTTCCGGAAAGTCTGATGGCGACTCCGGCAAGGTCGCTTGCCGCTTGACCAGCTGAGTTGACGATCTCGACGTGCAGGGTGCCACTTGGTGCCAACACAATGCGGCTCGGCTGCCAGCCGCCCTTCTTGCCAGCTGTTACGTCGCTGGCGCCCACTTGCACAAAGCCGATGCGTTCGGCTTGCAGCCAGGAGTCGTTGTGCACATCGGAGAACACGTAGCGACCGCTCGCGTCGCAAGTGGTCTCAAGCTTGATGCGCTGCTCGTCCTCCCAGTGAGTGAGCAGCACGCGTGCGCCTTGCACCGGGGCGCCCGAAGGTTGCACGACGACTCCCTGGAGAACGCCTCGCAAGTAGCGTGTGAGCACGAGCGGCTGTGGGACCGGGCCAGGCTCGTTCCACGCCGACCAACTTGCAGCGTGAAGCAGCGCGTTGCCATTGGCGATGATCGACGTCACTTCTACGTCTTGCGCGTGTTCGATCTCGAACTGTCCCTGTGCATTCGTCTTGGTTTCGGCCCATACGGCTCGCGAACTCGCGAGCTGCGGTTGCCGGAATTGGTAGCGAACTACGACGCCGGCCGCGGGGTGGCCGTGTTCGGCGCCGATGTTGGCGTCTTCGACGATCCCAATCAGCGCGGCGATCTGGGGTAGTGCCTCGACAGGTTGGCGATCGTTGTTCGGTTCGTCGACCGGCTGCTCCATCGTGGCCGCTTCGGCGACTGTGGCGGGGATTGGAGCACCTGGTTGTTGCCCGGTCTGCGCGAGTGCCCACAGACCGACGGTGGCCGCGAGCATCAGGAACGCGCACCAGCCGTAGATCGCGCGCCGCGAAACTGTGGCGCCTGCCGAGATCAGCGCAGGCGTGCCAGCGGGCACGTCGCCGATGGCGCACAACGCCGGCAGCCAGCTCCGCTTGCCGTTCGGATTGTCGGCATCAAGCCGTTCGCGTAGTTTGCTCAGGGCGCGAGCCAGTCGTGTCTTGACCGTGCCAAGTGGCAGGTCGAGTTTGGCAGCGATCTGCTTGGGCTTGAGGTCTTCGTAGAACCGCAGGAAGACGATGTCGCGAGAGTCCGGCGACAGCTCCTCGACGTGCTGCATCAGGCGTCGGGCGACCTCCAACTTGCTGGCAACGTCGGCTGTATCTGGGCTGTCGGGAGCGGGGGCAGCGATTTGTTCGCGCGCTTGTCGGCGGCGGTTGCTGCGGAAGCTGCGTGCGGCGCGGTTACGCAGCACGGTCGCCAGCCACGGCAGCATGCCATGACTCTTGCGCGGGCCGCCGGTTAGGGCCGCGGCGTTAGTCTCCTGAACCAGATCCTCGGCCGCCGATTGGTCTGTAGCCAATCGGCGCGCCAAGGCGCGAAGGAACGGTGCGTGCTGGGCGAGTTCTCGGTCGATGGTCATGGCGGAGCCAGGTAGTGGGTCTGGGTGTACCCGTTCTGTTCCCGTCATGGGGGAATCGGTGTCAGCGAATTGCGCGGTTCCTACGATCGACCCGACCAGCGCAGGCTCTGCCCTGCCAAGCCACCGCGCTCGCGAACCAGAGGGTTCGCTGCGTCATTGGACATCTCGCGACTACGACCTGTGATTGGTGGTAGCTACGGCACCCGTCAGCCGTCGCGAGCCCTTGTGCGTGTTCATACGCACATCGGCTCGCCGTGTCTACGAACACGCCGCGGTGGGATCGTACTGAATGACGATGACGTGACAGGCGCTGCTCATGCATCCTGCTTGCAGAGGCAGGATATGACTGATGAAACCCCGGCTCCCGAAACCGATCGCCGCTCCTTTTCGTTCGCATCCATTGCGATGGCTGGTGGCTTGGCTGCCAGCTACGGAACGGTCGGCTACATCGGGTTCCAATTCCTGAAGCCACAGGGTGGCAGCAAACGCGCCTGGATGCTGGTCAAGCCGCTGAAGGAGTTTGCCGTTGGCAGCTCGTTGCGGTTTCGGACTCCGGCGGGCGCGACGGTGAATATCACCCGCCGTGCGGACGCTGGCGCGGTCGAGGACTTCAAAGCGCTCAGTAGCGTTTGCCCGCACCTCGGTTGCCAGGTGCATTGGGAGCAGCAGAAGAACCGCTACTTCTGTCCCTGTCACAACGGCACCTTCGACGCGGATGGCGTTGGCACCGGTGGGCCGCCTGGCGATGCCGGCCAGAGCCTCGGTTCGTTCGAGCTTCGGGTCGAGCGCGGCTTGCTCTACATCGAAGTGCCACTCGAAACGCTGGCGATGTGCGATCCCGAAGGCGGCCCAGAGGGCGGCATCCAAGAGCTGGGTGATGACGACGCGCGGCGTGGCCCAGGTCTTGACCCGTGTCTCGACCCGAGTTTCGACCCGAGGAATGGGAATGGCCCGGGGCCCGAACTACGCCGTTCGGATAACGGGGGACGGCCGGCATGACCGCCATTGGCAAGTGGTTCGGCGAGCGGTTGCCCCTCGATGGCGACAAGCTGCGCGAGATGACCAACGAACCGGTTCCGAACCACCTCAAGAAGTGGTGGTTCTGCCTCGGTGGCACGCCGGCCTACTTGTTCTTGGTGCAGATCGCGACCGGCATCCTGCTGGCGTTCTACTACGAAGCGTCGCCCACAACTGCCTACGAGTCGGTGCGATACATCACCGACGACGTCGCCTTTGGTTGGTATCTGCGCAGCCTGCACAAGTGGGGCGCGACCCTGATGGTTGCGACGGTGATCCTTCACCAGATGCGCATCTACTTCACCGGTGCGTACCGAAAGCCGCGCGAGATGAACTGGATGATCGGCATGTGCTTGCTGGTCTGCACCCTGGTCGTCGGCTTCACCGGCTACTGCCTCGTGTTCGAGCAGTTGAGCTTCTGGGGGGCGAAGGTCGGTGCCGAGATCACCGATCAAGTGCCGGTCGTCGGCGGCTTCATGAAGGAGATGCTGCTCGGCGGCGAAGGCTACAACAAGAACACCTTGTCGCGCTTCTTCGTGTTGCATGCGGCGGTGTTGCCGGTCGTGATGATCCTGCTGTTGATCGTGCACATCACGCTCATCCGTTTGCAGGGCATCACCGAGATGAAGTTCGAGAACGAGAAGGAGGACGCGCCGCGCTTCTTCAACTTCTTCCCGGACCACATGGCGACGGAAGTGATCATGGGCCTGGTGCTGATGATCCTGCTCAGTGTGCTGGCAACGGTGTTGCCGGCCACGATGGGCGAAGTCGCCAACCCGCAAGCCACGCCCGAGATCATCAAGCCGGAGTGGTTCTTCTACGTCACCTTCCGGTGGCTCAAGTTGTTCTCGATCACGGTCGCCGTGCTCAGCATGGGGCTGATCGTGTTCTTGATGTTTGTCTGGCCCTTCATCGACGCCTGGGTGCGTCGACGTTGGCCCGCATCTGAGTTCAGTGTCTGGCTCGGCATTCTCGCCGTGCTCGCAATCCTCGGTCTGACGGTGTGGGAAGGCGCCGTCGCGCACTAGGCCTGCCTGCCAGGCATTCGGAGTCCTGTTATGTCATTGCGATTCAAACAACTCGTCATCGCCGTTCTCGGCGTGATGTTCCTCGGTTCGTTGGTCTTCGTGCAGTACATGGAAGTGCTGCGCAAGAAGCACGAAACGGCTGGCCGGGATGCTCCGGTGGTCGTTCCGGATTCCAGTGCTCGGTGCGTCGACTGTCACGCCCAGGGCAACCCCGGCATCGTCGAGCAGTGGGAGCACAGCACGCACGCCCACAAGGGCGTTGGATGCGTGGAGTGTCACCAGGCCAATGAAGGGGAAGCCGACGCGTTCTTGCACGAAGGTGCGTTGATCGCGGCGATCGTTACCCCGCGGGACTGTGGTCGCTGCCATCAGGAGGTCTACGACGAGTTCACGCGCAGTCACCACGCCAGGGCCGGCAACATCCTGCAATCACTCGACAACTTCCTGGCCGAAGTCGTTGAGGGCAAGCGTGACGACACGGTCGATGAGCTTGAGAAGTTCGTGTTCAACCCGCATGGCAAGACGCCGGGACGCGGGGACTTCAACATGGTCAATGGCGAAGCCAGTGCCGTGTTGGGTTGTTTGCAGTGCCACGGCAGCAAGGTTGCGTTGGAGGCGACGAACGGTGGTCGTTTGACGCTCGATGACCTGCAGCCGGATACCACGGGCAAGGCGACGAACCTGGCCGCCATCGCACGCATCAAGAAGGACGAAAACGGCAAGCCCAAGCTGCACGCATCCACCTGGCCAAACACCGGCATTGGCCGCATCAACCTCGATGGTTCGCGCGGTAGCTGCTCGGCATGCCACAGCCGCCACGACTTCTCACCGCGTCGCGCGCGCCAGCCAGAGAACTGCGGCAAGTGCCACCTCGGACCCGATCACCCGCAGAAGGAGATCTACGAAGAGTCGAAGCACGGTGTCGCCTACCGGGACTTGAAGGACCGCATGAATCTCGACGGAGAGACCTGGGTTCTCGGCCAGGACTACACGGCTGCGCCGACCTGCGCGACGTGCCACATGTCGGGTCACAGCAAGAACGGTGGCCGCATCACACACGATGTAGGCGAGCGGATCAGCTGGACCAACCGTCCGCCGGTCAGCATGCCGTTGGATACCGATGCCGATCGCAAGGTGGTCACCGAAACCGATCCGGTGAAGCGTCAGGCGTTGATTGCCGACTCGTGGCAGGACAAGCGCACGCGCATGCAGCAGGTCTGTGCCAACTGCCACACCGGTGACTACGTCAACGGTTTCTACAAGCAATACGACGACCTGGTTCAGCTCTACAACGAGAAGTTCGCCAAGCCGGGCCAGAAGATCATGGCCGCGCTCAAGGAGCAGAAGCTGCTGACCAAGCGTCCGTTTGACGAGTCGATTGAGTGGACGTGGTTCTACCTGTGGCACCACGAAGGCCGGCGTGCCCGTCATGGAGCCTCCATGATGGCGCCCGACTACACCCACTGGCACGGCATGTATGAAGTCGCGGAGCGCTTCTACGTGCACCTGATTCCGCAGGCCCGCGAATTGACGCATGCGGCGCGAGCGGCCGGCAACCTTGCGGCCGGCGAAGCCGTGGACGCCGTCATCGATGCGATCCTTGAGCGCCCGGAGCACAAGGGCAACATCGTCGAAAAACGAAACCACTAGGCAAGGCCATGACCGACCAACAACAACCAGACCGTCGCGGCTTCATCAAGGCGCTGGCAGCAGCGCCAGCGGTGGCTGCATTCAGTGCCCGGGACTGCCTCGCCGCAGAATCAATCGATCCGAGCAATGCCGATGCGCCCAAGGATCTCACCTGGGACAAGGCGCCCTGTCGCTACTGCGGCACCGGTTGTGGGGTCGAGGTTGGCGTCAAGGAAGGCAAGGTGGTCGCGGTGCGTGGTGACGAGCGCAGCCCGGTCAACAAGGGCTTGCTGTGCGTCAAGGGTTACCACCTGCCGGCGATGCTCTACGGTAAGGACCGGCTGACGCATCCGATGCTTCGCAAGAATGGCAAGCTCGAGAAGATCAGCTGGGATGAGGCGCTCGACCTGATCGCCGAGAAGTTCGGTGCCGCACTCAAGGCGAAGGGGCCGAACGGCGTCGCGCTCTACGGCAGTGGCCAGTGGACGGTCTTTGATGGCTACGCCGGGCTCAAGTGGGTCAAGGGCGGCATGAAGTCGAACAACATCGACCCGAATGCACGTCTGTGCATGGCGAGTGCGGTGATGGGTTTCGTCACGACGTTCCAGAGCGATGAACCGATGGGGTGCTACGAAGACCTCGACGTCGGCCAGGACTACTTTCTGTGGGGCAACAACATGGCGGAGATGCATCCGGTGTTGTTCAGCCGCATCTTGGAGAACAAGCGCAAGAACCCGGGCGTGCGCATCATCGACATCGCCACGCGGCGCACGCCGACGAGCGAATACGCCGATGTCTACATCGAGTTCCGCCCCGGCTCCGACCTCGCGATCGCCAACGGCATCCTCAACCTGCTGGTCAAGAACAAGAAGGTCAACAAGGCCTTCATCGAAGAGAACTGCGTCTTCAAGCGCGGCATCGAGGACCTCAAGGAGATCGGCTACGGCTGCTACGATGAGCAAGCCGAGAAGTACACCTTCAAGGACAAGCCCGAGGACTCAAACTACGACGAGTTGGTCGCGTTCTTGGCGGAGTACACGCCGGAGCACGTCGAGAAGATCAGTGGCGTGTCGAAGTCGCAGCTGCAGTTGCTCGCCGACATGTATGGCGACCGCGATCGTTCGTCGCTGAGTCTGTGGTGCATGGGCGTCAACCAGCACACGCGCGGCACGTGGATGAACAATCTGCTCAACAACCTGCACCTGATGACCGGCAAGATCAGCCGGCCGGGCAACAACCCGTTCAGTCTGACGGGTCAGCCGTCGGCATGTGGTACGGCGCGCGAAGTTGGCACGTTGGCGAATCGTCTGCCAGCCGACATGGTGGTGATGAATCCGGAGCATCGCAAGAAGGCCGAAGAGATCTGGGGGCTGCCCGATGGCACGATCAACCCCGTGCCGGGCCACCACGCGGTCGACATGTTCCGGGCCTTCATGCGCGGCGATACCGACGCCTTGTGGGTGCAGGTCACCAATCCGTGGATGTCGATGCCCAACCTGCATCGCATCAAGCGCAAGCCGGGTGATGGCAAGTTCTTGGTCGTTAGCGATATCTATCCGACGCCGTCGACGGACGTCGCGGACCTGGTGTTGCCATCGGCCGCATGGGTCGAACGCGAAGGCATGTTCGGCAACAGTGAGCGTCGCACCCAGCAGTGGAACAAGATGGTGGAGCCGCCCGGCGAAGCCAAGGAGGACGCCTGGCAGATCATCGAGGTGGCCAAGCGCATGGGTATGGGGCATCTGTTCCCGTGGCCGGAGAACGATTGGCATGAGCCGATGTTCGAGGAGTATCGCAAGTTCGGGCTCGGCATCGGCAAGGACCTGGCGAGCTACGAGCAGCTGAAGAGCACGCCGGGCCTGTTGTGGCCGGTGGTCGATGGCAAAGAAACGCGCTACCGCTACGCCGCTGGTTACGACCCCTACGTCAAGAAGACGAGTGGCGTGCACTTCTACAAGGGCAAGGGCTACGGCGAGCGCGCGGCGATCTGGCTGCGGCCTTACCACCCGCCGGCAGAAGAGCCGGATGCCGAATACCCGATGTGGCTGTGCACCGGTCGCGTGCTCGAGCACTGGCATACGGGATCGATGACGCGACGCGTCAAGCAGCTGCACCAGGCCGTGCCGCATGCCTACGTCGAAATCAATCGTGCCGATGCGATGAAGCTTGGCGTCAAGACCGGCGACCAAGTGCAGCTGGTGACGCGCCGCGGCAAGCTGGCGTTGCCAGTTGCGGTCGATGGCCGCGGCAAGACCCCGGCTGGATCCGTGTTCGTACCGTTCTTCGACGAGAACTTGCGCATCAACGACCTGACGTTGGATGCGATGGACAGCATCAGCAAGGAGCCGGACTACAAGAAGTGTGCAGTCCGCGTCGAACGACTATGAAGGCGCTGACCACGATGGCAGTTGTGCTGGTGCTCGTGCTCACTGCGTGCGGCGGCGACGGGGGCGGCAAGGTTGCGGTGCCCGGCAAGGACGGTGCCATGAAGACCTCGGCCGCGAACCGCGCGTTGCGCCGGGCCTACGACGGCGCACCTCCGGTCATTCCGCATCAGGACTTTGGTGCGGCGTGCCTGTCGTGCCACCAGAACGGCATGGCGGTTCCGGACGTTGGCTACGCGCCGACGGTGCCGCACGACAACGTCGAGATCCCGGGTGCGATGAGCCGCTGTCGCCAGTGCCACGTGTTTGCGCAGACGGACGAAGTGTTTCGCGAGAGTTCGTTCGTTGGGTTTGCGCAAGACCTGCGGCACGGCTCGAAGCTGCATGAGTTCGCACCGCCGGTGATTCCGCACCCCCTGCTGCTGCGCGAGAACTGCGCCGCGTGCCACACCGGGCCGGCTGCGCGCGAAGAGATTCGCTGTTCGCATCCCGAACGCACACGCTGCCAGCAGTGCCACGTGCCGGAGCGGATCGGCACCGAGTTCGTGCGCTAGGCGGCGCGCACGCTGTTGGCGCTATTGGATCGTGACCGTGTCGTAAGTCGTCAGTCGTTCCGGCGCCGGTGCTTGATCCACGATCGCCTGCACGTGCAGCTGGATGCCGAGGAATTGTGGTGCGTTCGGAATCAGGAACGGGAACGTGTGCCGACCAGCACTGGCGGCAATGGCGTTGTCGACCAGCAGTAGCGGGGTTCCGGTGTTGAGCCACAGCGAGCCGAGGCCGGGGATCGGCAGTGCTTGCGGCAGCAGTGCCGAGCCGATCGCCAGCCGGACCGCATGATCCTGTGAGGCGTAGCCGGGCTCGCTGTAGGCAGTGACCTGCCACATCTGGCCAATGACGGCTGGCATCGCTTCGAGTTGCAGGTGGCGGTTCTCGATGATACTGGCTGCCAGCCCGCCATAGCACGTCAGCAAGTCCGCGTCGTCGTCACCGTCGAGATCCGCGAGCAGCACATGTTTGGAGTAGATCGTGTGCGGTGGCATGCGCGACGTGGCATCGGTGAAGTTGCCCAAGCCGTCGTTCAAGGACAGCGACACCACGCCGCCGGTGTGCGTGCGCATGGCATCGAGGTCGCCGTCCATGTCGACGTCGCCAAGGCTGATCGACTGGCTGTAGGTATTGGCCGGTAGCGAGCCGACAAACGTAAATACGCCACCCTGATTGTGGATGATCAGGTCCGGCGAGCCGTTTCCCCCGGTGGCCAGCAGGTCCACGTCGCCGTCGCCATCGAAGTCGCCGCCGACAAGTTCGCCGAGAAACTGGAGAGACGGCAGGCTCACGTGGGTTGCCGAGATGTCCGTGAACGTCATCGCGCCGTCGTTCCGCAGCAGTCGCAAGCCGCCGGCACCGCTTTGCACGATGTCGATGTCCAGGTCTGCGTCGACGTCGGTTGCCACGATGCCGCTGGTGAAGAAGGTGTTGAAGTAGGTCGTCGCGGTAAACGTGCCCGTGCCGTCATTCGAGAGCACTTGGTCCTGTCCGGACAGCAGTGCCGTGCCCGCAAGGACCACGTCCTGGTCGCCGTCGCCATCGAAATCCGCCACGGCCCCGCCGACGCTGCTGGTCACGGTGGGCAGTGTCGCGTGCACGGAGAAGACGCCTAGACCGTTATTCTTGAGCACAACGGAGGGGTGCTGGGTGCCAACAAAGAACAGGTCCAGGTCGCCGTCGTTGTCGATGTCGATCGGTAGCGCGGCGGCTTCGGCGGCAGCCCCGGCGGGCATGTGGGTCGCCGTAACGTCGACGAACTGGCCCGCGCCATCATTGCGCAGCAAGTTGGATGTGAAAAAGAAGCCGAACGCGGCGACCCCCAGAATGTCGAGGTCTTGGTCGCCATCGATATCGAAGGTCACCGTGTAGCTCCATATGTGTGCAGCAACGGCGGCTGGCGTTCGCACCGCAAACTGGGTCTGCGCTTGGGCACTTGCGCCGGCGCACATAGCGAGTGTCAGGGCTAGCGGCAGCAAGTTCGACCGAGTGGCGGGCATGTGCATACGGTAATCGCTGCGATCGGTCGGCGCGCGCCTACCGCAGGAATGCGTCGTGTGCCGGACTCGTTGCGTAGGTGCCGTTCTGTGCGAGCGGCGACAGCACGATGGCTTGCGTGCGCAAGACCCAGCCGTCGAAGCCGGCGGGGATCGGGGTGTCGACGACGAGGCCGCTGGCCAGCAATGGTGCCGCGAGCACCATGCCGTCCGCCTGGTCAACCTGCAGGCCGGGCAGCGTCACGGTGATCGTTTGGCTTGGCGAATGCAGGCGATAGACCAGCGCGCCCAGTGATCCGTCAAACGTGCCAAGCGGAGAGCGCATTTGGTGGCGCACCGTCTCGCCGGCGACAACGTCTTCAAGGCAGAACGCGTTGACCTGGCTGCCAACGCCACTGAGCAGTTCGAGATCTTCCTCGGTGCCGGGCAAGCGACAGGCAGTGTCGGCGTCGTCGATCGATAGCAGGTAGGCGACCAGATCATTCTGGTCTGTGGCTGGCAGCGTGCTGGTTGCGCCGTGCAATCCCAACGGGTTGCTCGTCGTCAATACTTCGAGCAGCGTGCGCGCCGAACCATCGTGCAGGTAGGGCGCCGTCGACCAGAGACCTCGCAGACTTGGAGTGTCGAGGCCGGTCAGCGCGGAGCCCATGGCCTGGCCGCTGCCCGGTCCAAAGGTGCCGACGTCGTGCCGCACAGCGAACATGCTGTCGGTGAATCCCGGGCCCGAGTGGCACGAGGCGCAATCGAGTGCGGTGAAAAGCGTGCGGCCGCGCTCGGCTGCCGCGGTCAGCGCACCGTTGCTTTGGCGGTAGGGGCTGGTGCCGAACGTGGTCAGCGACGCCACGTAGCTGGCGAGCGCGTCGAGTTCGGGGCTCAGTCCGGCCTTCTGATCGCCGAGTGGGTCACTGGTCGTGCCGCTTTGCCACTGCGCCTGACTCAGGAAGCCATCGCCACCAAAGGCATTGCGGATGTCGTTCTCGAAGTCCTGGACCTCGTCGAAGTTCGCCGTCCAGTGCAGTCGTCCATGACCCATGCCCGCACGGCCGAGCAGCGTGGCAGTGTTGCGCAGGCCTTCGCCGCGGTCGGTGAAGTCCCAGACGCGGCCATCATGTTCCCCATCGAGATGGCAACTAGCGCAGCTCAGGTAGCCATCTTCGTTCATCCGGTCGTCGGCCGCGTTGTAGAAGATCTGTTTGCCAAGCAGCACGTCTGCAGTCAGCTGTTCGTTGGCCACCGTGGCCACGTCAGCAATCGGCAAGAACGCAAACGAAGTCGATTGCGTGACGCCGCTGACGTCGTAGATAGCGACCGTGCGCGTCATGAAGTTGTGCACGTAGAGCGTCTGGCCATCGCTCGACAGGGCCAGTCCTTGTGGCGCGCGGCCGGTATCGTCGACCGAGGCAACGATGTCACCGGTATACGCGTCGCGCACATCGATCGCATTCGAGCCCTGTAGCGCGGTAAACGCGTAGTCACCGAGCGGACTGAAGCACGTGGCGAACGCCATGTCGCGGTCGTTGAAGTCGATGCGCGCCGCGAATACTTCGAGGTCGTTGCTCAAGTCAATCCGCGAAACGATCGTGCGCACGGTGTTTTCGAAGTTCAGCGGTTGGCCGTCGCGGAACGTGCCGCGCAGCACGTTGTCTTTCTTGGACGGCACCCATGCATGCAGGCCGTCGGGGGAGATCGTGATGCTGCTGAGGTAGTTGGGGACGCCGCGTGCGCTGTTCTCGGTGTCTGGTCCGGGATCGATTGCGAGTGCGATGCTGCCGGCCACTGCGAACGGGGTGGCGTGCGCCGAATAGATTTCGGCATCGGGGTTGTTGCCGGCGGTCGCGGGTGCCGACATGAAGCGGGTTACCAGGATGCGTTGCGAATCACTGGTGATCGCGATCCCCTTTGGCTCTTCGCCGATGGCGAGCGTGGCGAGCCATTGGCGCGTGCTTGCATCGAACTTGACGAGCTCGCCGGTGGCACGCAGCGTGACGTAGGCGGCCGAGCCGTCTGGACTGATGGCAACGCCATACGGTGCCGAGCCTGTCGGCAACGGCAAGGTCGCGAGCAGTGCGCCCGTCATGCCGTGCAGGACACGCACGGTTGCGTCGCCTTGCGCCGCGACCCAAAGCGTGCCATCGGGCGCCACGGCCAGGGTGCGCGGGCGATCGCCGGCCGGCACTTCGAATACGACTTGCTGGCTCGCTGGATCAATGGCCGTCACCGTGTCGTTGTCGGCGTTGACGCAGCAGATGTAGCCGGTCTGAGGCGCGATGACGATGGTGCTGGAATGGCTGGGTGAGATCGCCGTGGTCGGTTGATGCACGGTTTGCACGATGGCGGAGGATGCCGTGGACGTGCCATTGGTGACCGTTACTTGCGCCGAGTAGTGACCGGGGTTGTTGTAGCTGTGGCTGGCGGACGTGTTCGCGGAGAACGCCGTCGCTGGCGAACCATCGCCGAAGTTCCACGAGTAGAGCAAGGTTCCCGAGCCATTGACGGACGCGACTCCGAAGGTAGCGGTCTGGCCGGTCGTCACCGGTTGTGCTGGCGCCGCCGTTACTTGGATCGAGTGAATCGTATTGCCGGTCGAGAACAAACTCGTGAACGGCATCAAGGTTGCGTTGCCAGCCCAGTCCCTGATGCCGCCGGCAGGGATCACGACTTCATAGGTCGTGTTGGCGAGCAGTGGGGCATCGGGGCAGAAGTTTACGACACCCATCTGATGACTGAAGGAGCCGTTGATCGCCGTTCCGCCAACCGGCCGCACGAGGAACGTCGTCGTGCTCAGCGAATCGAACGCAACCATGTCCGACATGGTGAGGCCGATGCGCGACGTGGCTGCTTGGTTGGTGGCGTTGTCTGCGGGCACGATCATCGTGACCCATGGGCCAATGGCATCTGGCGCCTGTTGGTGCGGCACGAGTTTGGTTGCGCCGTTCTGGTCGTCGCCAAGTGCGACCAGGTTGCCGATTGGAGTCACCCAGTCGATGTCGCCACCACTGGTCGGGTTGGTGGTTTGGCCAACTACGGCCGTGGTGTTGCCGACGACACTCAGCTTGACGTAGGTGCTGGAAGCCGCGATGTGCACATCCTTGTCTTGCACCGTCACCGAACCACCGCGTGCCGGCAGGCCAACGGTGATCGCCGGAGTGAACGCCGTGTTCGAGATGTCGTAGGCGTGAAACGTTCCGTTGGCGCCGCCGGGGCAGCTGATGCAGTTGCTGACCGCGGCCACGAACAGCCTGCCGCCGTTGACTTGGGCGCTGTAGGGAATCGATGTGTTGGGGTCGGAGTGCAGCAGGATCGGCGTGAAGGGATCGCTGATGTCGAGCAGCGAGAAGCCTGAGCCGCCGTCAGAGTTGGCCAGTAGCAGCGTGTTGCCGATGGCGTAGGCCAAGACCGTGTTGAAGCCACCGAGCGCGCTCTTCGGGATCTGCGCCACGACGACGGGGGCAGTCGGCGTCGAGGCATCGACGATGATCAGGCCGAGGCTGCCGGCTGGACAGTAGATGACGTTGCCCTGCGTGAACAACCAGAACAGTCCCGTGGCGTAGCCGCCAGGAACGCCGGGCACGGTGTAGTTCGACAGCAGTTGTGGTTGGGCTGAGTTGCCGTAGTCCCAGATACCGAAGCCGGTGCCGCCGAGTCCACTGCCGCGCACGACGACGACGTGACGGCCACCGAACGCGCTGGTTACGGCCCACGCATGCGGTTCGCTGAGTCCCATGCCTCCGCTGTAGGAGTGTTGCACCGGGGACGCGGGGTTCGAAATGTCGTAGAGACGAAGGCCGCCGCCGGTGCGCAAGGTGCCGAGGTAGCCGTCGAGCATCATCACGCGACCGTGGCTGCCGCTGCCGATCGTGCCGACGACCGTGAACAGTTGTGCTTGCGTGTAGGTGATCGCCGGGATACCGGGACCGGATTGCGCGCCCAGATTCGCGAGCAGCAGCATCGGCAGCAGCGCGCAGCTAAGCAGGCAACGCCAGAGGGACTTCGGCATCGTATGCAGCATGGGGGACCTGGAATCATGCTACAGCAGCGCGCGCTTCGAGGCGGCGGGGCTGGCAAGCCGGACTGTAGTTGTCTGATCGGTGTCCCGAGCAGCCGCTTGCCAAGCCTGTGTGTGGCGTCACGTCAGGCGGCAGCGATTGGCATGCTGGGTTCTTCCTTGGCGTGCCACCTGGCCTTCCATTCTTCGACTGTGCAGAACAGCACGGGGACGACGAATACCGAGACGATGACGACGGTCATTCCGCCGAACGACGGGATGGCCATGGGCACCATGACATCGGACCCTCGGCCGGAAGACGTCAGGATCGGAATCAGTGCGAGTACCGTCGTCGCGGTCGTCATCAGGCATGGTCGGATGCGGCGCTTGCCGGCTTGCACAACGGCTTCGCGGATGGCGTCTCTGCCGGTTGGGCTGTTGTTGTCGAACGACTGTTTCAGGTAGGTGCTCATGACGACGCCGTCATCGGTAGCAATTCCAAATAGGGCCAGGAAGCCAACCCATACTGCGACGCTGACGTTGATTGGGTGAACCTGGAACATGTCGCGCATGTTCTCGCCAAGGATGCCGAAGTTCAGAAACCAATCCTGGCCGTAGAGCCACAGCATCAGGAATCCACCTGACCACGCCACGAACACTCCGGAGAACACGATGAACGTGGTCAGCACGGAGCGAAACTGCATGTAGAGGATCAGGAAGATTGCGAATAGCGCGAGGGGTAGCACGAGTCGGAGTTTCTCCGTGGCCCTGACTTGGTTCTCATAGTTGCCGGCGAACTTGTAGCTGACGCCGAGCGGCAGAGTCAGTTCGCCGCTCGCTAGTTTTGCCTCGAGGAAGCGCTTGCAGTCCTCAACGGTGTCGACTTCGGCGGTGCCACGTCGGTTGTTGAAGATCACGTAGCTAGTCAAGAACGTGTCTTCGCTGCGGATGTTCTGGGGACCGGGTGTGTAGCGGATCTCGGCAAGCTGTCCCATCGGCACTTGCGCGCCGCCGGGAGTAGCGACCAGCACGTGTTCCAGACTTTCGATCTGGTCGCGCAACTCCCTCATGTAGCGAACTCGGACCGGATAGCGTTCCCGGCCTTCGATGGTCGTCGTCAGCTTCTTGCCACCGATCGCCACCTCGATCACATCCTGCACACTGCGAACGTGCAGGCCGTAGCGCGCGATCGCCTCACGGTCGATGTCGATCTCCAGGTAGGGCTTGCCGACAAGGCGGTCGGCAGTCACCGTTGCTGCGTCGACGGACGGCACTTCCTTGAGCAAGCGTTCGAGATCAATCCCGACCTTCTCAATGGTCGCAAGGTCAGGTCCGTAGACCTTGATGCCGATGCGAGCGCGCATCCCTGTCTGCAACATGATCCGTCGGGCTTCGATCGGTTGCAGGTCGGATGCAGTGGTCATGCCCGGCACGGCCGCAGCCTTCGCAATTTCGGCCCATATGTCTTTCGGCTCGCGAATGTGATCGCGCCATTGCCGGAACGGCTTGCCATCCGGGTCGTCGATGAGGTCGCGATTCTCGTCGAGCTCAAACTCACCCGTGCTCTCGTCGAAGGCGAAGCGTTTTGGCCGGCCGTCCTTGTCGGCCATGAACTCCGACTTGTAGGTGATGATCGTTTCGACCATCCCTACCGGCGCCGGATCGAGGGCGCTTTCTGCGCGGCCAATCTTGCCAACTACGGTTTCGACCTCGGGAATCGCGCGGATGGCCATATCTTGCTGCTGCAGCAGTTCGAGGGCTTCGCCAATCGATGCGTGATACATCGTGATCGGCATCAGCAGGTAGGAGCCTTCGTCGAGCGGTGGCATGAACTCCTTGCCCAGTCCCGGGAAGGCGTGCGCCATGGTGCTCCATGGTTTGGAGGTGCGAACGGTCTGCGCCGACACATAGCCGCCTGTCACTGCCTCGGTTGCTTCGGGCACGAACCCGAAAACAGGTGCGAAGCCAAGCCACGAGATCGCTCCGGTGACGCACAGCAACGCTGGCGTCAGCAGGAACAACAACTTGTGGTTGAGACACCATCGAAGGATGGGTTCGTAGACGCGCAGGAACAGTTGGAAGGCGAGCAGTAGGCCGCCAAATAGACCGAGAGTCGTGACGATGTTGGCGACCTCTCTACTCGGCCCCAGCGGTTGCCAGGTGCCTGCTAGTAGAACGCCTACACCGATCGCCACTAGGTAGCAGAACGATCGCCGCAGGAGGATGCCTGCGTTCGCCGGCAGCATGGTTTCGAGGTGTGGCTCCAGCACCCGCCAACCGGCGATGCCGAGAATCACGCCACCAGCCCACCATGCGAAGAAGATTCCCATGCCCAAACCAAGTGCGATCAGGCCGCCGTTCACGAGTCTTCGAATCGTGTCACGCGGACGCCTCTCGGTGCGCAGCAGCATATGCGCGACTGGCGGAATGATCACCAGGGCAACGATGACCGATGCGAGTAGGGCGAATGTCTTGGTGAAGGCGAGCGGCTTGAACAACTTGCCTTCCGCGCCTTCCATGGTGAACACCGGCAGGAAGCTGATGACGGTAGTCAGAACCGCAGTAAACACAGCACCACCAACTTCCGATGCGCCTTCGAAAATGGCTTCGAGGCGGCGTTTGGCAGTGTCGGTTGGGGATATGTGCTTGAGGATGTTCTCCGAAATGATCACCCCCATGTCGACCATGGTGCCGATGGCGATGGCAATGCCGGAGAGCGCGACGATGTTGGCGTCGACGCCGAAATACTTCATTGCGATGAAGCACATCAACACAGCCAGTGGCAAGAGCCCTGAGATCATGGCTGCGCTGCGCAGGTGCGCAACCATCACAAGGATCACCAGGATCGTGACGAGGATCTCGTCGAGCAGTGCGTCGTTGAGCGTGCCGAGTGTCTCGTAGATGAGGCCGGTTCGGTCGTAGAATGGCACAACCGTGACCTGCGAGATCGTGCCATCGTCGAGCGTCTTGCGTGGCAGTCCGGGCGCGAGCTCAATGAGCTTCTCCTTGACGCGTTTGATGACGGCCAACGGGTTCGCGCCGTAGCGCACCACGACAACACCACCGACCGCTTCGGCACCGCCCTTATCGAGGGCTCCGCGTCGTTGTGCTGGGCCGAGCCCAACGTGCGCGATTTGCTTGAGCGTGATCGGTACGTTGGCGGTTCCACCGACCGAGATGCTCTCGATGTCGCTCAGGCTCTTGAGGAATCCAAGCCCCCGAATGATGTACTCGACGCGATTGACTTCGATCGTGCGTGCGCCGACATCGACGTTGGACATGCGGACCGCTGCGAAGACTTGGTCAAGCGTGACGCCGTGCGCTCGCATCGCGTCCGGGTCGACGTCGATCTGGTATTCCTGAACGAACCCGCCAATCGACGCCACTTCGGCAACTCCGTCGACACTGGCGAGTCCGTAGCGAAGGAACCAGTCCTGAGCCGTGCGCAGTTCGTGCAGGTCCCAGCCGCCGGTCGCGTTGCCATCCGGGTCACGGCCTTCGAGTGTGTACCAAAACACCTGGCCTAGCGGTGTCGCATCGGGGCCGAGAGTCGGTTGTACCCCATCTGGAAGGGTTCCCGCTGACAACGAGCTGAGCTTCTCGAGGATGCGTGTGCGCGACCAATAGAACTCGGTGTCATCATCGAAGATGACGAAGATCGCCGAGAACCCGAACATCGAGTTGCTGCGAATCGTCTTGACGCCGGGCACACCAAGCAGCGCAACAGTCAGCGGGTAGCCGACCTGGTCTTCGACATCCTGCGGCGAACGGCCAGGCCATTCCGTGAATACGATTTGTTGGTTCTCGCCGGTGTCAGGGATGGCATCGACCGGGACCGGGTCGCGCGGCACACCTTGGATCTGCCAGTCGAAGGGCGCGACCAAAATGCCCCACGACGAGAAGAAGACGATCAACAAAATGACAACGAGTTTGTTCTCCAGGGAGAACTTCATCACGCGGTCGATCGCAGAGAGTTTGCGCTGCTCGTGCATCACTTGTTCCCTGCCGGCGGCAGCTCTTTCTTGATGGAGCCGCAGTGCAGCATGCTGGCACCGAAGTAGGGGTTGACCAGCGTCTTGTCACGCTGCAGCCAGTCCGCGCCCGTGTTGTCGAACGCCATTGGGCAGTGCATTAAGTAGAGCACGGAGCCCGTGGGGTTGCCGGCCAGTGCGTGCAGGGCAAGCAGACGCGTTGTGACCTGCTCGAATCGGGTGCGCATCCCTTCGATGTCCTTGTTCGTCGGCGGAGCAACGGTCTCCTGAAGCTGCATTAGCGCCGCAAGCGTGGCTGTGGCGGCATCACCGTCGCCGTGGACCTTGGTGGCGGCGAGCGCTGTCTGCAACTCTGCCAGGGCGTTGTAGGCCTTGTCGGCGTCGTCGGCAGCAAGCGCAGTTTGCACTGTCAGGTAGGCGTTGATGGCAACGTCGAATCCGTGCACATGTGGCGGTGCGGGAGGTGTTACTAGGCCGGCAGGTGCGGGCGCCTTGGGTACGGTTGGCGCTGGCTTCTGGGTTGGCGTAGTTTGCACAGGCGGCGGTGGATCCTGCCGCTTGTCTGGGGACTCGGTTGCCGAGCGCGTGCTTTCCCTGACGCCGGAAAACTCGGTTCGAATCTCTCCGCAAGACAGCATCGAGGCGCCGAAATACGGATTGCGAATGGCGCGGTCTCGTTGCAGCCAACTGGCACCTTGGTTGTCGAACGCCATGGGGCAGTACGCTTCAAACCTCAGGCCTTCGCCGGTGTGCCGGAAGATGCGTTCGAGTGTCAAAATGCTCTGCGAAATCGACCCAAAGGCCGTGCGCAGTGGCTCGATCGATGCGGCCTCTACGCCCTTCTTGGTTGCGAGCGACAGCAGAGCCTTCTCCTCGAGCCAGTGAACGCGTGCCTCACGCGACAATCCGCCCATGTTGACGGTTTCGAGACTGTCTCGAAGTGCGAGGACCGCGCGTCGCGCCGCGTCGAGGTCGTCGCTTGCGAGGGCCTGCTGCAGCTCGGCGTATGCTGAGTCCAGCGGTTCGAGCGACAACCTGAAGATGCTCGAGTTTGGTCCGGTAAACGTATGTGCGTCTCCTCGCATCGACATCATCGATGGCTTTGCCTGGATCTGCATCGAGCTGTCGATACGGAAGGCGCCGTTGACGACGACACGGTCGTTGTCTGTCAGGCCAGCAAGCACGATGTAGTGATCGCCAGCACGCGGTCCCAGGATGATCTCGCGGCCTTCGAACGTCGGCTTCTTCTTGCCTGGTACGGCAAGGTAGACGACGCCACGTGTGCCCGTGACGAGCACGGCAGACGCCGGGACCACCAACGGCTTGCCCTTCTCAAGTTCCGTTGTGGTTGTCAGTAGGCTCTCTGCGGGCACGAGGTCCATGCCACAGATGTCGCATTGGCCTGGGCCGTCTTTGACGATTTCGGGATGCATCGGGCTGATCCACTTGCCTTGCAAGCGGGGTTCGAGCACGAGGCCGCCGTTGCCAACACGGGACTGCACCACGGCGCGGACGAACATGCCGGGCTTCAGTTCGCCATTGGGGTTTGCGACATTGACGCGCACTTTCACGGTGCGGGTGTTCTCGTTGACGGTGGGGTCCAGGAACGAGATCCATCCTTCAAAGACGCGCCCAGGGAACGCTTCCGTGTTGATCGAAACCGTCTGGCCGTAGCGAATCCATGGCAGGTCCTGTTCGTATGCGTCTAGTTGCACCCACAGTTGGCTGAGGTCTGCAATGCGATAGATCGCCGTGCCCTCCTTGACGTATTCTCCTTCGTTCAGGGACTTGTGAATCACGACGCCTCCGGCGGGCGAGCGAATCAGCATGTGGTCCTCGGCCGTACCGCGAACTTCGATGGCATCGAGTTGATCTTTGGCGAGTCCCCACAGCAGTAGCTTCTCGCGCGCGGACTCGTAGCCGCGCCGGCTGCTGTCTCGCAAGAACTCGCTGGCCTCATTACCAGTCGCAGCGAGCCGCTTCTTTGCCTCGAGTAGTTCTTGCTGGCCTGTCAAGAGTTGCGGGCTGTAAAGCCAGACGAGGTGATCGTCCTGCTTCACTGATACGCCGGTGTAGTCGACGTAGAGCCGGTCCAGGCGGCCGGCTACGCGTGCGGCAATCGTGCGCACTCGCGTCTCGTCATAGTCGACCTTGCCGACCAGTCGAATAGATTTGGTCAGGTACTGTCGGGTGACGGCGGCGGTCTGGATGTTCGCCAGCGCCATTGCCGCGGGCGACATGGCGAGCTGCCTTGGACCGGTGTCGTCGCTCTTCGCCATCGGCACGAGGTCCATGCCGCATTTCGGGCAGTCGCCAGTCTCGGGCATCTTGATCTCAGGATGCATCGGGCAGGTCCAGAGCGTTGGCTCAGCCGCAGAGGGTGGGGCCGTGCCTGCTTCGCCGCCGGTCATCGCCGCATGGTCGTGCTGCGAATTGCTGGAACTATCCGCGGCACCGGACCACCAATCAGCGGTCCATCGCCCAACGACGAACACCACTGCCACGATCACGACCGCCAGAATTCTGTTCTTCCAAGACATCACAGTGTTCCTCCAATGAATGCTTCCAGGCGTGCTTTGCTTTGATAGTGATCCCTGCAAGCTCGCCAGTACCCGGTTTCGAAATCGAGAAGTGCTCGTTCGCTGTCGATCAGATCCAGCAGCGAGGACCGGCCGGTGCGATAGGACGAGCGCGTCACCTCCAGCGTTTCCCTGGCGCGCGGTAGCAGGGTGGCTTGGTAGAGCTGCAGCTGTCGGTCCGCATCCTTCAGTTGGAATGCCGCGTGCTCGATGTCGGTGCGAAGCGTGACGCGTCGGTGGGACAGGGCGTACGTCGCTGCCGATACCAGGTGCTGTGCTTCTCGTTCCGATGCGCTGTACTTTGACCCCCAAATGGGAAGGTTGAACATGACCCGCACTGCCAAGGGGTCGTTGCCACTGTCGCGCGTTGGCGTGATGGCCGAGCCAGTTTCGAAGTAGTCGACGCCTACAGTGACATCCGGCCAATAGGCGAGTCCGGCGAGTTCTTTGCGATCCTGGTTCTTGCGGATTCGCTCGGTCAGTTCACGTAGCTCAGGGTTGGCTTGCTCCGCGCGCCGCAGCAGTTCCTCGGTGTCGATGCTCTGACTGACCTGATTGGGTGCGGTCAAGTCTGGTAGGGGGAGCGATGCTGGGCGACGGAGATTCATCGCGGCAGCAAGCCTGGCACTCAGCGAGGAGCGAACCTGCAAGAGGGACGCGGCATCGTTCTCGATGCGGCCAATCTCGACTTGTAGTCGGAGCAGGTCTTGTTGGCCGCCGTTGGCGCCGGCGATGCGTTGTTGCACAACTGGCTCGAGTTGCTTGAGCAGGTCGAGCACTTCGTTGGTGATGCGAATGGACTGCGACAGGTAGGCGTAGTCGAAGTAGGCGATCTGGATTTCGCGTTCGACACCAAGACGCATCGCGACCACGCGTTGCCAGCTTTCGCGAGCCTCGGCGGCTGCGACGTCGCCGCGCAGGTCGAGTTTGCCAAACCATGGGAAGGTCTGCGAAAGTGAGTAGCGACGCTCCTGAGGTCCCGTGCGCGTTTCGAGCGACTCGACGAACTGGGCGAAGGTGAATACAGGGTCCGGCAGGGTTGTGACTTGAGGAATGCGTTCGATCTCGGCACGCCACCGTTCGTATTCCGCGCGCAGGGACGCACTGTGGTGCATGCCGTAGCGCAGGTAGAGATCGAGGTCCGAACGCTCGAAGACCTGCTCGTCAGTTGGCGGGTTTGCGTCGGTCCCGACCACGGTCGGCGTCATCAAGTGTCCTGTTCGAGTGGGGCCGAACAGGGCGGCAGTGCGCTCGCGAACGAGCTTTACATTTGGGCCTGTATGGCAGGCAGCCATGGCCAGTGCCATCGACCCAGCCAGGGGCCATCGCAATCGAGTCTGAATCATCTTCCGTCACCAGGGTGGCGCACGGGCGTCGTTGCACGTGCAAGTTCGAACGGGTCGCCCGGATCACCGGGGACACTTCGCCATCGGCTCGGAAGGTCGCTGGCTGCGGTGCAGCTCATTCAGCGGTCCACTGCGGTCCCGCTCGCGCATGCGGCGCTTTGCAGTGGCTCCCGAGGGGCAGGCCCGGAAACCCAGGGATCAAATCAGGAATACCTGATAGACGAGATGGAGTGGTGGTCCAGTGCGCGTCTGAGGGATCGGCTTGCTTCGTGCCGGCACACTAATCGCGTGGCAGGATTGGTTGCCGCGCGCGGCTGCGGGCAGCACGGCAGCGACAGTCTTCTTGTTGGATTTCGTATTGGCGGCGTCGCCCTGGCCCTCCGACAGCAACGCCGCCTGGTTGCCCGCGTGCGGGCACGAACAGCCTTTCTTGCTTAGGCCTCCGAGAAGTAGTGGGGCGTGTTCCGCGGCCTGGTTCAGGCCCGTATCGGCAGCGTGGCGTGCGCCGGCGTGCATCGAGCAGCAGGTCGGATTGTCGTTTGCAGCGCGCGGCTTGGCTGTGTCGCGGTGCGCGTCCACGCGGATGCTCACGCAGCAGCACGAGCCGCCGAGCAATCCAGTGCCTGCACAGCGACTCACGTTCGGTAGGAACGTCAGTTGGAGTAGCACTAGCAAGAAGCTAATGAATGCTCGGCTGTTGGTCAGGTTGCTCATGGTGACGCGCTACCCGCGCGCGGGTGCAGCCATACGACAGAGTAGGGGGTTGGTTGCGGGTTCGCAAAGACGCTGGAGTGCGTAGGTGGTCACACTCAAGAATCGCTACAGCTTTCGCGATTCGAACGCATTCCGCAGATGGAAGCAGCAAGTTCTGCATCTTGAGGTGAGTGCAGGTGTGCAGGGCACGAGGCATCCAGATCACCTGGACACCTCATGCCGGTGCGAACTCCACTTACGACTTCTTACGAGCCGGCTGGCCGCCAGCCTTCAGGCCGTCAAGCACAGTCTCGGTGTTGGTGACCGCCGGATCGATCGTAACGACGATCTCGGGGTTCTTCGGTTCGATCTTGGAGCCGGCTACGCCGGGCATCTTGTTCAGTACGCCACGCACGGTGGCAACACATCCGCCTCAAGACGGCGCGGTGTCGAGAACAAGTTGGATGTCCGTCGTGTTCGCGGCGGGTTGCATCGAGCTGCAGCCGGCGAACACCAGCATGAGCGCGGCTGCGCACGGGAAGGTGAGTCTCTTCATGGTCAATCCAGTCAGGGGGAAGTGCGGGCGAGAACGCCGCACGGGTTAGAAGTAGCCCAGCGAACATGCTGAGCTACGGGTGGTTGTTGTGTGTGTCGTGCGCCTACTTGCGCAGCTTGGCCAGGAACCGTTCTTGGTCCGCTTCGAATTCCTTGACACACGGTCGGCAGCAGAACTTGACCTCCTGGTTGCCGTAGACCTTGACGATGGGGTCGCCCATCGAGCCGAGCTTGTTGTCGGTCACGATGCAGACATCGCTGGTGTAGGGCATGATGCCGGCAGCGTTGGGCGAACCTGCGCACGACGCGGCGAGAACGAGTAGGGCGATGCCGAGAACTCGACTGGAGAAGGTCTTCATCATAGGTCTAGAAGGTCAGAACGATGCCAAGGCCGTAGCCGTGGTCAGAGTGATACGAGGCAGAGATGCCAACGCTTTGGCTGAGTACGTATTCCGCGCCGGCGATCCATTCGCTGTAGGTGTTGGTGTCATACTCAAACGATCCGAACACCGCCATGCGGTCGGTGAGCTGGTAGGACTTGCTCAGGGTGGCGCGAAAGTCGCCGCGACTGTCCACGCTCAGGTTGGACATCACCAGGTAGGGCAGCCGGTAGTTCACGCCGGCGAACGCGCGGCTGGTGGCGCCTTCGGTGTCCGCGTAGCGGTAGCCGAGTTCGGTGGAGGAGTTTTGATCGATGTAGCGCGACCAGCCCAGATCCACTTCGATGTCCCGGTCATCGTGGCTGCCGTGCATATGGTCGCTGCCGCCAAAGCTCGACGGCAGTCCGGCATCCCATCGCGTGAAGTAGTTGTTGCGGCCCTGCATGATCATGGCCCGGCCCATCGTCATGTGGTTTTGGATGGTCATGTCCAAGAAGACGAAGGGCGGATCGAGCAGCTTCGGGTCGAGTTGCACTTCGTGCGCCGGGTCTTGCGAGTAGCTGAACACGCGCGCCATGCCGGCATCCATGTGGTAGAGCAGGTGGCAATGGAAGAACCAGTCGCCGCCTTCTTCGTCGGCGAGCCACTCGATCGTACGCTTGCCCATCGGTGGCACGTCGACCGTGTGCTTGAGCGGCGCGTACGGCCCTTGACCGTTTAGCAGCCGGAAGAAGTGACCGTGCAGATGCAACGGGTGATGCATCATCGTGTCGTTGATCAGCTCGATGCGCAGCACCTCACCTTTCTTGACCCGGATGGTCGAGTTCTCGCTCAGGGTTTCGTTGTCGAATCCCCACAGGTAGCGCCGCATGTCGCCAGTCAGGCGCATCGTCAACTTGCGAACGTTGGCTGGTTCGGTCTCGATGCTGGTGTCGCGGGTCGCGCGCAGCAGGGCATAGGGGACAAACGGCCGGTCTGCCGTGGCGGCTTCCTTCTCCCGCTTGGGGATCATGCTGGCCAGCCCTGCCTGCAGCATCTCATCCATGACGTAGAGGTTGGCGCGCGGTGGGTCGGTGACGGCCTGCAGTGGGCCCGTACCAAGCAGCAGAGAAGCGTGGCCGCTGGCGTCTTGCGAAGTCGCGCGCAGTTCGATGGTCGCCGCATGCTCAGGCATGGTGACGATCACGTCATAGGTTTCGGCCATGCCGAGCAGCAGGCGGCGCACCACTACCGGTTCGACTCGTTGGCCGTCGGAGCCAACGATCGTCAGGTTGCCTTCGCCCGCAGTCAGGAAGAAGTAGGTCGAGGCGCCCGCATTGACGAAGCGCAACAAGACACGTTCTCCCGGTTTGGCGGTCAGCGGCAGCTGTCGCTTGCCATTGACCAAGAACGCATCGTAGCCAACGTCGGACAGGTCCATCGCCGGCATGCGGTCGCCTTCCCGCCTAAAGTAGTCTGCCAGTGCGCCGCGTTGGTAGGCACCCCACAACGATTGTTGCGTGCCCTTCTTGATCGAATACCACTCGCTGCCACGCATCAGCCAGCGCATCACCGTCGTCGGATTCTCGTTGGTCCAGTCGCCGAGTACCACCACATGTTCGCGGTCGAACGCGACGTCCGGTTCGCGTGGTTCAATGACGATGGCGCCTTGCACGCCGCGTTGTTCCTGCAAGCCGGTGTGCGAGTGGTACCAGTAGGTGCCGGATTGCCGCAGCGTGAACTCGAACTTGTGTTCCCCGCCCGGCGGAATCGGCTTGGTCGTCAGGTAGGGCACTCCATCCATGACGTTCGGCAGCAGCAGGCCGTGCCAGTGGATCGAGGTCTCTTCGTCGACGAGGTGGTTCTTGACCGTGATGTAGGCGGTGTCGCCTTCGGTGAATCGCAGCACCGGGCCCGGAGAACTGCCGTTGACCATCAGCACCGGAGTTGGCGTGCCTGCTGGGCTGGCTTGTTGCTCGCTGATGACGAGTTCGTAGTGAACGTCGCGTGGTGTGTTGCCGGCGGGCGTGCTGGGCGCGGGGGACTGGCCGGCCGCCATGGCGGCCAAGGCCATGAGGCTCGCAGCCATGCGCCAGCCGATGGAATTCGTCGAACGCGACGGGCGCGAACGCAGGTTGGCGTGCATGCCGTGTGATGACTGTGCGAGTTGCATTCGGTGTCGTGTGTCGGGTCGATCGCGGCTGGGCTATTCCGGAAGCGTCATCGTCACGGTCTTGACGCCGCCATCGCGATAGGCGATCAGCAGCTTGCCGTCGAACTCGACCATGCGAGGAAAACCGCTGCGGCGGCCGGTCTTCATCGCGGCAATGGTCACGGCCTTCGTGGTCTTGCCGGCGAGATCGACACTGCGAACGCGAACCTCGCCGCCATCGTCTGCATGGGTCAACCAGCAAACCCATGCGGTGCCGTTTGTCTGCACGATCACATCGACTCTGCCGACCGGGTTGCCGCGGTCGATGGCGATCGCGTCGGCAAAGCTCGCGCCGCCATCTTGGGAGCGCGCCAGCTTGACCTGGGATTTGCCATCGGCCCCGGTGAACCACGCGACCACGACGTGCGCCGATGCGCTGGCGATCGACGGCCCATTGACGGGGCAGCCGGCAACCTTCCATTGGTCGCGGCAGACGGCTTCGGGTTTGCTCCAACTGCCAGCGACGAATCGCGTGATCGCGATGTCTCGCACTTCGTCGTGCGAACGATCGCGGTAGACGACGATCGGGCCGTCGGGGCCAAGTGCCGACGAGGTCTGGCAGCATTCGCAGACGCGCGGATCGAGTTGGGCCGCATTGCGGATCGTGCCATCGGCGGCGACCTCGGCATAGCGCAGCGTCATCGCACCCGGACCATGGCCGTGACCGTCCGTGGCCTTCATCTCGCGGCCGTCCAGCCAGACTACGGATACCGCGTCGTCTTTGGCCGGCAGCAACGATACGAAGCCGTGTTCTGCCTTGACGCCATCGCGATGCGGGGTCAACGCGTCGCTCCAGGTTTTGCCAGCGTCCAGCGATTGCGCCAGGTGCACGTCGTAGTCGTAGGTACCCTCGGCACTCTTCACCAACCAATGTGCCGCCAGTCGGCCGCTCGGCAGCGCGACCAGGGATGGGAAGTCCGCCCAGTTGACGAACCAGTTCTTGCCTTCGGCGACGGTCTTCGGCTTGGACCACGCACTGCCCGCGAGCGTCGCGAATCGCAGTCGGTGGCCACCGGTGACTTGTTCGACCCAGCTCAGCAACGCGTGTCCGTCGCTGGTGACGACCAGGTTGGGTTGGGCACTGCCCACCGGCGCCGGTGAGGGGAGATCGACAACCTGAGCTGCTACGGATGCAGTGAGCAGGGTTGTGACGATCGATTGCAGAAGCAATTGCGTGAAGGGTGCCATGGAAGCCTGATTCTCGAACAGCGAAGCGCGGCCGCAGCAGCCGCACACGTAGGGAACGCTGGAATACCAGCGACAGATCGCCGCGATTCGGGTTGCCGTCGGCTGCCGTTGAGGTTGCGGCGGTGCGCGGTTGCGAGCACCGTCGGGTGCTGGCAGTCGTGCAGACGGATCCCGAGCGCGGGGCCTAAGCCCAGCGGTTCAGATCAGGAAGACCTGATAGAGAATCTGCAGCGGTGGCCCGGAACGAGCTCTTGGCGTCACTTCGCTGCGCAGGCGCAGGTGGACCGCATGATGCGTTGGGTTGCAGCTGGCGACGAACGGCGGCAATGCACTGGCGTGCTTCTTCTGCAGTTCGTGACGCTCGGCTGGTCCGGCCAATGCCGCCGCGTGGTCGATGCCGTGGAAGCACGAGCAGGTCTTCTTGCTGCCACCGTCAGGAGCCGGTGTCTCGTCGTCGGTGTCACTGCTGGTGCTGTGACTGCTGGCGATACTACCGGCCGACTTGGAGCAGCAGGCGCGCTGCGAACAACAGCTTGGCTTCGCGTCGCCGCCTTGATGCGGGGATTCGGCCGAAGCGCTGACGGTGCAGTTGCACGAATCGCCAAGCGGTCGCACGTCCGAGCACTTACTCACGTTCGGCAAGAACGCAAGTTGCAGTGCCACCAGCAAAATGCCAATGAATGCTCGGTTGTGGATCAGGCGGTTCATCAAGGAGTCAGACCATTGTGCCGAATGGCACCTCAAAGTCTAGCGGGCCCCAGTGCCCCCCAACTGGACACTTGGGTGTTGGTGGCCTCCCCGGAGCGCCGACGGGCGGGCTCGGGCCATGCAGAATGCTGTTCGGTGCCGTTCTTGCGCCGAATGCATCGATGGTGAGCACCACCAACACCCAAGTGATCAGTTGGCAGTGACCCCATGCTCGTGGTGCCCCTCCATAGCTGCGTCGGGGTGCCAAAACAGTCGTAGTCGACCACAACGGGTTCTGAGACGTGCCGCCGGAGGCCCCGTGGACAGGTGGGATGGCCATGGTCCTGCCGTGCCCCTCGAGCATGGAGTGCCATGCGGTGAAGCAATAGGCCGCTAGCCGGATTGTCCGCAAGCTAAGCCGGCGCTCATCTCAGACCGGCAGCGTTGCAGGCATGCACTCGCGACCTGCGTTGTCTGTCGACTCCTTGCCTGCTCCGTTCGAACCGACTCGAACGGCTGTACTGCTCGTTCGCGTCGCCTATCTGGCGATCTGTGCCGCGTCGGTGCAAGCCCTGCGAAGTGGTCTCGCGGGGCGTCCCGAGTGGTGCTACCTGCGCGCCGCAGGCAGCGACGCCGCGGCGATGCTCGGTCCGGACCAGCCGATGTTTGGCTATCTGCCCGGCGTGTTCGGGATCCTGCGCGGCTTGCTCTCCGGTGGCGAAGTCACGGGCCTGGTCGTGCTCACCGCTTGCAATGGTGCGGCCGCGATGCGCTTGATGCAGATGATTTGCCGAGGTCTACCTGGGGTGTTCGTCGAGCCTCCGGCAAAGCTGCGCCCGTGGTTGCACGTGCTGTGCGCCGTCACGTTGGTGCCGGCGATTCGCAACAGTCAACTCGTTGTGCCAAGCATGTTGCTGGTGGTCTACGGTCTGCGCGCGAACCGCAGTCTGGTGCGCGCTGCGTTGCTGGCGATCGCGGTTGTGTTGAAGACCCTGCCCGCGGTGTTGCTTGGCTTGCTCCTAGTTCGCGGTGATGTTCGCACGGTGCGAACTGCGCTGCTGGTGCTTGCAGCCGCAAGCTACGCGCTTGCGGCGCTTGCTCTCGGCTGGCATCAAGCGTGGTACGCCCACCTCGATTGGCCAGCGCAAGTCAGCGCGCACGAGCCGACGGCGGCTCTGCGCGGCGCGTTCGTGCCATCACTCAACGACAACCAGTCAATCGTTGCGGTCGCTGTTCGCGTCGCACCTTGGTGGTTGGCTCCCGCGCTACCCGGGCTTCGCTATGCGCTGCTGGCGACGCTCACGTTTTTGACTGTTGCGGCAACGTGGCGACATCGGCACGAGCTGGACTGCACTTCGACCCTGCCCGTGTGGCTTGCCTACACGGTCTTAGCTGCGCCGTTCTGTCGCTACTACTACGTGCCGCTGCTGTTGCCAGGGTTGGCATACGAACTGTCGCAGCGCGCTGGCGGAGGGCGGCTGGTTCTCGGCGCCGTGGCGACCGTGTTGGTTTGTTTGGCGCGTTGTGACGTGGCGCTGATCGCGCTCGCTTCGGGTGCGTTCGTGCTCGCGTGGCGCCGGCTGCGCTCGCAATCGACCATGCAATCGGGGCTAACAAGAACCTCTGCCAGCCCAGCGCAACCTAAGGAAGCCCTAAGGCGCGCCGAGCACCCTGCGATGGTCCCGACGGCCGCTCGCCCTTCTGTCAATCCGCTACACTCTGCTGACCTGCCATGAACGTCTTGATCATTGAAGACTCCGAATCCTTGCGCCGCTCGTTGCAGCATGGCTTGAAGCGTTCTGGGTTCGAGGTCGAAGTGGTTGCCGATGGCCGCGAAGGCCTGGCCTATGCGCGTTACGGCAACTACGACGCGATCGTTCTCGACTTGATGTTGCCGCACATCGATGGCATCAGCTTGCTGACCCAATTGCGGCGCGAAGATCGCAACGTGCACGTGTTGGTGTTGTCGGCACGCGACCAGGTCAGCGATCGCATTCGTGGTTTGGAAGCAGGTGCGGACGACTACATGGTCAAGCCGTTTGAGTTTGACGAGCTGGTTGCCCGGTTGCGCGCTCTTGGTCGCCGTCGCTTCGCCCAGAAGAATCCGCAACAGCAGGTCGGCCCGCTGGTGCTCGATACCGCGCGCCGTTCGGTGAGCTGTGCCAGTGGCCCCGTCGATCTCAGCTCGCGTGAATACACCGTGTTTGAATACCTGGTGCAGCGGCGCGGCAACGTCGTGACCAAGGGTGAGCTGCTCGATCGCCTCTATCCACATGGCGATGGTGGCTCGGACAACACCGTCGAAGTCTTCGTGCACCAGCTGCGCAAGAAGATCGTGTCGGTTGCCAGCACCGATGTTGTGCACACCAAGCGTGGCCACGGGTACCTCGTCGAATGAGCTTCTTCTCGATGTCCTCGCTGCGGTTGCGCCTCGCCATCGTGTTGACGATCGGCTTCTCTGCGCTGATCCTGACGACCGGAGTGCTGGTGTTTCGGTCGGTGCAGACCCACGCGATCTGCGAGTTCGACAAGAATCTCGTGTCACGCTTGATGGAGATGTCGGGCCGGGTCGAGAACGAGAAGGGTGAGATCCAGCTCGACTACAAGGGACATCACAACCCGGAGTTTGAGCGCGAACAGTTTCCGAGTCACTTCCAGATCTGGTTCGCCAACGGCGAGGAACTCTACCGTTCGACGCGACTCGGCCACGACCTGTTGGCGGCTGAATTGCTCGGCACCACGCAGCCGCACGACCATGTGCTGCCGGGCGGCCGCCGTCTGCGAGTCGCGAGCCGGGCGTATACCCTGCGCGACGACGGAGACCAGGACGACGCAGTGGCAGCCACCGAAGGCGGGGTTGCCGTTAGCAGTGACGCGGTGGTGAGTGCCAACAAGAAGGGTAAGCAGAGCAAGTCCTACCCGAGCTACCAAATGGTGTTTGCCGTGGCGCGTGGTCGCGAAGGGTTGGATCGCATGCTCGCCAGCATGCAGCAAATGGTCGTGTGGTCGGGCATCGTCGCTGCGTTGCTTGGTCTGGCATTCGTGTTCTTCGCCGTGCAAAAGGGACTGCGCCCGCTGCGCCGCATGGAGCAACAAGTGGCGCAGTTGACCCCCGGCGACCCTGAGCAGCGGGTGACGACCGAGCACATGCCGGATGAGTTGGCGCCGATAGCCAACCAGGTCAACGCACTCGTGGAACGTGTCGAAACGGCGATGCGGCGCGAACGCAGCTTTACTGGCAACGTCGCGCACGAGTTGCGGACTCCGGTGTCCGAACTGGCATCGCTCGCGCAAGTCGCTGGGCGATGGCCGGATGACAAGCTCGCGGTGCAGCGGTTCTTCGGCGATGTCGAGAGCATCAGCCGGCGCATGCAAGCGGTCATCAGCAACATGCTGTTGCTGGCGCGCTGCGCCAACGGCCGCGAACCGACCATCGGCGGAACCTGCCAATTGGGGACGTTGTTGGCCACCATCTGGCAGCGCCATCAAGCACAGGCCAAGCAACGCGATCTGCGCTTGACGGTGCAGCCGCACGAGCACGATGTCGTGGCGACGGACTGCGACAAGCTGACCTTGATCATCGACAACCTGCTTGGCAATGCCATCTGCTATGCGAACGAGGGCACGACCATCTGTGCCAGTATCGTGACGCGCGCCGCCCAGACGCGGTTGCGCATTGGGAACCAGGCCGAGCGCTTGCCTGAGCATGCGTTGCGACGGCTGAGCGAGCCGTTCTGGCGGCTCGATGAAGCGCGGGCATCTGTGCAGCATGCTGGCCTCGGCTTGTCCGTCGTAGGGGCGTTGGCGTTGCGACTCGGGCTGACGGTCGAGTTCGCCCAGGACGACGACAACTGCTTCGAAGTGACCGTGCGCGGTTTTCAGGCTGCGCTCGCCAACTCTGATTTGGCGTCGGGCAGCGCGCCTGACTTGCCAGACCTCCGTGCAAACTCCAGAACGGGAAACGACTCGTGAAGATCTTGCTGACTACATGTGTGTGCCTCGTGCTCGGCTCCTGCGGTTCTCGCGCCGTGACGAGACAGGTGTCTTCGCCGCAGCAGAACCAGGGCGTCGGCAACGCGTGGCTGCCGCTCGATGTGGGCACGATGTGGATCTACGAAGGCGAGGACGAAGGTCACCAGCTGCGCGAGGTCGTGGTCGCGCACGAGTTGACGCTTGTCAACGGCATTGGCGATTGCACCCCGCTTTGGCACGTCGTCTATCACGACGGGGTCTTGGCCGAGCGCAGCGTCGAGCTGCTGTTGACCGACGTGATGGGCAACGTGTGGTTGGTGGGCGAACGTTCGTGGGACGTGGTCGCGGATGTCGAGGTTGAGACCGAGGAATCGTGGCGGGCAGATACTCACGAGATCGGCCCGTTCTTGTTGATGCCGGCCGATCCGGTAGTCGGAGAAGAACTCGTGCACGAGTTGCCGGCGGGTGTTGAGACCTACTCGATCCTCAATGACGATGTCTCGTTCGCGACCCCGCTCGGCGACTTTGCAGGCTTGCTCGAAGTCGAAGAGCAGTCGGAGCCAGATGACGTCGACATCATCTTGTATCGCCCGGGCACTGGCATTGTGCATGAGCGGTCGAACAAGGGCTCGAAGGTGATCGTTCTGCATCGCCGTCCGGGTTGACGCCTGCGCAGCTGCTGCCGCGACGCAAAAGTCGCACAGGCAGTCGGCCGGGTCGAATACCTTGCTCATGGGGCCGCCGGAGCCTGCGTCTGTGCCTATTGTGTTGGTGATGATCACCTCGCTGCCCGCGTTGCTGGCCGTGCTGCTGCCTCAGGCTCCCGAGGTCAGCTCCACGGTTGCTGTCTCCGACGTCGCCAACCCGGTCGATGGCATCGAGATCTATGATCCGAGTCCGGCGCATCCGTTTGGGCGACCACACCCCAACGCGCCGCCCGAGCTGCAGCAGTTCGCGTTCATGCTGGGGGAGTTTGATTGCGTCGACTCCCTGCGGCGGCCGGATGGTTCGTGGCACCAGACCGCAGCGATCTGGAACGCGCACTACTTCCTCAATGGTCACGGCATTCAGGACGTGTATTGGAACGACACGTTTGCGACGAGCAATATCCGCTTGTTCGATGTGAGTCGCGGCAAGTGGTTCGTCAACTTCTTCAAGATGCCGGCCAACAGCGTCGGCACTGGTGTTTGGGTCGGGGCGCAAGAAGAAGGGCAGGGCGGCAGGAGCATGGTGATGTGGTCCGGCTCCGAAGACCGTGCGAATGGGTCGCGGTTGACGTTCTTCAACATCGGCAACGAGGGCTTCGAGTGGGTGTCCGAATCGGTGCGCAATGGCGTCGCGACCGCGTCGTGGCGGTCGAAGTGCACGCGCCGCAAGTTGGGCGTGATCCCCAAGGTGCCGAGGTTTCTTGGCAAGGAACCCAACCTCGTGCACCCGTTCGGCCGCCTGGATCGTCTCGCCCCTGCACCGCTGACGCAGCTTGCATTCCAGATCGGTGGGTTTACCGAAGAGCAGGCCGGCAAGGTGATCGGGCGTCGTACGGGACGGTGGATGCTCAACGGTTGGGGACTGCAAACGTCGTCGTACCGCGGCGACCAAGCGGAAGTGCTGATCCAACTGTTCGATCGCAAGGCCAACGGTTTGCGCATCACGCGCTACGTCATGCCCAACTACGAGTGGAGCGTCTGGGACGGCAAGCAGGAAAATGGTAGTGCGGTGCTACGCGAGACAATGCGCAACGGCAAGCGGATTGCGCCGGCGCGTCAGATGCGCTTGACGAGGGCGCAAGCCGGTGGCTACTCAGTTGCGATCTCGGCCGCCGGCAAAGACGTTGCCGGCGAAGACGTTGCCGGCGAAGACGTTGCCGATGCGGTCGTGCTGAAACCTGCGCACTGAGCCTCTGTGGGTCGAAGTCGTCGGGGTGATGCAAGCCGGCGCTTGTGCTCGGGAAGTTTCGGGGAAATCCGAGGCGGGCCGACCGCGCCCGCCCAGCCCCGGCCAATCCAACCCCCAGAACCCACGCGATGCGTGCCTCGGGGGCCCCGACTCCCTAAGATGTTCGGCCCGCCGCTCGCAGACTCGCACGGCGCACGTAGACAACTCCAATGCAATTCACTCCCATTATCCCCTTCGCCCTGGCGCTGTTGGCGCTCGGCACGAGTCTCCCCGAATCGACGACCCGCCCCGACGAGGGCATGTGGTTGTTCGAAGCCCTGCCGCTAGCCGCGCTCAAAGAGAAGCACAATTTCGAGCCCACCAAGGAGTGGCTCGATCACGTGCGCCTCGGTTCGGTTCGCTTTGACACCGGTGGCTCGGGTTCGTTCGTTTCGCCGAACGGCCTGGTCATGACCAACCACCACGTCGCGCTGTCGACGATCCAGAAGGTGTCGACGCCGGAGAAGGATTGGGTCGAGCCGGGCTTCAGCTCGCGCATCTATGGCAGTGAAGTGCCCGGCAAGGACCTCGTCCTGCGCCAACTCGTCGACGTCAAGGATGTCACTAAGGAAGTACTCGCGGTCAAGGCGGATGGCGGCGACGTTGACGGCAAGCTCGCGGAGCTCTGCAAGGCGCACTCGAACGAAGACGCGCACCTCGATGCGCAACCAGTGCCGCTTTACGACGGCAACCAGTTCCGCATCTACATCTACCACGTCTACGACGACGTGCGCCTGGTGTTCGCGCCGGCCAAGCAGGTCGCGTTCTACGGCGGTGACTACGACAACTTCACCTACCCGCGTTGGTGCCTAGACTGCGCTTTCTTCCGCGTCTACGAGGACGACAAGCCGATCGACTCATCGAAGTGGTTCTTCCAATTCGATACGGATGGCGCCAAGACCGACGACCTCGTGTTCGTGTCGGGTCACCCGGGCGGCACCGAGCGCTCGTTGACCTACGACGAGATGGTCATGCACCGCGATCTGTGGGTGCCCCAAGTCGTCGCGTTGTTGACCAACAACGTCAAGATCATCAAGGCGCGCATGGAGCGGAGCGAACAAGCTGCGTTCGAAATGCGTGATACCTACTTCGGCCAGATGAACAGCCTCAAGGCGTTCTCGGGTCACCTGAGTGGTCTCGTCGATGCCAAGCGTATGGCGATCATCAAGGCGCGCGACGAAGAACTCATCGAGAAGTCGGGTAGCGAAGACGTCAAGGCGGCGTTTGCGTCGATCCGCGAGGAAATGGCCAAGCTGACCGCCAAGTATGCTGGCGGCGGCCGCGTCGACTTCAACGCGTTGCGCGGTGACATGGCCAAGTCCGCCAAGGCTTGTGACGAGGCCAAGACCACGATCAACAAGGCGCGCTTCGACGTCTACGGCGCCGCCAACTACCCGGATGCGACGTTTACGCTGCGTTTGACGTACGGCACTGTCAAGGGCTACGAAGCTGGCACCACCAAGGTCTCGCCAAAGACCACCGTGCACGGCCTCTACGAGCGCAACGCCGCGTTCGACAATGAGCACCCGTTCGATCTGCCGAAGCAATGGCTCGACGCCAAGGGCAAGCTCGATTGGAACACGCCGTACAACTTCGTTTGCACGTGCGACATCATCGGTGGCAACTCCGGCAGTCCGGTGCTGAGCCGCGACGCCAAGGTTGTCGGCCTCGTCTTCGATGGCAACATCGAGTCGCTGCCGGGCAACTACTGGTTCGACGAAGAGGTCAATCGCACGGTCAGCGTGCACACCGCGATCATGATCGAGGCCCTGACCAAGGTCTACGAAGAGACGGCTCTCGTTGGCGAGTTGATGGGCACGGACAAGTAAGCAAGGCTTACTGGTTTGCTCGACGAGGCGGCGCTGGGCTTGTTGGCCTGCGCCGTTTTGTCTGTACCGGCCACGTGTTCGTGCGGTGCATGCGCGGCAGGTTAGGAAGTTTGCCGCAGCCAGCGCGGGGCCTTGGCATTTCCTTGGAGTCGTAGGATGCTGGGCGCGTGCCGATCTCCGTCGGCCGCGATTCCCTATGCCATTCGCACCCACCTCTCTTCTCGGCAGTCGACGTCCATTGCCACTTGCCCTCCGCCACGTGCAGCGATGTGGCGCGATGTTCGCGGCCTTGCTTGCAGTAACTGCTGGCGCGCTGCTGGCACAAGATCAGCCAGCGCCCGTCATTCTGGGAGCTCTCAGCAAGGAGCAGGCAGCTAGTGCCGAAGCGTTTGCGCGTGCGTATACGCAAGCGATTGCTAGCGGCGACCTCGACACGTGTGCCGCTTCGTGGGATTCCGAGCGCATGATCGAGTTGATCATCGAGGACGTCAAGGCTCCGGCCGCTCGACTCAAGGGCTTTCTCACCGGCATGCGGCAAGGAGTGCAGGCGATGATTCCACAGATCTGCCAGCACTGGCAGGTTCGCGAGCCAACCTTCAAGCGTGTGGTCGTGATCGGTGGCGTGCCGATGGCGCGCTTGCGCTTCGTCGGCGACGACGGCATTGCGTTTGTCGACTTCGTGATGCGGCACAAGCAAGGCGAGTGGCGCATCGTCAATCTCCACAACCGCTCGGTTGGCCTCGACATGGTTGAGCAGCTGCGCATGACCAGCCTGACGGCGCTTGCGAGCCTCGACCGCGGCATTGTCGAGCGCATGTTTGGTTCAGGCATTACTTCCAAGGACTTGAAGGCCTTTGGTTCGCTCGGGCAGGACGCCATCCGCGGAGAGTTTCAGAGCGTGATCGACACCTACCGCAAGCTGCCGGAAGGCTTGCGCAATTCGGCGTTGGCGACATCGTCCTACGTGTCCGCACTCGGTCAAGTCGGGGGCGACGACGACTACATCAAGGCGCTGGAAGATGCCGCCGCCCGGTTTCCCGCGCCGATGTTCCGCTTCATGCAAGTGGACGCGCACTTCTTGAAGAAGCGATGGAGTAAAGCCATCACCGTGCTCGAAGAGTTCGCCGCGACGATTGGTCGCGATGCCACGCTGCTAGCGTTGCACGCGTCGATCTTGTTGGAGAGTGGCCAGGTGCCGAAAGCGATGGCTGTCATGCAGGACGCGCTAAAGCTCGAACCCAAGTGTCACTATGCGAACATGACGTCGCTCGACGTGTTCCTCAAGGGCGAAGACTGGGCGAGCGTCGCGCGCAGCATCGAAGTGCTCGAGAAGGATCACGGCTACGACTTCCGCGGCAACATAGATGATGAAGTGTGGGCCGCATTCAAGAAGTCGCCGGAGTCCAAACCGTGGAGGTGAGATGGCCGAACCAGAACGCATCATGACTCTGCACCCACAAGGCAAGCAGGGCGTCCGGATCGAGAAGAGCAAGTACGACGCGATGGTGGCGGCATTGCTGCGAGTGATTCCCGAGCAGGAGCCTGGCGTGCGCTTCACCGAGCTCGAAGAACTGCTCGTGCCGCATCTTCCTGAAGACGTCTACCCCGAAGACGTGTCGGTCAGTTGGTATCTGACGACGATCAAGTTGGATCTGGAAGCGCGTGGTGCCATTGCGCGCCTGAAAGGCTCGCCGCAGCGATTGGTGAAATCGGGCGACTGACACGTTGGTTGTGTGGCTGGGCGCGGCAGAAGCGTTCGGGTGCAGACCTTGGAATCGTCGCAAGTTGTCCCCTAGGAACAGCTAGGAGGCGCCAGTCATGCCGGTCACCGTTCGAGCAAACTTCCGGATGCACTGCCTGCGCGGGTGCCAGCGAGGGTGCCTGAGCCGATGATCGGGTGGTAATCCAGGTGCGGCGTCCTGCTCGAGGCCCGGCACGGCAGCATTTCGTCGGGCGCAAGCTCGAACGGTGCGGCCGTTCGTGGTACTTCACTGGGGAGTCATGACCACCCTTGCCCCAGGAGCGGCCGTCGCCGTCTCGGCGCCTGCCGAGCAACTGCTGCGGAACCGCACGTGGGACCGCTGGTTTACAGCCGGCGGCGCGTGGCTCGTGCCGATCCCGATTCTGGCGTTCTACTTGTTCCGTTCGTTCGGAGCTGGCGTCTCGACCGCCGAAGATCTGGTGACCTTGTTGGTGATGGTGCCGCTCGGCGGGCCGCACGTGTTTGCGACCTACACGCGCACCTACTTCAACCCGGCATTTCGCAAGCAGGAGCCGTTGTTGTTTTGGCTCGGGTTGTGCGTCCCGGTGCTCGTCGTGGGGGCCGCGGTCAGCAGCGCATTCTTCGACGTGCTGCTGGCCGGTGCGCCGCCGATTCGCTACGTGCTGTCGTTCTTCTTCTTCTGGGCCGGCATCCATATCGTGCATCAGCACAGCTACGTTGCGAGCGGCTACACGATGGGCGTTGCGGAGGCGATGCGGCCACGGTGGGGTTGGGTCGACTACGCGGTGATGCTGCTCGCGATGTATCCGGTATCGTTCTTCCGGATGTCGATGATCGGTGCCGATCCGACCATGCGCGAAGCCAACCCAGATGCGCTGGCGACGCAGATCGTGCTAGCGATCACCGGCAGTGCCGAAGCCGCCGATCAATACGTCTTCCGCATCGGCCGAACGGCCCCGCTGCTACCGGAGTTCATGATGCATCCCGCAGTATGGATCGCGACGACCGTGCTGTTCGTGCTCGCCTTCGGCATGTTCGTGTGCAAGTCACTGCGAGAGCGGCGCGAAGGCACGCTGATCAAGCACCGTTTCCGCCTGGTGCTACTAATGGGCGTGCTAGGATCGACGGTGCCACTCTTGCCCAACCTCGACAGCGCTTTCCAAGGCCTCAACGCGTGGCACAGCTTCCAATACCTCGGGCTCGCCTGGCTGATGAACCGCCGCAGCTACGATAAGGGCCAGATCCGCACCGGCCTGTTCGCCCGCACCATGCATGACGGCAGCCACTGGCGCTTCTTCCGAACAGCCCTTGGCGCGACGCTCGGCGCGATTGCAGTCATGCTGCTGTTCGCCTGGCTGATCGCATCCGCCAGCGACGGCCGCTTCGCCATGTTCGGCCACGCCCAGCCGCCACTCGACGACGCCGGCAAACCCCTCTACCGACCCGGCGCAGTCCTGCTGACCTACTACCTGCTAGGCTTCTCATTCCTACTGGTGCACTACCTACACGACGGCTTCTTCTTCTGCCGCCGCCGCTACCTACGCGACTAACCTGCGTACCGTACCCGGTTCAAACCACAGATTGCCGCCGCGAAGCCTCGGCCGCAGAGGTGTCCGTGCTCAGTGGCGTCGAGCACCAGCTTGCAAGTCGCCGCGACCACCCGCGTCAGAACATGCCGTTGTCGTGCGCGGCCTTGTCGGGCACGATCTGCAGTACGTCCCAGTGCTCGACGATCTTGTCGTTGGTATCGAATCGAAAGATGTCCATGCCCGCGTAGTCGTGGTCGCCCGGCCATTTCTGGTGGCAATGCAGAACGACCAGGTCACCCTCCGCGACCGCGCGCTTGACCTCGACGCTTTTGCCGGGGTACTCGGTTGCCATCCTTTCGAAGTAGTCGATGAACGCCTGCTTGCCGTCGGCCACTTCCGGGTTGTGTTGCGCGTAAGAGTCTCCCGCGAACTGCTCGATCGCTTCGCGCGGGCGACACTGGTTGAACATCAAGTTGTAGAACGCAACCGCGTTCTTCTTGATTACGTCAGTTCGGCTGGTCATGTGCGTTAGCGGCTCTTCTCGAGAACCTTGGCTCTCAGAACCTTCGCAAGGGATTCACTCTGGTCGCGCAGCGCCTGGTATTGCGCCTTGGCTCGCTTGTCTTGCGCCCGTTCTGCCGCGCTGCGAGCGTCGTCGGCGATCTTGCCGAACGACTTGCGGTAGAACTCGATCAGTTCGGAATGCACGAGTCGCGCGCCGATTGCGTAGGCGTCGCCGTGCCAGTCGAACCTCTCTACGACCTTGGCTTCGGTGACCTGCGGCAGTTGCACGCCGCGCGCTTCGAGTAGTGCGACGTGGCGATCGATCAGGCGCATCGTGTCGACCATGCGGGCATCACCGGCAGCGAGTGCCACCGGCTGCTTATCGGCCGAGTTCTTGGCGCGGCGAAGCAGCGTGACCGCTTCGTGAAGTCGGGCCATCAATTGCAGCGATGCAACCGTGTGAGGATGATCGAGGGCCTTGGTGGCAAAGACGTCAGGCGCCTCCGCCTTCGCTAGTTGCAGCTCCGACTCAAGCTCTTGTTGGCGCTCGAGTGCAGGCGCGTCGGGCCGTTCGATGCTGGCGACGAAGACGTTCGCTTGCATGCACAGGTCGACGATCTCGGTGCGCCGGAGTGAGGATCCCTTCTGGATCTCAAAGCTCACCAAACCATCCTTGACGACTTTGGCGTTGAGCCCTTGCAGCTTGTCGAGGACCCCACGGGCCTCTTTGGTCGGTGGTCGTCACAGTCGGTCGCAATGCACGAACCGCACTTGCCAGGTGCCTTCGCGCATCGCCGGTTCGCTGTGCTGCTGGGCAGCGAGCGAACCGCAAAGCAGCGCGAATGCGAGCGCGGGCGTGGTCGGGTTCATGGGTGGCATGATAACTCAATCGGCAGATTCGGTTCCGTGCAGCATCCAGTTCTGTGGTCTACGCTGTCGTCGTGACGAGCGAACCGCGTAGCAAGCGCCATCGATGGTGGGTTCTGGGGGCCCTTACGGTAGTGCTGCTCAGTCTGGCGCTGCCCCCGGCATGGGTCGAATCCGGCTATTGCCGTGGCGTGTTTCCGTGGATCCAGGGTGCGGTCGTGCCGGTGACCGGCGCGATCCCGTGGCCGTTGACGTTGACGGTGCTGATGTCGTTGCCAGTCGTGTGGCCGATTCTCGCGATCCGACGCTGGCGAAGTGGCCGCAAGAACGGGGCGCGCCGGCTGCGCCTGATTGGCTCTGGCATCCTCCGGTTTTCTCGCGTGCTGCTCTACACGGCCGCGGCGTTCTTGGTGATGTGGGGCATCGGCTACGGCCGCGTGCCGATCGAACAGCGGTGGCGCTTGCTCGACGAGCAGGTTGAATACGAAGACGTGCGCGAAGTTGGTTTGCGGTTGTTGGCGTTGATCCGACGTGATGCGCCTGCGGATGGCGTGGCTGTCGACGAAGCCGCGGCGTTTGCGAAGATCGCATCCGAGTCGCGCGACCTGGTGACCGAACTCGAAGGTTGGACGCCGGCGTTGCCGACCCATCTCAAGCATCCGCCTGCTGGCCTGTTCCTCGCGACGGGTATCTATGGCGTTTGCTACCCGTTCACTCTCGAGGCCAATGTCGACCCGGCGTTGCCGTTGCCGATGCGGATCGCGATCAGCGGTCACGAGTTGGCCCATGTGCTTGGCTACTGCGGTGAGGCCGACGCCAACCTGGTCAGCTTCGTTGCGGGTTTGCGCGCCGAAGATCCGCTGGCTCGCTACAGCACTGCGTTGTCGATGCTGCGATACGCGTTGGCTGGGCCGGACATCTCGGACAACCTGTGGTTGCGCCGCAATCTGCCGAAGCGTGCGCGGGACGACTTGCGGGCGCTATCGGACTCCAACCGCAAGCACCGCGTCGAGATCGCGTCGAAGGTGGCGACGAAGCTCAACGACACCTACCTCAAGACACAGGGTGTCGAGTTGGGCACCGAGGACTACGAACGTGGCTTTCGGCTGTTCGTGCACGCATTCCGCAAGGGCATGGTTGAGTTGCCGGAACCCTACCCAACGATGCAGGAGAAGAAGCGCGAGGCCGATGCGGAGAAGGCGGCTGGCGTGGACAAGAAGTAACGTGCGTTGCGGAATGCGCCGGTGGCAATGGGCTCTGCACTCGACGGTGGGGCTTCTGCAGTGCACCGCGAATCGCGCAGTGCGGTTCGCGGTTTGAGGATGCGCGTGACCGGGCTACGTTTGCTGCATGGCTGCCCCTACCGACGGCTTGTCTCCAGACCAATCGGGTGACGACCCGGTACAAGCTCTGCTTGATGAGTGCCTCGCGGCAGACTCGTCCGCGTGGCGCGAACAGGTTGCGAATGCTTGCCGCGAGCATCCCGAAGATGCTGAGGAGTTGCGCCGTCGGTTTGCGGCGCTTGAGGCGGCGGGCATGCTCGATGGTTGGGAGCAGCCCGCTGCTGCCGGTGGCAGCTCGATGGGTGCGGTGGCGTTTGGTGGCTTTGAACTGATCGAAGTATTGGGCCAGGGCGGTATGGGGGTCGTGCATCGCGCTCGGCAACTGAGCACAGGTCGCGAAGTTGCGTTGAAGCTCATTCGCCCGGAGTTTCTCGGCCAGGAGAAGGCGCGTCGGCGCTTTCAGCGTGAGATTGAAGCGGTCTCCAAGCTGGAGCATCCGGGCATCTGCACGGTCTATGAAGCTGGCGAAGTGGATGGCGTGCCTTACGTGGCGATGCGCTACATCAAGGGCTGCACTCTCGCCCAGTTGGCTGGTGAGCAGCTCACGGCGCGAGGTGCGAGCGAGACGCCGCTGCGATCCGACACCGACAGCAAGCAGCGTGTCGACTCCACGCTATTGTTGTTCGAGAAGATCGCGCGTGCGCTGCATGCCGCGCATGAGTCGGGCGTGCTGCACCGTGATGTCAAACCGGGCAACGTGATGGTCGACGAGCAGGGTGAACCGGTTGTGCTCGACTTCGGGTTGGCACGTCCGGAGGAGGATACCGGGGAAGGTTTAACGGCTTCCGCTGACCAGTTGGGCACCCCGGCGTACATGTCCCCAGAGCAGATTCAGGGCATGTCGAAGACGCTCGATCGGCGCTGCGACGTCTACGCGCTGGGCGTGACGATGTATGAAGTTCTCGCGAAGAAGCACCCGTTCGTTGCGCCAACGCGCGAGCAGCTTTACCGCAACGTGCTAGCCGGACGTGCGCCGCAGTTGTCTCGCGAGGGCCGCTACATCTCCAGTGATCTCAGTGTCGTGGTGCACACCGCGATGTCACTCGCCAGTGACCATCGCTACGAGTCGGCTGCTGCGTTCGCGGATGATTTGCGTCGAGTTCGTTTGCTGCAGCCGATCAGTGCGAAGCGACCAGGGCAGCTCCAGCGCTTCGCGCGTTGGTGTCAGCGGGAGCCGATTGTTGCTGCGCTGCTGGCTGCGTTGCTGGTGATCGCTGTTGGATCGGCATGGCTGGCCGTCGATGCGAATCGCAGTCGACGCGCCGCCGAGCTCGCTGGTGAAGGTCAAAAGACGGAGGCTGAGAATGCGCGTCAGCAAGCTGAGAACGCCAAGCTGCAGGCGGAGCGGGCTCGGCAGGAATCGGTGACGTCGCAGCGTGTCAGTGACTTCTTGGTCGAGTTGTTCAAGGTTGCCGACGGCAGCACCTACCGGGGCACAACCGTGACTGCACGCGAAGTTCTGGATCAAGGCTATCGCCGCATCGAGCAGGAGCTGAGGGACGAGCCGGAGATCAAGGCGAGATTGATGGCTACCATGGGGGTCGTCTATCAACACCTCGGGTTGTTCGATCGAGCGAAGGAGATGTTCGCACAGTCGTTGCAGTTGCGCGAAACGCACGACGCCGGGCCACGCGAGTTGGCGGTGAGCCAACGCAATCTGGGCGAGCTGGCGCACTTTCGAGAGGACTTCGAAGCGGCCGAGCGGCGCTACCGAGAAGCCGAGGCGACCCTCGCCAAGGTCAATGTGGGGGCGGATCGCGACTACGCCAAAACGCTCGACTTGCTGGGCCGGGTGCGGCGAGACCAGGGCGACTTTGTCGGTGCGGAGGCCTACCACCAGCGATCGTTCGCGATGCGGCAGCAACTTGAAGACAACGCGCTCGACCTATCGGACAGCCACCAGAGCTTGGGCATGTTGGCTGGCTACCGCGGCGATGCGAAGGCAGCGCTACCTCACTGGCTGGAGGCGATTGCGCTGTGCAAGAGTGCGTTGGGGCCGCAGAGCGGTCTGATGCCCGAACTGCTTCAGGGCCTTGGCCTCACATACCACCGTCTCGGTAGAACGGACGAAGCCAAGGAAACCCTGCGTGTTGCGATGGCTCTGACCCGGGAGGTGTTGGGGGAGTCCCATCAAGGAGTTGGGTTCTGCTTGGATGCGCTCGGTGGGATCGCAGCCGATGCGGGTAACCGCGAAGAAGCCATGCGCTGCTACTCGGAAGCGCGAGCGATCTTCGCGATGTTCTTTGGCGAAGTCAGTCGTGCGGTGGCCATCGAGGCGAACAACTATGGAGTATTGGCCAATGAACTTCAGAAGTGGGACGAGGCCATGGACTCGCTGCAGAATGCGTTGGCAATCCGGATCAAGCTTTTCGGAGAGAAGCACGCCGACGTCGCCTGGACCCTCAGCAACCTCGGCGTGGCCCATCAGGGAGGCGGCGATGTCGATGGCGCGCTCGGAAACTTTCAGCGTTCGTACGAAGTGTTCTGTCAAGTCCTGGGGAAGGAGAGCCCTGAAGCCCAGTCGGTGGCCGGGCGAGTGGTGAGAATGCTCGAAGGCAAAGAATCACCGCAGCTCTCGACGTGGCGGGCGCGCCTGCTCAAGAAGTAGCCGCTGGCCAATGTGCGTTGGCCTGGCGAATCACTCCGCGCCGGAGCGCTCTAATGGGGCGTTTCGAAAGTTCGGCGCAAAGGTCGCCCGCCCTGAACGCCGCTCGCGGCGTTGCGATTCCTCGACAGGATGTCTGTAACACGCCTTCGTCGCCGCGCCTTGAAAGCAACGCTCATGACTCGCCGACTTATGCCATGAACGTTCCAAGCACCCTGCTAGTAGGGGCTGTCGAGCATGTCCCAGATGATCTGTTCGACATCTGGTTCACACTTGCCTGTTAGCCGCGCGACCGGCTCGCCTTCGCCCTTGATGTGCTTGGCGATCTCTGCCAGGTCGGCCTCGGTGACTTCGCTGTAGAACACCTTGTCGGGATACAGCGTGACGTTGATGCCTTGCTCACACGCGCCGAAGCACGGATAGCGGCGGATCTTGATGCGCTCCTCGTCAGGGTCGAACTCCTTGACGAGGTCGCGCAGCTTATCGAACAGATCGCCACTGCCCTTTTCGGTGCAGTCGCCGCCTTCGCAGACGTAACAGAGTCGGTTGGTCATCAGGGTGCTTGGATTACGGCCACTCAGGCTAGCGTGCTTCGCACAGGCGAAGCCAGGATCGCTACAGCCGGTCCTCGGCGTCTGCACCCGCGGATGTTGCTCCCGCGTGTTGTAGCGATCCCCAAAGAGGATAGTTCGTATCGCCCGCAAAGCGGGCGAGCCGAACTAGTGGAACTTGACGTATTCGAAATCGATCGGCTGCTCGTTCGGGCCCTTCTGCGGCGGCGCGATGTAGTTCGCGAACTTGCCGGGCTCGGTGACCTTGACCATGCACGAAGTCACATACTCGCGGTCGGCCGTGGTCGGCAACCAACTGGTGTGCATCTTGGTCCACGTCGCTTCGTCGATGAGCTCGCCTTCCGGGTTGAACTTGTAGCCAGCGCAGACGCCCTGGTTGCGGTTGAACTTGCGGTTCGGCAACTTGATCTCCTGGTCGATGCCGAGCTTCTTCAGGTCGCGGTTCCAGCGGCTGACGATACGCGTGCAGTCAGCGATGTAGGCGTCCTGCAGGACCGAGTTCATCGCGCGGCGCAGCGGGATTTCCTTGGTCTCCACCGTGCCGTCATCGGTCGGCACTTCGAGGTTGTAGTTGACGTTGAGCGCCTTCGGATCCTTGTAGATGCCATCGCTCTCGCGGTAGCGACCCTTGAGGCCCATGGCGAACGCTTCGGCCGCGTTGGTCGAATCTTCGCCACCGAACAGGTCCATCGAACCGGTGAACCAGAAGTTCACGTAGCGCTGGATGATGTCGAGTGGGATCGCGCCGACCTTCCGGGGGTCAGTGCCTTCGGCCATGATCTCGCCGGTGCGCTTGATAATGCGGCCAACGCCGTTTTCACCGGTCTGCAGGTGGTAGGCCTCTTCGGCGAGCATGAACTGGGTCGTGCGCGCGAGCGGGTCAAAGCTCGACTCGGCGAGCGATGCCAACTGGTACTTGCCGTCACGATCCATGAAGGCCGTGAAGCAGAAGAAGTCGAGCCAGTTGTCAACCGGGTAGTTGAACGCCTCGAGGATGCGCGGGTTGTCTTCGTCGCCACTATGACGCTCAAGCAGTGCTTCGGCTTCGTCGCGGCCATCGGCACCGAAGTGCGTTTGCAGCAGGTAGACCATCGCCCACAGGTGGCGGCCTTCCTCGACGTTGACTTGGAACAGGGAACGCAGGTCGTAGAGCGACGGGCACGTGTGGCCGAGCAAGCGCTGCTGCTCAACCGACGCCGGCTCGGTGTCGCCCTGGGTTACGATCAAGCGACGCAGGCGGTTGCGGTGCTCGCCGGGCACGTCTTGCCAGCACGTCTTGCCGACGTTGTCACCGAAGTGGATCTTGCGATCGGTCGGGCCATCTGCGAGGAAGATGCCCCAGCGGTAGTCCGGCATCTTGACGTAGTCGTAGTGTGCCCAGCCACCTTTGCCGACACCGACCGCGGTGCGCAGGTAGATGTCGTGTTGGTTGAAGTCCGACGGACCGGTGCTCTTCCACCATTCGAGGAACTTCGGCTGCCACTTCTCGAGCGCCATGGTGAGGCGCTTGTTATCGCGAAGGGCGACGTTGTTGGGGATCTTGGCTTCGAGGTCGACGTTGCTCATGGTGATTATGTCCTTCTCCAGTCGAACTGGGCGCCTTCAGGTGCGCCGTAGCGTGACAATGCGCCAGTGTCGCCAGTGGCGTTCGGGCGAATGAAGATCCAGTTCTGCCACGCACTGAGGCGGCCGAAGATCTTGCTGTCGCAGTTCTCGGCGCCGCCAAAGCGCAGCGATGCTTCCATGCCGGTGAGGGCGTCGGGCGACATCGAAACGCGCTCTTCGAGGGCGATGCGGATGTCGTCTTCCCAATCGACCGGATCGAGCAGGTAGGTGCACATGCCCTGCTCTTCGATCTCCGGCGCGATCATCGTCGGCATTTCCTTGGCGAGCTTTTCCGCTTGTTCTGGTGTCGCCAGGAAGCGGTTGTGGAGGCGCGTCAAGCCGTGGCTCATCGGCAGCATGCCGTCACTGAGCGGGCCGACGATCATCTCGGTTTTGTCATCGTCGTAGGCGTAGATGCGATCGCTCGACATCGACAACTCGAGGAACGCACCAGCGGCGCAGGCTTCGGTGTCGACCATCGCGTAGGTAGAACGGGCCATCAGGTCGAAGCGGCGGCAAACGCGCGCCATCAACAGGATGATTTCGTTGCAGAGCCAGTGGTCCTTGTTGGCGACCAGGTCGTTCTCGACCTGAATCAGCGCGTCGCGGCTGCCGCGCGTCTGCAGCACGATCAGGCCGGTTTCTTCGTGATCGAAGCGCAGTTGCAGCAGCGCGTCATCGAGCTCGCGCCAGGCTTTGATCGCCCAGGCGTTGCAGCCAGCAGCTTCGTACGCAGCGCCGTCCTTGGGTTGCTCGCCTTCCGGGCCCTTGATCGTGATCGTCGCCAGACGCTTGTCGGCTTCGATGACCACTTGCACGTGCTCGTAAGAGAGGCCCGTCTTGGTCTTCTCCGCGTTGATTGCATCGAGCTTGATGCCGGCTCCGGTCGCACGCTTCGACTCCGCAGCCAATTCCGTGGCGCGCGTTTCAATGGCGGCATGAAACTTCGACTTCGGCCAGATGGCGTCGACGAAGTTCCACTTGAGCGCCTTCTTGCCGCGCAGGCCTTCGGCCATCGTGCAGAACACGTCGGCGAGGTCGCGGCGCACCTTGCGCTTGTCGACGATGCGCGTCAGACCACCGGTGCCCGGCAGCACGCCGAGCAGCGGCACTTCCGGCAGCGACACGGCAGAGTTGTTGTCGTTGACGAGGTGGATCTCATCGCATGCGAGTGCCAGTTCGTAACCGCCACCGGCACACGCTGCGTTGATCGCGCAGATCGACTTGACGCCCGAGTTCCTGCTGTAGTCCTCAAGGCTGAGCCGCGTCTCGTTCGTGAACTTGCAGAAGTTCACTTTGAACGGGTGCGTACTGCTTTTCAGCATCAGGATGTTGGCACCGGCACAGAACGCTCGTTCCTGGCCACTGCCAACGACCAACGTCTTCACCGACGGGTGCTCAAACCGCAGCCGCGAAACGGCGTCGGCGAGCTCCATGTCGACGCCGAGGTCGTAGCTGTTGAGCTTTAGTTCGTAGCCCTCCTTGAACGGGAAGTCGGAGTTGACGTTCATGCGCAGGTGCGCGATGTCGCCATCGATTTGAAGCTCCCAATGATGGTAGCTATCCGGGTGTCGGTTGAAGTCAGTCATGCAGTCTGCGATCAGAGAGCCTTAGTCGAAGGGCGAATAGTCTGGGCTTTGGATCTCTCGCTCGCAAGCAGGATATCGCATAGTTCTGGATGCGAGACATGCAGTATAGTGCGTGTTGGCTCGGTAGGCCTGAGCACCAGCCCGACTCACGGCCGCGATCGGGCTGCTGGACGAAGACGTCTTAGACCGTGCGGGCAGCGATGTAGTTCCAGCTCGTGCCTGCTCCGAACGAGAGCAGCATGACGTTGTGTCCGCGCTCCAGCGGAGCGACGACCACTTGTTCGCTACCTTTGGTCAAGCGGCCCTCGCCATCGCGCTTGCCGACCGTTTCGTAGCTGGTGCTGCCGCGCAGAATGCGATCGAGAGTGATGCCGACGCTGGCGGCGGAAGTGTTGCCATGCTCTTGCAGGGTCACTGCCATGCGTTCGTAGGGAATGTGCAGTTGCTCGGCAAGTTCTTGCACGAGGGACAGGTTCGCTCCGTGCGGAATGAAGCGGTCGATGCGGCTGCTGATCGCTGCGTGCAACTCGGCAGGCACGCGGCGACCGTGCGATTGGATCTGTGCGAACTCGTCATCCGAGATCAGGCTTGCTCGGTGCAGAACATCGAAGAACCCTGTGCCCGGCACGGTTCGCCGCACGAAGCGGTATACCTGCCGGCCCATCATACGGAAGTGTTGGTTGGCGCCACTTTCCGGCGCATCGCCAAGGCGTTGGTAGAGGGTCTCACGCGTGATGCGACCGGTTCTCGTTTTGGCGTGCTCGCCGTGTTGCAGCGGATGGTTGCGGGCATCCAGGCCACTGAACTGATGGATGGCTTCGTGATCCGGCACGGTCTTCATGAACGAGCCAAGGATCTCAAGCCCCGGCGTTGCTCGGTTTGCGTCGGGTTTCTGGTGGGTGATGACGCATGCAGCTGCGCCATCGCCGAGCAACATGCAGTTGCGATCGGTCCAGTCGACCATGCGCGTCGCGACGTCTGCGCCGATGACCAGGACCTGATCACAGCTGCCGGACTGCACCATGGATGCGGCCAGGATGGTGCTCGCCATCAGGCTTGCGCAGCCCTGTTGCACATCGAGTGAAGCCGCCTTTGGCATGGCGCGACCGTTCTTGGCGAGTTCGCCTTGGATGATGGCCGCGCCAGCTGGATAGACAAACTGCGACGTGTTGGTTGCCAGGATCACCATGTCGGTGTCGGCGGCCGAAATGTCGGCGTCCTCAAACGCCTTGCACGCAGCGCGCATGCCGAGATCCGTCACGTGCTCGTTGGCGTCTGCGACGTGGCGAGTACGTATTCCGGTGTGCTCACGGATCCAGTCGGGGCTGGTGTCGAGCCACGGCATGCTGGCCAGGAGCTGTTCATTTGACAGCACCTGTTTCGGCAGAGCAGTGCCAACGGCGGTGATATATGCAGATCGCGCCATGCCGAGATCTTAGGCGCGCGTCTGCTCGTTGGCACCATCAGTCGATGCCCGGCAATGACCGGGGGAACGTTCGTATGGCTGGCGCGGGCGAGAATCCCGACCCAGCGTCCGTCTGCAGGGCCTCCTGGCTTTTGCTGCTCGTCGGCGCGGTCTTCTGCCAGCTAACGACTTGTGCGACGCCCGGCAGGATGATGTAGCGCCCCGGCAAGAAGTCGAGCGCGCAGGCCTGGGGCGTGGTGACGGCGGCCGAACGGCGTTGGATTCCTCGCTGGCCCGCCGCTCGAATGCGCACAGAACATGAACCTCGAACTCAGCAACAAAGCCGTAATCGTGACGGGTGGCAGCCGCGGCATCGGGCGGGCACTGGTGCAAGCGTTTCGCGAGGAAGGTGCGCGCGTCGTGTGCGTCGACCGCGATGCCAGTCCCGACGAAGGCGCCGAGGTGCGTTCCTGTCGCGGTGACCTCAGTGACCCGGACACCTGTCGGCGTGCGGTGGACGATGCAGTCGCGAACTTCGGTTCGCTGGACGTGCTGGTCAACAATGCGGGCCGCAACGACAGCGTCGGTCTCGATGCCGGGCCGGAGGCCTTTGCCGCCTCGCTGCAAGCGAACATCGGCCACTACTACACGATGGTGCACCTGGCGCGAACGCACCTCGAACAAAGCCGTGGTGCGATCATCAACATCGGTTCGAAGGTGGCGGTGACAGGCCAGGGCGGCACTTCGGGCTACGCCGCTGCGAAGGGGGCGGTGTTGGCGCTGACCCGTGAGTGGGCGCTCGAATTTGCCACCAAGTCGGTGCGCGTCAATGCCGTGTTGCCGGCCGAAGTGTGGACGCCGCTCTACGAGTCGTGGCTGCAAAAGCAGACTGATCCGTCCGCGCAGAAGCAACGCATCGAGGCGTCGGTGCCGCTCGGTGCACGGTTCACGACGGCGCAGGAGATTGCGGACACGGTCGTGTTCCTGGCGTCGGCGCGTTCGTCGCACACGACCGGGCAGATTCTGTTTGTCGACGGTGGCTATTCCCACCTCGACCGTCGCGCGACCAGCTGAGCACTGGTCGCCGCGGCAGCGCGTTCGCTAGGCGATCGCGGCGTCGATCTGCTTGAAGTTGGCACCGACGATCGGCGGGCCACCATCAACGACGGTGACCGGAATGGACATCATGCCCATCTCCGCCATCTCGTCTTGTGCTTTGGAATCGGAGTGGATGTCTTTGACCTCGAACTCGAGGTTTTTGCCGGTGAGGTAGTCCTTCACCTGCGTGCACGCGCCTCAACCAGCGCCACTGTAGACGACAATCTTCTTTTGATCTGACATGACCGGGAGCTTAGCTCGAACGCGCTGACTTCCAAGATCCGTGCCTGGGGAAGTCGCCCGTTGGCGGAGTCTTCGGTTGGAATCTTACGCCTGCAGCTGCGTGGCTCAGCGCTCGATCTTGACCTCGATGGCTGCTTGTGGCGTGCCTGGTTCGGCCTGGATGGCGAACCGCACACTGTGGCGAGATCCGTTCCGGTTGGCAGTTGCGAACATCCTGAGCGAAACTGCTGTCGACGGGATGTATGCGACTCGGAACTTCCCGTCCGCATCGGCACGGCCGCCACAGAGGTCGTCATTCAGCTTCCTCACAAGTTGCCAATTCGACGCGAGAAGTCCATTTGGGTTGGAGCCGCCGCATGCAATCCGAGCGTGCGCGGCGGCAGCGCCATCGTCCCACAACACGCGGCCCGTAGCGTGCGAGAAGGGTTGCAAGGTCAACCGCATCTCGCCCGGCTTGCCGATGGGTTCGATTGCGTAGCCAACATCGGGAACGATGACCACGATCATCTGCTCTGGATCACTTGGCAGCAACAGGCATCGACCGCCGCTGTCCGTCGTGCCATGCACGGCCATGCGCTGGCTGAAGCCGGTACCGGACATCAAGCTAACTTGACCACCACGAACGGGGTGGCCGTCTGGGGTCAGTAGCCGGAGCATGATTGCTTGTTCGAGGCCGAGCGACGTATCGCCGAAGTTGCGCAGCGATCTTTGGTAGCGCAGCACCATCAAGCCTGCCTTGGCGAATGGTGAAGCGATCGGGGGCGGCGCGAATCCATCGCGAGTGAGCTTTGCGCGCACGGCCGGGTCATCCAATGGCACGACCAAGTGCAAGAGTCTCAAGTCGATCGGAGCCGCTGGGAATGAGAAGGCGCCCTGGTCGTCGGTTTGCGTGACCAAGATCGGCGCGCGCATGCTGACCCCGCCGCTGCGCGACAAGTTGGAGATGTCGAAGTGGCCGGAAAGCAGAATCGGCAGGTGTGCTGCAGGTGTCGCGCCATCGAGCGTCAAGCGACCACTCACAGGCATCTCGGCATGCATCATCATCCGCAAGGGGCGATCACTCTGCCGGCGCGTTTTCAGGTCGTTGTGCTGGAATCCATCAGACCAACCAGCGAACGCTTCGGCATGGCCAGCCGCGCGCGCACTCAGGGTGATGTTGACCTTCTCATCGGTCGTCCACGGATTGCCTTTGGCAGGAACGACGACGGTTGCCTTGCCTAAGGCATTGGTGACGCCAACAGGTCGCCAGTATTCCAGCGACCAGTCCGCGGCATCCAAAACCGAGAACGGGACGCCATAGCCGAGCCATCCCGAGCGATGACGAAGCGTGGCGTGCGGTACTGGCTTGTCCGTCTTGGCATCGATCACTTCGACTTCAATCGCAATTGGCTTCGGTAGCGTCAAGACTGCCCTGTTGATCACACCACCTTTGCGGTTCGCAGCGGCGGAGCGGCGATCGTCATGCTTGCTTCCGATCCACGACGCCCACAACACGTGGCCGTCTTTGGTCAACACTTCGAACGTTCCACTGCCTCCCGGCAACGACGGAATCGGGATCAAGCCATCGGCGTCGGCTGCAACTGGCAACGAATGCATGTTGGCCAGGTGCAGGCAGACCCGGAACGACAACGGGCCGTGATCTGCCCATGGCTCTTGGCCATCGAGCCGCACGTGGAAGCCGATGACTTTGGCCGTGAGCTGCCGCAACTCAGCGAACTCGCCTGAGGCGACATGTTCTTTGATGGAGGTCACCACCGGTTGCTCGCCGACGCGCCAAGATGCGAACGCGGAGTAGCTGCGCCCCGCGTACAACTGTGCGGCGAAGCGACCGTTGTCGTCGGCGATGATCGTCACGACATCGGGAGTCCCGTATTCGCGGGCCCAACCGATCGCACGGTGCACCAAGGTCACGTTGGCGCCGGCAACGCCGGCGCCGGATGCGTCGAGAACGCGACCGATTGCCTTCGCTCGTTCGGGTTCTTGTGCCTGCAATCCAGAAAGCAACAGCAACGGCACAACCCAAATTCGCATGGCACCGATTGTCGCATCGTGGTCGTGCAACGGCTAGCGCCGCGAGGCCATTCCAGAGCCCGGCTGCGTGTCACGCCGTTGGTGTTGATTCGCCGATTCGTTCTCGATTCAGAGTTCGTCGGTCCACGACGCCCGGCTACTGCGGAGCAACTGCACGTGAATCCGGCGTTGCGGGTCTGTCGGATGTTGGCCGACAATGGCAAAGATGCCCGCGGCTGCGGCGTCTGGGGAGCCGCTTGGCCCGGCTACGATGTGCGCCAACAGGGCGGGTTGGCCATTGAGTTGGAGGTGGCAGGGCACGCTCCAGAGCTCGCGGTTGGCGTTGGTGAGTCGCTCCGGGGCAACGCGGTCGGCTGCGAAGAAGTCGGCTTCGAACGAGACCTTCACGCCGAGGTTGGTGATGACAGACCACAGCGAAGGCAGCGCGATGACTTCGTAGAGGATGCTCTTGGTGACTGGGTTGGAGCGCAGCGTCGCAAAGAAGCTCTCGCAGGCAATGACGCCGTGCGCGGCGGCCTGCACGTCTGCGAGCTGCATGCTGTCGAGCTCGAGCATCGGCGCTTCGGGGCCCAGTGCCACTCGATCGCGCATGAGGTCGCGTTGCGCGAAGCCCGCCTGGCACGCTGGCAGTAGTCCGGTCGTCAAGAGTTCGGCTGTCTCTTCGGATTCGGCGGTGCCCAAGGTCTTGCCATTCGCATCGAATGCCGTGACCCGGATGTGGGCCATCTTGACATCCGATGCCAGTGCTTGGAAGAAGCCGAGCTCGTCAACGCGCGCGTCGATCTCGGCCTGCCTGGCGCGCGCTGATGCTTGCTGCTCGGCTCGTTGCGCTTCGCCCGGTTGCACGCGGGCTTCGAACGCCAGTGCTTTTCGAAAACTGAGTCGCCGCCTCACCACGAGGTCGAGCACTTCGAGCTTGAGATACCAGATCTTGCGAGTATCGCCGACATGCAGGCAGATGCCGTAGAGCAGTTCGTCGCCGACGTGCACTCCGCTTCGTTGCTTGGCGAGCGAGCGTTGCTGCGTTGTCTGAGTCGAGTCGAATAGCGAAGACTGGTCGCGCACGGCGCGGCGAAGGTCTTGCTGCCAACCTGGCTCTGCGCGCGTCGCGCATCCCTGCAGCCCGCACGCTAGGATGGCGAGAGTCAGTAGTCGGCGGTGGTGGAACAGCGGGCGCACCGAGGCATCGTAGCGAAGCTTGCATGGTAGTCGCTCGCTTCCTTCTGGATCCGGAGTGCTGCGCAGATTCGACGGCTAGAGCCACGGTAGATCGATCCAGTTCGAGTAGTGTGTCGTGCCATGTCGAACCTGTCGCGCCGTTCGTTCTTTGCTCTGGGGTCTGCATTTGCCGCGAGTCGGGTTCTACCGGCATTCGATCGTGCGCCGTGGGCGGCACCCAAGAAGCTGGTCTGGACGGACGTGGTCGATTGGCCGATCGAGGGCCGTGCGTTTGCCAACCGCGTGGCTCCCTACGATCGTCTGCCAGCCCGCGCCAAAGGGGTCGTGCGCGACCGGGTCTGGGACTTGTCGCGCCACAGCGCCGGCATGCTGGTGCGCTTCGCGACCAATAGTGCCGAACTGCATGTGTGCTATCGATTGCGCAACGCGGCGCTGAGCATGGTGCACATGCCGGCGACCGGAGTCAGTGGCGCCGATCTCTATGGCCATGACGGCAAGCAGTGGCGTTGGATCGATGTGACGCGACCAGCCAAGCAAGACGTCGCGCGACGCTTCTTTGCCAGCGAACCGACGGATACGACCCGCCAGTTCCAGATCTACCTGCCGCTCTACAATGGCGTTGAGAAGTTCGAGATCGGCACGACCGATGGCGCCGAACTCAAGGCGTTGCCGGCGCGCGGGTCCGTTCGCAAACCGATCGCCTGCTATGGCACATCGATCATGCACGGCGCTTGTGCGTCGCGTCCCGGCATGGCGTGGCCGTCGATCGTCGGCCGCATGCTCGATCGCGAGGTGATCAACTTTGGGTTCTCGGGCAACGGCCGGATGGAGCTTGAGGTCGGCCAATACCTCGCCGAGTTGGATCCAGCCGTATTCGTCATCGACTGCCTGCCGAACATGTCGCCAGACCAGGTTGCCAAGCGCACCCAGCCGCTGGTTCGGCAACTGCGTGCCGCGCGCAAGGACACCCCGATCCTGTTGGTCGAGGACCGCACCTTCACGAACGCATGGTTCTACAAGTCGAAACTCGTCGAGCACGAACAACGGCGCAAGGCCCTTCGCGGCGCGTTCGATGCCTTGCAGGGCGATGGCGTGGCGGGCCTGCACTACCTCAACGGTGATCTGTTGCTCGGTCGCGACGGCGAAGGCGCAACCGATGGTTCGCATCCGAACGATCTCGGCATGATGCGCCAGGCGGAAGTCGTGACCGGGTCGTTGCGGCCGCTGTTGCGATAAGACACGTGCTCGGCAAGCTCGCGCCGAGAATCCGCCCACGCTTTTGCGCCTTGGCAGTAGAGCGCGATCTACGTCCTTCCTACCTTGGACGTGTGAGCAGCCCCTGCCTGATCCTCGAGGTTCAATGCGCCGAGAAACTGTCGTTCGCCATGCAGCAATGCGCGGTGCCATGGCTGCACGGGGTGGCGCTTCGCAACGACGGGGAGCTGCCGCTGCGCGATCTTCGCGTGCAGATCGAGGTGCCAGGATTTGTAGCATCCGGCGAGGTCTTGCTCGACGAGTTGCAGCTTGGCGAGCGGCGCGAGCTGCAGGTCCCGGATCTATCGCTTGCGGCCGAAGCCTTCGCCAACCAGATCGAACGGTCGCGCGCGGACCTGGTCGTCACCGTTACATGCGGTGACGACGAATTGTTGCGTGAGGTGCGCGCGATCGACGTGCTTGCCTACAACGAGTGGCCCGGACTGCAGGATATGCCGGCGCTGTTGGCAGCGTTCGTGATGCCGAATCATCCGGCGTTGACGCCGGTGCTGCATGCCGTGGCCGAACGTCTCGAGCAGGTGACCGGCGATGCCGCGCTCAATGGCTACCAGAGCGGCGATGCCAGCCGGGTGCGCGCGATGCTCGGTGCGGTGCACGATGCGGTCTGTGCGGTTGGCATTCGCTACGTCAGTTCGCCACCTAGCTTCGAAGCGGCCGGTCAGAAGATCCGAATGCCGGAACAGGTGGTTGGCGAACGGCTCGGCACCTGTCTCGACTTGACGCTGTTGTATGCAGCGGTGCTGGAGCACATCGGTTTGCAGCCGATTCTGGTCATGCAGAACAGTCATGCGTTCGTTGGCGTGTGGCTGTCGCAAGCGGATCGTGAACAAGTCCGCGTGGGCCCGGTGATCGAAGTGCGCAAGGCCGTCGCGGCGGGCACGGCAGCGGTTCTTGAGAGCACGATGGCGTGTGTCGTGCCGACGCAGTCCGCCGCCCGCGCGATTATTGCGGCCGAGCAACGCTTGCTGGACGAGAAGCAGTTTCGGGTAGCGCTCGATGTTGCTGCGGCACGTCGCACTGGCATCCGGCCATTGCCGGTGCGCACATCGGCCTACGAAGCCTTCGTTGGCCAGATGCAGCCCGTCGCTGATGCCGATGGCAGTGAGGCGGTGCTGCCGCAACCAGTTTGCGATCCGCTGGTGTTGTCTCGCACGACGCCCAAAGACCGACTCGAGCATTGGCAGCAGAAGTTGCTCGACTTGTCGATGTTCAATCGCCTGCTGAACTTCGTTGAGACCAAAAAGACGGTTCGGCTCTGTGCGCATGACCTTGGCGCCGTCGAGGACCGTCTGCAGGCCGGTGCCCGGATGCAGTTGCATGGCAAGCCGAGCATGGGCGATGCCGAAGACCTGCGTGACCTGACGCTCGAAGAGCAGCGTTCGGGGCAGGACTTGTTCGCCGAATACCTTCGCAAGGAGCTGCGCGCCGGTCGTTGGCGCTGTGACTTCGACGACGAGAATCTCGAAGCGCGATTGATCGAGATCTTTCGGCACGCGCGCACGTCGCTGGAAGAGAGCGGCGCCAACACGCTCTACCTCGCGATCGGCTATCTGCGCTGGTATGAGACTGCCGATTCGCAGAAGCCGCGCCGAGCCCCGTTGCTGTTGGTGCCGATCGTCATCGAGCGATTGTCGGTGCAAGAAGGCTTCCGCTTCGTGATGGACGATGCCGAGGCGCGCATCAATACGACGCTGCTGCAGATGCTCGAACGGGACTTCGAGTTGACCGTGCCGATTGGCGAGCAGCTGCCCGAAGACGAACGCGGTGTCGACGTCGGCGCGGTGCTCGACATCTTCCGGCGCGTAGCTTTGGCGATGCCGCGGTGGGAAGTCGAGGACGTCGCCTGCGTCGGGTTCTTTTCGTTCACCAAGTACCTGATGTGGCTCGACCTCAAGAACCGCGACGAACTGCTGAAGAGCAGCGTGCTGCAGCACCTCGTCGACGCACCTGGTGCCGCGTTGCCGCAAGACGTTCCCGAGTATGCGCGCGACGAACTAGACGACCTGCCGCCCGAAGATGTGTTCTGTCCGAAGGACGCCGACAGCTCGCAGTTGTCCGCGGTAATGGCCGGTTCGTTGGGCCGGTCGTTCGTGCTCGAGGGGCCACCGGGCACTGGCAAGTCGCAGACCATCACCAACCTGATCGCTCAGAGTCTCGCCAACGGCAAGCGCGTGCTGTTCGTCGCCGAGAAGCGCGCCGCGCTCGAAGTCGTCTACAAACGCTTGTCCGACGTCGGCCTCGGTCCCTTTTGCCTGGAGCTTCACTCGCGCAAGAGTGGCCCGAAGGCGGTGCTGGAGCAGTTGCGCACGACGTTGGAACTCGGCCACCGCCGCGCGCCGGCGAATTGGCAGCGAGTCGCCAACGAGTTGCAGGCTGAGCGCACCGCACTCAATGACTTCGTGTTGTCGCTCCACAAGCGGCGCGAACATGGTTGGTCGGTGCATCAGGCGATGTCTTGGTTGCTGCACTTGCGGGAAGCGAAGCGATTGCCATTACCGGAGCTGCTCGGCGGCACCGCGGAGGACGTCACACACGCCCAGCAGGCGCTCGAAGCGCTGATTGTTGCATCCGGCAAGTTCGGGGTTCCAGCCGCGGCTCCGTGGTGGGGTGTGCTGCGCGGCGATTGGACGCCGGCGGTCGAACGCGATGTCGTGCCGATGGCAGAGCGACTGCATGCTGCTGTATTGGCGATGCAAGCAGCGTTGGATCCCGTGGTGGCGGCGCTCGGATTGTCGTCAGCATTTGCGCGTTCGGACCAGGACGCTGAGGTGTCCGCTGATGGGGACGCCGCCGATGGGGACGCGACTGATGGGGACGCCGCGGATAGCAGCGCCGCTGATCAACTGTCGGCAGGCGGACGAGCGGCCGGTGGGCCATCGGCCGCGCAGTTGGCCTCGTTGCTGAAGTTGTTGCGTGCGTTGCAGGCGCCGTCGTTGCCGCCGGCGGCCTGGTTGCAGTTGCCCAATTGGCGCGAGTTCGATGAGGACCTTGAGCGCGCGATCGCCTACGGCCGCCGCCGCGATGATCTGTGGGAGCAGCTGGCACCGAATTGGCGCCGCGAGCTGTTGGCGTTGGATCTTGGCTCATTGGCTGCAAGCTATCGAATGCACGCCGAGTCGTTCGTGCTGTTCCGATGGTGGCGACTCCGCAAGCACAAGCCGGTGCTCGCCGGCTGCGCAACGGCGGCATTGAAGTCGGCGGTCTCGATCCGCGACGACCTGGACCTCGCCTTGCGCGTGCGCGACGAAGAGCGGCAACTTGCTGCCTGCACCGTCGCGATGCAGGGTTTGGCTCTCGAATGGCGCGATGGCCAAGCCGATTGGAACAGGCTCGACCACTCGCTGGGGCAAGCGCGCGAGATCCGGCAGCTGGTCGTGAAGTTGTTGCCGGGCTCGTTGCAGCCGGATCGAGGAGTGCTCGACGCGGTCGCGCAGAATCTGTTGGCGTTGGCCGACGGCGCGAGTCCCTTGCCACAGTTGTGTGGCACCCTGTTCGCGGCGAACGACGAACTGCAGGCGGCACGCAGTCAGGTGCAGAAGTTCTTGGACCTGTCCTTGCCGGATGCGTTCGGTCCCGAGGATGCCGAGAACTACCTGGGCAGCGTCGAGCAGCGCGCCGCGGGCTGGCTGCAACATCGCACGTCGCTGCGCGACCACTGCGCGTATCGTCGCGCTGCCGAGGCCGCCGAACAGGCGTCGTTGGTGCCGCTAGTAGAGCAGCACGCATGCGGCGAACTGCTCGTGCACGAACTGCGGGCGACCTACGAGCGATCTCTCTACGAAGGTTGGCTGGACCTGGTCCACCGGCGCGAACCGGCGCTGGCGATGTTTCGGGGCCAAGATCACGAAGCCGCGATTGATCGCTTCGCCGAGCTCGATCGCAAGATCATCAAGCTCGGCGCCAAGGTTGTTATTGCTCGGCTCGCCGCGAAGTTGCCGCAGCTGCGCGATACGCAAGTCGCGAGCAGTGAACTAGGTGTGCTCGAGCGTGAGTTGAAGAAGCAACGCCGGCACAAGCCAGTGCGTCGGTTGTTGTCGGAGATCCGTGGGCTGTGGCCGCGGTTGTCTCCATGCGTCTTGATGAGCCCGTTATCGGTGGCGCAGTTCTTGTCGCAAGACACCCAGCGCTTCGACTTGGTCGTATTCGACGAGGCTTCACAGATTCCGATGTGGGACGCGGTCGGGGCGATTGGTCGCGGTGATTCGTTGATCGTCGTCGGAGACAGTAAGCAACTGCCGCCAACCAACTTCTTCCAGCGTGCGGCCGAAGGTGACGACGGCGACGCAGGCCCGATTCCTGAAGATCTTGAGAGCGTGCTCGATGAATGCGGCGCCGCCGGTTTGCCGCGTATGCATCTGGACTGGCACTATCGCAGTCGCCATGAGTCGTTGATCGCGTTCAGCAACCATCACTACTACCAAAACCGACTGCTGACGTTTCCGGCGCCGCGCGCCGCTTCGGATGGTGCGGGCGTTCGTTGTGTGCGCGTCGACGGCATCTACGACCGCGCCGGGTCCCAGCAGAATCGCATCGAAGCCGAGGCGCTGGTGGCGACCGTGGTCAAGCGCTTGCGCAATCCATCGCAGGCGTGCTTGAGCATGGGCATCGTGACCTTCAGTCGCGCCCAGCAATCGTTGATCGAAGACTTGCTCGATGCCGAACGCCGCGCCGATCCGTCGTTGGAGGAAGCGCTGCTGACCGCGGAAGAAGAGCTGTTCGTCAAGAACCTCGAAAACGTGCAGGGCGACGAGCGCGATGTGATCCTGTTCTCGATCTGCTACGGCCCGGACGCCGCCGGCAAGATCTATGAGAACTACGGTCCGCTCAACCTGCAAGGTGGCGAACGTCGGCTCAACGTCGCGGTGACGCGCGCGCGCCGCGAGTTGATCGTGTTCTCGTCGGTTGGCCCAGAGCAGATTGCGAACCGCACGCAAGCGACCGGTGCCAGGCACCTGCGCTACTACCTCGACTACGCCATGCGTGGCGAAGCGGCGTTGATCGGTGCCGTCGAGCACGATCCGTCGCGCGAAGTCGACTCGCCGTTTGAGGCGTCGGTTCGGGATGCCTTGCGCGACCGCGGCCACGAAGTGCATTGCCAGGTTGGTTGCTCCGGGTATCGAATCGACCTCGCCGTCGTCGATCCAGAGGCGCCTGGCCGCTACTTGATCGGGCTTGAGTGTGACGGCGCGACCTATCACTCCGCCGCGACGGCGCGCGACCGCGACCGGTTGCGAGCCTCGGTGTTGCGCAGTCTCGGTTGGAAGTTGTCGCGAATCTGGTCGACGGACTATTGGCACGATCCCGTGCGCGAGATTGATCGCATCGAAAGTGAGATCGAATTGGCTCGCACGGCGCTGCGGGACACGGATGTTGCGCGCATCGAATCGTCGGTGGCACCGCCGCCGGGAGACGTGCCTGCGGCCGAGGCGGATGTTGCCGAGGTTGTCGACGCGCCCGTTGACGAGGGGGCCCCGTTCGAAGTGGATGCCCCTGAAGTTGATACCCCTGAAGTGGATCCCGTCGATGCCGAACAACTCGAAGCTGAGGTGCCCGCAGCGAGTGACGCTGGCGAAGTAGTTGAGCCAGTCGAGTCTGCCGAGGCTTATGAATCGCACGAACCACCCGAAGACCCCGATGGCCCGCGCCCGTATGTGCCCGCGGACCTGGCGGATTCCGATAGTGATCAGCAGGCGGCAGCGAACCTACTCGCGGCCGAGGCGCCGATTGCATTCGATCGCTTGGTGCGCACGCTTGCCGCTACGTGGGACGTGAGTCGAGTCACCGACCGTATCCGTCAACGGGTGCGATCGGCGTTGCCAACCACCGCGGTCGAAGAAGATGGCGTGTTGTGGCATGTCGCGGACCAACGCGGGTCGTTCCGTGGCTTCCGCGTGCCGCGTAACGAGCAAGAAGAACGGGCCATCGACGAACTGCCGACCGTCGAAGTCGTCGCGGCGATGGCGTGGTTGCTGCGGCAGCACCATGCGTTGGCCAGCGACGACCTCGCGCGCGAAGCAGCTCGCTGCTTTGGCATCCAACGACTCGGCAGCGTCGTGCGCCAGGTGATGGGGCGCGCGCTCGAACGCCTGCAGGAAACCGGGCAGTGTGAACGCGACGGCGAGACCGTTCGTCTGCCGTCGTAAGTCACGACTTGGGCGCCACAGCTTGCGCGGACTGCGCGGTCGCGTGGCGTTCGGCTATCATGGCGAGATCCCATGGTGACACGCTTCCCGTTGTTCCTTCGTTCGCTGTTGCTGGCATCGTGCTTTGTGGTCGCGGCGCAGGCCCAGTCGGAAATTGCCGCTGCCAAGACCTATACCGGCACGGTGCTCGATGAGCGCGGCGAGCCCCTGGCTGGCGTTGCGGTCTGTGAGGTTCCGAACGAATCGCATTGGTTGCCGGAGACGTTGCTGGCCGCGTGCAAGGTGCGCACGGATGAGCGCGGTCGCTTTGACTTGACGGTGACCGGTGTCGGCGTGACCAAGGCGCTGTTTGTCGCTCGCGGGCGGGTTCGGCTGGTGCAGTCGCTCAAATTGCTGGCGATTTGGCCGGTACAGTTGGCGAAGGCTGGGGCGTTGGCTGGGCAGGTGCGGGGGCAGGACGGCGAGCCGATTGCCGGCGCCAGAATCGTTGCCGAGGACTACCTGCGTGGCCTGCCGTTTGTTCAGGACAAGGCCGATGGCAATACCCAGGCTTGGCTGTACAGCATCGCCGTCGCCGATGCGCGAGGTCGGTTCGTGTTGCGTGGAGTCTACGATACGGCGGTTCGCTTGACGGTTTCGGCGCTGGGCTATCACGACCTCGAAGTCGGCCCCGTCTCCAAGCTCGAGCCGTTGTCGCTAGCGTTGCAGAAGGTGCCGGGAGTCGTTACCGGGGTTGTTTGGAATCCGGCCGGCGAGCCCGCCGCAGGTGTCGCGGTGCGCGCCCAATTGCGGCAAGCGCCGCGCACGTCGACGACGACCACGACCGACGACAAGGGGTGCTTCGCTTGCAATTGGTACGGTGGTGCAACGCGTATCAGTGCCTACGCGAGCATCTCTGGAGTGCGCAACTACGTGTTCCAAGATGTGTCGGAACCGCAAGCCTGCGAGCTTCGACTCGCGCCAATCAAAGATCCTGCGGCGGGTGCTCGATCGCGCCCGCAGGCGGACCTGGTGAAGCCTGACAAGCAGTTGCGAGTCACGGCCAAGGGGCCGGATGGCAAGGTGCGCGAATCGTTTCGGGTCGCGGTCTTTCAGATCCATCCCGGACAGCAGAAGTATCGAACGGACGTGCGGCAGCTCGGTTCGTTCGATGGCTGTGCCGTTGAAGCAGTGGGCGGTGTCGCAACCGCGCCGGTCTATGACAGCTATGGCAAAGGGGGGTGGCTGGTACTGGCGTCTGCAACCGGTTGTGCCACGGTGCGCCGGCAGGTCGACGTGGATACAGAAGGAGTGGATCTCGAGTTTGTCGCCGCGGCTCCCGTGCGCGGTGTCGTTACCGATGCACGCAGTGGCAAGCCAGTTGCTGGAGTGCGGGTCTGGTTCTTGATGGATCTTGAGGATCACGCCGGCGAGTTTGAAGAATTGCAGAGTGACGCGTTCTGCGTGAAGACCGCGGTTGACGGTGGCTTTGTGCTACGCGATGCGCCGATCGCGAAGGGTCGCCTGTTCTTCTCGGTCGATGGTTACGAGCCCACGTGGCGGCCTTGTGAGGTCGGCGGCAAAGGCGAACCTATCGAAGTCGCGCTCGAGCCGCTGGTCCCGTTGCCGGGCAAAATCAAACCCGAGTCGCTCGCCCGCCAGCTCATTGGCTTGCGGGCGCTGCGCAACCTTCCCGGTGGTGATAGTCGTGAGTTCGCCGCCTTGGATGGCGTGGCGCCGGTCGCGGCGACCGGGGCCTTCCGGTTGCTGGAGCAATCAGTGGGCGAGCGGCACTTTCAAGTGTTGGTGCAGCGGCTGCCTCGTCAGGGCCGGCCTGATAAAGTGATTGTTGGCAAGCAACTACTCGACCACGACACCAAGCAGCTCGAACTCGATGCCGGTTTGGCGATCCCGCTGCGGGTGCGAGGCAAGGTGACGGGGCCCGTGCCAGTGCAGCGACTCGCGGTGCTCTGTGCGCCAACATCGGCCGGCGGCATGCACTACGGCTACTTGCAGTATTGCGGCCCGTTGTGCTCGCTGGCGATCGATGGCAGCTACGACCTTCAGGCCGTGCGAGGTAAGCGGGTGCTTGCCGTGATCGACGTAGTATCGGGTGTCATGTATGCGCGCGCCGATGTCGACTTGTCAGATGGCCGCGACCAGCAACGCGACTTTCGCATCGATGCTCACGAAGTCACGGTGCGCATCGAAGCGAGTGACGGGGAGCGCGCGGTTGGTGACTTCTTCTTCGAAGTCCTGCCAAGCCGAGAGTTCTGGCCACAAGGCATCGGTCAGATCAGCGGCAGTGACGGCCGCTTGTCGTACTGCAGGGGCATGGGCGTGCGTGTGCCGGCCACGAGCAGCGAAGCCAGCCTGTGGCTGCCGCCGTGCGCGTGGCAAGTCGGGTTGCGCCGCTACTCTCGATACAGCGGTGCGCAAGCCAATGGGGCGGCGCGAGCTGCACAGGGAATCGATCCGCAAAAGGATCGTGTCGTCAAGTTGACCTGGTAGCTGACCTACAGCTTGGCGAAGCGGTCAGTCTCTTCGATCAACGCGCTGCGAATGCCCGGCTCGGTCATCGAGTGGCCGGCATCGTGCACGATGATCAGCTTCGATTCGGGCCAGGCCTTGTTCAGGTCGTAAGCCGAACGCGCCGGGCAAACGACGTCGTAACGGCCTTGCACGATGATCGCCGGGATGTGGCGGATCTTCTTGACGTTGTGGAGCAACTGGTCGTCGCGCGTAAAGAAGCCCTTGTTGGTGAAGTAGTGGCACTCGATGCGCGCAAAGGCATCGGCAAAGCGACCACCGCCCATCTTCTTGATGAGTTCCGGGTTGGTGTAGAGCTTGCTTGTGCTGCCTTCCCACGTCGACCACGCCTTCGCCGCGGCCTTGCGAACGGCCTTGTCCTTGCTGGTCAGACGCTTGTAGTAGGCCTTCATCATGTCGCCGCGCTCGCGCTTCGGAATCTGCTCGAGGTAGGGTTCCCACGCGTCCGGGAAGATGTGGCTGGCGCCGTCTTGGTAGAAGAACTCAAGCTCGCTGCGACGCAGCATGAAGATGCCGCGCAGCGAGAGCGCCTTGACGCGCTTGGGATGCGTTTGGGCATACGCCAGCGACAACGTGCTGCCCCAGCTGCCACCAAACACCACCCAGCGATCGACGCCGCAGTGTTCGCGCAGCTTCTCGATGTCGGCGACCAGATCCCACGTCGTGTTCTCGCGCAGTTCGGCGAACGGACGGCTGCGGCCACAACCGCGCTGGTCGAACAGGATGATGCGCCACTTCTTCGGGTTGAAGTAGCGACGATAGATCGGATCGATGCCGCCGCCGGGGCCGCCGTGCAAGAACACCACGGGCTTGCCCTTAGGGTTGCCACACTCTTCGTAGTGAATGGTGTGCAAGTCCGAGACCTTCAACTTGCCTTCGTTGTAGGGCTCGATGGCTGGGAACAAGTCGACGAGGCGCCGCTTCGTAATCTCCGTGGTACGTTTCACAGTTGAGATCCTGACTTACGGCGCGTTGTGATGCATGCAGAATTGAGGATTGATGGCATCTCGCAACAAGCGATCACGGAAACCTCGGTTCGCCGTGGCATACTGCGGCCGTGAAACCACGTGAAATGATCGCGACAGCCAAGATCCCGGGCCATACGGGAGAGCTGCGCTGCTACCACCATGACGGAGCCTATGAGGTTTGGGTCGACCACACCGAGTTGATGAGCACGCGCATCTTCGGCTCCGAAGAGATTCTGGCCGAATTGGCGTTGGAGCGGCTGGGCCATCGCAAGGCACCGCGCATTCTGATCGGTGGGCTTGGCATGGGGTTCACGCTGGCGCGCACGTTGGCGCTGGTCTCGGACAAGGCCGAAGTGGATGTCGCCGAGATCGTGCCGGAGATCGTCAAGTGGAACGAAGAGCTGTTCGGTCATTGCGCCGGGCATCCGCTCAAGGACCCGCGCACCAACCTGATCGTTCGCGATGTGCGCAACCTGATTGAAGAGGCTCCGGATTACTACGACGTGATCCTGCTCGACGTCGACAACGGACCGGAAGGTTTGTCGCGGCCGGGCAATGACAGCCTCTACAACAAGACCGGCTTGAAGATGATTCGCACGTCGCTGCGCCAGGACGGCGTGCTCGGCGTCTGGTCTTCGGATGACCACGCGAAGTTCAACGCGCGCATCCGGGCGGAGCGGTTCAACGTCGAACTGCGTCACGTCAAGGCGCGGCGCACCAAGGGCGCGCGGCGCGCGATCTGGACGGCGAAGCGCAGCTAGGCTCAGCTTGGTTGGCGGCGCTGCGCCCCCAGGCCTCGGTCTTGAGGCCCAGCGGCGTGCGATCCTGCCGCCTGAGATGCCGCGCTCAGGCGCGGCAGCTTGATGCGGGATCGCGAACAAGACGGCGTCTCGGCGCGCGATCTAGAACGTGAAGATCGCTTCGAAGAAGAAGTAGCGCGTGTCGGTTGAGCGATTGGATAGCGAAGTCTCGCGGAACTGGCCACCGCTCAGGTAGGCGGCACCGCCTTCAAGGCGCACGCTCTTCGGCTTCACGTCCCAGCGCAGGCGGCATTCGACTTGCTGGCCGATGTCAGCGCTCGTGCCGTTGAGGGCAGTCGAGTTGCCGCTTTCCCGCCAGCCGTCTGACTGCGAAGCAAGGCGGAAGTCGCGCGCGGCGACTAGCACCCACGTGTTTTCGATCGGCTTGAACGAGAAACGGATCTCGGGCGACACGATGTTGCGGCGGCCGATGGCGCCGTAGATGCCGGTGGGGCCGTACTCAAAGCGGCGCGCTCCAAACAGCGTGTCGAAGCGGCCATAGCTGGTCCCATCGTTGGTGTCGTCACCGCTGGCGACGTCGAGCGCGATGCGAACGGTTGGCTCGGTCTCGTGATCGAACGTCTTGCCGATCGAGCCGTGCACGAAGTAGGCGTGCACGTCGGCGGTGCCACGGCTGCCGAACTGGTAGGCGACCTCGGCTTGGCCGAACATCTTGCCACGTTGTTCTGGCGTCAAGACCCGGAAGCCGGCGGTGGTCAGGTCTCGCGACGTGACGTTCATACGGTGATCGCTCAGTTGCAGCACATAGAGCTGTGCCGTCGTGCGCTCGTCGAGTTGCTGCGTCGAGTGCAGGCCGTAGAACTGATAGTCGATCGACTGCGTGTCCCAGTCGTGGTCATTGTCGACCAGCATCGCGCGGCTGGTCGGGCGGCGGTTGGTCGGCATCGCCCAGAAGGCGCCGGCCGAATAGCCGTCCTTGCCGGCGAAGTCCCAGCGGGCGCCGTTGAACGAGTTGATGGTGTTGCGGAACTTGTTGCGAGCGCTGAGTCGACGGCTGCCAATGTCCATCGTGTAGCGGCCAACGGTGACGGAGTGACCGTCGCCAAGCTGGTAGCTAACGTTCGCCTGCAGCACGTCAAAGGTGTTGACCGTCGTCGTGTTGGCGAACGAGTTGGCCGCGGTGCCCCAGGCACGTGCGTCGATGCCTTCGACGGTGGCGCCCCACTTGCCGCGCGTGTAGTCGGCGCGCAGCAGCAGTCGCGAGAACACCTGGTCTTCGAGGTCGCGAGTGCCGCCCGCTTGGGTGCCTCGGAATTGGCCATTGAGGCCTTCGTAGCGAATCCGCTCCGAACCGCTGAACTTCAGATAGCTCGGGCCATCAAGCCATTGATTGAGACGGAAGGGCTCTTGCTTGGCTGGTTCTTGCGCAAGCAACCCGGAGGTCAGAGAGAGGAGGGGGAGGAGACTGGCCGCAGCTAGGCGCGACCAACGTGGATGGGAGACTTGCATCGGGCTTCCGTATTCTTGAGGGCTGATCCGGAGCAATGATCTCTGGCCGCTTGCCAGCGGTCATGAGAACGGGTGGTTCTAGTTGGCGGGCGTCTTCAGTTCGCGAACGAGGGCGACGGTGGCGCGGCTGACGGCTCCGTAGAAGCCTTCGTCTTCGGTGGCATGTTGCAGAGCACGCTCGGCCCACGCCATGTGGTGCGTCGTCAACAGCGTCGCGAGCTCAGGCCGCTCGCCTTCGACTTCCGCCCAAAGCAGCAGGATGCAGCCTAGGTGGTCCGGTGCTGCGCTGCGCGCGCCGGTGCCGAGTTCGAGGTTGGCGGCATCGGCGATCTTGCGAACGCCCACTGCGTGGTTGCCGTCGTACTGGCCGTCCTGCCACAACGATTGCACCGGCGGCAGCGAGCCTTCCGGGTGCAAGAACAGGTCGAAGAAGCGGTTGCCGAGGTCGCTCAGCTGTTCTTCGGTGGGCAGCTCAATGCCGACGGCTTGCAGCGCCGCCTGGATGTCGGGTGCGCGCAGTTCGGTCAACGTCGCGGCATCGAGTTCCGTGACCAGCAGTCGCCCGAACAAGCGGGCGGCTGCGGCGAGGTCTTCGTTGGGCGGGTTGTCCGTTGGCGGCGCAGGTTCGCTCACGTGACCTTCTTGACCTTGACGACGGTGCTATTGAACGCCTGCTGGCCCGAAATCGGGTCGGGGCAGATCGGCAGCACGTGGTTTTGGGCGTAGCCGTTGCCGGTGTTCTGCACCCACTTCTCAGGGTCGCCACCGGACTTGTCTTCCCACCACATGTTGCGCTCCCAGTCGGCATCGCGCATCGCCTGGTTCTTGTAGCCGGCCTGCTCGCCGGAGATGTCGCGCTTGCGTTTGGCAAGTGCTACCGACGTGTAGGCGAAGTGGCCGAGCGAGTTGCTGATCGCGATGGCCTGCGGATGCACGGCCTTGGTGATCAACACCGGCAGGCGCAGCACCCCGTCGACCTCGCCTTGGCCGAGGCCGAGCTTGGGCGCCATGTTGTCGATGTGCTTGCTGCGGTAACCCTTCAACTCGATGAAGTCGCCATCCTTGAGGTCGAACTTCGCCGCGGTCGTGGGATGCAGCCAGGCCGGGTTGGAGTGCACGATCTCGCTGCACCACTTGAGGTTGGCGGTGCGGCCATGGTTGTGCACGTTCCACTTGAACGACGTCATGACCAACTCGTCGTCCTTCATGCCGACGTGCTCTTCGACCTGGGTGTAGGTCGGCCATGCCGGAACGTCGTACTCGTGACCCTTGTGGTGCGAACCGCGGTTCTTGCCCTTGCTGTTGGCGATCGCCGCGAGCTTGCTCACGTCTTCGTTACGGCCCAGCATCGGCACGAAGTCACTCTTGACCTCAAGCTTGCGCGACGGCGTCTTGAAGCCGCGCACCGGCTTGCCGCGGTGCATGATGCCGATACCCAGCCCATCCTTCATGATGATGCCGGTCTCTGCATCGGTCTCGCTGCCGGCCATTTCGTCGGCCGCGAGCGGTTCGAGGTAGGGCTCGAAGTAGGGCTTCTGCTCGGGGTCTTCGTAGGCGCCTTCCTTCTCGAGGAAATCCATCGGCGACTCGTACTTCGACTTGTCGTAAGGAACGTCCTTGGTGTGCTCCGCCATGTACGAACGGATGTCCGTGCCATCGGGATACCACTTGGCCATCTCCGGCCCGACGCGGTGGGCGATCTCGGCGAAGATCTCGCGAGTGTCCTTGGCCTCACCGAGCGGCTCGATCATCGGCCGGCGCATCGACAGGTATGGCTTCAGGTTGTAGGCGCCGCGTGCGTCGACGTCCCAGCGCTCCATGTAGGTCGCCCACGGCAACACCATGTCGGCGAACGACGCGGTCTCGTTGAGGAACGGATTGATGCAGACGTGGAAGCCGATCTTGTCTTCGTCGAGCAGCACGTTGCGGGTGACGTTCATCTCGGGCCACGTCATCGGCGCGTCCAAGTTGTACGTCATGTAAAACTGGATCTTGGCGCGGTCCTGCTGCAGGTAGTGGTAGACGATTTCGCCGACCTTCATGCCGTTCCAGACATTGCTGAGCACGAACTCGGGTGGGTCGGCGAGCAGTGACTTGACCTTGGGGGCCGGCGGCATCTTAGGCTCCTTGAAACGAGCCTTGTCGTAGCCACCGGTCCACATCCAGCACAGTCCGCCCTTCTTGCCGATTGAGCCAACCAGCACGTTGAGCAGGATGATGCAGCGGTCGTTGGTGTAGCCGTTGATGTGGGCGCTGCTGCCGCGGTTGCACATCGTCGTGGCCGCAGGAGCCGCCGCGGCGAACTCGCGGGCGATCCGGCGAATGGTCTTCGCGGGCACCGTAGATAGCTTTTCGGCCCACTCCGGCGTGTACTGCTTGATCTGGTCCCACAGTTCGTCGATCTCGACGTTGGCCCATTCGTTGAAGAACTCGGCGTCGTAGAGCTTCTCGCTGATGATCGTATGCGCCATGCCAAGCGCGATGGCGCCGTCGGTGCCCGGCGCCGGCATGTAGAACTCGTCGCTGTTGCCGGCGGTGTTCGACATGCGCACATCAAACGTCACTAGCTTGGCGCCGTTTTCGAAGCGGCCGCGTTGCACGCGCTGCGCCCCGGCGACGTGGCCTTGGTGCGCTTCGAACATGTTGGAGCCGAAGTTCAGGATGTACTTCGAGCGTTCGTAGTCGCCGAGATCCCAGTCGCTCTCAAACAGGTAGGTCAGTGCGGCCGCGCGACGCGAAGCCGAGCACAGGCCGCGGTGGTTGAGTGCCGTGTTGGTGCCGAATGCGCGCAGGAAGCGGTTGATCGCGTCCTTGCTGCGGTTGCGCCCCTGATGGAACGCGAACTCTTCGGGCTTGCCGGATGCCTTGACGTCCTTCAGCCGTTGCGCGAGTTCGTCGTAGGCTTCGTTCCACGTGATGCGACGCCACTTGCCGGAGCCGCGCGGGCCAACGCGCTTCAGCGGGTAGAGCAGGCGCTCGGGGTGGTACTGGTGGTTGAGTGCGGCCTGACCGCGCGCGCACAGCTTGCCGCGCGAGTTCGGATCGTTGGGGTTGCCTTCGATCTTGATGATGCGGCCGTCCTTGACGTGGCCGGTGATGCCGCAAACCGTCGAACACAGCTGGCACATGCCGTGCACTTGGGTTGTGTTCTTGTACTTGTCGGGATCGGGGAAGCGCACCTTGCGGTTGGGGCCGGGCAGTTGGCACACGCCGGGCATGTGCGTGTCGCCGATTTCATACGGCACGCCTTTGCCGCGCTGCCAGACCAGCAGGCTCTCTTCTTTGCTGACCGGCGACTTGTTGCCCTTGCCCGGGTTCTGACCCTGTGGGCCACCGGCACATGCAGCCGCTGTGCCGCCCGCAGCGAGCACTGCGGACAGGCGAAGGAAGCTCCGACGATTGTGATCGACACTCATTCTGCACCTCCCTTCTTCCACTGGTAAACGCTGTAGGCGTCGTTGTGGTAACTCTTGCCTTCACCGGGAATCTTCGGTTCCCACTCCTTGATTGGTCGATCCTTGGTGCCAGCGAACCAGGCGCGCGGGATCGTGCCCTTCTCAGGGCGAAGTTGGTCGAGGTTGTCCTCTGCCTCGAGGCGTGCCTTCATCTTTGAGACCTTCGCCTCGGGGTCGTTGAGGTCCCCGAAGTAGAGCGCTTCGCTCGGGCAGGTGGCGACGCACGCCGGGTCCATGCCTTCGTCGACGCGGTGCGTGCAGTTGTGGCACTTGATCGCCTGGTTGGCGACCGGATCGATGTAGATCGCGCCGTAGGGGCAGGCTTCCTTGCAGGCGCCGTGACCGGAGCAGCTGTCGTAGTCGACCTGCACCGAGCCGCCGGCGCCCTTGTGCATCGCGCCGCATGGGCATGCCTTGATGCACGGTGCGTCTTCGCAGTGCTGGCAGGCCATCGGCACCATGATGCGCGCGAGTCCACCCTGCTCTTTTTCGTAATCGTGGTAGATCGTCTGGCGCATGTAGTTGCCGAGCGGGATGTCGTTCTCCGCTTTGCAGGCAACTTCGCAACCGTGGCAGCCGAAGCAGCGGCGCACGTCGACGACCCAGCCGTACTTCTTGCCGTCGTCCGGAGCTTGCATGCGCTCCTTCCAGTGCTCCTCCTTGAGGAACAGATCGCTGCGAACCGTGCTCGCCGGATCTTGCGCCGTCGTGCTGCCGGCGAGGGCTGCGGCGGCTGCGGTGCCGGTCAGGAACTTGCGGCGATCAACGCCGGCGTTCGTTCCTGCCAAGGTTCCTTCTCCTGCGGCATTCGCAGGAGAGGGAGCTTTGGATGTGGGCGGGGAGCAGGAGCACTGGTCTCCTTTGCTACAGGCGCGCGGGTCTTGCATATCGTGGCGGGTCGATAGTCGACGCTGGAGTGAGGCCTAGTCGGTCCTAGCCGATCAGGCAAGTACCGAGTCGGCTGCACCACGATCTGCAATTCACCAGTGACGGGTCACGAGCGAACGCAGCACGACCGTGCCACTGCCGAGTCGGCGGGCGTTGGTCAAGTGAAGCGATCTGCAACGAGCACACGGGCTGCCGGGGCAAGCAGGTTCCGTGGTTGGCGCGGTCGCATGTCCAGAAGGCTACGGGGAGTCTGCGTAGTTTCCCAGTGATCTAAGAGGATCTCCGCGTCGATGGGGCGTTCCTGTGACGGGCTACCGTGGAAAGGATCTGGGCGCGTTCGTGTGGCAGGCCGTAGCGTGTTCGGATGAACATTGCCGAGCGTGGTCGGGCCGTCCTTGCCGGGGCGTTTCTGACGGGTGTTGGTGGGCTGGGGGCGGCGGGGGTCGCACAGGTAGTGCCTCAAGTGCGGGCGCATCAACAAGAAGAAGGTGTCTACCACGCGGATCACCTGCGTTGCGATGTTGCCGAGTTTGCACCGCAAGTAGCCGCGTTGCGCGATGCAATGCAGCGGTTGGGCGCGGTTGGCTTCGGCGGTGTCGCGAGTCCTTCGGCGCCGATCGTGTTCGAGCGAGCCAGCTTCGGTGGCGCCGAACAATACAAGGTCGTGACGACTGACAAGGCCATGACGGTTACGGCCGGGTCGCCGCGAGCCTTGGCGCGGGCGACGGCAACGCTGTTGCAGTTGGCGCGTCTCGAGCAAGGTCAGGCTGCGTGGCCCGTTGGTCGCATCGATGATCAGCCGGACCTACCGTTCCGATGTTTCATGGTTGACATGGGTCGTAACCCACACTCTCCGAAGGTGTTGCGACAAATTGTCGAGGCGTGCTGGTTCTACAAGGTGTCGTATCTGCAGCTGCATCTGACTGACGACCAGCTGTTCTCGTGGCCGTCGCGCGCATTCCCGAAGTTGCTCGATGAGCGTTCTGGCTGGACTTGGGATGCGTTCGTCGAGTTGGAGGCCTACAGCCAGGCACGCGGCGTCACGATCATCCCGGAGATCGATGTGCCGGCCCACTCGACGATTCTGCGCCAGCGCTACCCGGAGGTGTTTGGCAAGAATCCGACCGAGCTGGCGACGTTGCCGACTGCGCAGCGCGGCATGGAGCAATTGCTCGACGAGTTGATGAGCGTGTTTCAGGCAACGCCCTTTTTGCACGTTGGCGGCGATGAGGCCTACGGCGTGCCCGGGGACGCGCAGCGTGACTTCATCAATCGGCAGCATCGCTATCTGAAGACCAAGGGGCGGCGCGCGATTGTTTGGGAAGGACCTGCCCTCGGGAAAGCAGAGCACAAGGTCGACACCGATGTGCTGCACATGAATTGGCGCACCATCAACTTCCCGGCACAGCAGATGATTGATGCTGGCTATGAGGTCGTCAACGCCGCGTGGGATCCGATGTACATCGTCGACCACTACCCGAAGACGATGTTCACGGCGGTGTCGGTGCGGCGTTGTTACGAGTGGGATCTGCGCAAGTTTGCGCACGTCAATCACGGCGTGCCGACGTTCGCGAAGCCGCACATGACCAAGACCGACAAGCGTATCGTCGGTTTCTGCATGCCGTGGTGGGAAGGTCGCGAGCAGAACGTGCTCGGGTTGTGCGTGCCACGGTTGGCGGCGGTGGCGAGTGCTGCGTGGAATCGCGCCGGCGAGAACAGTTTCTTCCGCTTCGAAAAGCGGCAGGCTGCGTTGTTGCCGCGTTTGGAACAGCTGCTTGGGCAAACGTTGCCGGTGATGCCGGTGTTGCAACCTGGCGACCCGAACTCGGAGCGTCACAATCTGGCATTCCTGGCCAAGGTCACGCCATCGAGGGGTGCGAGCCAGCCCGTGTTTGGTCCGCAGCGATTGACCAATGGCTTGACCGACCGCTTCGACCACTTCTTGGGGTATCCGACCCAGCCTGACGCGCTGGAGATTGTTGTCGATCTCGGTTTGGAACAGGACGTCGCGCGAGTGGTCGTGCACGAGACGTCGGTTGGCGGGAGCCACGAGATCTACGAGCTCATGGTGTCGGCGGATGGCCGTTCTTATGAGCAGGTCGGCGCGGCCAAGAAGGGTTCGCGCGGCGAGCAATCGTTCGTGACGCACGCGTTTGTTTCGCGCAAGGTGCGCTACGTCAAGGTCGCGACTCATGGTTGCCATGGGCTGACCTTCCCTTCGTTTAGCCGTCTCTGCGAGATTGAGGTATTTGCCCAATGAGTGGCGAAGTCATGCGTGTGGATTGCCGCAACTGCGGCGAATCCGTGTCTGCCGACAACATCAACATCGACAAGCTGGTCGCGAAGTGTGGTGCCTGCCACGCCGTGTTCGGTTTCGACGTTGCAGGTGGGGCTACGAAGCCGCGCAAGCGCGAGAACATCGCGATGCCGAAGTCGGTCACGGTCGAAAACCAGGGCGGTGAACTGGTGATCGTGCACCGTTGGCGGAGCATCGTCGCAGTGCTCTTCTTGACGGTATTCACGCTGATCTGGAATAGCATCACCTGGACGTTCTTCGTGATCATGTGGCAGGAGGGGCAGGGCTTCGTGATGGCGTTCTTGTCGATCTTCGTGGCGGTGGGCGTTGGCGTTGCCTACTTGACGCTCGGCATCCTCCTCAACTCGACCGAGATTCGCGTGTCGGGGCGGCGACTGACCGTCAAGAGCGGGCCGTTGCCGATGCCGGGATCGGTCGATGTGCGCTCTGAGGACATCGATCAGGTTTGGGTCGAAGAGAAGGTCTCTCACAGCAATTCGAGACAAGGCCACTCCAGCACCAGCGTGCACTACCCGGTTTTCTTGCGCATGAAGGATGGCACCAAGAAGACGTTGGCGCGGTACGGCCAGGACAGCGACCTGTCGTTGTTCCTTGAGCAAGAGATCGAAACCCACCTTGGCATCGAGGATCGCCCGATGCGCGGCGAGTTCTGATTGTTTGGGAGCTGGGTCGCCGCATGGTCCAGCGTAACTGGCGAAGGGATCGGTGCCGCGGGTGGCATGGTTGGGACAGCCAATGGTTGGCGGGGGCCCTGTTTGCGTCAGGCCATCAGTGACACAATGGCCGCGCGCCAGCTCCGCGCGAAAACATCATGCAAGCTCAACTCCCTCTCTCCATCCTTGCCACCGCAGCATGCCTTTGTGCGCAAGGCGACTTTGATTTCGACAAGGTTACGCCGGGTACTCTCGGTGGCACCTTGACCCTGTCTGTTGAGAACGCGCCCGCGAGCATGCCGCTACTGACCATGGTCAGTGTGACCGCGGGGCCGACGCCGATCACGTTGGTCGACCCGGCGGACTCGCGCTCGGTTTCGGTTGGCATTGAAGTGGTCAGTCTCTGGACCTTCCAGGTGACCAGTGCCACCGGCACGAGCGCGATGAGTGTGCCGTTGCCGAACTTGCCGTCGGTGCAGGGCTACGTGTTCCACTGGCAAGCGGCGACGCTGCCGGGCGCAACGACGTTGTTCGACCAGATCAGCAATCCGGTCACCACACATCACGTGCAAGTGCAGACCAGTGCGGCTTTGCCGTCGGCGTTGTTGAGTGCCCGTGCCGCGGCGACCGTCTGCGAAACGCCCAACCGCCCCGGCGGCGGCGACTTCCTGCTGATCAGCGGCGGCACCAGTGAGTTCTTCAACTTCCGCACGCTCGACTCCGAGGCCGGCCCCGCGGTCAATGCGCCGACGGCGTTGTATGCCGCCGCGACGCTCAACGATGGCCGCGTGATGTTCACCGGCGGCTTGGACCTCACCGGCGTCACGACCACTGCTTGCGAGATCTACGATCCGGCGAGCAACACGTTCTCGGCTGCCGCGGCGATGCCCGGGCCGCGCGCCGGCCATGCTGCTGCGACGCTGCAGGATGGTCGGGTCATGGTCGTTGGTGGCACCAACAACTTCACCGACTTGACGACGGCGATCGCCGGAGTTTCGAACTCGACGTTCCTCTACGACCCGGTTGCCAACAGCTGGTCGAACGGCCCCAACATCGGTGGTCGCCGGCTGGTGCCCGGACTGACGCGCTTGAGCACGGGCCTGATGCTGGTCTCCGGCGGCATTGAGGCGACGGTCTTGTTCGGCATTCCAATTGCCGTCACGTCGACCGACAAGGCGCAGCGCTACGACCCGGCTACGAACTCGTGGTCGAACGTGCCGGACATGCCCGCCGGTCGCGCCTACCATCAAGACAACCAGGTCACGTTGGCCAACGGCAATCTGATGCTGAGTGGTGGCGTCCTGGTGCCCAGTTTGCTCAACGTGGCCAACGCCGCGTCGATTGCTGATGCCGACATCTACGATCCGGTTGCCAACACCTGGCAGTCGACGACGATGCTGCACGCTCGCACCGGCCATTCGGCGACGCTGTTGCCAAGCGGCGAAGTCGTCGTCTGCGGTGGTTCCGAAGGCTTGCTGACCGCAGCCGTCGGCCTCGATGCGGTCTCGATCTTCGACCCGGCCAACAGCACCTGGACGGCGATCGCCCCGATGGTCGAAGTTCGCATCGGCCACACCGCCCGCGTTCTCCCCGACGGTTCGCTGGTGCTGCTCGGCCCCGGCACGTCCGGCGAAGCGATGCACTTCTAAGGTCGAGAGAACCTGCGTACGGTACCCGGTTCACACCACAGATCGGCTTGCGCCGATCTGTGGTGTGAACCG